>Ga0213837_1001293_pt1 | contig 14167 bp, 12 predicted proteins | sample SWPATP12_FD_160572 | JGI IMG/M metagenome (GOLD analysis project Ga0213837, IMG submission 160572) | Coastal seawater microbial communities from Marineland, Florida, United States - SWPA TP1 #2 | ecosystem: Environmental > Aquatic > Marine > Coastal | place: USA: Florida | collected 2016-08-06
CGAGGGCTGCCGCCGCCGCTACATCCACATCGACGGCGACTGGCGCGACCACCTGTGCTTCGCGATCGTGCGCGAGGAGCTCGCCGAGCCGATGCTGCAGCGCTGGCTGGCCGGCCGGGTGCCGCCATTCGACCGCTCCGTCTATCCGGTCGAGGTCGGCGGCGACCCGCGCGCGGGCTCTCCGCGCTGACCCGAGCGCGCGCCGGAGCCGTTCGCGCGGCAATGTTCCCGATGCGTGGCGAACCGCCGCACGGCCTCCCGAGATCGGGCCCGCGCCGCCGCTACCGTGCAGGACATGCCAGAGTTCGCAGGTCTCGGGACGTCCCTCGTCCTCATCGTCGCGGTGGTGCTCTGGGTCGCCTACCTGGTGCCCGTCTGGACCCGCAAGCGCGAGTACCTCGCCACCGAGCGCAACGCCATCCGCCTGCAGCAGACGCTGCGGATCATGGCCGAGTCGGCCGAGTCGCCGGAGGAGGTGCGCATCGAGGCCGATGCCCGCACCATCGCCGTGCAGCAGAAGGCGGTCGCCAAGGAGGCGCGCCTCAAGCAGGCGATGGAGCACGCGAAGGCCGTCGCCCGCGCGCGTGAGCTCGACGAGCAGATCAAGGCGGTCGAGCGCGAGGTGCGCGCCGCGGTGAAGTCGACCGTCTCGCGCGCGCAGCGCCTGCGCCGCACCCGCCTGGCGTGCTTCGCGCTCATGCTGACCGCCGTGGTGGCGGTCGTCGCCGGCGTGATCGTGCCGGGCCTGCAGGTGCTGCTCGCGCTGGGCGCCGTCGTCGCCGTGCTGGGCCTCGTCGGCCTCGTCGCCGTGAACGCGTCGGCGTCGCGGATGCGTCGGGTCGCGTCATCCGCTCCCGAGGTCCGCACGCTCGTCGAGGCCCGCGAGGTCGCCGCGCAGGCGGTCGCCGCCGAGTCACGCGTGGCCGCGCAGGTCGTCGCGCGGCAGGCGTCGCGCGCCGGTCAGCACCGCACCGGCGCGGTGCGCGCCGCGGCATCCGCCTCCGGCGTCATCTTCGGCACCGTCAAGACCCCGCGCGCCGAGGTCGCCGGGACGGCGGACGAGGCGCCCGCGTCGCGCGCCTGGTCACCGCGGCCGGTGCCCGAGCAGCGGCTGCGCCCCGAGTACCGCGCGGGCGACGAGCTGCTGCGCCGCGCGCGTGCGCAGCTCGCCGAGGATCGCCGCGCGATCTCGGGCCCCATCGCCCGCGTCGCGGCGCTCGAGGCGAGCTTCGACGAGATCGTCACCGGCGAGATCGGCACCGCCTCGCCGGCCCAGCCTGCCGCGGACCGCCGCACCGCGGAGACGCAGCCGGTCGCGCCCGTGCGCGAGATGCGCGCCGACCGTGCTCCGGTCGCACCAGCGGTCGTCTTCGAGCAGCAGGCGCCGCTCGAGACCGAGCAGGACGAGCACCGCGTGCGCGCCGAGCAGCCCGCCCGCCAGGTCGAGCGACCGGCGAGCGGCTCGCGGTTCGCCTCGATGGGCCTCGTCGACGACGAGCTCGAGCGCCTCGACGTGCACGAGGCGTTCCTCCGCCGCGTCGGCTGACCGCACGACGACCCCTCGACCGGCGCCGATTTCGTGGAGCCCGCCGTCGTCGGGTACGCTGATCCGGTCCGGGCCCGTAGCGCAGTTGGTAGCGCGTCTCGTTCGCAATGAGAAGGTCGGGGGTTCGATTCCCCCCGGGTCCACCACAGGCAGAGCCCCGCCGCGAGGCGGGGCTCTTCGCGTCTGCGGAGCCGCGAGCCGCCGGGGCGGCGCTACTGCGAGACGTCCCTGTCCAACCGGTCGAGGAGCATCTCGAGCGACACCTCGAACTCCTCATCGGTGCGATCCTCGCTGAGCAGCGGGCGCAGCCGTCGCACCTCCGACGCCGTCCCGAGGCTCACCTGACCGTCGGCCTGCGGCACGTCGGCATCGCCCTCGTCGAGGGGCTCCTCGACGGGGCTCGTCTCGGCGCCCCGCACCGCGGACTCCAGCAGCAGCTGACCCAGCAGGAAGCTGCTGAACGACCGGTAGGCGTCCACCGCCTGCCGATCCGTGAAGCCGTGGCCGATCAGCGTGCTCAGGAACGTGTCGACGACCTCGATGCTGCGCAGCGGCGGCCGCAACCACGGCGCCGAGGGATGCCTGGTGGCCACGAGCGGGAAGGCCCTCGGATGCTCGATCGCGATGCCGCGGACCCGGTGCGCGAGGGTCTGGAGGAAGCCCTGCCAGTGCGCGGTGAGTGCCGCATCGAGGTCCGACGCGAGGCCGTCCATGAGCAGCGCGACGACGCCCTCGAGGAGGTCCTCCTTGCCGTGCACGTAGCGATAGAGGGACATCGCCTCGACGCCGAGCTCCTGCGCGAGCGTCCGCATCGAGAGGCTCTGCGCTCCCGCCCGGTCGATGTGCGACAGCGCGGTGCTGACGATGAGCTCGCGACTGAGGCGCGCAGCGGACCCGTTTCCGGGCGTCGTCTTCTGGCGGGCCACGTCGCGATCGCCTCCTTCGAGACTTGTACCCCATCCGGGGTTGACGGCTGCCGCCAGGTCGGCGATATGCTCACGCTACTCACGCTTACGGTGTAAGTCGCCACACGGCCGCGAGGGGCGACGGCTACCGAGAGGGGCCCGGTCCGGGTGGTCCGCACGGGGCATGCGCCCCCGCGTCCCGTGCGCCCTCACGCCCGTCCCGCACCAGAACGGTCATCGATGCCTGACACGCACTCCCTCACCGCGACGCTCGTGGGCGCTGTCTCCACCCGGCTCGACCGCGCCCGGCTGCGAGGCGTGTCGCGGACGCCCGTCACGACCGAGTTCGAGGTTCGCATCCTCCGCGAGGGCGTCCGCGGGGTGCTCCACGCCGGCGCCGTCTCGCGACTCGTCTCGACGTCGTTCCTCGAGGCGCTCTTCATGACCACGACTCATCCCGGCCTGCTGCGCGTCATCCCCCGCAACTCCCGAGCGCCGCTCTGGGTCATCGGGCAGGGCCTCCACTGCGACTTCGACGAGGTCGAGCTCGTGTTCTACGCCCGGCGGATGGGGCGCCCCGATCTCGCGATGGACCTGCTCGACGAGGTCGACGACCGCACAATCACGCTCGAGGCGCGCTGGCGCGAGCTCGGTGGCGGGGACGCCCCGCCCGACGAGCCGCGGCTGCCCTGCGGCGGGACCAGCGCCTCCCGCGCGCCGAGCGGCGCATCGACCGAGCCCTTCTCATAACACTGTCCGCGTTTCTCCTGAAGGCGGCCAGCGCGCCACTACCGTGACCGCGTGGCACACATCCTCGTCACCGCGATGCCGTTCGCGGGACACGTCCGTCCGATGACCGCGGTCGCTGCAGCGCTGCTCGACCGGGGTCATCGCGTGACCGCCTACACCGGCGCCCGGTACGCGGAGGCGTTCGGTCGGCTGGGGTGCGCGATCCTGCCGTGGAGCGCTGCCCAGGACTTCGACGAGACCCGGCTCTCCGAGACCTTCCCCGACGCCGGAGGCCCGGGGCCGCTCGGGCTGATCGCCAACGTGCGCGACGTGTTCATCGGCACCGCGCGCGGGCAGGTCGACGACGTCTGCGCGGCGCACTCGGTCACGCCGTTCGACGCGATCGTCGCCGACGTGCTCGCGGTCGGCGCAGGCCTCACCGCCGAGCTGCTCGACCTGCCGTGGGCGACCATCTCCGTCGTGCCGCTGTCGATGCCGAGCCGGGACCTGCCGCCGAGCGGGCTCGCGCTGGCACCGGGTCGCGGCCGCTTCGGTGAGGCACGGGATGCGCTGCTGCGCCGCGCGGCCCCGACCATGACGGCACCGCTCGACCGGCCGCACCGCGCCGTGCGGGCGTCGCTGGGCCTCGGCCCCGGTCGCCGGTTCGACAGCACCCTCTACTCGCCGACGCTCGTCATCGCGACCGGGGCGCCGTCGATCAAGTTCCCGCGCACCGATCTGCCGGCATCCGTGCACTTCGTCGGCCGCCTGGTGCCCCCGACCGCGGCGCGACCCACACCGGCGTGGGTCGCGCCGCTCCTCGAGCAGGGGTCGGCGGTGGTGTTCGTGACGCAAGGCACGCTCAACACCGATCCCGCCGACCTGCTCGTCCCGGCACTGGTGGGGCTCGCCGACGAGCCGGTGCGCGTGGTGGGCACCACCGCCGGCCGCGACGTCGGCACCGAGCCGCCGCCGAACGCGCGGCTCGTCGACTTCGTGCCCTTCGCGGCGATCGTGCCGAGCTGCGAGGTCGGCGTCACGAACGGCGGCTGGGGAGGGGTGCTCGAGATGCTGTCGATGGGCGTGCCGCTCGTCGTCGCGGGCGGCACCCTCGACAAGCCGCAGATCGCCGCGCAGGTCGCCTACGCGGGCGCGGGCATCGACCTGCGCACGGGCAGGCCGAAGCCGGCGCAGGTGCGTGATGCGGTGCGGAAGGTGCGCAGCGACCCTCGCTTCAAGCAGCGTGCCCTCGAGATCGCCGCCGAGCTCGAGCGGCTCGGCGGCGCCCGTCACGCGGCCGAGCTCATCGAACGACTGGTGCTGCCAGCGCCGCGGGCCGAGTCGCCTCGATCCACGCGCGACCGGCCGCCGCCCGAGGAGGTGCCGCCCTCCGAGGAGGACGTGATCGTCGCGCGGCGGATGCTGGTGCGCCCCGGCTAGTGCGGTCAGTCGAGCCAGCGGCCGCCGCGCATGAGCTGTCGCCCGGGCAGCTCGTCGACCTCGCGCCACGCCTGGATCTCACTCGGCCGCACGCGGTACCACCGCATCCGCCCGGATGACGCGCGGGGGTCGAAGCCCGCCCGAGCCGCGAAGGCATCGGCGCGCGCGGCCGGCAGGTCGTCGATCTCGAGCGCCTCGACGTCTCCGTCGATCATCGTGACGTCGCGCACGAGCCCGAGGCCGAGCCGGATGCTGCCGGTCGCCTCGAGGTTGCGCCCGGTCGGGCTCGAGGGCGCGGTGGAGAGCAGCAGCGTCTCGCCGTCCCAGTCGAACGAGAGCGGCACGAGGTGCGCCTCGCCGGGCGCGGAGGCGGTCGCGACCCACACGTCGACGTCCGCCGCGAGCCGCCGCTCGGTGTCACGACGCCGCTCTTCCCGTGGACGCGGCGTCATCCGCTCAGCCCGCGGCCGTCGAGCCGTCGGCCTTCGGCAGCACCGTGAGCACCCGGCGCACGAAGTCGTCGTAGGCCGCCATGTACGTGCTCAGGAACTCCTTCGTCGACTCGACGGTGACGTCGTCATCGTCGTCGACGAGGCCGTCCTTGTACTGCACGTACGCCTCGATCTCGTTCATCATCGGGGCGTTGCAGAACGACATGATCGTCTTGAGGTGCTGCTGCCCGACCGCCGTGCCGATGCCGCCGGGCGAGGTGCCGATGATGCCGACGGGCTTCCGGTTCAGCGCGTTCTCGCCGTAGGGGCGGGACGCCCAGTCGATCGCGTTCTTGAGCGCGCCGGGGATGGATCGGTTGTACTCGGGCGTGACGATGAGGATGCCGTCGGCCTCGGTGATCGCGCGCTTGAGCTCGACGGCCTCCGGCGGGTAGGCGTCGTCGCGGTCCCGGTCGTAGAGGTCGAGCTGGTCGATCTCGATGAACGAGCACTGCAGCGCCGGGGGAGCGAGCTTGATGAGCGCCCGCGCGAGGCGGCGGTTGATCGACGACGCGGCGATGCTGCCGCAGATGACGCCGATCGTGTACGGGGGTTCGTGGTGGTAGGTCTCGGCCATGGGCCCAGCCTGCACCCGGGGCCTGGACGGGTCCAGGGAGCGCGGCGAGCCGCTGCCGTCGAGCGTCACAGGTTGCGCGGGCCTCTCGGCGACGCGGAGCCGCGGCATCGCTCACGCCGCGCCGGCGGCTGCCGGCTTCACGAGCCGGGCGCTGACGTACTGGATCTCCCGGCGCTCGAGCTTCGCGAATGTCTCGGTGCCGCGGAAGCCGGCGAAGGGCTCGAAGGCGCGGTGGAACCTCCGCGGGATCCACGCCTCCATCAAGGCGCGCCGGCGGTCGTCATCGAGGTCGAGCGCGCCCCGCACGTCCGCCGTGATGTCGTCGAGATCGACGAGCTCGAGCGGACCCTCGCCGAGCCGGCGCCGCAGCGCGGCCATCTCCCGCGCCGGGCGGAGGTCGGCGAAGAGGAGGCTGCCGCCCGGGCGCAGCACGCGGTGCACCTCGGCAAGGAAGTCGTCCATCGAGCTGTAGCAGTGGGACGACTCCACGTTGACGACGGCATCGAACGCGTCGTCGGGGAACGGCAGCGCGAGCGCGTCGCCCTGCACGAAGCTGAGGCCTGGAGCACGTCGGTGCCGGCGGCACAGGGCGACCGCACGACGCGAGAGATCAAGCCCGATCGTGGTCCGCGGGGCTCGGTAGCGCGCGATGAACGACGCGCCCCCGCCGCGTCCGCACCCCACCTCGAGCACGTCAGCACCGCGCAGGTCCGTGCCGCTGAGCACGTGGTCGTAGAGCTGGAGGCAGAGGCGGTCGGGCTCGTCGGCGGCGTCGAGCGCGGGACCGTCCGCCGGCGGCGGCACGAGGTAGCCGTAGTTCATGAACGCCCACTCGGGCCTCTGCACGCGGGCAGCGAGCACCTCGTACAGTGCTCGCCACGCGAGCTGGCGCACGCTCATGCCTCAGGCTAGCCCGGCGGCGGTCGTGCGGGGCAGCGGGCGCTGCAGCCCGTCAGGTGCCGGCGTCAGACGTGCTGCAGGTAGAGCTGCTCAGGCTGCACCTCGAGTGCCCAACCGCGGCGCCGTCGGGGCGGTCGCACCTTCGGCACGACGACCCATCCGCCCGTTGCCCAGAGCACCTCGAGTGCGCCGCGGTGGACCTCGTTGTGATGGAACGGGCAGAGCAGGATGCCGTTGGTGATGTCGGTCCCGCCGCCCTCGCTCCACGGCACGATGTGGTGCGCATCGCACCATCCGACCGGGGAGGCGCAGCCTGGTGCCCGGCAGCCGCCGTCGCGGATGGCGAGGGCTCGGCGCTGCGCCCGGTTGAAGAAGCGCTTCTTGCGGCCGAGGAAGAGGGGGAGGCCGTCGGCGCCGGTCACCTCGTTCTGGATGAACCCGTCGCACCCTGCTGCGACGGCGACATGGACGGGGATCGGGACGCCCGTGCGCTCATCGGTCGCGGTGCGGCCGCGCTCGCCTGCGGCGGATGCATCCAACGCCTGCTTGGACAGGTGGAGGACCACGGTCGGTGCTTCGCCGCCGACTCGCGGCACATCCTTGCGCTCGACGGCGCTCCGCAGCATCGCGATGAACGCGTCGACCATCTTCTGGCCGCGGGTGCGGTCGTCGACGCTGCGCTCCGCCTTCCCTCGACTTCCATCGTCGCTCCGGAAGCTCGGTGACTTCGGCCGCGTGAACGCGTCGAAGGCGGTGGCGAGCACCGCGCCCTGGTCGGCCGTGCAGACGAACCTGCCAGCGACGAGGCCGTCGGGTCGAGTGGCGAAGCTGAACGAGCGGGCGTCCAGCTGCTCGTCGTAGCGCGGTTCCACGCCATCGGGGTCGATGGCGTCGCGCCACTTGGCGGCGACCTTCGAGAGCAGCTCCGGCGGCATCGCCCGGTCGACGACTCCGGTCTCTGCCGGGTGCATGCCGCGCATGCCGATCGCGGATGCGACGAGCGCCGTCTCCGCTGCGGCGACGTGCTCCGGCTTGGCGCGGTCGGTTGCGTCGCCGAGCGTGTCGATGATGGCGGACGCGCTTTCCAGCGAGACGGACCCGGTGGCGAGCGCGTTGCCGAGGATCGGATACCGCGCGGCGATGGAGGCGCCCGTGATGCTCATGGACGGCGACGTCGCCGCTGCGACGTCGAGCAGTCTCCGCGCGGTCCGTCGCGTGGCACCGAGCTCGGTCGCGAGCATGTCGGCCGGGTCGGTGTAGCCGCAGGCGACCGGGAATCGCTCGTCCCTCGGCAGCCCTGCGTGCCGCTTCGCGAGGTCGTCGGCGATGCGCACCCGCAGTGCGTCTGTTGCACGGCTGACCTCACCGATCCGGGCGACGACCGCCCAACGCTGCGCCACGTCCAGGCGGGGCAGCAGCGCGTCGAGCGTGGCAGCGGCTCGGCCTGCGGCGGCGAGCGCCTCATCGAGGGAGGCGAGGGCATCGGCGGTGAAGCCGGTCGGCTCGAATGCCATGTGCACCCCTATCCCTCGATCGGTTCGATTCTATCGAACGTACGTTCGAACGATCGGGGTGCACCGGATGGCTGTGGACAACTACAGCCAGGCGAGACGGTCGGCGAGCCGGAGTCCGCACAAGGACGCCGAGACGCGGCGTCGTCGAGCCGAGCGGGGCTACGGCACCTCAGGGATGATGGGGGCATCGCCGCCATTGCCGCCGTCGTCGCCGCCGTCGCCAGGCTCGGTCGGGGTCGGCTCGCTCGGTGCCGGTGCCGGTGCCGGCGCGGGTGCGGGAGCGGGCCGCACCGGGCGGGGAGCGGGTGCCGGCGCCTGCTCCACGGGCGCCTCGACGGCGGCCTGCTCGGCGGCGATGGCCGCCTGCAGGTCGAGCGCCGCCTGCGCGTGCGCGGTGAGCGCCTCCAGTGCGTCGATCGTCTGCGCCGGCACCGTCTGCGCGCGGAGCGGCTCGGCGGCCGAGCCGAGCGCGTCGGCGGTCGAGCCCAGCCCGTTGACGGCGACGCGCGCATCCGCGGCCTGCAGCACGGCGGGCCCGAAGGCGGTGACCGTCTGGTCGAGCTGGTCGAGTCGTGCGGTGTCGGGTGCGGCGTCATCGAGCGCGGCTGCTCGCGACTCGAGCGCCTCCACGTCATCCGCCGTCAGTCCGGCGGGCGCGGGCTCCGTCGTCGGCGGGGCCTCCGCCAGGCACGTCGCGAGCGGGTCGGCGACGCCCTCGTACTCCGCGGCGATGGCCGCGTCGTCATCCGTCGTGAAGCCAGCGGCGAAGGCCTCGACCGCGGCCGCCCGGCTCTCCTCGAACGCGGCGCGGTCGACGGCCTCGATGATGATGTACGCGTCCTCGACGATGGCGGCGCCCCCGAGGGCGGCCTCCATGCGCTGCTCGAGCTGCACGCTGCCCACGATGCGGGCGTCGGCCTCGCACTGGGCCTGGAGCTGCTCAGCCTCCCAGGCGTCGATCGCGCTCGCCGCGGTCGCGTAGCGCTCCTGCAGCTGGCTCGACGACCCGCTCGCGGCCTCCGCATCGGCACGCCGCTGGTCCCCGACGATCGTCACGGCGACGACGGAGCCGACCGCGAAGAGCGCGGCGGCGCCGAGGCCTGCGTACGCCCAGGGTCGGGTGCCTTCAGACGGCATAGAGGACGCGCATCCTTCCGCGGATCAGGAGCATGGACGCCTGCCAGCGTACCCGGCGTGCAGGACCGGCGGCCCGTACCCCGGATGGAGGGGGTCAGCCGCGGTAGCCGCGCGGGTTGCGCTGCTGCCAGCGCCAGGCATCCCTCGCCGCGTCGTCGAGGGTGCGCGTCGCCTGCCACCCAAACCGCTCGCGCGCGAGGGTCGGGTCGGCGGTCGACACCGGGGCGTCGCCCGGACGGCGGGCGACCACCTCGCTCGGCAGCTCGTGCCCCACGGCCCGCTCGAAGGCGCGCAGCACGTCGAGCACGCTGCCGCCGATCCCCGTGCCGAGGTTGACGGTGAGCACGCCGGGCTCGAGCGCCTCCAGGGCAGCGACGTGCCCCTCGGCGAGATCCGAGACGTGGATGTAGTCGCGCACGCCGGTGCCGTCGGCGGTGTCGTAGTCGTCGCCGTAGATGCGGAGCCGCTCGCGCTCGCCGGCCGCGACCTGGGCGATGAAGGGCATGAGGTTGTTGGGCACGCCCTTGGGATCCTCGCCGATGTCGCCCGACTCGTGCGCGCCCACCGGGTTGAAGTAGCGCAGCACCGCAGCGCGGAGGCTCGGATCGGCAGCGGCGGCGTCCGCGACGATCGCCTCGATCATCGCCTTCGTGCGCCCGTAGGGGTTCGGCAGGTCGATGCCCACCGGGGCGTCCTCGCGCAGCAGCTCGCCCGGCTGCTCGTAGACGGTCGCCGACGAGGAGAACACGAAGCGGTCGACGCCGTGCGCCGCCATCGCCTCGAGCGTCGCGATCGCCGAGCCGAGGTTGACCCGGTAGTAGGTGAGGGGCTTCGCGACCGATTCCCCGACCGCCTTGAGCCCGGCGAAGTGGATGACCGCGTCGATGTCGTGCTCGTCGAGCACGCGGCCGACGAGCTCGCGGTCGCCTGCGTCGCCGGCGACCATCGGGATCTCGACCCCGGCGAGCCTGCCGGCCCGCTCGATCGCGGCCGGACTCGCGTTGGAGAGGTCGTCCAGCACGACGGGGGAGTGGCCGTGCTCCGCGAGTGCGATCGCGGTGTGGGAGCCGATGAAGCCGGCGCCGCCGGTGAGCAGTACGCGCATGGGTCTCCTGTGCTCGGGTACGAAATCAGCGTACCGAGCGCGGCCAGCCCGACCGGCAGGCTGCACACGGACCAGGACGGGCGGCGCCGCCCGTGGCTCGGTCGCACGGGACCAGCACCCACCGGCTCGGTGATCGCGACGCCGCTGACGCCGGCCGGCCGCGGTGATCTGTCTGGCGTGGGAGTAGATCGATCGTCGAACTACAAATTGCGCTGTCAAAGCACTTTGTCCTAGACCGCAGGCTTGCTGCTTCGGTACTCTTGTAGAGAGCGACTCAGGCGCCGTACTCGCTTCGGCCGCTCTATCCGGCGCGGGGCGGGTTGGCCGCATGAGCTCTTCAGTAGCGAGAACGTGAGGCACTCATGCATCTGAACGATCCTTGGACCCAGCAGCTGAGCCGTCGGGGCCTCCTCCTGGCTGCGGCGGCTGGCACGATCGGCACCTTCCTCCCGAAGTGGACGCCCCTCCAGATCGCGAGCCCTGACCCTGAGGTTGCGAGTGCCGCCTTCATGTACTGCAACCTCGGAACCGGCGAGGTCATCAGAAGGGGCGTGGCAGTCACGCGTTCGCAATACGTGGTCGGCGCGGGCCAGATCGGGCCGCGCCTCCCGAACAAGCTCCAGTCCGTGCTCCCGTTCACGGGCGCTGACATCAGAAGCAACACGCTTCCCCAGGGCCTCGATTGGCACGGGTCCACCGCCCCGAAGACGCTGCTCGCCGCTGACGGCGGCGGGATCCGGTGGCGTGGGCGCAATACGACGTCCCGGTACTCCGGCGGTGTCCGTACACGCCTCGAGGTCGCGGCACCGGGTGAGAGCATCCTGGTGAGCTTCAAGGCGCGGATGACCGACGTCGTGGGTCATCGAGAAGCAGCGTTGATGATCAGCCTGCTCCGGACCACCGATAGCACGAGCACGACGCTGGAACGCGTGTACACCGCCCGAGATCAGAGCTTCGAGCGGTGCGTGGTGAGACTCACGGCGCCCCCCGGCGGCACGAGTGGCTGGAAGCTGGTCTTCACCGGCGAGGCCGGCGATGGAGCGCCGGACCAGCAGGCGACGTTCGAGATCCGCGACCTGATGGTGACCTCCGGGGGCGCCTCCAGCCCCTGGCTCGGCGAGCGCTACGCTGCGCCGCCCTACGCGCCAACGGAGTACGTGGGCGGCGACATTGTTGTCGATCCGAAGCTGGCGGCGAGCGAGTTCTACCTCGTGGCTCGAACGATCGACTTCGGCTGGATCGGTGTCCCCGTCGAGGTGAACGCACAGTCGCCGAAGATCTCCTTCTCCGAGGTGTTCGGGCCCGATGCCTGCCTCACCGTCGCCGAGTTCTACCTCGTCGCGAGGAGCAGGTGGCAAGCCGGGTGGATCTCCAAGCTGGCCGGCGCGTCGACCTGGCTGCCGCTGCGCTACACGAACATCGACGGGATCGCAGGCAAGTCGCGGCCGGAATCGCAGGCACGTCTCTCGCGGGCCTCGGGAATGGTGGCGGGCCACTCGATCCCGGCGGGAACCACGGCTCGATCCATGACTCCGTCGCTCGATGCGCCACCGGAGACATGGGCGGCCTCGTTCGACTCTTCTCGTTGGTCGTACGTATCGTTCCGAGTGGACAAGGCGCCGTTCATCGGTGAGACCACCGTTCCGGCTGGCGTGCGATCCGAGCTGCATGTCCCGAACTGCCTCGACTACGACCGGCCCTACTGGTTCTCCTTCGCGTTCCGCGTCAATACGACCGTGCACGATGGTGTCTACAGCCGGAAGGTCGTGCTGTTCCAGACCCGGTACACGAAGAACGCTTCGGCTGACTCCTCTGCTCTGGGTCCAGAGCTCGCGCTCGAGCAGCTGCCCGGGGACCGGTTCGCCGTGAGCTATCGAACCGACGATGGTGTCCCTGTCCTGGCGGGAAGCGGGACGCCCGCTGGCATCACGACGCGCACGCTGGGTCCTTGGTACGCGCCCCGGGGACGGTGGCAGAACCTGGTCATCCGCGCGAACTACTCTCGCTCTGGCGGGGGCGAGCTCGGTGTCTGGTTGAACGGCGAGACCTTGATCAACGCACCGGTGCCGCTCGGCTACAACCGAGCGAACGGCCCGAAGGTCAGGTTCGGCGCGTACAAGTTCTCCGACTACCCGGCCACGACCGAGTTCCAGAACTTCGAGTTCGGTCCGAAGGAGCTGTCCGGTCGAATCCTGCGACCTCTCGCGGTGTGAGACTCCACAGGGACGAAAGCGCGTCGCTGACCAGTTGACACCTCGCTCGGTCCCTTGACGCGCGCGACTGCCAGACGCAGAGCGCGATGCTCGGCGTGGGAGGATGAGGAAGCATCTCCGGACACCAGGACCGAGGCCAGCCATGATCCTCTTCACCGCGGTGGCGCTCATCGTCGTCGCTGCCTTCGTGCTGCTGGTGCATCACCCGCGCTTCGTGCCGCACATCGCCCTGAGTGCCATCGTGATCCTCGCCGCGATGATCCCGCGCTTCGGCCCGTCTGACGAGCACCTCGTCGTCTTGACGGCCGGCAGCGCCGCCATCGGCGTGATCGCGGTGCTCCGGCGCGCGCCAGGGGAGGCGGGCCAGTACGTCGCGCTCAATCGTCTGCTCGTGGCCTACCTGGTGTACTCCTCCGCGATCGCCATCGTCTTCCTGACGCCGAGCGCCGCCGCGCTCCGAGCAGTGACAACGGTGGCGCTGATCCTCGTCGTGGTGCTCGCTCGTCGCACGAGTGTCGCGAGCACCGACTACTTCCCCGTGCTCTTGGCCTGCCTCGTGCTCGCGGAGGTTGCCTTCGGCGTGTCAGAGGCGTTCCTGGGGGCGGATGCCGTCTGGCCGAGGCCCGACGGATCCGATCGACTCGAGGGGCGCGTGAACCACATCGCACCCTGGCTCGCCGGTCGAGTGCTCGGCACCTTCGCGGGCCCGATCCCGTATGGGACGGTGGCCGGCGTCGCGTTCCTCGCGGCCCTCTGGATGGTGATCGAGCGTGGTCGCAGGCGATTCATCTGGGTGCTCGCCATCGCCGCCTTCGGGCTCCTGCTCTCCGGCACGCGCAGCGCGATCCTCGCGGTCGTCCTGATCGTGGTGATGTGGCTGCTCGTCCGCTCGTCCGCGTCACGCCCTCTCATCGTGTGCGTCGGCCTCCTGGGGGGCGCCGCGCTCCTGCTCCTGTCAGACGTCGGGGCGCTCTTCGGCCTGCAGGGGTTCACCGACTCGACGAGCTACGAGCACCGTACGCAGATCCTCGGTTCGATCACTGATGTGCTGACGAAGCAGGACCCTCTCGCTGTGATCTTCGGCAACGGCGACAACGCTCGAGACCTGCTCGTCAACGGCACGATCACGACCACCACAGGCGTCACGGTCTTCGACAACCAGCTCGTCCGCGAGCTCGCGGCGTCCGGCGTCATCGGGACCACGCTCCTCATCGCTGGGATGGTGATGGCCCTGCGCCGGGGCAACGGGCTCTCCCGCATGGTCGTCGTGTTCGTCGGCCTCATGTTCCTGTCGTTCGACGCGCTGACCTGGCAGTCGGTCAGCGTGCTCTTCCTCATCGCCTGCGCGTCTCCACTTGCCGTCAAGCCGAACCTGGACGCAGCGACCGGGACTTCGCAGATGCCTCGCCCGCGTGCAGCGAGCGGCGCACGGCTCAAGCCCTCCCTGTGAGCGATCGCTGAGCGTCGTGACGAACGGGGCTCGCTAGCTGTTCTATGCAGCGAGGTTGGTGACAGCTGGCGTGGTGCATCGGCTGATGGGTGGCCGGGCTCCGAGTGAGCTGTGGGGTCGATCGTAGTTGTAGTAGTCGAGCCATGCTTGGAGCGCGTCG
>Ga0213837_1001298_pt1 | contig 14106 bp, 10 predicted proteins | sample SWPATP12_FD_160572 | JGI IMG/M metagenome (GOLD analysis project Ga0213837, IMG submission 160572) | Coastal seawater microbial communities from Marineland, Florida, United States - SWPA TP1 #2 | ecosystem: Environmental > Aquatic > Marine > Coastal | place: USA: Florida | collected 2016-08-06
AGGCGGCGGCGCCGGCCATCCGGACGGCCGACACGACAATCACCAGGGCCAGGACGGCGGCGAGGCCGACTGCCTGCACCAGAGTCTGCCGGGGGCCGCGGGGGGTGTAGGCAATGACGACTGCGCTGAGGGCACCCGTGACGAGGCCGCCAAGATGCGCCTGCCAGGCGATCTGGGGAACCATGAAGCCAATCACCCCGTTGATGGCGATCAGGACCAGGAGTTGGCGGATATCGCCGCCGCGTTGCCGCTGAACCACCAACAGGGCGCCGAACAGGCCGAAGATTGCGCCGGAGGCGCCCACGAGGCCGACGGGGCCGTTCACGGGGTAAACCGGGGTCAGCAGGAGGAAACCGGCGGAACCGCCGACGGCAGAGAGCAGATAGATGGCCAGAAAGCGGGCGTGGCCCAGCAGCGGCTCAAGGATCTGGCCAAAAATCCACAACGTGTACATGTTCAGGACAATGTGGAGCAGGAAGCCCTGGGAGTGCAGGAAGGCCGAGGTCAGCATCCGCCACGGCTCACTGTCCGTGAAGGCGGGGGCGTAGGCCAGTTGCTGGTAGATCCCGTCGTTGGGGACGATCCACTGCAGCGCATAGACGAGGGCACACAGGCCGATGATCACGTACGTGACCACGGGCCTGCCGGTGGTCACGGCGCCGCCGTAGACGGTCCTGACATTCGGCGTCGTGCGTTTGGTTTCGTTGACGCAGTCAACGCATTGGAATCCGACGGCGGCCGCCCGCTGGCAATCCGGGCACGCCGGGCGCCCGCATCGCTGGCAGCGCACATAGGCGGGCCGGTCCGGGTGCCTGGGGCATACCGGGACCTCCGCGGACGGCTCTGCCGCCGGAATTCCGTAGCTCATGGTGTGGGTTAGAGCTTCTCGATATCAATGCTGTTGATGGTGACATCCTCGACGGGGCGGTCGCCCATACCGGTGCGGACGCCCTCGATTGCGTCGACGACCTTCTTGGAATCCTCATCGGCGACCTCACCGAAGATGCTGTGCTTGCCCTGCAGCCAGCCGGTGGGGATGGTGGTGATGAAGAACTGCGAACCGTTGGTGCCGCGGCCCATCTGGATGCCGGCGTTGGCCATGGCCAGCTTGTACGGCTCGTTGAAGGTCAGTTCCGGGTGGATTTCATCGTCGAACTTGTAGCCCGGTCCGCCGGTGCCGCGGCCCAGGGGATCGCCGGCCTGGATCATGAAGTCTTTGATGATGCGGTGGAAGATGGTGCCGTCGTAGAGCGGCGTGCCCGTCTTGTCCTCGCCCGTTTCCGGGTGGGTCCAGGCCTTCTCACCGGTGGCCAGGCCGACGAAGTTGTCGACGGTCTTCGGCGCGTGGTTGCCGAAGAGGTTGACGACGATGTCGCCGAGGCTCGTGTGGATAGTGGCTTTTGCTGTTGCGTTGGCAGTCATAGGCCCTATTCTTCCACGGCGGCCCGGCACGTATAGGGCCGCACAGACAGTTCCGCGCTGGGTGAAATCCACTGGAAATCGGTCTGAAGAATAGCCGGTGCGTTCCTAGACACGTAGGCTAACAGCAGAACCGTCACATTAATCGGGAGGTAGTTGTGAAGAAAGCGGATCGTATTACCCGTGACCTGGAGCAGTCAGTCAGCACGGGAGTAGACAGCGCCAAGGATTGGGCGGGCCCGCGGGTTGAAGCGGCCGTGAATTGGGCTGTTCCCCGTTTGCAGCACGGACTGGATACCGCTTCTCCCAAGATCCAGGAGGGGCTCAAATCGGCCGCCCAGAATCTGGCCGGCAGCGTCGCTACTGTGACCCCTCGTCTTCAGGACAGCCTGGCCCAGCTTGCGCCGAAGATTCACGAGGCCGCGGAAAACGCGACCCCGCGCCTGCACGAGGCCGTGGACAAGGCGGCACCGGTGATCGCCAACGCTCGCGACCTGGTGGTCGTTGAGTACCTTCCCAGGATTTCGGACCAGATCGGGCACGCTTCCGAGGCCGTCCACCGCACGCTGGAAAGTGCCCCGGCCCACGTGGATGCCGTCGCGCAGAAGCTTGTTGACTCCGGTGTGGTCCATGGCGTCAAGGGTCAGGCGAAGGCTGCCAAGGGACATGCAAAGTCTGCGGGCAAGAACATCAAGGCAGTTGCCAGCGATGCCAGCAAGAACGCTAGCGCCAAACTCGGCAAGCCGCAGAAGCCCAAGCACCGCGGGCTGCTGATCTTCGGCATCATCGCAGCCGCAGTTGCCGCCGGTGTCGCCGCCTGGCGGGCTTCCAGGCCGGTGGAGGATCCCTGGAAGGTACCGACGCCGGTAACACCCGCCCCGACGGCGCCCACCACCGTCAGCGATGCGCTGAAGGACACGGCCGACAAGGCCGGGTCAGCAGCCGTAGCGGCAGCGGATTCTGTGGCCGATGCGTCGGCAAAGGCGGCCGATTCCGCAGCTGCCACGGCCGAGGATGCGAAGGACGCTGCCAAGGACATCGCCGACGACAGTGCGGAGGCCACCACCAAGGCTGCCACCGACGCCAAGACGGCTGTACGCAACATCGCTGCCAGCCTGAACAACGGCACAGACAAGCCGGGCAAGTAGCTCCAACCTGCACACGCCGCAGGAGCGGACACGGCGCCAGTCGCCGTCCGGCTTCCGTCCGGTGTACTGCACCTCTCCAAGGGAGGGATTCCGCCACAGTGCGGGATCCCTCCCTTTGTTTCACCCGGGACTGTAGCCGGGGCAAAGCGCGGCCCCGGTTTGACCGGGAGCCTAGATGCTAAATTGATGGTGATGTCACCCCATAGATCACCCCAGGACGCCCTGCTCACTGCTTCGCCGCCGGCTGTATCTATTGTGATCCCGGCGTACAACGAGGAAAGCGTCATCCGGCAGTGCCTGATCGCGGCGGTGTACCAGTCGGTTCCTGCCCACGAGATCATCGTGGTGGACAACATGTCCAAGGACCGCACGGCGGACATTGTGCGGCAGATGCAGCTGGAGTATCCGGAGAGTCCCATCATCCTGCTCAGCCAGGACCGCATCCAGGGGCTCATCCCCACGCGTAACTTCGGGTTGGATCACGCCACGGGAGATATCCTCGGCCGGATCGACGCCGATTCCGTGCTGGAGCCCGACTGGGTGGAACAGGTCCAGAAAGCCTTCGCGGACGACTCTGTCCACGCTGCAACCGGTCCGGTGGTCTATTACGACATGCCGATGCGCCGGTTCGGGCTCAAGGCGGACGACAAAATGCGCCAGCTGATGCTCAAACTCGCTAAGCACCAGTACCACTTCCTCTTCGGGTCCAATATGGCCCTCCGCCGCTCGGCATGGCTGACCATCCGCACAGAGACGTGCCGGGACGAACGCGACGAGATGCACGAGGACATCGATCTTTCGCTGCACCTCGCCGAACACGAACTCCGGATCCAGTACTGGCCGCAGATGATCTCTGGCATGTCCGCGCGGCGGCTCGAGGACTCACCAAGGGATTACCGCTACTACGTGACGCGCTTTGACCGCACGTACAAGGCCCACAACGTCACGAAGATGGCCCTGAAGGCGCCCATGGTGGTGTTCTTCTCGGTCTACTTCCCGGCGAAGCTGCTCCGCGCCATTCACACGGTCAACGCCGCCCAGCCCGCCCGGCGCGGCGGCCAATAGACACGCGGTCAATTAGCCCGCGGTCTCATAGGCGCTGCATAATCGGCCCAATCGGCGCGGCCTAATCGGCACTACCTAATCGGTGCCCAGCTCCGCGAGCCGCTCAGCACCAGGCACCGCCGGGCCCTGCCCCTCAACACCTGGCCCCTCAAAACCTCGCCCGCCGGAGCGTGAACCGCGCTGCCCCAGGACGACGACGGCGAGTCCCACCAGGATCAGCGCCAGTCCCGCGTAGGTCCCGGCCGGCAGCGTCTCGCCCAGGAAGGCGGCAGCCAGGAGCGCCGCTCCCGGGATCTCCAGCAGGATGATCATGGACACGAGCAGCGGACTCATGGTGGCCAGCAGGTGGTTGAACGCGGTATGCCCCACGAGTTGCGCGCATACGGTGATAGCAAGGATTCCCAGCCAGCCGGCCGCCTCAAACCCTGCCAAAGGTTGTCCGGCCACCAGTGCCATCCCCGCTACGACCGCGGCGCACATGCCATAGCAGAGCGTCGTGTACACCCCCGTGCTCATGGTCTGCCGTGCCTTGCCTCCGGCGAGCGTGTAGATGCCCGCCAGGGCACCGCCGGCCACGGCCAGGAGATCGCCCAGGAGCGCGCCGGGGGAGGTACCCATGTCGAAGCCGGTAATCATCACGACGCCGCCGAAAGCAATCCCCAGTCCCACCAGGACCGGCCAGCGGTGCCGGACGCCCCGAAAGAGCTGGAAGACGGCGATCCAGCCCGACTGCAGGCACACCAGAGCCGTCGCCGCCGCGACCGACGTCAACTGCAGGGAGGAAATGAAGCAGGCAAAGTGCAGTGCCAGGGCCACTGCCGCGGCAAGCGACCAGCGGAACTCGGCTCCGGTCACCCTGCCGAACTGACGGGGGCTGCGGACCAACACGGGGCCGGCCATGACGACGGAGCCAATCGCATTGCGCCAGAAGGCGATGGCGAGGGCACTGACCGACGTGGCGCCCAGCGTGGCGGCGATCAGGGGCCCGGACGAGGCCACACCCAGCACCCCGACGGCGGCAAGCAAGAAGTTCACGCTCCAACACTAGCGGGACCGAAGGCCGCGGAAGGCCCGTCCGCCACTCCTTGACCCTTGCAGACCGCGGTGCCAATCTTAAATCGCGGTCTCAGATTCCGGTTTCACCAACGTCGAAAAAGGAGACCATCATGGCGTCAATGATCCGCAAGAGCCTGGACGAGCCGGAAGAAACACGTCCTGTTGCCGACGGCATGGGTCAGGTGGACCTCGTCAACCTCGATGCCGGCCCGGTTGGCCGGGCCACGTTCCTGCCGGGCTGGAAATGGTCCGATCACGTCAAGCCGATCGCCAAGACGGACAGCTGCATGGCCAGCCACACCGGCTACACGATTTCCGGCCGCATCAAAGTGGTCATGGACGACGGCGAAGAGCTCGAGTTCGGGCCCGGCGACTTCGGCGTCATCCCGCCGGGCCACGATGCCTGGGTACTCGGCGACGAACCCTACGTGTTCATCGACTGGCAGGGGATGGCGGATTACGCCAAGCCCAAGGAGTGACCGCACGGGCGTCTGCCGTTGACGGGGTATGCAAATGGCAGGGTATGCAAAAGGCCCCGGACCGCGTTTCCGCGGTTCGGGGCCTTTCTTATGGTGGAGGCACGGGGACTCGAACCCCGAACCCCCTGCTTGCAAAGCAGGTGCGCTACCAATTGCGCCATGCCCCCATAAGAAGCAACCCGACAATCATACCCTAGTTCCGGAGGCTGTTTTCCAGCTTCCGCCCCAGGGTTCCGGGGCTAATCAACCGTGTCGGTTGAATTGCTCCAGATAATTTTCCGGGCCTCGGATTCCTGCACTTTCCGGTAGAGGAACACGCCTGCGACCGTAGCTGCGATAACCAGCAACTTCTTCACACGCACCCCGTTCCGGTTCAGTCACCGACGAAATCAATCATCGACTAACCTTCACTATCCTCCGCAGAACCAGTACAGGTTCCGTGGGCGTACCAGGACTTGAACCTGGGACCTCTTCGTTATCAGCGAAGCGCTCTAACCGCCTGAGCTATACGCCCCGATGCCTCATCGGGCCGAGATATGACTGTACAGCACATCCCGGCCCGATCTCAAATCGAGGCATTTTCCCGCGGTATTCCGGGGAAAAGTACGGGTTTTTAGTCGTCCGTGAGGGTCACGCCGATGCCGCCCACAAGCGTCGCCGCGATGTTGTAAAGCACCGCGGAAAGCATGGACAAGGCCGTCAGCAGCACCACGTTGATCACGGCAATGATGGTCGCGAACGACGCAACCTGCCCCAGCGATGCCACCTTCTTCAGTTCGAAGCCGCCGCCTTCGGAGCCGGCGAGAGTTCCAAGCAGGCTGTCCACCTGGTCAAAGATCCCGGTCAGGTCCAAGACGGTCCAGAGCACGATTGCCGCCACAACGGTGACGATGCCCAGGGCCACGGAGAGCAGGAAGGCCATTTTCAGCACGGACCAGGGGTCCACTTTGCTGACCAGAAGCCGGGCACGGCGGACCTTGGCCTTGGGGGCCGGCTTGATCAGTCCGGCGCCGTTCTGGCCCCCGGACTGGGCGGGACGCTGTCCCGGCGCTGCCGGGCGCTGTCCCGGGACTGCGGGGCGCTGGCCGGGGGCCGGCGGGCGCTGTCCCTGACCCGCCGCAGCGCCGGAAACGCCGGGGCGCTGCTGCGGACGCGTGGGTGCGCCTACGCGCGGCGCCGTGGCGGGTTGCCGCACCCCGCCCGGCACTCCGCTGCTCGGTTTGGGATATGAGTCGGAATTACTCACTCGTTACCTCCGGTGTTGTCTTCGTCCAGCTCGGCATTGCCTGATGACTCATCTGACTCCGGGGCCGGTACTGATTCTGCCGCTGCGGACCTCTCGTGCAGTCCGCCATCTCCAGCCAACGTTACGTCATCCGGCGAAGAAGCCCGATTTTCGGCGTCCCCACCCGCAGCCTCGCCGGCGATTTCGCCGTTATCTTCACCGTCGGCCGGGTCCTCGCCTTCCAGCCCGCGTTCGCTGTTGCGTGCGACGGCGATGATGCGGTCGTTCTTGTCCGGTTTGGCGAAGATTACGCCCATGGTGTCGCGGCCCTTGGCCGGCACCCCGGCGACCGAGGAGCGGACCACCTTGCCGCCTTCCATGACCACCAGGACCTCGTCCTCTTCCTGGACAATGAGTGCGCCGACGAGGTGCCCGCGCTCCTCCTGGTACTTGCCGACCTTGATGCCGAGGCCTCCGCGGCCCTGGAGCCGGTATTCCTCCACGGCGGTCCGCTTGGCGTAGCCGCCTTCGGTGACGATGAACACGAACGAACCGTCCTTGACCACGTCGGCCGCGAGCAGCTCGTCGTCTTCGCGGAACTTCATGCCGGTCACGCCGGACGTGGCGCGGCCCATGGGGCGCAGGGCCTCGTCCGTCGCGGTGAAGCGGACGGACTGGCCCTTGCGGGAAACCAGCATGAGGTCGTCCGTTTCGGAGACCAGCTGGGCCGAGACCAGCTCGTCCTCGTCGCGCAGGTTGATGGCGATCACACCGGCTGACCGGTTGGTGTCGTAGTCCTCCAGCCGGGTCTTCTTGACCAGGCCGCGCTTGGTGGCGAGTACGAGGTACGGGGCGTGCTGGTAGTCCCGCAGATCCAGCACCTGGGCGATGTGCTCGTCCGGTTGGAAGGCCAACAGGTTGGCCACGTGCTGGCCCTTGGCGTCACGCCCGGCTTCGGCGAGCTCGTAGGCCTTGGCCCGGTAGACGCGTCCGAGGTTGGTGAAGAAGAGCAGCCAGTGGTGCGTGGTGGTGACGAAGAAGTGCTCAACGACGTCGTCCCCGCGCAGCTGGGCACCCTTGATGCCCTTGCCGCCGCGCTGCTGGGAGCGGTAGTTGTCGCTGCGGGTGCGCTTGACGTACCCGCCGCGGGTAATGGTGACCACCATTTCTTCTTCGGGGATCAGGTCTTCCATGGACATGTCGCCGTCGAAGCCCATGAGCACCTTGGTGCGGCGGTCGTCGCCGTGCTTGGCCACGATTTCGCCCAGTTCGGTGCTGATGATTTCGCGCTGGCGTTCTTCGGAGGCCAGGATCGAGTTGTACTCGGCGATCAGGGCTTCGAGCTCCGAATGGCGGTCCTGGATCTTCTGGCGTTCCAGCGCCGCGAGCCGGCGCAGCTGCATGTCCAGGATGGCCCGGGCCTGCAGTTCGTCGATGTCCAGCAGCTCCATGAGCCCGTCGCGTGCGGCTTCGGTGGTGTTGGAGGCGCGGATGAGTGCGATGACCTCGTCGAGCGCATCCAGCGCCTTGAGGAGGGCGCGGAGGATGTGTGCTTCTTCCTCGGCCTTGCGCAGGCGGTAGCGCGTGCGGCGGGCGATGACGTCCATCTGGTGGGTGACCCAGTGGCGGATGAACGCGTCGAGGCTGAGCGTGCGCGGCACGCCGTCAACGATGGCGAGCATGTTGGCCGCGAAGTTGTCCTGCAGCTGGGTGTGCTTGTAGAGGTTGTTCAGGACCACCTTGGCCACGGCATCGCGCTTGAGCACAATCACCAGGCGCTGCCCCGTGCGGCCGGAGGTTTCATCCCGGAGGTCGGCGATGCCGGAGATCTTGCCGTCCCTGACCAGTTCGGCGATCTTGATCGCCAGATTGTCCGGGTTGGCCTGGTAGGGCAGTTCGGTGACCACCAGGCACGTGCGGCCCTGGAGCTCCTCAACATTGACCACGGCGCGCATCGTGATGGAACCGCGGCCGGTGCGGTAGGCATCCTCGATGCCCTTGTGGCCGAGGATGGTGGCTCCGGTCGGGAAATCCGGTCCCTTGATGCGCAGGAGGAGCTCTTCGAGCAGTTCCTCGCGGCTGGCCGTCGGGTTCTGGAGGTACCACTGGACGCCGTCGGCGACCTCGCGGAGGTTGTGCGGCGGGATGTTCGTGGCCATGCCGACGGCGATGCCCGAGGAGCCGTTGACCAGCAGGTTGGGGAACCGGGCCGGCAGGATGGTCGGCTCCTGGTTCTTGCCGTCGTAGTTGTCCTGGAAGTCGACCGTTTCCTCGTCGATGTCCCGGACCATCTCCATGGCCAGCGGCGCCATCTTGGTTTCGGTGTACCGGGGGGCAGCGGCGCCGTCGTTGCCGGGCGAGCCGAAGTTCCCCTGGCCGAGCGCCAGCGGATAGCGCATGGTCCAGTCCTGGATGAGCCGGACCAGGGCATCGTAGATCGCGGTGTCGCCGTGCGGGTGGTACTGGCCCATGACCTCGCCCACCACGCGGGCACACTTGTTGAAGGAGCGTTCCGGGCGGTACCCGCCGTCGAACATCGCGTACAGCACGCGGCGGTGCACGGGCTTGAGGCCGTCGCGGACATCGGGCAGGGCCCGGCCGACGATGACGGCCATCGCGTAATCGAGGTAGGAGCGCTGCATTTCGGTCTGCAGGTCCACCTGCTCGATGCGGTCGGTCAGCACATCGCCGTCGAGGATGGCGCCTTCAAGGACGGGCTCGGAGCCGGCCGGCACCTCGGGTGTTTCGTCACTCATAGTCTATGTTTTCCGTTTCAGGTATATATCAGTCCGGGCATATTCAGGGCTTCGCGGCCGCTAAATATCCAGGAACCGAACGTCCTTGGCGTTCTGCTGAATGAAGTTTCGGCGCGATTCCACGTCCTCGCCCATCAGGACGGAGAAGATCTGGTCCGCCGCCAGGGCGTCGTCCATCGTCACCTGCAGCAGGGTCCGGTGGTCCGGGTCCATGGTGGTGTCCCACAGTTCCGTGTAGTCCATCTCGCCGAGGCCCTTGTAGCGCTGGATGCCGTTGTCCTTGGGGATGCGGCGGCCGGCGGCCTGGCCGGAGAGCAGTTTCGCGTCGCGCTCACGGTCGCTGTAGACGTAGTCGTGCGGGGCATTGGACCACTTGATCCGGTACAGCGGGGGCTGCGCGAGGTAGACGAAGCCGTTTTCGATCAGCGGGCGCATGTAGCGGAACAGCAGCGTCATCAGCAGGGTCGTGATGTGCTGGCCGTCGACGTCGGCATCGGCCATGAGCACGATCTTGTGGTACCGCAGCTTGGCGAGGTCGAAGTCCTCGCCGATGCCGGTGCCGAAGGCCGTGATCATCGACTGGACCTCGGCGTTCCCGAGCGCCTTGTCCAGGCGGGCCCGTTCCACGTTGAGGATCTTGCCACGCAGCGGCAGGATGGCCTGGGTCTCCGGGTTGCGGCCGCGCTTGGCGGAGCCGCCGGCCGAGTCACCCTCCACGATGTAGACCTCGCACTTTTCCGGGTTCTTCGAGGAGCAGTCGGAGAGTTTTCCGGGCATGCCGAAGGATTCCAGCGGGCTCTTGCGGCGGGCGTTGTCGCGGGCCTTCCGCGCGGCCATGCGGGCCTGGGCGGCCGAGATGGCCTTGCGGATGACATCCCGGGCGGGGCCGGGGTTGCGCTCGAGCCAGTCGCCCAGACCGTCGGTGACAACCCGCTGGACAAAGCCCTTAACCTCGGAGTTGCCGAGCTTGGTCTTCGTCTGGCCTTCGAACTGCGGCTCGGAGAGCTTCACGGAGATGACCGCCGTCAGGCCTTCGCGGATGTCATCCCCCGTGAGGTTGTCATCCTTCTCCTTGATGATGTTCTTCTCGCGCGCATAGCGGTTGATGAGGGAGGTCATCGCGGCGCGGAAGCCTTCTTCGTGGGTGCCGCCCTCATGCGTGTTGATGGTGTTGGCATACGTGTGGACGCTCTCGGAGTAAGCATTGGTCCACTGCATCGCCATTTCCAGGGCAATGTGGCGTTCGGTGTCCTCGGTCTCAAAGGCGATGACGTCCTCGTGGACCACATCAACCTTCTTGCCGGAGTTCAGGTGCTTGACGTAATCGAGCAGGCCGTCGTCGTATTGGTACACCACGGTGTGGAATTCCGCGGGGACTTCCCCCTCAATGGCGACGGCGTCCAGATCGAGGTCGGCGTCGTCGGACGGCTCCTCCGGTGCGCGGCGTTCATCGGTCAGCGTGATCCGCAGTCCCTTGTTCAGGAACGCCATCTGCTGGAAGCGCGCCCGCAGGGTCTCGAAATCGAACTCCGTCGACTCAAAGATGCTGGCGTCCGGGTAGAACGTCTGCGTGGTTCCGCTCTCGGTGGTTTCCTCGCCCTGGACCAGGCCGCCCTGTGGCTTGCCGCCGTCGGCGAAGGACATCCGCCAGACGTGGCCCTGCCGGCGGACTTCGGTGTCGACCCTGCTGGAGAGCGCGTTGACCACCGAGATGCCGACGCCGTGCAGGCCGCCCGAGACCGCGTAGCCCCCGCCGCCGAACTTGCCGCCGGCGTGCAGGATGGTCATCACGACTTCCACGGTGGGCTTGTGCTCCGTCGGGTGCATGTCGACCGGGATGCCGCGGCCGTTGTCCACGACTTTGACGCCGCCATCGGCCTGCAGCACGATTTCGATGTGGGTGCAGTAGCCGGCCAATGCCTCATCAACAGAGTTGTCCACCACTTCGTAGACGAGGTGGTGCAGGCCGCGGGGACCGGTGGAACCGATGTACATGCCCGGACGCTTCCGGACCGCTTCCAGGCCTTCAAGGACCGTGATGTCGCTGGCGCCGTATTCGTGCGTTGTCCCGGTTCCGGACGACGCCGCTGCCGGCGCTTCCTTCGCTACCGCTTCCGCTACGTCTTCCACTGCCGGGATCTCTGCATTGTCGTTAGCCACAGGCGCTTTCGACTCCTCTATGTTCGTTGAAGGCCGGCCCTCGCCTCTTCCGTGGAAAGGGCTCCAGCCAACAGGCACGTCACTGATGGCGCAGGATGCTTCGCTGACTTGAAGACCCGTCCCCGCACGCTGAAATTGCGTCGGAAACGGACTCAGTCGACGTTTCACCGGCGCCCAGTTATCTACAACGATTCTATCGTGTTATAGGGCCCAAACCCGCATTCCAGGGGGCCAAACGGGCGGGAAAGTGCCGCTGAGAGGCCGCTGGCTCCCCCTGCAAGGCATTCGGGGTCCAGCCCTAGGGTTCCTATACGACTCCGGGGCGTTTGAGCGCCCTACACGCCGTTTGCGGATTTTTCAAGGTTTTTTGCAAGAAGTGCTTCAGATCCGGCGGGCGGCGCGGACGCCGGGGCTATCCGTACGTGTCGCGGGGCCCGCGGCCGTTGACCGTCCGCAGCCCCTTGCGCCAGCTCGGCGCGGCCGGCCCGAGCACCTGAATGCTGGTGACAACGCCGTCGCCGAGTTCCGCACGGAATTTTTCCAGCAGGCTGCTGCTCAGCAGCCGGAGCTGGGTTGCCCATGCCGTGGAATCGGTCCGCACATGCAAGGTGGTGTCCGTGAAACTCTCGGGGGTGCAGTGGGCCGAGATTTCCGGCCCCACCAGCACGGCCCACTGCGCCATGACGGAGCCGACGGCCACGGGCGAGCTCCAGCCGCGTTCGGCCACGAGGCGTCCCACGACTTTTCCCAAACCGAGCGGATCCCTGCCCGTGCCGTGGAATTGGGAGAATCCGCGGGTTCCCCGCGCGCTGCGGGCGGGTTTCTGGGCGGCGGCACCGGAGCGCGGGACAGCCCGCCGGATTTCGCCCCGGGCCGCAGCGGCGTCGCGCATCCTGTTCAGGGCGGCCTGTGCCGCATCGATGGCGTCGGGGTCACGGCCCGGCTGCAGGCCGCCGTCGGTATCCTTATTCATCGATTGTCCTGCTCATCGATTCCTCCCGGGATGACCTTCACCCGCCGTCCGGTCAACTCCGCCGGGATATCGTCCTCGACGGCGGCAGTGACCAGCACTTGCTCGGCGCCGGATACTATTGCGGCCAGTTTACGCCGTCGCTGGACGTCCAGCTCGGCAAAAACGTCGTCCAGGATCAGGATCGGCGGCGACCCGCCGGTGCGGGCGTCGTCGAGCATGACGTAGTACGAGGCCAGGCGCAGGGACAAGCACATGGACCAGGTTTCGCCGTGCGAGGCGTAGCCCTTGGCCGGCGCCGATCCCAGCACGAGCTCAAGTTCGTCGCGGTGCGGTCCCACCAGCGAGATTCCCCGTTCCAGTTCCTTGCGGCGTGCCGCGGCAAAGGCTTGGATGTAGCGGTCCGTAAGCTGCTCGACGGAGAGCAGGCGCAGGTCCTCCGCGGGTGCTGACTCACCGGAAACGGCATCTGTGTCCGGTCCAGTCCCGGCCGCTGCCGAGGGTATGGCCGCGGCCCCGTCATCGTCCAGGATGTCCTGCAGTGTGGAACGGTAGACAGCGGACGCTTCCTTGGAGCCGTCCGTGAGCTGGGCATAGGCGTTTCGCAGGTGCGGCTGCAGTCGATCCACCAACTCCAGGCGGGCGTGCAGCAGTTCGGCCCCGGCCCGGGCCATGTGCTGGTCCCAGACATCGAGTGTCGCCTCATGGCCGGCCGTGAATTTTCCGGTCCGCCCGGATTTCAGCAGCGCGTTCCGCTGTTTCAAGACGCGGTCGTAGTCGCTCCTGGTCGCGGCGTGCCGCGGCATGAGGCTGACCAGGAGCTCATCCAGGAACCGGCGGCGGTTGGAGGGATCACCCTTGACCAGCGCGAGGTCTTCCGGCGCGAAGAGCACCGTCTGGCAAATGCCGAGCAGGTCCCGGGCCCGGACGGGATTGCTCCGGTTGATCCGTCCGCGATTGGCCCGGGACGCGTTGATTTCCAGTTCCAGCACGGTGGCCTGCTCGCCGCGGACCAGCTTGGCCCGGATCATCGCCCGCTCGGTGCCGAACCGCAACAGGGGCGCGTCCGTGCTCACCCGGTGCGAATTCAGCGTGGCCAGATACCCGATCGCTTCCATCAGGTTGGTCTTGCCGATGCCGTTGGATCCCACCAGAACGGTGACCCCGGGCTCAAAGCTGAGGTCGACCTGGGCGTAGCTGCGGAAATCGGTGAGCGAGAGCTTTTCTAGGTACACGCGGGATTCAGGACCTCACGGGCAGGATTACTTGGCCGGCCGGGTCGCGTGGCCGCCGAACTGGTGGCGCAGCGCGGACACCATTTTCATGGCCGGAGAGTTGTCCTCGCGGGAGGAGAACCTGGCGAACAGCGCAGCCGTGATCGCCGGTGCGGGCACGGCGTTCGCGATTGCTTCCTCGACGGTCCAGCGGCCTTCGCCTGAATCCTCGACATAGTCGGAGATCGATTCCAGTCCGGGATCCTCGTCGAGGGCTTTGACCATGAGATCCAGAAGCCAGGAGCGGACGACGGTGCCCTTTTGCCAGGCGCGGAAGGTGCCGGGAAGATCGGCGACGATATCCTTCGCGGCCAGGAGTTCATAGCCTTCCGCGTAGGCCTGCATCAGGCCGTATTCGATCCCGTTGTGGACCATCTTGGCGTAGTGGCCGGCACCGATGCCGCCCACGTGCACGAAGCTGTCGGCGCGTTCGCCGGCGGGGCGGAGTGCGTCGAAGACGGGCAGGGCCCGTTCGATATCCTCGGCATCGCCGCCCGCCATGAGGCCGTAGCCGTTCTGGAGACCCCAGACGCCGCCGGAGACGCCGCAGTCGG
>Ga0213837_1001299_pt1 | contig 14094 bp, 7 predicted proteins | sample SWPATP12_FD_160572 | JGI IMG/M metagenome (GOLD analysis project Ga0213837, IMG submission 160572) | Coastal seawater microbial communities from Marineland, Florida, United States - SWPA TP1 #2 | ecosystem: Environmental > Aquatic > Marine > Coastal | place: USA: Florida | collected 2016-08-06
CACCACCATCGTGATCAAAATCATCGTGTATCGCTTTTAGCAATACGCCATTTACTGCAACATCCCAAGGAAAGTAATGAGATTGCTCATGATCAGGAAACTTAATACGCATAGTCTCCATATAAGCTTGCGCTTGCTCATTCCATAAGTGAGCATGATAAGTCGTTTCGCCGATCGTTATTGTTGCACTGATGTCAGCCTCGTTGACTGAATTACCAAATTTGGTGGCATTAATAAAACCTATTAAATCAGGTACTTTCTGTGTTGGTTTACCAGTACCTGTGGTATCTCTTTTACCCGGGCCAGGAAAAATAGCAAAGCCGTCGCCCACTTTAAGTTTATCTAAAACAAAATCATGGTAATGACCATCGCTAATGGTGACTGAGCTATAGGTGCTTTCGTCACCAGACTCAATGCCACGGGATTTATTATCTGTAACATCAACTTCGTTTGAGATCACACCGCTTGTGTCAACAAAAGCGGCAATAATAAATTCACCCGATACGAGATCTTCATTTGGCAAAATTAATGTTGCCGTATGATTTTGCTCGCCTTCTTGTAACTGATCGATATAAAACTCACCCAAATCGTAGCCATCAGGCTCATCTTCAGTTTCGAGTTCAGCGACTTTACTTTTTTCAATTAAAATAAATGAAACACCAACATGTTCATTCGTTAATAAGGTTGTTTCGGTACTGAAATCAACAGTGATCTGTTGCCCTGGTTGATAAACGTCATCAGAGACTGGGGTCATAGATTTCAAAGCGACATTAGCAACAGCTTCTTGTTCGGTAGAGTCATCATCAGAACACCCAACTATTGAAAGTAGGGATAAAGCCAACACAGCACTAATCCTTTTAGACTGATTCATATCACGATTCCTAATTATTGATTTTAATTTCGACAAACTATTAATTAATAAAACTCATACTTCTACTCAAAGTCCGACCGACTTATTTTCGAAACGGTTAAGCTTTAACCCACCCAAATTGGGGTACAAAAGGTTCATATTTCAAAGGGTAAATCACAATAATGGATGAATTATGGAGGGATAAAAATTTTTAATAGGTGCGAGGGACGAGGAAGGAGATAATAGATATCAGTCGTTAGAAGTCAGATTAGATTGTGCCTACGCATACTTAAATTGGAATGCTCATCCGTAGGCGTGAAATTTATTTCGCGCGAAATATATTTCACGCCTACGGTATCTGGATTAGCCTTAGCAAGGTACAGGCACAATCCAACCTAAACCTTATGGCTTAAAGCTCTTTTGTTTTAATCTGATAGCTGACGGCTGATAGCTTCTTTCCCCTTTACCCTCGCTAACTTATCGAGCTTCGCAGTGCTCTACCCAACACGCTGTTATTAATACCCTTCAAACCTTGTTGCACAACCTGTGCCTATGCACTCAACACCACTGTCGAGTTCTAACAGCTCTAAACTATAGCTTTTGCTTACATCTACCTTTTGTAGTGGATTATTAAAAAGGCTGATATCAACTAAATTTTCATGTTCACGTAAATCAATATTTTTTAGTTTGTTATTCGACAAAAAGAGCACTTGAAGCATGGGGTTTGCTGTTAAATCGATAGTGCTTAAGCGATTATTACTGGCGTAAAGTGCAGTTAACTTTTTACTATGGCTTATGTCTAAAGCGCTAAGCTGGTTGGCATCTAGGTTTAGTTCGCTGAGCATTTTGAATTTGCTTAAATCTAGGTTTTTTAACTGGTTATTTGCAAGCTCAAGATTGCGAATACCACTCGGTATATTCACTTTTGTGAGCTTATTGCCCGACAGATTAAGTTGATACAGTTCAGAATTAACAAGCGTCAATTCACCTGTCAGCTTATTATCTTTAAGATCAAGCCATGTAAGTTTACTGTTAGTGCTTACATCAAGCTTTGAAAGCTTATTGCCACTCAGCATTAAAGTCATTAACTCTTCGTTGTTATTTACATCAATACTCGTAAGGCTGTTTTGGCTTAAATCAACAAAGAAAAGCTGGCTGTTGTGACTTATGTCGATTTCGGTCAGCTGGTTTGGCACTTTCTTATCGGCAGGTCTGCTTGTAATGCCACCAATTTCACCAACGATGAAGCTATCCCCTTCATTGCTGAGGTCGAGTTTTATTAAGTTACTAAAATGCTCAAGCCCTTTGGCTGAAGTAATACCGCGATCTTTGCAATGTATTTTTGTCACCTCCCCCACCGTTTTATAGCCACTTTCTTGTAAACATTCTAAGAAATTAGCATCTGCAACCACGCTCTCTAATGATGTATCGTCATTAGCCAAAGCACCACCAACTCTAAGATTTAACACAAGCAAACACACCAAACCCATTTTAATGGCCACAAAGTTCCCTTTTAACATTATTTCACCTTCAATTTTCAACAACAAAATCAGATGGTTAAGCAAGATCTCTCACCATCTAAAATCAAAGAATACATAATACAGGTTATTTGACGATTGTACCCGCAAAGGTTACAGAGGTTGATTGCTTATTAAAAAGTAGGGAGCTTGAAAGTTAGTATCCTAATGGAAAGCAAAGCCCACTAATGTGGGCTTGCAAGTTGAACAACTACTTCAGTACATACTCCACTTTGTGAAGCTGACCAGTAAAAGCAAAAGGAGCTTTATCATAGTAGCTTCGTGAAACAGTGGAACCGAGATCTTTTCCGATATCAAGCGTTTCTGTCGCTGAGTAACGAACAGGTGGTACTTTATCTATCTTACCGGTAGCAATCTTCTTACCGTTAACTAAAAGAGTCGCTTGTCCACCATTCGGAGCTTCACCTTGTTGAATATAATCAAGTGTCAAAGTGACCTCACCCGCAGGTAATGGCTCCTTAGATTTTAAATAATAATGATCCTCGTTGAAGAAATTCATTACATAGACAGGTTTATTATCTTCAATGTATAGACTATAACCAGCACTACCACCGCCTACAGCTACTAATACACCCTCTGCACCATCTTTAGGCATATTAAACGTTGCAGTAATTGTGTGAGAGCGACCATATACAGGAGGTGCACTACCCTCTGGCACGCGACTAGTACCTGGTAGATAAGTGAATTTTGATTTCCCTTTGGTCACACTTGGACGTTCAGGGTTCGATGCACGCTCAACAAAACGATCATCAAGTGGATAGACGTTATATTTTTCTGCTTCTTGATCGAAAATAGAGATTAACTTATTAAGTTTATCTGGGTATTTATTCGATAAATCTACCGCCTCAGAAAAGTCTTCTTCAATATTATAAAGCTCCCACTTATCGTTACCAAAGCCAGCTGAGCCACTTAAGTCCCATGGCACACCGTGGAAAGAGGCAGCAACCCAACCATCATGATAAATTGCACGGTGACCACCAGTCTCAAAGTACTGAGTCTTACGCTTACCTTCAGCATTTTTATCATTTAGTGAATACAACATACTTACACCGGCAATTGGAGTCTGCTCTACTCCATTCACTATTTTTGGCTCAGGTATATGTGCTGCATCTAAAATCGTTGGCACGATATCAATTACATGATGAAATTGCGATCGTAAGCCACCATGCTCTTTAATATAGTTAGGCCATGAAATAACAAGCCCATTTCGCGTACCACCGAAGTGTGAAGGTACTCGTTTCATCCATTGGAATGGTGAAGAGCCAGCCCACGCCCAACCAACCGGAAAGTGATTTTCGTGAAGAGGCCCACCGAGTTCATCGATTTTTTCAAGCTGCCCTTCAACAGTGTCAGCAATACCATTCTGAGTCATCATATTGTTAAGCGTACCAGTAGCACTACCTTCAGCACTTGGGCCATTATCACCAGCAATAAATATAATCATGGTATTATCTGCATCGGGTAATTGTGAGATAGCATCAAGCAACCGGCCTACGTGATAATCGGTATGTGCAGCAAAACCCGCAAATACTTCTTGGTGTCGACTGAATAGCTTCTTCTCGTTGGCAGACAGAGAATCCCACGACTTTATTTCTTTAGGTCGTTTTGTCAGCTTGGTATTCTGTGGTACTACGCCTAGCGATTTTTGTCGTGCAAGTGTCTCTTCACGGACTTTATCCCAGCCCTGATCAAACTTACCTTTAAATTTATCATTCCATTCCTGCGGCGCATGCAAAGGAGCGTGTGTTGCACCCGTTGCAAAGTACATAAAGAATGGTTTATCACTATCGATAGACTCTTGTTGGCCTATCCAGTTTATAGCATCATCAACAAGATCTTCCGTTAAGTGATACCCTTCTTCCGGTTTTTTAGGTGGCTCAACAGGGGTGGTATTTCTAAATAATTGAGGCTCCCATTGACTTGTTTCACCGCCTTGAAAACCATAAAAATACTCAAACCCAAGTCCTGTAGGCCAATGATCAAATGGTCCTATAGGGCTTGTCTCCCAATCAGGAGTATTGTGCCATTTACCCCATGCAGCCGTGTTGTAGCCATTACTTTTTAATATCTCAGCAACGGTCGCTGTTTCATCGGGCCAAACACTGTGATAACCCGGGTAACCTGTTGAAAGCTCTGTAATCGTGCCTGAAGCAACCTGATGATGGTTTCTACCTGTCAGTAAAGCGGCACGAGTTGGTGAGCAAATCGCGGTAGTGTGAAAACGATTGAACTTTAAACCTTGATTAGCTAATTCATCGATTGAAGGGGTCGGTATTGGCCCCCCAAAGGTGCTGGGGTGGCCGAAGCCAAAGTCGTCAAGTAAAATCACTACGACATTAGGTGCGCCTTTTGGTGCCTGAATTGGCTGCGGATAATCCTGTTTTGAAGTTTCAAATGTTTTGCCTATTTTTCCTTCAAACTTCCCATTACTTATAGGTATCACTGTTCTATCTATTTCGCTAGCATATGCTTGTGGTAGTCCCGAAAGCAGTAATACTGAAATAATAGCTCCCACTCGACTTAAACGATTCATTCCTTTCTCCTTGAAATATCTGAGCTCGATACAGTTTCTAGTATAGATACTTTTTTTCTTTTTTTGCGAGTGTTTTTTAAACAAAGTAAAAACTGCTGTAATTTGTTTTTAAATCGCATTTTTATATAGCTTTATGCATTGAAACCATTAGTTAAAAAAACTGAATAATATCCATGTATCATTTTCAAACCCCAAATATTTTGCCTCTGAATTATTGTTGTTATTGAAGATATTACTGCTAACAAACTATTTCGATATTTAGGATATTAATAAGCTCAGCTGAAGATTTAAAAGCTGGTAGCATATTTGCTCAAGTGCCTAACAAAAGAACAGCGTCGAAGTGGCTTGGAGTGTCAAAATAATCATCAAAAAGTCTGAAGTTACGAATATTAAAAGTAAAGTAAGAACGCAATTAATCGTGTATCACGCAGGGTTTCTCTTATCTGTATGGCAGATACTTTCTGCGAAAAGGCGAGCCATCGCTCCGCCATCTATATTTAGTGAATATTTAACCTAAATTGTGTTTGTATGAACTCGATAACAGAAAGATAACAGCTCCATATATTCGCCAACTAAAAAGCCGTTGCATTGCAGCAACGGCTTTTTGTATTTGAATTAAGTTAAAACTAATTTCAGACTTCTCGATTATTTATAACTCATTACTAGACAAAAACGTTTTAGGTCATCGGCTGTATTAGGTGAATTTCGGAATAAAACCTCTGAAGTATTCAGTTGTGTGATGATATTAGAATACTTATAAAGTGTTTCCATTCTCTGCTTTAGCCATGCATTATGTGTTAAAAGAAACAGAGGCTTTATCGTTAATATATAAGTTAACTTACTTTAAAATCCTAGAATTGCGAGTTTGCATTAATCCCTATCAGTTAATCTAACACTCTTTTCATTCTTCAGTTGGCTTGGGTTATATCCAAAGCGCTTTTTGAATGAAAAGGAAAAATGTGACAGGTTTTCAAAACCGAGTTCCAGATAAATATCTGAAGGTTTCTGCTGTTTTTGCTCAATCAAAAAATGCGCTTCATCTAGTCGTTTAGACGTTAACCAAGCCGCTGGTGAGAGCTGAAATATTTCCTTAAAATCGCGTTTAAAGGCAGCTAAGCTCCGTCCGCTAAGATAGGCAAAACGTTCAAGTGTAACGTTAAACTTATAATTCTGCTGCATGAAGGCTTTCAGATCGAGCTTACCGGGTTGCCTGAAATCAAACAAAATACGGCCTAAATCCGGCTGCTGTTGCAGTAAAATCAGTAGTAGCTCTTCACGTTTTAACTCTGCAAAACGCTGGTTGATATTTCCCGCGCCTTGATAGTAAGGGGCTAAAGAATGAATAAAATTCTGCAACAACGAACTAAGTTGAACTTCCACATAAGCCTGCTGCGGCACAACGTGCTCTAAATTAATTGGATACTTATCTGCAAAGCCTTGCAAAAAAGACTGCTCAAAAATTACGACCACTTTTTCAAAATGCCCGTTAATAGGTTGTTTATTGTAACGTATCAGATGATTTTTACGCACGACACAACACTGCCCAGCGTGTAATTGATGGCGATTTTTACCATCAAAACCCGTGAGTACACCCTGCGCTAAGAAAATAAACATATGCTCAGGCACAAACTGCTCTGGGGAAATTTCTGGCCCCAAATAACAAGACTTAATTTCATTCAGTTTCATCATGTTAAAGTAACTTGTAGTGAACCAACGACTGAGCAGCGGCCAACACGGCCTGTTCGTTTGAGCGCGGCTGCCAACCCAACATGGTAAGGGCCTTTTTATTAGACGCCTTTCGACAAACCCCTACCAAAGGTTTAATCGCACGTGCTTTAGGATTGAATAGTGCCACGATCTTTAATAAACAGGTAGGCAATGCTTTGGTTGAAATATTAGTACTATGTTGCGGCATGGCTTTTTTCAAATAATGTGCAATATCCATCAACGACATACTCCCCCCAGCCAGTGCCAGAAAACGTTCCCCTGCCGCCTGCGGTGACAACATGGCTCGTATATGTAAATCCGCTACATCACGCACATCCACTATGCCCATGATAATATCTGGCAACCTCTGCATTTCGCCGCTCATCAGTTGGCGAAGTATTGTATGTCCAGCAGACAGACGTTGATTAATCAAAGGACCAAAAATTCCCATTGGGTTAATTACGGTCAACTCTAACCCTTTCCCCTCGTTATGAATATAATCCCATGCAGCCCGCTCTGCCAAAACTTTGGATTTATTATACGCAGACAAGCCCTTCTGCTTGGGGTTGGTCCAGCTTTGCTCTGTAATTACTTGTCTAGTGTCGGTGTGGCTGTAGCCCACTGCACCAAAATTGGATGTCATCACCACACGTTTAATACCAGCCTGTTTGGCGAATGTTAAAACTCTGAGCGTGCCCTCAACCGCAGGTTTAATAACATCATCTTCTGTATTTGGCTCGCCCATGGGCAACGGTGATGCAACATGCAGCACATAATCACAATCTTGCATTGCACTTAGCCAATTGTTGTCATCTAGCAAGTCAGCTTCTATGAGACGTAAGTTATCTTGGATTTCTAGAATACCTGCATGTTGCAGCGTCTCAAACAATTGGTTTTGACTACCCAAATTGCGCACTGTGGTGTTTACCCGATAGCCCTGCTGCAATAATTGTAATATCGCTTGAGTAGCGACAAATCCAGTGCCACCGGTTACTAATACTGTTTGTTGCATGCTGACCTCATTAAAGTTCAATATCTTACCAAGCCAAACCGTATGGCCTGCGCGGGTATTGTCATTGTAGAGGTATCTAATAATTTGATGGTTTGTTCAAAAGCTCAGTTTTATTTTATCGATTGGCTCACTAAACTAGATACGATAAATCCTCAGCACATGACGCCCGCCTAAGAGATTTAAAATGTTTGCCTAAAGAAGTGGGTTCAGGTCTTGCTTTTTAACTTTACTCAAACCTACTCGCACGAAATAAATTTCACGCCTACGGTAGCGAGTTTAGCTTTAGCGATGTAAAGGCACAATCTAACTTAAAACTTATGGCTGAAAGCTGATAACTCCTTTATTCTTTCCCCTTATAACTCGCTAACCTGTTGGGTTTCGCTTCGCTCTACCCAACCTACAAGCTCCTATGTTATTCGGGGTTAAAACGCCTTCTACAACTCGGCATTTTTGCGAGAATACATTTTATGTAAGTTCAACAGCTTATCTTTTAGCCGCTGTGAATAGGTTACGAAATTTGTCAGCGTACCGGCATCCTTTCTGTTGGTATCAGCAAGTAGCATTAATAATTTTCGCTGCGCCTGATTCAGATGCAGTTGCAATAACCTAACCGCTTTATCTATTTCGTCATTTTTAGGTTGTTCTAAATTCTCGCTTGTATGAGTAAACAGGGTTAGCGTATCACTTGAAAGCTCGCGAATCATAATCAAAATATCGCTTTCTAATTCAATAAATTGTTCATTCATAATCCGCTTACTTTCAAACAGATCAATGATGGAATCATGAATTTGGAACAAATAATCAAAGCGATTAATTTGCAACATTAACTCTCGTGACTGCTCTTCATCATTGATTTTACTAACAATGGTTGTGAAATAAGTGATGTATTCCTTCTCAACAAAACTGACATATTCCAAGCGTTTTTGTGCAGTATCTTGAATACCTTTGTAGTTGGTCTCTAAGCTCAGCGTGACCTGATTGTAGTTTTCCTTTAAGAAGTTAAGCAGTTGTTGGTTACCTGATTCTAACTTATCGACGACGTGCTGAAACTCTTCATCTTCTTGGTAAGTCGGCAATTCAAGGCGCTCAAAGTCCATTTTTCCTTCACCAAGCAGAAAATCAACAAAGCGCGTAAAAGGGTTAACAAAAACAATAAAAACTAAACTAGCAACCACATTAAAAATAAAGTGGATGTTTGCCAGTGCGACAGCGGGATCAAGCGTAATTTCACTTAACTTATCACCAAACAATAAAATGAAGGGCAAAAACAAAAGCACCCCACCCACATTAAACAACAGGTGGCTCAGCGCTGCTTTCTTAGCTGCGATATCCATACCAAACACCGAGATCATAGCAGTTGCTGTGGTACCAATATTCGCCCCCATTATAATGGGTACCGCGTTCTCAAGCCCCAGAATACCTTGCTGAGTAAAAACAATGGCAAGCCCGGTAGTCACCGAACTCGACTGCACCATAGCAGTAAATACACAGCCCACTAAAATCGCTAAAAGCGGGTTTTGCGGCTGAGTTAAAATCTCAATTAATGCAGGGTTGTTTTGTAATGGTGCAAGTGATGAAGAAATCAGGTTAAGGCTAAAAAACACAAAACCGAAATAGAAAATCGCCTTACCAAAAATAGAAAAACGATTGCGAGTCAGCGACAGAAAAAAGCCAATTATAATGATCACAGGAGCAAATACCGTCAGCTTAAAAGCCACCAGCTGAGCTGTTATAGTAGTGCCCACATTTGATCCAAAAATAATACCGACACTATTTTTAAACGTTAACACACCCGCGTTAACCAGGCTTATGGTGATCACCGACGTCGCAGAACTCGATTGAATAAAAGCCGTCACCACAGCACCAATTAACACCCCAAAAATAGGAATGTTAGTCGCGCGACTTAACGATTTACGAAAGCGCTCCCCCGATATACTTTCAATTTCCCGAGAAAAGTTCTCAAGCCCAAAAATAAAAAGGATAATGGCGGTTAGCCCAGCCATGGCTATATTCAGATTTTCCATTCGCTTATAAAGTGCTGATATTGTTAATCAAGATCGATAAAAAAAGTATAGATTTGAGTATCTTATAGCGCAATGATCGAAAACAAAGTAACTGGTTTTAGGGCGAGTTGCTAGGAACGAGATTCAAGATTCGAGGTTTAGGAGGCGTTTTAACGCTGAACAAAAACAGAGATATTAGATATCAGATTAGATTGTGCCTGCGCATAGTTAAATTGAAATGATCATCCGTAGGCGTGAAATTTATTTCGCGCGATAAACATAAGAGATTTCAGTCGTAAGCTATCAGTTTAAGAACACATGTTAGCTAGGTGCTAGGTGCATAGTGTCGGTTGTGGGTTGGTAAAGGGGTTAGGAAAAAGAAAGACCTGACCCCATGTTTTTTCTAGCCAAGAACCTTTCTGCTTTTTATGGAAGATACCAGTCTACGAGTTCTCTAACATTATCTGGTGAGCCAATCACATCAGGTTTAAACAAGATGTTTTCTTCAGAGATAGACTCTACGTACATTGAAATTTCTTTAATCTCTTCTGGAGGGAACCCATACCTTAGCAACAATGTATGAACGGTATCGTTAGTACCGTACTTTAATAGCTCTACCATCTTTAACGCCTTGGTATCTTTGGTATGATTATGATAAATACTGAAAGCTCCGATAAGCACGTCGGATAAAGAAAATGATATTACTGTATCCAAATAGTCGTAGGTATCAAATACGACTGCATCGTAACTCACGTCCTTAGACTTTGTATTTTTAAACAGTGGATATTCATTAAATAACCCACTATCCGGTAATTTATTCGCAGGCTGAGTGAAGTTGGCATCCAAGTTTTGGTTTTTGCCTCTATTTGAAATATAACTATACCTTATTCCTACTATTTCCTTAAAACTACGTCCCTGAATCAAATGAAAAAATATTTCGATCGCAGTATTAAAGACATTTATCTCTCCAGGAAACAAAGGCCTACCAAGGGATATTTCATAAATAGCCCTTAAACAATCTTTTGTAACTATCCTATGTTCTTTATTGTCATTTCCAAATAGCTTTGCTCCAAATCCACCTTCGTACATTAAATTTAAAACGGATTCCATTAACTTTAGGGCTTCTTCCGTTGAGAGCCTATCAACTTTAGTTAAAGGAAGATTCACATCCTCATCAAATGTTCCTTCGATTATTGAGGAAATAAGCTCTCTTTCATCATTTAAGTCTTCTGTATCTTGTTCGAGAAGTGACTCTTCAGATAAAGTAAATGGTGTATTTAAACGCGATGAAAGTAAAGTAGGATTCTTTGTATATACATAGCCAAAATCAAACACTGCCTCCTTAGAAAGTCGACCACTACGTCCTATTAAATTTTTGAATGCTAGCGCTTTGTCTTCTTCATCACCACCCTGCATTCTCATATTGTCTAACCAAACAACATCAAATGGCATGTTGATACCTTGGGCTAAGGTACTAGTAGCAAAGCAAATCTTTGCATGCCCCTGCCTGATAAATTCTTCAATAAGGAACCTCACTTCAAGAGGTACAGAACCATGATGAATGACAACCCCTTTTCTTAGCAAACTAACAAGATTAGAACGATGGTCTTGCTCATTTGCTCCAATCAACATTTCAACCTCTTGAATGATAGATATTGCAGATTCATCTTCAATTAAGCCAAATCGGTCGACATACTTCTGAAAATCATCGATAAAGTCCCCTCGATATAATGACGCTTTAGACACAAAAACTAGAACTGTATGAGTACCATTGAATGCAATTTTCTCAAATTTTTCATTCAGTTGGATACTGTTCTTTACATGATGACCTTGCTCTCTATATGGTGAAAAATAGTAGTCTTTCTTGTTACTGTGACCAAATACAAATGCTTTCCCAACTGTGTTATGAGGGTATGACCGAGAATATGCCTGACTCTCGTCTAACGCGTGTTTCTTCATTTGGGCGTCAGGGTTATCTACAAAAGGATGTGCAAATACCAGTTTCGCTTTTGGGTAAGCATCCTTAACTCGCCTAACTAAAACATCAAAAATAACACCTCTTTCAAGTTCTTCTGATACTTGAGCCTCATCAAAAAAGAATAACGAGATATTCAATCTGTCTTTATGTGAAAAAATTTCTCTAGCGCGCTCTGGAGTAAGAACAAAAATTCGTCTCAACTTTCTGCTTGTAAACACACAATCAACAAAGGAAGAGATCATAACCTGCTTATTGCCCTTAAAACGCTCCCTCAAGGTCGCCATATACTCAGCAATAAGTGCTCGAGATGGAACAACTATTACACTATCTTCTTCTTGCTCAAAAATATAATCCCTTAGAGAAAATGATTTTCCAGCACTGGTTGGCGCTGATATTGAGGTGTATCGATTTTCTTCTACCGCTAATCGCACACTTGCTTGGACAGGGGTAAGCCATTCACCAAATCTTTTTTTGTTTTCTCTGCCAATTCCTGTCAATAAAAAAGAATATAAGTCCGTTGGTTCCTTATCTTTATAAAACAATCCAAGAACTGACAGTATCTTAGATTCAAAGCTTTTAAATACTTCAGAATGAAACAATTTGTAATAGGTTAATGCCTGTATGACTTCACTATCCACTGGGCCATCTTTATGGAGCGTATCTATTAATTCGCCAACACTAACTTGCGGATGTTCATCTGCCTTAATGTTTTTAATATCTAACATACAACAACTCCAATAACGTAAGCGCATTGAACTTTTTCAAACAGCCCAGACTTCTGAATGCTTTCTATTGCATTATTCATTATTGAATCGCGATCTTCCGAATTTATAGAAAATGCAGCTATGGCACCAAATTTGTCATCGTCCAAATTCTCTATAGATTCTGGGGACACTAAATTGACTAAATGTGCCCGATCCCTAAAATGCTTTTGTTCATTAATGAAACCTTCTGCTTGGGGTATTGCTTTACCATGAGGGTTCACACTCCCAGAAAATTTTGCCTCACCAAAGTTTATTAGCTGTTCTGTACATACGGTGTGGAAATCAAAACCTTCATTTTGTTTGACCTGAGGTTTCCATATCTCGGCGATAGGTAGTGCTATATGGTCAAAGATAACTGATAGCGAACGAGCTGAACTGATAGAAACCATAACTTCGCCAAACTCAGCACCTAATTGATGGTTATCAGAAAACTTCTTAAAGATCTCCACTAAAGAATTAGCGGTCTCTCTAGCTGTATACTCATAAGTTTTTCTGGTACCTTTATCTAGATCAAGCATCCATGAAGAATCAAGCACTGCCGAAGCTAGTTTTTCAGAGAGCTTGTCTAAATCGGAAATAGCCACAATACATGCTTTGACGTTGCTGCTGTCGTGGCAACTAAAATGGGTACACCCCCATTCTTTATCAATTTTGTCCAAATGCATCACCTAACCAATCTATATAAAAAGTTGCTTTCAGAATTGAAGCAATAACCGCTCAAAAATCTTTTCACAATATCATCTGTCATTATTTCTAACCCACTATACTGTTAATTAAGAATTAAATGACTAAAACACCCATTATTAGATCTGACCGATTGGATTTTTTGGGAAAGGGTTTTGTTGCAAAACCAAAAGGGGGTAAAGTTATTAAAAATCAACCACTTGATAGATGTGTTTACTTTTTCAATTAAAATAGAGCACAGCTATCTTTTTTCATCCCTGAATGGCACTTTCACAAGTAGCCAACATTTCCCTAACATCAAATACAATAACCTTTTTTTACTGTAACTTTCAATGTACAGGCTCTATTTTATTGAAAAATATAATTTTAACCGATAGAAGAATCTAGGGTTCAGATCTTGCTTTTTAACTTTACTCTAACCAACTAGCGCGAAATAAATTTCACGCCTACGGTATCGTATTTAGCCGTAGCGATGCACAAGCACAATCTGACTTAAAACTTATAGCTTAAAGCTCCTTTACTCTTTCCCCTAGCAACTCGCTAACTTGGGTATTTTTAATCTAACTTCTAACCACTGATATCTAATAACTCTTTTTTCGCCGTTAAAACGCCTCCTACAACACGCATCTCGAAACTCGTTCCTCGCGACTTTCCCCTTCCCCCTCGCTAACTTATTTCTTAATCTGATTGCTGATAGCTGAAAGCTGATAGCTGTTTTCCAACAAAAAAGCCGTCACATTGCTGCAACGGCTTTTTGGCATTTGAATTTAATCAAACCTTAGTCACGGTATGTCTCAACCGCTGGGCATGAACAAACTAGGTTACGGTCGCCGTATACGTCGTCGATACGGGTTACTGTAGGCCAGAATTTGTCTTTTGCTACGCTTGGTACAGGGAATGCTGCGTAGAAACGGTCGTATGCACGGTCCCACTCATTGCCTAGTACGTCTGCTTGTGTGTGCGGTGCAAACACTAGCGGGTTGTTTTCAATTGACCATTCGCCAGATGCGATACGGTCGATTTCT
>Ga0213837_1001300_pt1 | contig 14092 bp, 12 predicted proteins | sample SWPATP12_FD_160572 | JGI IMG/M metagenome (GOLD analysis project Ga0213837, IMG submission 160572) | Coastal seawater microbial communities from Marineland, Florida, United States - SWPA TP1 #2 | ecosystem: Environmental > Aquatic > Marine > Coastal | place: USA: Florida | collected 2016-08-06
GCGCCTTCAACGCCGAAGGCGCGGGCGAGATCAAGCTCAACAACGTCCAGGGCGAGCGCCTCGACGTCAACTACCGCGGCGCCGGCAGCATGGAAATCAAGGGCAAGGTCAACACCTTCGCGATGACTGCCGAAGGCGTGGGCGAGGTCGATTCCAAGGCCCTCATTGCGAACAACGCCGACATCCGTTTCCGCGGCATCGGCGACGTCAAGGTCTACGCCAAGGACAGGCTCGATGTGTCGGTGCAGGGCATGGGCAGCCTCAGTTACTACGGCCGGCCACGCACCGTCAACAAGACGGTGGCGGGCATAGGCTCGGTCAACGCGGGGGATTGAGCAAGTCTCCGATGGCGAAGTCGGCGGCTGGAAAGACGCCGCCTGTTGTAAAACGTGTCAATGAGCCACTGACAATCACGCGCAGCGGTGGCGGCAAGAGCCTCACACGCAGTTACGCATACGACCTCCATGAGCGCCTCTGCAAGACCACTGAGCCGGAAACCGGTGCTACTGTCCAGGGCTATGATGCCGCGAGTAATGTTTTATGGCGTGCCACCGGGCGCTCGCTGGCGTCCGCGGCATGCGACGGAACGGGCATCGCGCTCGCGAAAAAAACGACGTTTAATTATGACGCGCGCAACCGCCTGAAAATCACGACGTATGGCGATAGCAGCCCGCTAATTACGCGCACCTATACGCCTGATGGGCTGCCGGAGTCGGTGGTCTCTGGTGGCGCTGCCTGGACGTACGAATATAACAAGCGTCGTTTGAATACGGCCGAAATCCTCGCGTATGCCGGCCAGCAATATCGCACCAGCCGGAGCTACGACGCCAATGGCTCGCTCGCGCGAATGGGCTATCCGATGGGCAACCTGAGCATCGACTATGATCCGAACGCATTGGGAGAGGCACGCAGGGTCGGTGGTTACGCGACCAATATTGGTTACCACCCAAGCGGCTCGGTCGCAGGGTTCACATACGGCAATGGTATCCGCCGCGACCTAACGCAAAACGTGCGCGGCTTGCCCGAGCATTCCAAGGACGGCGCTGTGCTGGACGAAACCTACGGGTACGACGCAAACGGAAACGCCAAGGCAATCGTGGATGCGACAGGCGGGGGCGCGAACCGCACGATGGAGTATGACGATCTCGACCGATTGTTCAGGGTAAGCGCCCCCGGACAATGGGGCATGGCAACCTACAGCTATGACGCACTCGATAACCTGGTATCGACCACGCTCAGCGGCGGCGCCAATGCCCGTACGCTCACGCACAATATCGATGCGACCAATCTCCTGGGAAGCACAAGCGGCGGCCCTGCGAGCTTCAACTTCAGCTATGGCTACGACGATCAAGGCAACGTCACACGGCGTGGAACCCAGACCTACCGTTTCGATCAGGGCAACCGCATGACTGCCGCCGATGGGCGCGCCACCTATGCCTATGACGGCCTGGGCCGCCGCTTCAGCACGGTCGGTACCGACGGGGTCAACACGATCCAGATTTATACGCAGGACGGCAAGCTGCTGTATTCGGGACCAACGGGCGTCGGTGGAAGCAAATACATCTATCTCAACAACCACGTCATCGCGGAGGTGAAGTGATGTTGGCCCGTCTTGTCCCCCTGATCGCCGCGCGCAAGGCGCTTGGCTTCCTGCTCGTGCTGGTCGCGGCTCTGCTGTGCATCGGACCAGGCAACAGCGCGTACGCTCAGTCAGTGCTACGGCCGGAACCGCAATTGGCACTGCCACCGCCACCAATCGAGCCAGATACCCCGGTCAACGGTGCCCAGGTCGTGTCGGTATCCATGCCGGACATCATGTTTGCGAACGAGCTGTACGCCGTGTCCGTCACGATGAAAAATACCGGGAATACCGACTGGACCCAGTCCGACAACTATGTGCTGGCGTCCACCCTTCCCGATATGAACATGACCTGGGGTGTCAATCGGGTTGCGCTTCCCACATTCGTGGTCTGGAGCACGACGAGCGTGACGTTCAACTTCCAGGTAAGGGCACCTGCGACGCCGGGCGACTACGCGTTCCAGTGGCGCATGTTGCAGGAAGGTGTCGGCTGGTTTGGTTTGGGAACCTCCGGGACGAAGTCGGTGCGCGAACGAATCAACAACGCCCAGCTGATGAGCCAGAGTGTGCCCACCCAGGCGCGCACCGGCCAGCGTCAAGAAGTATCGGTGACCTTGCGAAACACGGGGGATCTCCCATGGACCCGCGCGCAACAGTACACCTTGATGTCGCAAAACCCGGACAACAATATGACCTGGGGCCTGAACCGTGTCCCCTTGCCGGTGGATACCGTCAACCCAGGCGAAAGCGCGACCTTCCGTTTCGATGTGACCGCCCCGGCCGCGGCAGGGTGGTATGTGTCGCAATGGGGCATGCAGCGCGAAGGCTATGGCGCCTTCGGGACATCGAGCAACGGGGTCTGGGTCAACGTCACCGAACCGGTCAACAATGCGCAGCCCACTGGGCAGAGCGTGCCGGCGCAGATGGAAACCGGCAAGCCCTATAACGTCTCTGTGACGATGGTTAACAACGGCGAGACGACCTGGACGCGCGCGCAGCAGTACACCCTGATGGCGCAAAGCCCGCACAACAACACGACCTGGGGTTTTAGCCGGGTTGCGCTCCCGATCGACAATATCGCACCCGGTCAGAGTGCGACCTTCAATTTCCAGGTCACCGCACCGGGCAGCGCGGGCAGCTATGCCTTCCAGTGGGGCATGCAGCGCGAAGGTTATGGTTCGTTCGGGCCGGGCACGACGCCGGTCATGGTCAACGTCGTCGCGCCGCCGCCATTGGTGAACAACGCCCAGGTCGTGGGCATGACGGCACCGGCGCGCATGGTGACGGGAGAGGGATACCACGTCTCAGTGACGATGCGGAACACCGGCACCAAAACCTGGACCCCGACAGTCCCTTACGACCTGGGCTCGCAAAACCCCGGCGAAAACGTTATCTGGGGGCCGAGCCGGCTTTCCGTTGCCACGGCCGTCGCGCCGGGCCAGCAGTACACCTTTAGTTTTACGGTAAAAGGCCCGGCGCCGGGAACCTATGACATGCAATGGCGCATGGTGGAGGATAAAGTCGAGTGGTTCGGCGCTACAGCCGGCAGCCCGGTGACCGTGACCGAAAACCTGGGGAACGTCACCTTCATCCACACGGACGGCCTGGGCAGCCCGGTGGCGCGTACCGATGCGGTTGGCAACGTCATCAGCCGCACGCGCTACGAGCCCTACGGGTACGTAGCAAGCGGGGCGACGCCGACCATTGGCTTCACGGGGCATGTGAACGATGCAGATACGGGGCTGACGTACATGCAGCAACGGTATTATGATCCGGTGGCGGGCAGGTTTTTGAGCATTGATCCAGTGGTGACGGATGCAAATACTGGCGACAGCTTTAATCGGTACGTCTACGCGAACAATAATCCGTACAGTTTCATTGACCCTGATGGCCGGCAGGCGATGTCCCCGACCCTGCTCATGTTTCCCGCCGATTCCCCAAAATCAAAAGGCAACCCGGTTCCAGGCTTGCAAACGATCGGCGCTACAAAAGACTTTCTCAAGAACTATAACAACATGGTAAAAGCTAACACGCATGGCGCCGATAAGTTCTTCCATTGCAAAGCAAACTGTGAAGCGACGCGACGTGGGACAGAAGGCAATGCAGTTGCAATAGTAATATCCGAAACTAGAGAACTGGTAGATCAGAAAATAAAAGGCGATGAGCCAAGTGCGTCTGCTGCAGACCAAGTTGCAAACCAACATGGACGGAATGCAGGAAGTACTTCCGGCCAGTCCTGCTCTCAGGCATGCGAACCGTTTCGTCCACCGACGTTGAAAGAACGAGCGCCACCGGAGCCCCTTCCAAAGCGCCCGGAGAACGCGAGGTAGATGTTAAATGAGCGACAGGAAGCTAATTTCGAAAGGAGTTGCCATTGCATGAATAAGCGCAGGGTTCTGAAATATGTTGTTTGGATCGTACTCGTGATTGCGTGCGGATTTTGGATTCGCAGCTGTGTGAGAATCGATACTTGTTTAGATCGAGGCGGCGCTTGGGACTATGAGAATGGAGTCTGCGATGGGGCTTTAATCTGAAAGTACTTTGCTTGGGAAATGCCCACGGCAACGCCCACTACGCTGCCCACGATAACGCCCACAGCAACACCCACTGCAACGCCCACGATTAAGCGTAGCTACATCGAGGACAGGATGAGAAATGTATCCACGCGCAAGCGCGTGGATACACCGCTGTCCGGCATTCGGTGGCCTGTCGCCCCCATCACGCCGCGCAGCTTTTCCTGACCTCAGGGCCATGCCCCGAGACCCCTACCGTAGGCGGTAGAAATTACCCCTTCTTTTCGAACAAAAAAAGCCACTCCCTCCGGTATTTCCGGATGCGAGTGGCTTCTTCTTTTTTAGCCGCTAAAAAGCGGTTTCGTTTAGCTGCTCAAGTTACCCACCATCTGCTTGGTCTGGAACTTGATGATCATCCCCTCGAGCAGCGCCTTGACGATCTTGCGCTCTTCCTAGGACCGGTGTCAGGTCTGACATTCAGACATGACCTCTGCCTTAGGGACCAGATTTTTCCCCCTTCAGCTTCCCCGTGAGCGCACGGTACGGTGGGTCGGTACGTATCGCAATTGGCATGCAGCGCGAGGACCATGGCGCCTTCGGGACATCGAGCAACGGGGTCTGGGTCAACGTCACCGAACCGGTCAATAATGCCCAGCCGTCCGGGCAGAGCGTGCCGGCGCAGATGGAAACCGGCAAGCCCTACAACGTCTCTGTGACGATGGTGAACAACGGCGAGACGACCTGGACGCGCGCGCAGCAGTACACCCTGATGGCGCAAAGCCCTCACAACAACACGACCTGGGGTTTTAGCCGGGTTGCGCTCCCGATCGACAATATCGCACCCGGTCAGAGTGCGACCTTCAATTTCCAGGTCACCGCACCGGGCAGCGCGGGCAGCTATGCCTTCCAGTGGGGCATGCAGCGCGAAGGTTATGGTTCGTTCGGGCCGGGCACGACGCCGGTCATGGTCAACGTCGTCGCGCCGCCGCCATTGGTGAACAACGCCCAGGTCGTGGGCATGACGGCACCGGCGCGCATGGTGACGGGAGAGGGATACCACGTCTCAGTGACGATGCGGAACACCGGCACCAAAACCTGGACCCCGACAGTCCCTTACGACCTGGGCTCGCAAAACCCCGGCGAAAACGTTATCTGGGGGCCGAGCCGGCTTTCCGTTGCCACGGCCGTCGCGCCGGGCCAGCAGTACACCTTTAGTTTTACGGTAAAAGGCCCGGCGCCGGGAACCTATGACATGCAATGGCGCATGGTGGAGGATAAAGTCGAGTGGTTCGGCGCTACAGCCGGCAGCCCGGTGACCGTGACCGAAAACCTGGGGAACGTCACCTTCATCCACACGGACGGCCTGGGCAGCCCGGTGGCGCGTACCGATGCGGTTGGCAACGTCATCAGCCGCACGCGCTACGAGCCCTACGGGTACGTAGCAAGCGGGGCGACGCCGACCATTGGCTTCACGGGGCATGTGAACGATGCAGATACGGGGCTGACGTACATGCAGCAACGGTATTATGATCCGGTGGCGGGCAGGTTTTTGAGCATTGATCCGGTGGTGACGGATGCGAACACCGGCGGCAGTTTCAATCGATACGCCTACGCCAACAATAGTCCTTACAAGTATTTGGACGCTGATGGGCGGATGGCCAAGCTTGTGGTTGCCGCTATCAAAATGGCGTTCAAAGGCGGCGACGCAGCAGGGAGTGTTAAGGGACTTGTCGATAATGTTAAGACCATAGCTGACCCTTCAGCGAGCCCTGGCAGTAAGGCTCTGGCAGTTGCCGATATTGCATTGGACCTGGCGACTGGCGTTAATTCAAGAGATATCGAAGCAGTATCGGAGGGGGCTACCAAGCTTTATCATTACACTGATTCGAACGGAGCGAAGGCCATCGAAGAATCAGGCAAAATTCTTTCGAATGCCAAGGGGCAGGTCTTCCTTACGCCTGAGAAGCTCTCACCATCTGAAGCTACCAATAGACTATGGATTGGAGATAGCGGCACCAAAGGTAGCCATGTGGTGGAGGTCAACTTGCACCCCGGTGCTGTTACTGTTCCCGGGAAAAACGGCAATGAAATTATTCCCCAAGGTACTATTCGCGATGGATGGCAGGCAACGTTAAAGGTAAAAGTTAATGACTGATAAATTTTTTTTGGTAACAAATATTAATGAGTTACGAGCATTACAACGTGTGTTCAGGGAGGCCAAATTTTGTCCCGAGGCCGGTGACGATGAGATAACGGAAAGTCCGATAGTCGCAACGTTATTTTCTCAATTAATGGACGCCCTGATCGCTGCAGAAACTGCTATAGATGGACCGCAAGCTAAGAAACGGTGGGAGAATTGGTTAGTAATGGATAATCCATTGAGAGATGAGTGGAAGGCGGTGCGCCAGCGTTTAAAGCTAAGCGAACGATGGCCGCGCATGAATATGGATGAGAAGCGCGCTTATATATTGACTCTATTTAAGCCTTTCCATGTTCCAGAAAGCAAGTTGGATCTATTGATGGCCGAGGTTGATAACTCTTCGGCGTAGAAAGTCGCAGAATCGGCCCAGAAGGCCAAAAGAGCAGGAAACCGTGTCAGGTCTGACATTCAGACACGCCCTCTGCCTGAGGATCCGTATTTTGTCGTCGTCCGCTTCCCAGTGAATTCACGGAGACTGCGGGTCAGTACGCCTCGCAGTGGGGCACGGGAGTGGGCCAGGTCTGACATTCGGACACGGCCTCTGCTTTAGAAACCAGATTGTGCTACGCCAAGGACAAGCTGGACGTGTCCGTGCAGGGCATGGGCAGCCTGATCTACCACGGCAAACCGCGCACGGCGAACAAGAGCCTCGCCGGATTGGGCTCGGTCAGCGCAGGGGACTGAGGTGGGTGGACGAAAAATAGTTGAGTTGTGTAAAGACAACGGTGAAATGTTTCAGAGGTAATGAAGCGTTTCAATGTGAGCGGGCGAACACAATGTTGCCACATGGAATGATGCTGTCCTTTCAACGCCGGGTCCGGCGAGCTAATCGAAAGGTAATCCATGTCCTCCACGTCCATCCGTTCCCACCGGATTTTCGGCGGCGTCATCGTCGCCGCCACCCTGAGCGCCTGCGGTGGCGGTGGAGGCGGGGGGAGCGGATCGGCAAGCGCGCCGCCGGCGTCGACCATGGGTACCTTGAACGTCGCGATGACCGATGCCCCGGCCTGCGGCTTCGACGCCGTCAACGTCACCGTCACCAAGGTCCGCGTCAACAAGAGCGCGACCGCAAGCGACACCGATGGCGGCTGGACCGACATCACGCTGGCCGCGCCGAAGAAGGTCAACCTGCTCAGTCTGACCAATGGCGTGCTGGAGACCCTGGGCCAGACCTCGCTCGAAGCCGGCCAGTACAACCAGTTGCGCCTGGTACTCGATGCAAATGCCAACGGCATGGCCAATACCGTCGTCGTCAGCGGCGCCAAGACCGAGCAGGCGCTGGAAACCCCGAGCGCCGTCCAGAGCGGCATCAAGCTGGTCGGCGGCTTCACCGTCGAATCGGGGCAGCGCGCCGACGTCGGCATCGACTTCGATGCCTGCAAGTCGATCGTCGCGCGCGGCAAGGGCGCGTATGCCCTGAAGCCGGTCGTCAAGATGCTGCCGAGTGCGATCAACGGCATTTCGGGCGTCGTCAGCCCAGCGCTGCTCGCGAATAACGTGACGGTATCGGCCCAGCAGAACGCAGCATCGTCAGCGCCAACACGCCGAACGCCACCACCGGCGAATTCTTCCTGTCGCGCCTGGCGCCGGGGAATTACGATGTCGTGATCACGGCCGACAACAGCGCGGCCGCCGTGATCGGCGCCGTGCCGGTCGCCTCGACCACCAGCACCACCGCGCTCTCGACCGCAGCCGCTCCGGTGCTGCTGACGGCCAGCACGATGAGCAGCATCGGCGGCACCGTTACATTGAGCCCGCCGAGCAGCACCGAAGTGGCCTATGTGGCGGCCAAGCAGAGCTCCAGTGCCGGCCCGACCGTGACCATCAAGTACCAGACGGCGGACCTAGCAACCGGCGCCTACACGATCGCCAAGCTGCCGGTCGCCGCGCCGCAGTACGTTGCCTACAGCACGGCGCGCCCGCTCGCCTTCGCGGCAGCCGTGGGCACCACGGCCGGTACCTACCGCGTCGAAGCGGCGGCGACCGGCTACGCGGTCAAGGGTGTCGATGGCGTGAGTATCGCGGCCCAGAACCAGATCGCGGTGAATTTCTCGCTGGCGCCGTAAGTCGGTTACACCACGAGCACGCCGCGGAAACCGCGGGCCGCGTAGTACGACTGCGCGCCGTTGTGATAGACGAAGACCCTGCCGTAGCGGCGGTCGCAGAAGAGGGCGCCGCCGAGTGCGCGCACGTCGGGCGGCGTGGCGATCCAGCTCGAGGTCTTGAGGTCGAACTGGCCGAGCGTCTGCAGGATGCGGTACTGCGCTTCGGTCATCAGCGCGACGCCCATCTCGGCCGCGACGTCAAAGGCGCTGCTGTGCGGCAGGGCTTCCTTGCGCGCGTCGAGCGCGGCGCGGTCGTAGCACAGGATCCTGCGTCCGGCCGGGCTCTCGGCCGCGCAGTCGCCGAAGCTGATGATTCCGCTGGCCAGGTCGACACCGATCACGTCGGGCTCGCCGCCGCTGGCTTCCATCTTCCACAGCGACAGCAGCGCGTCAGGCCTGGTGTCGAGCCGCTTCGAGACCGTGGCCCAGGCCAGGTCGGGATGGCGTTGCGGATGCGTCTCGAATCTGGCCTCCAGCAGGGCGAGGAGTTCGGCGCGTTCGCGCTCTGTCATGGCAGTGCTGGCTTAGCCGAACTTGGTCGCTGCCGGGATGCGCTTGCCGACGACTTTGACCACTGCCATTTTCTCGCTGCCGACCGAGACCATCGACTCGGCGCGCACTTGCGCCTTGTAGTTTTCGGCGCTGGCGTAGGTGCTCACGCCGGCGATCAGGGCGGCGACCAGGAACAGCGATTCCATGTGTTTGAGGACGTTCATTTCAGGCTCCCTTCGGTGGTTAGATGGGCCCGGCAGCTGGTGCGTTCGGGCTTTCGATGGGAGTACTTTAGCAATCGCCCCCGCTGCAATCCACCGGCCTGCGACGAACTGCAAAAAGCGCCCGATGAAGCGCGCAAAGCGGGGATGCACGGTGTTTCAGTGGCTCAGTTTGAACACCTGCACCACGCCCGACAGCTCGTCGGCGCGGCGGTGCAGGTTCTCGGCCGCCGCGGCCGCTTCCTCGACCAGGGCCGCGTTCTGCTGGGTCATGCCGTCCAGGCCGCCGATCGACTGGTTCAGTTCTTCGATGCTTCTGCCCTGGGCGCGGCTGGCGCCGCTCATCTCGGCCATGATCCCGGCCACGCTGCGCACCGACTGCAGTAAATTGGTCATGGCGGCGCCGGCCTGGTCGGCCAGCTTGCTGCCCTCGTCGACCTCAGCCACCGAGGCCTTGATCACGCCGCCGATATCGCGCGCGGCGGTGGCGCTGCGCTGCGCCAGTGCGCGCACCTCCGAAGCCACCACCGCGAAGCCGCGCCCATGTTCGCCGGCGCGCGCCGCTTCGACCGCGGCGTTCAGCGCCAATATATTCGTCTGGAACGCGATCGCCTCGATGGTGCCGATCATGTCGGCCATGTTGGCGGAAGCCTGGCGGATGGCCGTCATCTTGCCGACTACCTCGGCCACCGCCTTGCCGCCGGCCGCCGCCTCGTCCGCAGCCGTGGTCGACAGGGCTGTCACGTGCGACGAGCGTTCGGCGTTGGCGCGCACGGCGGTGACGATGGTGTCGAGGTTGGCCGCGATTTCCTCGAGCGCGCCGGCCTGGGTTTCGGTACGCGTGGCCAGGTCGGCGTTGCCGGAGGCGATTTCGCGGGTGGCGACGGCGATGCCGTCGGAGCCGCTCCTGACCTTGCCGACGATCTCGGCCAGGCCCTGGCTGACGCCGTTAAGCGCCTGCATCAGCTGGCCGATCTCGTCGCGCCGCGCCACGTGCATCTGGGCCGAGAGGTCGCCGCCTGCCAACTGTTGCGCCGCCTCGCGCAAGGCGATCAATGGCTGGGTCACCATGCGCCGCACGCACTGGTCGACGACGACGCCGAGGCCCAGCAGGGGCCACAGCATGGCAGTCAGGTAGTGCAGGCGCAGGTCCGCCAGTTCGGCTTGGGGCGCGTGCGCCGTCATGGCCCAGACGCCGGCCGCGCCGGCCGCGCCGGCCACCGCGACCGCAGTCAAGGCGAGCTTGACCGAGACCGGCATCTGGCGCAGGCCGCCGACGTCGATGCCGACATACTGCACGCCGATCACGCTGCCGCTGCGGTTGAAGATCGGATCGTAATGGGTCATGTACTGCTTGCCGAACAGCGTGGCGTAGCCGACATAGGGGCGGCCGGCCAGCAATTCCTTGTAGCCGGGATGGGCGCGGTCGAGCGGCGTGCCGAGCGGACGCTCGCCGTTGGGGCGCTTGACCGAGGTCGTCACCCGCACGAAGTCCTGGGCCACACGCACGAAAAAGGTCGAGGTGGCGCCGGTCGCCTTCTGGAATGCGTCCGGCAGCGAGAAGTCGAGGTTCAGCACGGTCGATCCGCTTTTCAGCACCGGGACCGTCCTGCCCTTGATGTCGACATGATTCAGGAGGTCGACCGTGATCGCGCCTGGCAGTTGTGTTTGTAATTGCGTCGCCAGCGCATGGATCTGCGTCTTGAGCGGCCTGAAAAACCTCATCTCGTCTCCTCCGGATGGTGCTGCCTGTATCGTTATTGTTTGTTTTGAATGATATTACCGCAAGTATGTAAATATTGCGATAAAACAACAAATGCACGATCAGCTGTAAATGCTTGCGCATGTTCCGGAACCATGTCTGCTCATGCGCAAGCCGGCATGTCGCTGTAAGATAGTCAGCCTGATAACCATGGACGGAGGATGCACATGAAGGATCTCGTACAAGACGGCGGCAGCCTGGTTGGCGCCAGCAATTTCGATGACGGCGTCGACCGCCGTGGTTTCATCAGGGCGGCCATCGGCACCGGCTTCGCGGCCGCGGTGCTGCCGGTCGAGGCGCAGACCCTGGTCCAGACCGACACCGCCGGCCTGGCCACCCAGGACCACCTCATCGTCATCAACGGCCAGGAAGTGCCGGTCTACCGCGCCCAGCCCGAAGGCAAAGCCAATCCGCCGGTGATCCTCGTGATTTCCGAGATCTTCGGCGTGCACGAGCACATCAAGGATGTGGCGCGCCGCTTCGCGAAACAGGGTTACATGGCGCTCGCGCCCGACCTGTTCGTGCGCGCGGGCGACGCCGGCAAGGAGCCGAACATCGCCGACCTGATGAAGAACATCGTCGGCAAGACGCCGGACGCGCAAGTCATGTCGGACCTGGACACCGTCGTCACCTGGGCCAAGCAGAAGGGTGGCGACACCGAGCGCCTCGGCATCACCGGTTTCTGCTGGGGCGGGCGCATCGTCTGGCTGTATTCGGCGCATAACCCGAAGGTCAAGGCCGGCGTGGCCTGGTACGGACGCCTGGTCGGCGAGCCGAACGCGAATTCGCCGAAGAACCCGATCGACATCGCAGCCAACCTCAAGGCGCCGGTGCTCGGCCTGTACGGCGCCAAGGACACCGGCATTCCGCTCGAGTCGGTGGAGCGCATGCGCGCCGCGCTGGACAAGGGCAACAGCGGCTCGGCCTTCCAGGTCTACCCGAATTCGGGGCACGCCTTCCATGCGGACTACCGGCCGAGCTACAACGAGGCTGACGCCAAGGACGGCTGGCGCCGCGCGCTGGAGTGGTTCCGCGGTCACGGCGTCGTGTAAGACTCCTCGCCACGCAAGCGGGCCGGGCACTGTACAATGCCCGGCTTGCCACGCCCAGTAAGAGCCTATCCCAGTAGGCAGGGGGAAGCGGATGGCGATGCATGGGAAGCGCGGGCAAGGCGCGAGGAGGCCGCATGGCTAGCCATGCAACGACGAGCAACGCCGCCCCCGCTTTTCAGGCGCGCCAGCAGCGACTCCGGCCTACTGGGATAGGCTCTAAAACAAGAGGCTTCACATCGACCCGACTCTCACCTCCATCCTGCTGGCGACCCTGGTCGCCGGCGCCCTCAGCATCTCGGCCGCGGCTGTATTTTCGTTCACGCTGCTCTCCAAAATGGTGGAGCGGCTGGTGAGCCTGTCGGTCGGCATCATGCTCTCGACCTCGCTGTTGCATGCGCTGCCCGAGGCCTTCGAGTCGGGCGCCAGTCCGCATAAACTGTTCGCGACCCTGCTGGCGGGCTTGCTGGCTTTCTTCCTGCTCGAGAAGGTGGCGCTGCTGCGCCACTCGCACCACCACGAGGGCGACGGCCACCATCACGCCCACGGCCACGATGCGCGCGAGGCCGGCAAGTCGGGCTGGATGATCCTGATCGGCGACGGGATGCACAATTTCACGGACGGCATCCTGATCGCGGCGGCCTTCCTGGCCAACCCGGAGCTGGGCATCGTCACCGCGCTGGCGATCGTCGCCCACGAGATCCCGACCGAGATCGGCGATTTCATCGTCCTGCTCAACGCCGGCTTTTCGCGCATGCGCGCGTACGTGTTCAACCTGCTGTGCAGCTTGCTGTCGGTGGCGGGTGGACTGCTGGGGTATTACACGCTCGATCGCGCCAGCGGGCTGATTCCCTACGTGCTGGTGTTCGCGTCGTCGGGGTTCATTTATATCGCGGTGAGCGATCTGATGCCGCAGATGCAGAGAAGGGCGACCATGAAGGATTCGGTGCCCCAGGTGTTGTTGATTGGCCTGGGTGTCGTGATTGTGTTGTTTCTCACCGCAGGTCATTAACGGCGATTGTGGTGTTCGGGCTTAACGCGTGGAGTCAGGACTCCACCCTACATGTGCCGGGTTTCGTAGGGTGGACTCCCGAGTCCACGCGTAACGCGTGATCCGCTGACGCCTTAACCCTTGGCCACGGGCCGCGCCGGGTCCGAACTCCACTCGCTCCACGACCCCGGATACAGCGCCGCTCCCGGCATCCCCGCCACCTCCAGCGCCAGCAGGTTGTGGCAAGCCGTCACCCCCGACCCGCACTGCATGATCGCCTTGCGCGGGTCGTCGATCACGCCTGCAAACGCCTCGCGCAGCTGCTCCGGCGCCTTGAAGCGCCCGTCGTTGTGCAGGTTGTCCTTGAAGAAGCGGTTCTTCGCTCCCGGGATATGCCCGCCCACCGGATCGATGGTCTCGTTCTCGCCGCGGAAGCGGTCCGCCGCGCGCGCGTCGACCACGGTGCGCTGTTCGCTCTCGATATTCTCCAGCACCTCGGCCAGCGTCACCGTCGGCACGAACGGCGCGCGCACGTCGATGGCACCAACACTGCGCGGGTCGGGCGGATCGGACGACAGGGGCTGGCCCAGCGCCTGCCAGGCCGGCAATCCGCCATCGAGCACGGCCGCCGCTTCGTGCCCGATCCAGCGCAGCAGCCACCACAGGCGCGCCGCGTACATGCCGCCGTGGGCGTCATAGGCCACGACCTGGGTGGTCGGGTTCACGCCCCAGCGGCGCAGCACCGCGGCCAGTGCTTCCTTCTCCGGTAGCGGATGGCGCCCGCGAAACGCGCCATCCTCGCCGCGCTTGGCGCCCGACAGTTCGGTTTCCATATCGGCGAACAGCGCATGCGGCAAATGGCCGGCGGCATAGGCTTCGCGCCCGAAGGCGAGATTGACCAGGTCGTGGCGGCAATCGACGATCACCCAGTCGGGGTCCTCGATATGGCGTGACAGGTCTTCAGCGGTAATCAACGTGGTGTACATGGGCTCCTCACAGTTCGCTTGCGATCGGATCGGTCTTTTCCAGCGCGGCGCCTTTCGCCGTCTTGCGCGTATTGTAGAACGTCGCCGCGATGCCGGATGCGAGGATCACGCCGATGCCGAGCCACACGGACCAGCCGAAGCGGTCGCCCCAGAGCGCCAGGCCCCACAGGCTGGAAAAGACGATGCCGGTGTAC
>Ga0213837_1001302_pt1 | contig 14068 bp, 11 predicted proteins | sample SWPATP12_FD_160572 | JGI IMG/M metagenome (GOLD analysis project Ga0213837, IMG submission 160572) | Coastal seawater microbial communities from Marineland, Florida, United States - SWPA TP1 #2 | ecosystem: Environmental > Aquatic > Marine > Coastal | place: USA: Florida | collected 2016-08-06
TGAGTATTGTCTTTTCATCAGAACCAGGTGTAGTCTTTGAATCAAAAGTAATAAATATTGCTCCTAGTTTGATTCAGGGGCAAATATATTCTGAAGATAGAACACCGCCAATAGATACCATTATGGATACAAGGCATGTATACGGCATTAAAGTTGAGCTACCGAAAGGTTTACCCGAGCATGTGTTACGAGAAGGAACTACTGCTATAGTTACCGTTTATTCAGAGCCAGAAAACCCTATAAATGTGCTTGCAAAAGTTTTAACGTGGATAACAGCGTGGTTAATGTATTTATAATACCTATATGCACTGAATTTTATATTTTTGTTAATAACCAAATTTGAGGAGACTATTTTGAATTCAAAAACTAATAAAAATTTAGGTTTTAAATCGTTGGCGTTAATATTACTCAGTTCGATATTTATCGTAAGTGGCTGCAGTTCAACTAGCGGAAATGCTCCCGAGTTTTCTGAAGATGGCTTAAAACTTGTAAAATCCAGCAGAAATACTGCAGTTTACAAAAAAGAAGGTGTCGACCTCAGTCAATTTTCAAGGATAGTGATTGCTGAAAGTACAGCAGCCTTTAAGGAAAACTGGCAACGAGACTACAACCGTAACCAAAGGGTGATGTCTGCTAGAATTACAGATGCGGAAATTCAAAAAGCACAAACTGATGTTGCATTAATGATGGATGAACTATTTAAGGAAGAATTTAGAAAACTAGAAGGTTTTGATGAAGAAGGGAATATTGTCGAAGGAACATTGCTCCTTAGACCATCTATTATTAATTTAAGTGTGAATGCTCCCGACAAGCAAGCAGCTACACGATCTCGTACTTTTACAGACTCAGCAGGTGAGGCGACTTTGTTTTTGGAAGTATATGATGCAAAAAATGCTAAATTGTTAGGCCGAGTGATAGATAGAAAAGAAGACCGTGGCACAGGTTTTTATACTTGGACAACAAGTGTAAGCAATAGAGCTGATGTAAGAAGGGCAATTAGAAGTTGGGCGACACAGTTAAGAGAACATTTTGAATCTCTTAAGTAATTACAATTTTAAAGTGAGTTAATCTACAATCACTTTAAAATTGTAATACCCATAAAATAAATCAAAAACTTAAACCTAATTTTTCAATAATTCGAAAAATTAGGTTTTTCATTCCAATTCGTCTATAATGCGCGCCAAAATTTTTTCGTCTATTAAATATTAGTTAAGAGGGCTTAATAATGGCTATCGAACGTACTTTTTCTATCGTTAAACCAGATGCAGTTGCTAAAAACGTAATTGGTCAAATCTACAACCGTTTTGAAACAGCTGGTTTAAAAATTATCGCTTCAAAAATGGTTCACCTTTCTAAAGAGAAAGCTGAAGGTTTTTACGCAGAGCACAGCGAGCGTCCTTTCTTTGGTGCTTTAGTTGAGTTCATGACTTCTGGTCCAGTAATGGTTCAAGTTTTAGAAGGCGAAAACGCTGTTCTTAAAAACCGTGAAATCATGGGGGCTACTAACCCAGCAGAAGCTTTAGCTGGTACTTTACGTGCTGACTACGCAAACTCTATCGACGAGAATGCTGTTCACGGTTCTGATGCTTTAGAATCAGCTGCACGTGAAATTGCATACTTCTTTGCTGAAGATGAGATTTGCCCACGTACTCGTTAATTCATTTTTAAACTATACAAAGCTCACGACTTCGTTGTCGGCTATACTCATTGACTAGCGTCAACTCCGTGTAGCCTCCTAGAATTCATTTCGTTTGCTTCGTTTATAGAATGAATTAAACACAAAGGATTTTACTGGTTTCAGTAAAATCCTTTTGTTTTATATCGTGTTTTATTAAATGTTATTTTTTGACGGTCTTTTATATTGAAATAACATTGAATAAACCATTATCTAAATTGCGCAAAACGTACAAAAAGTGTACAATTCGTGCCCTTTTGAAGTACCTGAGTTGGAAATAAGTTGTATGAGTGAAGTCACCAAAAAAGTTAATTTACTGAATTTTGATCACCAAGGTATGCGTGAATATTTTGCATCTATTGGCGAAAAGCCATTTCGTGCTGATCAATTAATGAAGTGGATCTATCATTTTGGTTATTCAGATTTTGAATTGATGACTAACTTAAACAAAAAGCTTAGAGAAAAGCTTCAGCGTAATGCAGAAATCAAAGCGCCTGAAATATCACAAAAACAAGTCTCAAATGATGGAACAATTAAATATGCGTTAATGTTGGAAGGTGGCCAAGAAGTAGAAACGGTTTGGATCCCTGAAAACAATCGCGCGACTTTATGTGTTTCTTCTCAAGTAGGGTGCGCACTTGAATGTAGTTTTTGCTCTACGGCACAACAAGGGTTTAACCGAAATCTTTCAATGGCTGAAATAATCGGTCAAGTGTGGCGAGTTGCAAATGATATTGGTGCAACTCGTATTGCAGGTAAGCGACCAATTACTAACATAGTAATGATGGGTATGGGCGAACCTTTGTTAAATATGAAAAACCTTATTCCTGCCTTAGACACTATGTTGAATGATTTAGGGTATGGCTTATCAAAACGTCGAGTAACTGTGAGCACATCAGGTGTTGTGCCTGCTCTTGACATGTTAAAAGAGAAAATTGATTGTGCTTTAGCGATTTCAGTTCATGCGCCAAACAATGAACTTCGTAATGAATTAGTGCCAATCAATAAAAAGTATCCACTGGAAGACTTTCTGGCGGCTTCGCGTCGATACATTGAAGGTTCAAAGGCAAATAAACAGGTTACAGTTGAATATGTGATGATTGATCATGTAAACGATAGCACTGATCAGGCCCATGAATTAGCAAGAGCATTAAAAGATACACCGAGTAAAATCAATCTTATTCCATTTAATCCATACCCTGGTTCACCGTATAAACGTTCAAGTAATTCTCGTATTGATCGATTCGATAAAGTCCTTCAATCATATGGTCTGACAGTAATTACACGGAGGACTCGTGGAGACGATATTGATGCCGCTTGTGGTCAATTAGCAGGGGATGTTTTGGATAGAACTAAGCGTACGAATGCAAATATAGAAAAAAAACAGGTGAAAGCTGAAGGAATTTCAGTAAAATTAGTCGGATAACTTTAATAATATAAGCTGGCGCTGACTATATGAAAGAATCCTTGAAAAAGCTCATCGTGTTATTTCCCATGTTGGCGTTGTCTGCATGTGTCACTGAAAATTATGAAAATGATAGTGACAAGCCTGTTATTCATAATGAAGCCTCATTAAATGAAATGGCGATGACTAGGATTTCGTTAGGTTTAGGCTATTTAAAAATGGGTAATACCACCCAAGCCAAGCTTAACTTTGAGAAAGCCAAACGACACGCGCCTAAACTGATTCAAGTTCATACTGCTTTTGCTCATTATTACGAAACAGTTGGGGAGCCAGATCTAGCGATAGAAGCTTATGAAGAAGCTTTATCAATTGACTCAGAAGATCCAGATACTTTAAATAATTACGGTGTCTTTCTTTGTCGGTTAGAACGCTATGATGATGCTGAAAAATACATACTAAAAGCGATTTCAATCCCAAGCTACTTGCTAGTCTCGCAAAGTTATGAAAATTTGGCCCTATGTCAGTTGAAGGATGACAGGTTTGCTAAAGCTGAAACTTATTTAGAAAAAGCTATTCAACATAATCCGAGCAATGCAAATGTTTACCTGCAAATGGTGCAATTGCAATACGCTCAGCAAGACTATAAGTCGGCAAATTTATACTTTAAAAAATACGAAAAATACACCCGCCGTTTTTCTCCGCAAGCATTGGCATTAGGTTTCAAAATTTACGAGAAACAAAGAAAAATGAACACGGCAAAAAACTATGCCAGTATGCTCGTAAAAATGTTTCCTAATTCCTATGAAGGGAAACAATATATATTGAACGGTTTAGATACAATTGAAGCGGATCAATTAGCAGATCGTTATAAAGAAGTGATGAAACTAAACAATCCAAATAAATCTAAAAAGCGGGTTGTTGTTTTATCTCCTAACAGTTCGAGTATTTCTAAAAGTAAAACTGCAACAACAAGTACTACTAGTAAATCTAAGAAGACTAAAAGACTTTCGCCATCGGCTGAAGATAAATTAGCGATTGAAAAAGCAAAAGCGGATAAGTTAGCGGCCGAGAAAGCAGAAGCTGATAGATTAGCGGCTGAGAAAGCAGAAGCAAATAGGTTAGCGGCCGAGAAAGCAGAAGCTGATAGGTTAGCGGCCGAGAAAGCAGAAGCTGATAGGTTAGCGGCCGAGAAAGCAGAAGCAGATAGGTTAGCGGCCGAGAAAGCAGAAGCAGATAGATTAGCGACTGAGAAGGCTGAAGCAGAAAAATTAGCGCTAGAAGTTGCAGCAGCTAATGAGCTTGCTAAAGATCAGCAAGTAGAAGCATTAGCTGAAGCAGTAAACGGTGACTTGAATGTCAGCTCTGTTGAAGGTTTGGAACAGATTTTCGATGAAAATGAAGCTTCAGCTGAAGAAGCGCCTATGGAAGAGGAGCAACAACAAGGACCTATTTATCACACGGTTGCCGCGGGAGAAAATCTATTTTACATTTCGCGTACCTATAATGTGAAAATTGATACCCTTAAAGCATGGAATGGCTTAACCAGTAGTAAAATTATCATTGGTGACAAGATTTTGGTTACCAATCCGGATATGGGTCGATAATCTGATGGCTAGAAGAAAAAAAGCACCTGAGTTAAGTGAAGATATAGAAGTCATTGGCCCAGGGCAGTTGTTATCTGAGGCAAGAGAAAAGGCTGGATATTCACAGCAATATGTTGCGGATAAGTTGAACTTTAGAAGAGCTTTAGTTGAAGATATTGAAAATGATATTTTTGATAAGTCATTACCTTCAACATATAACCGTGGTTACTTGCGCAATTACGCAAAGTTAGTAGAAATCTCAGTAGACGAAGTATTGTCTAGTTACGAAATGCTTGGGCACGCACAGGTCCAAGGTGCAGAAATGCAAAGTTTTTCAAAAATCACCAAAAAACAGGCTGAAAATAACCTATTAATGTGGATAAGTTATTTGATTTTGGCTCTTTTAATAGGTTCAACGGCAATGTGGTGGCTTCAAGGCGAAAAATCTAGTTTGGATGCGACCAATAGTAAAACAACTACGCCTACTGAATCTCTAGAAAGTCAGTCTTCTGAAATGGCCTCTGAAAATTCTGAGCAAGTAGGGCTAGTAGAGCAAAATACAGAAGCCGGTGAAGAGCAATTAGAGGCTCTAAAAATAGAAAATGAACAGCCAGTAATTGAAGTGCCTGTTACCGAGAATGAACTAGGTGCCGAAGTTGCACTCGATTCAAATTTAACTGAATCGGTTGAGCAAGTTGGTGATGCTCAAACGCAACTTGTTGAAGAAGAACCGGTAACACTTTCACAAGTAACATTTTTATTTTCCGGTGATTGCTGGGTAAATATATATGACGCCAATGGTGAGCGTATAGCTTGGGGCGTGAAAAAAGCGGGTTATGAAATGAATATTTCCGGGCTTGCTCCATTATCAATTACACTTGGAAAGCCGGAACTTGTGCAAATTATATTTGAAAGTGAAGCAGTTGATATGTCTCACTTTGATAAGGGTAATATCGCTAAGTTCGTTTTACCCTTTCCAGAATAAATGAAAGTTAGTTAGAGAAGATATGTTTAAAGAATCCCCCATTGTTCGTCGTAAGTCTAGACAGATTAAAGTTGGAAATGTGCTTGTTGGAGGCGATGCTCCAATTACTGTCCAATCGATGACAAATACACTGACTACCGATGTCGATGCGACAGTAGCACAAATTAAAGCACTCGAAGGCGTTGGTGCTGACTTAGTACGTGTTAGTGTACCTACAATGGACGCGGCCGAAGCATTCAGAGAAATTAAAAAACAAGTCAGTGTGCCATTGATTACCGATATTCATTTTGACTATAGAATCGCGCTAAAGGTCGCTGAATACGGCGCAGATTGTCTTCGTATTAACCCTGGTAATATTGGGCGTGAAGATAGAGTAAGAGCGGTTGTAGAGTCTGCCAGAGATAAAGGTATTCCTATTCGCATTGGAGTTAATGGCGGCTCTTTAGAAAAAGATTTACAAGAAAAATACTATGAACCTACGCCTGAAGCACTAGTGGAATCAGCGTTACGCCACGTTGATATTTTAGACAAGTTAGATTTTCAAGAATTTAAGGTCAGTGTAAAGGCTTCTGATGTCTTCTTGGCTGTAGATTCTTATCGTCTACTTGCTAAGCAAATAGAGAACCCACTTCATTTGGGCATTACGGAAGCAGGTGGTTTCAGATCTGGCAGTGTTAAGTCAGCTATTGGATTAGGCATGTTGCTGTCCGAAGGTATTGGTGACACTTTACGTGTTTCTTTAGCAGCAAACCCGGTAGAAGAAATAAAAGTCGGTTTCGATATTCTAAAGTCTTTGAAAATAAGAAGTCGTGGTATTAATTTTATTGCTTGTCCAAGCTGTTCTCGTCAAGAATTTGATGTTATTTCTACAGTTAATGCGCTAGAAGAGCGCGTTGAAGATATTTTAACGCCGATGGATGTATCGATAATCGGTTGTATCGTCAATGGCCCAGGGGAAGCAACTGTGTCTGATTTAGGGTTGACCGGAAGTAGTAAAAAAAGTGGCTTCTACCTAGATGGGGTAAGACAAAAAGAACGTTTTGATAACGATAAACTTGTCGACCAACTTGAAGAAAGAATTAGAGCAAAAGCAAAGCGAATTGAAGAAAAAAATCAAATCGACTTTAAAGAAATTGAAGATTAGAAATCTGCTTCTGCTTATCAATTGTCGTTTAGGATTAAATTGCCTATAATGCGCCCTGCGTTTTAATATTGTAAGAGAGAATCACCTCCGTGAGTAAAGCTATTCAGGCAATACGTGGTATGAATGACTGCCTGCCTTCAGACACAAATATATGGCAAATGGTTGAAGAAAAACTTCGCCGTGTTGCTAGTAATTATGGCTTTGCAGAGATTCGTATGCCGATTGTTGAACCAACTGCCTTATTCAAGCGCTCAATTGGTGAAGTTACCGACATTGTAGAAAAAGAAATGTACACTTTTGATGATCGTAATGGAGAAAGTTTAACATTACGCCCAGAAGGTACCGCAAGTTGTGTGCGAGCCGGTAATCAACACGGTTTACTTTATAACCAAGAGCAGCGCTTTTGGTATATGGGGCCAATGTTTAGGTATGAACGTCCTCAAAAAGGTCGTTATCGTCAATTCCACCAGTTTGGTATCGAAGCCTTTGGAATTGCCACTCCAGATATCGACGCAGAAATTATTTTGCTATCTTCTCGTCTTTGGAAGGAACTTGGCATCAATGAATTTGTCACACTAGAGTTGAACTCATTAGGTTCTAATGAAGAACGCGCAAAATACCGAGATGCTTTAGTGGAATTTCTAAAAGAAAAAGAAGATCTTTTAGATGAAGATAGCAAACGTAGAATGCACACCAATCCGTTACGTGTACTAGATAGTAAAAACCCACAGGTACAAGAAGCGCTTAATGGTGCACCTAAGTTATCTGATTATTTTGGCGAAGAAACAGCTGAACATTTTTCACAAGTGTGTAAACGACTTGAAGCTGCAGGCATTAATTACGTTATTAATGAAAAATTAGTACGTGGCTTAGATTATTATAATCGAACAGTGTTTGAATGGGTCACTACAAGTTTAGGTGCTCAAGGAACTGTTTGTGCTGGTGGCCGATATGATGGTTTGGTTGAACAGCTTGGCGGCAAAGCAACTCCTGGTGTAGGGTTTGCAATCGGCATTGAACGCTTAGTTTTAATGTTAGGTAACTTAGATAATATTCAAAATATTAGACCTCAAGTTGACGCATACCTGATTACATTGGGTGAAGGGGTGGATATTAAAGGTAATTTACTTGCGGAATCTTGGCGTGACGCGGTAAAAGATATTCGCATACAAAGCCACTGCGGTGGTGGTAATATGAAAAAACAAATGAAGCGAGCTGATAAATCAGGTGCGCAGATCGCCCTAATTTTAGGTGAAGATGAGATTGCTTCGGGTAAGGTAACAGTGAAGTACTTACGCGGACAAAATGAACAACAAAGTGTAGCACTTGAACAAGTGCCAAGCTTATTAGAAGAATTAATTTAAGGGTAGTAGTGTGGACGTTTATCAAACAGAAGAACAACAGGTTGAAGCAATAAAAGCATTTTGGGCAAAGTACGGCAATAGCTTGATTGCTGGCTTAGTTTTAGGTTTGTCTGGTTTTGTTGGAATTGGTTACTACAAAGAAAATAAGCTTGCTGAAGAAATGTTAGTTTCTGATAGCTTTCAGGCGGTTATGGAACAATCTCAAGCAGGTGGCAATAATTTTACTTCTGCTGCAGAAGCATTTATTAAAGATAACGAAGGAAGCAGCTATGCTGTTTTAGCTTCATTAGCATTGGCAAAAGAAGCGACTACTCACCTAGATTGGAGTGGAGCAGAGAAGCATCTTGCTTCAGCTGCTGAAAAAGCAAAAGATCAAGGCATTAAAGCGATTGCAACTTTGCGTTTAGCTAGAGTTCAAGTACAACAAGAAGCTTATGATAAAGCACTAACAACTTTATCAGCTAAATTGCCAGATTCTTTTATTGCCGATGTAGAAGAAGTTAAAGGTGATATTTACCTTAAACAAGGTAAAACTGATCTTGCTCGTAACTCATATCAAGTGGCAATCGCAGCTTCTGAAGCCAACGTTAATCCAGGCCTTCAAATGAAGTTAGATGATTTAGCTGTTGCCGTTAAGCTATAAACGATTTAGATGCACTCTCGTAAAAACGAATATTAATTGGAGTAGCGATTGAATTTATTCAATAAAAAAATAGTTCTCTCATGTCTACTGGTGGCTGGTTTAGCTGCTTGTTCTTCAACTGACGAAGAGATAGATGAAAATACCTATATCGCTGAAGTACCAGAAGTTGATAATAAGTTTAAAGTTAAAGGCTTGTGGCGCGAAGGTGTAGGTAGCGGCGTTAAAGGATATTATTCGCGAATTAAGCCTTTAAACGCTTATGGCAAGGTATTCACAGCCAACCGCAATGGTGACGCGTATGCATTTGATGAAGCTACTGGTGACGATATTTGGGAAGTTGATTTAAGTGATATCGACGGAACACGTGGTTTTTTCGATAATAAAGTTAAAGCTCTTATTAACGGTGGTCCAATTGCTGGTGTAAATAAAGTTTTTTATACCACTGAGAATGGTGAAGTATTTGCCTTAGATGCGGAAACTGGTGATTTAGCTTGGCGTGGAAAAGTTAAAGGTGAAATTATTGCCGCTCCAGCCATTGATACAGGTGTACTGGTTGTTAATACTGCTTCAGGTGTCTTAAAGGCATTTAACGCCAATAACGGTGAAGAGGTTTGGGAAGTGATCCAAGATGTTCCCGCCTTAACTTTGCGTGGAACAAGTAGCCCGGTTATTTCTTCAGGTGGTGTAATATTAGGAACGCCAAGTGGGGAAGTTACGGTATATATTCTTGAGTCCGGCCAACAGGGATGGACTGCTGAAATTGGTGAGGCAACAGGCTCCACTGAATTAGAGCGTGTTATCGATGTGGATTCAACACCGATTATCTATGGCGATAAGGTTTATACCGTTTCTGCTCGAGGTAATTTAGCTGCTGTAGAATTAAGAACGGGTCGTATTTTATGGAAGCGTAAATACTCTTCTTATAGAAATATTGCGATAGATGGTAATACGATCTTCTTAACGGATGTTAAAGGGCATATTTATGCTATCGACCGTAATGATGGATTAGAGCTATGGAGTCAACATAGTTTGACAAACCGTGGTGTTACAGGGCCAGCTGTGAATGGTAATTACATAGTAGTAGGTGACTACGAAGGTTACCTTCACTGGATAAACCAAGAAACGGGCGAATTTGCTGCGCAGCATTATGTAGACGGTAGTGGTGTTCATTCAACGCCGACAGTGTCAAAAGGCATCGTCTATGCGCAGTCAAGAGATGGTAACTTGAAAGCAATTAAAGCTGAGTTTCCAAGTAATTAATATATAAAGTATAAGCTGCACTTATTGCAGTTTATGGTCTAAAGTTTATAACGGCTCCCTTGCTAAAAAGTAAAGGAGCCGTTGTTTGTTAATAGCACTTGAAGTATTCAAGGTGCGTCAGTTAATTTTTTGAGGTAGTCATGCTTCCTGTTGTTGCGCTCGTAGGGCGTCCCAATGTTGGTAAATCCACATTATTTAATCGTTTAACTCGTAGTCGAGATGCTTTGGTCGCCGACTATCCGGGGTTAACTCGTGATCGTCAATACGGGCAGGCAGAAGTTGAAGAGCATCCTTTTATCGTTATTGATACTGGTGGTATTCATGGTGATGAAGAAGGTATTGATGCGTTAATGGCTGAACAGTCGCTGATGGCTGTAGAAGAAGCTGATGCTGTGCTATTTATGGTTGATGCACGTGCTGGTCTTACGTCAGCAGATATTGGTATAGCTGACTATTTAAGAAAACAGAATAAAAAAGTTTTCCTTGTTGCAAATAAGGTTGATGGTATTGATGCAGATTCAGCTGTAGCTGAGTTTTATGCATTATCTCTTGGTGATACTGTCCATCAAATAGCAGCGGCTCATGGTAGAGGTGTAACACAACTACTTACTCTAGCTTTAACGCCTCATATCGAAGCGCTAGGCCAAGAAAAATCTGAAGAAGGGTCCTCTGATGAAGAGTTTGCTGAAGATTTTGACGATTTAGTTGATGAATCTTCACCAGAGCAAGATGACAAAATTAAGCTAGCGATTATTGGTAAACCTAATGTTGGTAAATCTACACTTACTAATCGCATTCTTGGTGAAGAGCGTGTCGTTGTTTACGATATGCCTGGCACGACAAGAGATAGCGTGTATATCCCGATGGAGCGTAATGGTCGAGAGTACACGTTAATAGATACGGCTGGTATCCGTCGCCGTAAAAACGTAACGGATGTAGTAGAAAAATACTCAGTGATCAAAACGCTTCGAGCAATTGAAGATGCAAATGTTTGTTTACTTATCATTGATGCTAGAGAAGGTATTACCGATCAAGATCTAAGTCTGTTGGGTTTCATTTTGGAGGCCGGTCGTTCCCTAGTGATCGCTGTAAATAAGTGGGATGGTTTAGATGAGCATGTGAAAGAACGTATCAAAACCGAACTTGATCGTCGTTTAGGCTTTATTGATTTTGCAAAAATTCACTTCATTTCAGCATTGCACGGAACGGGCGTTGGTCACCTGTATGAATCTGTGGAAGAAGCTTTTGTGTCTGCAACTAAGCGTATTTCGACCTCGATGGTAACAAAAATCTTAGACATGGCTGTTTTTGATCATCAACCGCCAATGCACAATGGCAGACGCATAAAACTTAAGTATGCTCATGCGGGTGGTTATAACCCGCCCATAATTGTAATACATGGTAATCAAGCTAAACACTTGCCACCGTCTTACAAAAGATACTTGATGAATTACTATCGTAAATCATTGAAAATAATGGGTACACCGATACGTATCGAGTTTAGAGAAACTTCTAATCCTTTCGCAGGGAAAAAGAAGCTGACTTATACCGAACGAAAAAAAGCAGCTAGAGCAACGCAAGGATATAAAAAAGACGATTAATGGCGGTAAGTTACTTATCGCGTTGATTTTTTGTGGTCCTTTAGCTACTGTAAAGACAATTAGATAATCTTAATGGAAGTCTTATGCCTGAAACGTCAAATAGTGTTGATACACTTGAGCGCCTAAAGCGCAATATGGGGTTAATGCAGGCAGGTAGTTCAGTGGTTATCGATATTTCTACTCCTGCAGGTCAGAAGGCTAAGTTTCGTACAACGTTCATTGGTTATCTTCCCAAACAGTATGTACTCATACAATCTCCTGAAACTAGTAAGTTAGGTAATTTTGGACAGTATTTAAAGCAAGGTGCAGGAGTTACTGTTCGTGGTTTGATTGAAGGTCATGAAGGAGCCGTTGTTGCCTTTATAAGCTCAATAAAACAAACACTTCAAATACCATCACGTATTTTGGTTTTAGATTTCCCTAAAACGGTTAGTGTGCAAAACATTCGTTCTAGTGTAAGAATTGATACCGATATAGATTCGAAAATACGAGCAGGCAAAGAATACTGGCAAGCATCCATTGTGGATATTTCTGTGAAGGGGTGTCAGCTGGTTGTTAATCAAGGAGATAAATTAGCGCTGGCAAGTGGTAATGAAATTGAGCTGATTATTGAAGACTTTCAAGGCCTGACAAACTTAAAACTTAAAGCGGAGATATGTAACTCTAAAAGTGTTGTCGACGGGATATCTATGGGACTTAAGTTTGCGGAAAATACTAAAGATAGCGTGACAAAATTGATCTATCACGCTATATCAATTGAGAACTAAGCGCTTGAAACACAGTCAAACGCTTAGTTAATCTACGTTACCAAATTTTAACTCTTTCTTCTGCTGGTAAGTAAAGCTTATCTCCTTTTTTCACATCAAATGCTTCGTAAAATTCAGGTACGTTTCGAACGATACCGTTTACACGATACATTGATGGAGAGTGAGGATCTGTTTCGATTTGGTGACGAAGTGCTTTGTCGCGATACTTGTTACGCCATACTTGACCGTATCCAAGAATTACTCGTTGCTCGCCAGTAAAACCGTCTAAAACAGGTGCTTCTTCGCCATTTAGTGACATTTTGTAAGCTAATAAACCAATACTTAACCCACCCAAGTCACCAATGTTTTCACCTAAAGTAAATTCACCGTTTACATGAACACCTTCTAATGGTTCAAATTGGTTGTACTGCTCGACTAACTGACCAGTTCTTTCCTTGAACGCTGCTTTATCAGCATCAGTCCACCAGTTTCTTAATACGCCATCTCCGTCAAAAGTACTTCCTGAATCGTCAAAACCGTGGCCAATTTCATGTCCAATTACAGCGCCAATAGCACCGTAGTTTACAGCATCGTCAGCTTGTAAATTAAAGAATGGTGGTTGCAAAATTGCCGCAGGGAACACAATCTCATTCAATGGAGGATTGTAATAAGCGTTAACTTGCTGAGGGTTCATTCCCCATTCACTTTTGTCAACAGGACCACCTTGACGAGCCAAGTTTCTTTCATAAGCTACTAGCGCAGAGCGCTTCATATTACCGAATAAATCACCTTTATCGATTTCTAACGCAGAGTAATCCTTCCATTTGTCAGGGTAACCGATTTTAGGCGTGAACTTAGATAGCTTGTCTAGTGCTTCAACCTTAGTTTCGTCTGACATCCAGTCTAGGTTTTTAATACTGACTTCGTATGCGTCAATCAGGTTATTTACTAACGCTAACATGCGAGTTTTAGCTTCTGGTGGGAAATGTTTAGCAACATAAACCTTACCAACTACTTCACCTAAGTTATTATTAACTGTGTTAACACCACGGCGCCAATGAGGTTGTTGTGATTCAACACCTCGAAGTGTTTTGCTGTAAAACTCGAAGTTTTGTTGATCAAAGTCTTCACTTAAGAATGTTGCATTGCTGTTGATAACGCCCCATTTTAAGAAAGACTTCCATGTATTTAGGCTCGTTTCTTTAAATACATTGTTAAGTGCCTTCATGTAGTCTACTTGTGTGACAACAACACCATCGATATCGCTAATTCCAGCTTCAGCTAAGTAACCGCTCCAATTGAAGTCTGGCATCAAATCAGTTAGTTCATCTTGCGTCAACTTGTTGTACAACGCCACCATATCGCGAGTTTTTTCTTTCTTCATATGGTGTGATGCCATAGCAGTTTCTAAAGCCATAATAGCTTTAGCTTTGTCTTTGGCATCGTCAAATCCAGCTAATGAAAGCATCTTTTCAACGTGAGCTAAATAAGCCTTACGTAATTTTTCAGAGTCCTCATCTTCTTTAAAGTAGTATTCTCTATCTGGTAATCCAAGACCTGATTGCCATGTGTATTGCATGTAGGTGTTTGGATCTTTGAAATCGACATACTGACCAAGTGAAAATGGAGTGGTATAGCCGTATTTATTAATTTGAGCAAATA
>Ga0213837_1001304_pt1 | contig 14059 bp, 14 predicted proteins | sample SWPATP12_FD_160572 | JGI IMG/M metagenome (GOLD analysis project Ga0213837, IMG submission 160572) | Coastal seawater microbial communities from Marineland, Florida, United States - SWPA TP1 #2 | ecosystem: Environmental > Aquatic > Marine > Coastal | place: USA: Florida | collected 2016-08-06
AGTTGTGTTTTACCCGATTGCGCTGCGATATGAAAAGTCGACCTCACGAACCGGGCTGGCCCCAGAACAAGCGCCAAGCCAGGGGCCCCTCTACTGCAAAACGACGACCACCCGGGGCCGGTTGTGCCCCGCTCCGAACATCTGGCGAACAAGCGAACGGCAACCCTGGGGCAGTCCCGGGGGCCGCGGCCGCAGACCGTTGAGGTGAACCTACCTGCCGTTGTACTCGTCGTCGGTGATGTGCTCACCCCACGTCGTGGTGGCGGCGGGGTCTTCGCCGTTCTGGAGCATGGCGATGTGTTCCATAAAGCAGCCCGGGGCGGCGGCATGCCAGTGCTCCTCGCCGGGCGGGGTGTAAAGCGTCTGGCCGGAGTGGACTTCAATGATCGTGCCGTCACGGCCGCCGAAGCGGGCAACCCCTTGAGTGACCCGAAGGTACTGGCCATGCTCGTGGGAGTGCCACGCGGTGCGGGCTCCGGGGGCGAAGCGGACGGTGGCGACGACCATCGTCTGGCCGGGCTCATGTGGCAGCGCAATCGGGTCGAGCCAGACGTCGCCGGCAAACTGCGCGGATGGGTTTTTGGTGGTCGGCGCGGCGGGTTCGAGGTTCATGTTATTTCATATTTGTCGGCAAGCTTGGGTGCAAAGTCGCCGAACATTTTCCGGCCGCCGCCGACCTGTTTGGGTTGATCAGGCATGATGATCCTTCTTTCCATTGAAATCTGTGGCGGTCGGTGGTTCCCCATGAATGGGGATGAGGGGTCAGCGGACAGGATCAGCCCGTAGCGCTTGGTCGATCTTGAAGGAGTCCGGAGCGGCGCAGCCAGGATTCGATGGCCGGTCGGGCGTTGCGGGCTTCCTCCCCCCGCACTGCGAGTCCTTCGCCGATGGCCGCTCCGGGGCAGGAACCTGCGTAGTCCCTTTGGGTGGTGCCGAGTCCGCTCATGGCATGGGTGGTAACGGGATAGATCGTTTTGCCGGTGAAGTCGTAGCTTTCGGCAAATGTCGTCATGATCATGGGTGCCCTAACGTTCCAGATACCGCTGGCCAACAACACGGTGTCGTACTGGTCGATAGAAGGCAGTGGGTCGGCGATGGCCGGGCGGGCGTTGCTGTTTTGTTCTCGTACGTTCCGCGCCACGGTGGCGTCGTAGCTGTCCGGGTAGGGGTCGGCGGCTTCGATGCGGTGCACGTCGCACCCAATGAGTTTGCCGATCTCGTCGGCCAGGACCTGCGTGTTGCCGACGTCGAGGGTGGTGCGGCCACCGTAGAAGTAGTTCTCCCCGGCACGGGAGAAATAGGCCAGCAGAACCCGTCCGCCGTTTCCGGGACCCGGAATCCCCTCGGCGGAACCGGGGGTGCCTGATCTTGGGGTCATGGGCGTGTTCCTTTCATCCGGTGCGCACGCTGAGGTGCCGATGGCGATCACGGCAGCTCCCATGCCGGTGGCAGCGTGCAGGACGGAGCGCCGGCCAATAGTTCCTGGATTTGTTGTCATCACGGTCTCCGGGTCGGCTTAAGCGCCAGCATGGTCTGCGCTGTTCGCTGTTACGGGCGCATTCTCGGTTTCGGACACTGCCCCGTTGGGGTGACCAGCGGGTCACCCAACGGGCAGCGGTCCGGTTCAGTTGTAGCGGCGTCCGCCCAGCCAGCTGACCATGGCGGGGTCGCGGTGGTCGAAGAACAGGCTGGCCCCGGTGTCCAAAGTGGCGATCTGCCTCATCTGCTCGTCGGTGAGGGCGAAGCCGAAGACATCGAGGTTCTGGGCCATGCGTTCCGGACGGACGGACTTGGGGATCACGACGACCTCGCGCTGGATAAGCCAACGGAGCACCACCTGGGCGACGGACTTGCCGTGGGCCTCGGCGATGGCACTGAGCACCGGATTGGTGAAGAGGTCATTCTTTCCCTCGGCGAAAGGGCCCCAGGATTCGATCTGGACGCCGCGTTCGCGCATCAGCGCCTGGTCGGCGGCGCGCTGGTGGAACGGGTGGGTCTCGATCTGGTTGACGGCGGGAACGATCTCGTTGTGGTCGATGAGGTCCACCAGCCGGTCCGGGTGGAAGTTCGAGACACCAATTGCGCGGGCCAGCCCTTCCTTGTGGATGTCCTGCATGGCCCGCCATTCGCTGTAGTAGTCCCCGAGCGGCTGGTGGATCAGGTACAGGTCGAGGTAGTCCAGTCCGAGCCGGCTGAGTGAATTTGCGAAGGCGCGCCTGGTGTCGTCCTGCACGCTGCCCGTCGGGGCGTGCTGGATCCAGAGCTTGGTGGTGATGAAGAGGTCCTCGCGGGCGATTCCGCTGGCCTTGATCGCGGCACCGACGGCGGCCTCGTTGCCGTAGGAGGCGGCCGTGTCCAGGTGCCGATAACCGGCGGCGAGGGCGGCTTCGACGGCGGCCTGGGTTTCGTCGTCGGGGATCTGGAAGACGCCGAAGCCGAGGATGGGCATCTGGACGCCGTTGTTGAGGGTGACGGTCTGCATGGGGTTCCTTTGTCAGGTGTGCGGGTTATGGGTTGGTTTAGGGACAGGCTCGTGGCGGGGGCTGCGGTTCTGGGACCATCATCAGTGCTGTGGTCCTCTCGCGTGCCGTAGTCGCAGGGACCCTGCGGTGAGGATGAGCAGGACCACAGCGGTGGTGCCGAGACCAAGGCGGAGCCCGCCCATGAAGTCGTGCCCCGCGAGCAGGGCGCCATAGATCGCCACCCCGAGGGAGCCGCCGACCTGCCGGGCGGTGTTGACGACTCCGCTGGCGGTTCCGGCCCGTTCTGCGGGCACGTCATCCATGACGAGAGCGATGATCGGGGGAACGGTGAAGGACCCGCCGACGCCGACGGGAACCATGACGAGCGCCACGGCCAGGACCGGGGCATCGGCGGGTAGCAGCCACAGACCGGCCAGGCCCAAGGCCATGAGCAATTGGCCCACGGCGATCATGGCGACGTTCCCGAACCGGACCATCAGCCGTGCGGCCAGGGGGTTGAGGAGGGCGACGAGGCCGGTCATCGGCAGGAACAGCAGCCCGGTTTCCAGCGCCGTGGCGCCGCGTTGCTGCTGGAAGTAGAGGCTCTGGAGGAAGACGACGCCATAGAAGGCGGCCATCGTGACGACGGCGATTGCCAAGGTGGTGGAGACTGTGCGTGAGCGGAACAGGTCCAGCGGGACCATGGGATGTTTTCTCCGGGCCTGCGCCAGGACGAAGGCGGCTGCCGATGCCGCGGCCACGGCAAACAAGGTGAGGATTCCGGGGCTTTCGTAGCCGACCTCAGCGCCTTCGATGATGGCGTAGGTCAGACTGGCCAGGGCCAGTACTGCGGTGACCTGCCCGACCCAGTCAAAGGGTGTCGGCCGCTTGGGCGACGGCATGACGCGGGCGAGCACGAACAGCGCCCCGGCCCCGACGGGGAGGTTGACGATGAAGATCAGCCGCCAGTCGAGCTGGGTGAGGACGCCGCCGAGCACCGGGCCGGCCGCCGCGGCGACGGAGCCGCCCAGTCCCCAGTACACGATGGCCCTCCCGCGCTGGGCCGCGTCGTGGTAGGCCTCGCGGATGAGCGCAAGGGAGCTTGGGGTGATCATCGCCGCGCCGATGCCCTGCAGGACGCGGCCGGCGATGAGTACCGGGAGATTCGGACTGAGCCCGCATGCCAGGGACGCCACGGTGAACAGGGTCATGCCGAGCCCGTAGGCGCGGCGGGCCCCTGCCCGGTCGGAGAAGGTGCCGGAAAACAGTTGCAGGGCCGAAAACATCAGCGTGTAGCCCGTGACTATCCATTGCAGGCCGGACAGGCCGCCCCCGAGGTCACTCCGGATCGCCGGCAGAGCGACGTTGACGATCTGGGCATCCAGGGCAACGACGAAGAATCCCAGCATGGCGACCGCCAGCGAGGCGCGCGGCCGGGCCACTGTTTTCGAAGGGCTAAGCGTGGATACAGACATGGTGTCCTTGCAGGATGGGAAACTGGACTCCTTCAAGACAACCAGCCAATCCCTTCGCGCGGGGGTGCCTGTTGTGCGGTGTACTGGCAGTTCCTGTTAGGCCGGACCGGGGCGCCGTAGCCTAGAGGCCATGGAGAACAGTAAAGACGTCCGCGAGTTCCTCATGAGCCGTCGCTCCCGGATCACTCCGGCCCAGACCGGGTTGCCCGCCTACGGCGGAACCAGGAGGGTGGCCGGCCTCAAACGCGAGGAAGTGGCCATGCTCGCCGGCGTCAGTACCGAATACTATGCCCGGCTCGAACGGGGGAATCTGCGGGGAGTCTCCGAAAGCGTCCTCGAATCCCTCGCCGGCGCCCTTCGGCTCGATGAGGCTGAACGGGCCCACCTGCTCGACCTTGCCAGGGCCGCTGGACCAGCCCGGGGATCAGGAACGCGCAGGGTGCGGGCAGAACTGCGGCCCAGCGTTCAACGGATCTTGGCCGGGATGACGGGCACGCCCGCATACGTCCGTAACTCCCGCATGGACATCCTGGCCGCGAACAGCCTCTGCTTCGCTCTCTACGGCGGCATCCTTAGCCCCGACACCATGCCGTTGAACCTCGCACGGTTCATGTTCCTCGACCCGCGTGCCAGGGACTTCTTCCTCGAATGGGACACCCTCGCGGATGACCTAGCCGCCGCGCTCCGGACCGAGGCAGGGCGGAGCCCGCACGACAGGGCCTTGAACAGTCTTATTGGTGACCTCGCCACCGGAAGCACGGAATTCTCCACGCGCTGGGCACGGCACAACGTCCACTTCCACCGCTCCGCTCGGAAGACACTTCACAACGCGCTCGTGGGAGACATCGAACTCTCCGGCGATTCCCTCGAACTCCCCGGAGAGGGCCTGACCCTCATCGCCTACACAGCCGAATCGGGATCCCATGCACAGGAACAACTCGACTTCCTCACCAGCTGGAGTGCAACCGGAAGACGTTCGGCCGAATCCGCTTCGGCCAAAGCGACTATGGAACCTCACCCGAAGGATCAGTAACGGCGCGAACAGCCGCCCGCTTCCGCTGCCCGAACCCACGAGAAGGAGCCGCCCGGCCACAGCAACGGCCCACCAACAAAAATGGCCCCCGAAGGGGCCCATTAGTGAGAAATCCACTCGCACTCAGAGGCCCACAAGCCCCTGAACAGGGAAAACACGTGCCCGAGGTGGGACTCGAACCGGGTTCCAGCCCCTGAATTTCCGCGACTCCCCCGAAAACCTCCTCAATCCGGCCCAGTCCGGCACCAGTACGACCCGATCCGAAGCCAAGGGTGTGCACATTGTGCACACCTTCCTTCTTGCCCACTTCGCGGCCCCCAGCCTGGCTGCTTGAACGGTCGGCGGGACACGGCCGTTGTGTCTCGGGCGCGATTTCGCTCCAGTTAGAAAAGCAGCTTTTTCGGAGCCGGACCGGCTGCAAACAAGCACACAACCGGGCGGCCCTCATGCTGAGAATCTTCGAACACCATGGCGGCGGGTGGGCAGTCCCAATCGCCATCCTTCACAAAAAAGGAAGCGGCATCAAACCCGGTACGGTTCATGGCTGCTATTCCGAGCGCAGCTGTTGGATAGGGGCTGCCGGGTCGGGTATTGGTAGATCTGACAAAAACTCGACCAGTCGATGCCGGCGGGCGTTCAGAAGAAGTCTTCGAATAGTCCGGGTCGTCACTCCTCCCAAACGTCCTGACTTCCCCAATCTTCCTTTGGCGGCAAAGTCAAGATTTGTGAACAACTCGCGTTGTCGACTCGAGATAGCCGCCGTCTCGGATCCAAGCGACACGAGCTGAATCAATCAGCTGTGACGCAACATGGCCTGGTGTCGCGAGCTCGCTAAGCTGTGAAACTATTTCGCTGTTTGACGCACCTGCCGTCCCGGCGGACACCAGCGCTTGCATTCTGGCCGTATGAAGCGTGTCCGATTCATCAAAGTAAATGGTTGGATCATTCGAGATCTCGCGTATTGAACGACGTGCTACAAACAGATTGTCATAGACCCCTTCCATTAATCCGATGAGCGCCGAACCGCTACCGCCTAGTGCCCGCGACTTGCCATCCACACTTCCACCTATCTTGTTCCACGGCGGTAGCACACCACGGTCGACGACGGTAGTCTCGATCAATTGGCCTTCAAGCATGGCTATCGAGCGTCGAGCCTCGATGTCGTGGTCGAAGTCGATCGACCAGTCCACGACGGTTGAACCAATCTCCTTCTTCAGTCGGGCAATGTTCGCTTGATGGAGCGGAGACTGCACGAAGGCGGAATAGCCGAGAAGCGGGTGCTCGTCGAACCACGCTTCGATATTTGCGAACTTCGATGAACCAGGCTTCACGTCAACAATCCCATTGTGTTGTGCAAATCGCGATGAGAGATCTGTTGCGAGACCGAGGTAGCGCAGCGCATGGCTCGACGGTGATTGTTGTGGATCCGGGTCGTAGAACGCGTAGACCCCGCTACTTGACCACCCGAGGCTGTCGGTCGCAGAAGCGAGATCCTCAATGGCGTCGCGCAGGTCCTTCGCTTCGTCCCTGCCATACACATCCCAAATGACTGTTCCAAACATCGAACAAGTGTTGCATAGTGCCCGGGGTGGGGCACCCAAGACGGCTTTGAGTGAGGCAGGTTTCAATCGTGAGTCGACATGAAGTCCCGACTGCGGAGTCGGGACCGCTATGAGTGCCGCTTACTGACCTCGAAGACGTGCTTCTTCCTGTTCTGCTCGAATTTGCTGACAATGCCGGCCTGTTCTAGGCGGGCCAGGACTGCTGCAACACCCTCGAAGACGTCAATCTGGGGACGCTCCCATCCAGGCGTCGTCAGCTTGCTGTATGGCTTCCCCAACGCATTCAACGCACTCTGCAACTGTCCGAGGTCGATCGTGGCGGCCTCAGCACCGAGCAGCTTAAGGATAGGTTGAGTGCTTTCCCAGCCTCCCTTGGTCGCCAAGGTGACAATTGCATCGGGGTTCGTCCTGAGACCTTCGGCAGCAGCCCAAGTCGCGAGTGCGATAGCACCATTTCGGCCAAGTTTGGGAGCGAACACCTCAAGCTCACTGAGTAGGACTTCCTTAACCGGGTCCGGTACCGCTTCCGAAGCGATCCCAAGCAGTTCGTCCGCGCTCAGCGGCAGTTCGGTCATGTAGGTCGGGAAGGCTTTGGAGACAGAGATCAACTCCTTTTTAATCTCCCATTCGTCATCTCCCAAGATCGTGTACGCGTCAGCGTCGTCCAGGAGTAATCCCTTGTGCACCAGGGCGGGCACGATGGTGTGTGCGTCGTTCTCGAGACTCGCCGCAGCAATGGACCCAGGTCCTAGCCCGAGGACATCGACGAGCTGTAGCTTGACGCCGTTGCCGAGCGCCACGGCGTTCAGTAGATTCACCGCCAACGGTCCGAGCGGCGTAGCGTCGTCCGCGGCCACTGTAATGGTCCCAGCAGTCCTGAGCCAGTTCGCCAGGTCCGAGTCCACGTCGTGTTGGTCGATGTAGGTCGCGACATTGTATGCGGTCAGAGGTATCCGATGCGCGCCGGCAATGGCTGGCCAGAGAGGTGCGTCGAGCTGGTCGAGGTCGTTCAGCATGCAATCGGCACTGGCTCTACGAGCTACGTCTTCCAAGGCGTCAACGTCTGCTTCGGCCACGTCCGTGAGTATGTCCGCAAATTGGTCGGGGTCAGCAACCGTGGGTACGTTCGTGGCTTGGTCGATCGCGCTGACGTAGTCACCCAGGTGAGCAAGAACATGCTTGTAAACATCGAACTCCCGAACCTCTTTGATGCTGTCCAGCGAGAGGTCAGTCGTATCTCCGAAGACCGCCACCAGATTCGTCAGGGTGATCGGGTAAACGCTCCGCTTCGAAAGTTGAGTGCGTAGCGGTTCGGCAACCCCGCTCAGGTCGTCGATCCGAATACCCATTCGCAGAACGGTTTCCGCTATCGCGACCGCTTTTTCAGCGCTCTGCGGTGCTTTGACCGTCCGAAGATCAGGGAGGGCCATAGCGAGCACACTCCGCTGTTCTGCGCTGGTGGCATAGGTTACCTCTGGGCGGACGCCGCTCAACGCGGCGTCGAGCAACTCGTGATTGCGAGCTTCCGGGTCTTGCCCGATGAGGAAGTCGAAGATGTCTGGCCATGTGCCACTGAGGCGCTCCACCAGCGTTGGCGCGTCCTTGCCAGAAGTCAGGTAAGCATCGAGGAAGCTGCGGTCGTTGACGGCGTTGGCGGCAAGCCGCCGGATCGGTTCATCGAGCTTGCTTGGGTCCTCAGCGATGAGGTAGTCGAACACCTCGATGTTGTAGATACTCTGCCCACCGAGCAGGCGCTGCGCTTCGGCATCGAGGACTGCCTTGATGTCCTCGGTGTTGATCTCGTCACCAGTGCCGAAGTGGTACTCAATGTCCATCACGTCCGGTTGCACCGCCTTGATAATGAAGTTCATTGCGGAAGCGCTGATCGCCTGGCCCGGGAACTGGGTGATGTAGAGCGTGAAGTTTTCGTCAATGAGGCCCGCCCGTAGCAACTCCAGCGCCAAGTCGGCCCCGTCGAACAGTTCCTCGGCTACATCAGCGATCGAGCGATCGGCGCCGCCATACGAGAAAAGCCTTCGAGGCTCCCCAAGAGCATCATTCATCGACGCGTGCTGGGCAAACCGGTGATCAGCTGCCGCCTCGGTGATCTCGCCGTTGATAGCCGTCTCCACCTCGGCATTCCAGTCATCTGGCGACAGCCGTTGGCCCATGAGCGTTTGCACCTTGTCGAACGGCACCATTTCCCCCTGATAACCTGCCCGGTAGTAGACCATCAGATCCCCCCTGTCTTGGAGGTAAGCGCGCCAGAAACCCTCGGTGGCTATGTCGCTCCACGAGTAGGTTGTCTGGCGGACAGCGACTTGGGCGTTGTTCGTGTTTACGTTCTGCGCATATCGGGCAAGCAGGACACTCTGGAGTCTCGTCCCGAGACTGGCGCTGCGTGATCCGACCGCATCTATCCGGCGCAACCGAGATCTAGCACTGCGCTCGGCATTCCGGGCAGTGGCTGTCTGCTGCGCAACCCATTCGCGGTATGCGCGATAGAGAGTGTCGAGAAGGCTCGTGCCGTCACGGACCTTCTCGTAATCGGCGAGGTAGATGTTCTTGTAAACGATCGAAGAAAAAAGTCGATCGGCAGTAAGCTCTTTCAGCCCACCTTCGGCCAGAATGCGACGCCGAAACACCTCATACTCGTTACAGATATTCTTGATAAGGCGCATATCCGTGAGATGAGCACCCACTATATTTACTACCGCGTCGGCCGGCCTCTGCTCCGGGACGATCAATTCCAGCTCCTGCCGGATCAGATCACGCGACGTTCGATGGGAGATGAACGGCACCATCGGGACGACCAGGTCAAAAAACTTCGTGCGGTTGGTCGACATCAATCGCCGCGTCTCACTCGGATCAGACGAGGTAGCGTCTGCGCTGCCTGCTACTTCACCTTCGTCGTCGCCGCGCTCAACGTCGAGCTGTTCAAAGATGCTGTCGCGGATCGCGTAAACAAACCGGATCGGCGCCATCCCAGTCTGCTCCGCGTTGTTGAGCAACATGTTGAGCTCGCGAAGGGTCTCGAAGATGTGCGGATCTTTGAAGCGGTCGAGATCCTCGAAGATCACCACCGCCGTCTTGGACGTCTGGAAAAAGTAGACGATCTCATCGAGGTACTCGTCGAAGTAGGACGAGGACGAATCAGAGAGCGTTACCTTGGTCGGCCCGGCGGCCAACTCAGTGACTCGAATGCGTTGCTGCAGCAGGCGCTGAACCGATAGGGCGGCCCACACAGTGAGCACGAAAACGGTAACCAAGCTCAGCCACTGGATGGTGCCTGCAAGGTTGCTCCACAAACTGCTGTTTACCCAGGCCCACGCCTCAGGTGGCAAGGCATCCCTGACCTTGTCCGGAACCCTTGCAAGCAGAGCAAACCCGGCCGCGGTGACACCGACTCCGACGGCGGCTCCCAGAGCCCGGCCGACATGGAACGTGTCGAGTCGGCTGTAGCGGGAGGCTGGCATGTCAGACGGCTTGCGCCGATATAAGAGCTGCTTGACGATCTCCTTCTGGATCAGGTTCGTCTTGTCAAGCGCCTTGTCGCCATCCTTACGGACACGACCGTCACCGATGCCCAGACTCGGAATCGACAGGTTGATGACCTTGACGTCGTCATGCTCAAGCACCCGTTGCGTTTCCCCGAGCACGCTGCTCTTGCCGCTGCCGTAGTGTCCTGTGAGGGCGATGTTGCGGGGCGCTTCCGGACCAGGCTTGGTGAGCTCCGCCTCCAAGATTTGGACATAGTCGTGATGCTGGTCGGGGACGTAGGCCGGACTCAGGGATCGAAGTTTTGCGGCTTCCATTGTCATCCCCGCGACTCCGAGGCTGACAGCCCAGCATCGAACACATTGCCAAAGTTGCGGCAATCTCCCGTGACGAAGTCCGGAGACAAGGCCACAATCTTTCGCGGTGTCTGTTGACGTGCGGCAGTCGCCATCGAGCATCCCTATCCTCAGGCGACGGAAAAGTGCCGCGCCAATCTGGTACTTGCTGTGGCCTCCTATGCTCCGGCATTTTTCCGCGGCATTGCTTTTCGACACGGCCTCTCCACGGTGGCCAGACTCCCGTTAGACATCGACCGGCACTTCGCGCTCGCACAGTTGGTCGAAGTTCGCGGTCGCCGAATTCCACTAAAGCGGGTGCAGCATAGTCCCGGCGAACGGATTTCAATGCGCTGGACATCAGCCCGGCCTCGGGTAAACCCTTAAGCGCTTATGCGTTTCGGCGTCCCCGGGCCTGATCAATGGCGACCACCGCCTGACGGGAAAGAACAGGAACGGGCCGGACTGAACGAAGCCCTGGCGGCTGTCCGGGCCGGCGGCACCCGGGAGTCACCAAACCCGATCGGTTCGCCCGGCCCCTTCCCGATGTTCGAGAACATCGTCGAGTTCACGACGAGAGTCCCAAGTTAGCAAGTCATGCAGTTCCAGGCGCTCCCGGCCATGAAGAAGTACACAGCAACACCCCTGTCCAAGCCAAGAGAAGGAGCCACCCGGCCACAGCAACGGCCCACCAACAAAAATGGCCCCCGAAGGGGCCCATCAGAGAAGATTTGTGCGCACTCAGAGGCCCACAAGCCCCTGAACAGGGAAAACGCGTGCCCGAGGTGGGACTCGAACCGGGTTCCAGCCCTTGAAAGTCCGCCACTCCCCCGCAAACATCGCCAATCCGGCCCAGTCCGGCACCAATACGACCCGGTCCAATGCCCAGGTTGTGCACATTGTGCACACCCTCCTTTTTGCCGTCTTCGGCGCCCGCTGCCAGGCCTGCTAAACGGCCGAACGGGCGAGGACGCGATTTCGCTCAAAGATGAAGAGCCTTCCTCTGGAACCGGACCGACCACGAACAAGCGCCACATTGCGGGGCGGACCTCATTCTAGAATTCGACGAACATCAGGGTTGCGGATCCCACCTTTCGAGCATCTCATGGGGCAGAGAACAGCAACCTGCATGACCAACCGAGAGTCCGGCCTTGAAGGAAGTGAGCACGCGCCACCGACGGCGTCGGCAAGGTCAACGTCCTTCCACGAGCACTCGCTTGGTCAATGAGTCAACAAAACCGGGGCAGTCCATATGGGCCAGCGAGGTCCCCCGGCTTGCGCCACTAGGATGTCTCGTAACCCTAGGGATTCGAGGCACTGAGGTTATGAGACACATCGAATCCGACTTGGAAGTCGGTTCAAGTGTCCGTAGGGGGATCCTCTTCCGGACGCCCGCTGAACCACCGGCTATCGGGCGCCCCGCCAATGCGAGTGCAAAAGATCGAAAGCTTGGGACCATGACTTTGCCGCTGGCGCAATAGCCCGCATGGCCGAGTTCGGCCTGTGGCCGCCATCCGAACGACCGTCAGCATCGGCCGTCAAGGACCAACATGGATACTTAGTGCATGACCGACGCAGCCCGGCGGCAAAAGCTCACATTGCAGCCTTCAGTGATGACTATGGAGACCTATATCTCCGAGAACCGCAGCTGGAGACTACCCATTCCGTTTCTCGATTTCTTAGTGGACGGTAAGTCACCTATTGAAGGCATCTTAGGGAAGGGATCAGACCGCCCGCCTACGAGACTTCAACCCGAAAAGGAGCACTTCAGCCTGAACGAACAGATCAGTCGCCTGTTAGGGATCGAGGTGCCCGAGTATGAAGACGGCCGTACCGCCATGTACATCTGCAGATGCGGTGATTTGGACTGCTTCGGCATCGGCGCACGCATCAATCGCCAGCCAACGACCATCACGTGGAGCGACTGGGCGTGGAAAGACGGCTTCGAGCTGACTGACCCTATCGAGGAACTCGGCACCTACACCTTCCCGCTGCATGAGTATCAGCAAATATTGGCCGATGCTGCCCGGATACTGGCGACCGTCCCGGACTGGAAACCGCCGAAGCAGAAAATGCTCTGGCCCTGGCAGTGGGGATGGAGCCTACCCAAAGAGGATGATCCAATGGACACACGTATTCCGAGAATCAGAGAAGCTGTACGCCGGGTCTTCCTTGAGACAGACCCTGCAGGGTTGGGATTTGGCGGCACCTGGTTCCCCGACTCTGAATACGACACTGAAGTCGACCGCGCCATCTCCTGGCTGACCAAAGGCAGAACTCCGGAGGACACGGCAGCCCGGACCGTGCGCTATTTGGAGCGGGACTGGGGCGTTCAGGTCCAGGCCGGCAAACAGGAACGACTTGCCCAAGGCCTCGGCCAAGTCGACTTGTCCGACTAGGACGAAGGCACTGCCGCCTTGGCCGACGCGCCCACGGTCGTTCCGGATCTAGACAGGGGGGGCCTCCCTGCGTGGGTAGGCTTCCGGAAACCAGAGCGATCAAAAATGGGGGAAGCAATGCGCGGCCAGAGTGGAAGCGGGTGGAGATGTGGGACCTGCGGACAGCAGCATCAAGGGCCTACCACGGTTTTCGGAGCCCGGGCTCCAGATGTCTGGCTTCATGCCACTGCCACCGATCGAGAAGCTGGCGAGTTGACCGGGGACATGTGCGTGCTTGAAATCGGAGGGGAACAGTGTTCCTTCCTTCGAGGGCACATCGAGATCCCGATTATTGATGTCCCTGGCGAGGTCTTTAGCTGGTCGGCTTGGGTCTCGCTCAGTGATGAAAGTGCTCAGAAGATTGCGGATCATTGGGATGATCCAGCACGGTCCTCGTTGCCTCCGGTATTCGGGTGGCTGTGCAACGAGCTGCCTTACGACCGGCCAACGACTTCAATTGCGACGCACGTGTACAACAGGGAACCGGGGGTAGTTCCCTACATCGAGCTCGATCCGTCCGTTGACCACCCGTTGGTTAGGGAGCAAGCAACGGGCATATCGCTCCATCGATTGGCTGAGATCAACAAAGCGGTAATGGGCTAGGTCTCCACGCCCAGGGAGTCCATTGTCGTCCCAGTGGCGATCCCTTACCGGGACATACTGAGACACGGCCTGCAGGTCAGCCCTCATATGAAAGGGCGAGCGGGAATGCGTAGGCCACAAGAGCCAGGTAGCCAAGTGCAAAGAGGGTTTGATAGGGCCAACGGGTCTGGCGTAAGCCGAAGGCTTCGACTGAGCGCTTACCCAGAGTAGATGGAGCAATCTTGCGCAGAGCCGGCATCTTCAAGGGATACACGATTAGGGAGGCGGTCACCAGGGCTACCGCAACGTAGGCCAGCCACGGTTGGCCTTCGAACCTTGTCAGTAATGGGAGGATTGCGGCAAGGGGTATCGACACTGCATTCAGGGCAAGCTGAAGCTTGATGAAGAACCGGTCGAGCGAGTTGCCCTCTCGGACCGGAACGAAGCGAAAGCGGCCAGCCGTGACCACCGAAAGAGCAACGAGGATGCATGCGCAGGGCAAGAGCGTTATTTCCATCAGGAACACCTTCGCATGCGTATCCGGTCGGCGCCCTTAGGGGATCCCTGATCGTGCGTGTCCAGGTAGCTGCTGGGTCGTGAAGTGATCCTGCCTCGAGCCGACGCGCGAAGTTCGATAGTGCGTGGCTTTGGAGCTTGCGGTCTGCCCCAAGCGC
>Ga0213837_1001306_pt1 | contig 14031 bp, 15 predicted proteins | sample SWPATP12_FD_160572 | JGI IMG/M metagenome (GOLD analysis project Ga0213837, IMG submission 160572) | Coastal seawater microbial communities from Marineland, Florida, United States - SWPA TP1 #2 | ecosystem: Environmental > Aquatic > Marine > Coastal | place: USA: Florida | collected 2016-08-06
TCGGGACCAGGGTTTTCATCAGGGAGCCAGCTCTAGTTTTGGGTGATCGCCGCAGCTTGCCAAGTTCAACAGGTGGGCGTAATATTCATTATATTGAATTTCAGTTCGAGATACCGAAAACTCAGCGTCGTGCTGGATCGCAGTCTTCCAGATGCACAGCATGACCAACGGTACAGCATAGTCCAACCGCCGGTCAAGCCGGCATCAACGACGAGGTAATACATGAGCGAGCAAGCGAAGAACGCTTTTTACGGCGGCCTGCAGCAGAACCTGTCCACCTTGCGCGAGCAGGGCCTGTTCAAGCCGGAGCGCGTGCTCGCGTCGCGCCAGGGCGCGGTGGTGGAGTCGGAAGACGGCCGCACGCTGATTAATATGTGCGCCAACAACTACCTCGGGCTGTCGGGCGACGTGGAAACCCAAAAGGCGGCCGAAGCGGCGCTGGCCAAATATGGCTACGGCCTGTCCTCGGTGCGCTTCATCTGCGGTACGCAAACCGTGCACAAGGAGCTAGAACGCAAGCTGTCCGAATTCCTCGGCACCGAAGACACCATCCTGTACGCCGCGGCGTTCGACGCCAACGGCGGCGTGTTCGAGCCGCTGTTCGACGAGAACGACGCCATCATCTCGGACGCCCTGAACCACGCTTCGCTGATCGACGGCATCCGCCTGTGCAAGGCCGCGCGCTACCGCTATGCCAACAATGACATGGCCGACCTCGAAGTCCAGCTGCAGGCCGCCACCGCCGCCGGCAAGCGCCATAAAGTCATCGTCACCGACGGCGCCTTCTCGATGGATGGCACGATCGCCCAGCTCGACAAGATCGTCGCCCTGGCCGAGCAATACGGCGCGCTGACCCTGATCGACGAATCGCACGCTTCCGGCTTCCTGGGCGCGACCGGGCGCGGCACGCACGAGCACTGCGGCGTCATGGGCAAGATCGACATCATCACCGGCACCCTGGGCAAGGCCCTGGGCGGCGCGATGGGTGGTTTTACTTCCGGCCGCAAGGAAGTCATCGAGACCCTGCGCCAGAAGTCGCGGCCTTACCTGTTCTCGAATACCCTGGCGCCGATGATCGCCGGCGCTTCGATCTCGGTGCTCGAGCGCATCTCGAAGTCGACTGAACTGCGCGACCGCCTGATGGAGAACACGGCCTTCTTCCGCAGCGAGATCGAGCGCATCGGCTTCACCATCAAGCCGGGCACCCATCCGGTGGTGCCGGTGATGCTGTTCGACGCGCCGGTGGCGCAGAAATTCGCGGCGCGCATGTTCGAACTGGGCGTGCTGCTGTCGGGCTTCTTCTACCCGGTCGTGCCGATGGGTCAGGCGCGCGTGCGCGTCCAGCTGTCGGCGGCGCACACCCGCGAGCAGCTGGTGACCGTGCTGGCCGCCTTCGAGCAGGCCGGCCGCGAACTCGGCATCCTGAAGAATAATTAATTGTCACCGTATTTAGGAATCTACATGGAACGCATCCTCATCATCGGCGCCAACGGCCAGATCGGCAGCGAGCTGGTCTCGGCACTGGCCGAACAACACGGCGCCGCCAACGTCCTCGCCACCGACATCGGCGCCAACAACGTCTACGGCGCCGCGCGCTATGCCCAGCTCGACGTGCTGGACAAGGACCGCCTGATGTCGCTGGTCGAGGAAGAGGGTGTGACCCAGGTCTACCAGCTCGCGGCCCTGCTGTCGGCCACCGGCGAACAGGCGCCCCTGAAAGCCTGGACCCTGAACATGGATGGCCTGCTGAACATCCTGGAAGTGGCGCGCGAACGCCTGCAGGCGGGCAAGCCGCTGAAGGTCTTCTGGCCGTCCTCGATCGCCGCCTTCGGCCCGAACACGCCAAGCGACAACACCCCGCAGTACACGGTGATGGACCCGACCACGATCTACGGCATCAGCAAACTCGCCGGCGAGCGCCTGTGCGAGTACTACCACACCAAGTACGGCGTGGACGTGCGCAGCATCCGCTACCCCGGCATCATCAGTTTCAAATCGCCCCCGGGCGGCGGCACCACCGACTACGCGATCGCGATCTTCCATGCGGCGCTGAAGAACGAAACCTATGAATGCTTCCTCGGTCCGGAAACCACGCTGCCGATGATCTACATGCCGGACGCGATCCGCGCCACGATCGAACTGATGAACGCGCCAAGCGAACAAGTCGTGATCCGCTCCTCGTACAACGTGGCCGGCGTCTCGTTCAACCCGCGCGAACTGGCTGGTGCGATCCGCAAGGCCGTCCCAAGCTTCGAGATCGCCTACAAACCGGACAGCCGCCAGGCGATTGCCGATACCTGGCCGAAGAGCCTGGACGACAGCCGCGCGACGAGCGACTGGGGCTGGAAGGCGCGCGTCGGGATCGAAGAGATGGTGACCAGCATGCTGGACAACATCGACGTCGGCGCCACTGCCTGAGCACTTAAAATAAAAAATATAATTTAAAGAGACAAGCCTCCATGGACATGAGTGTTTTCGATCTGTTCAAGATCGGTATCGGACCCTCCAGCTCGCACACCGTTGGCCCGATGGTCGCGGCGCGCCGCTTCCTCGTCGAGTGCGGTTCGCTCGCGAATGCGGTCGGCGTCGAGGCGCACCTGTATGGCTCGCTCGCGCTGACCGGCGTCGGCCACGCGACCGACAAGGCGGTGATCCTCGGCCTGATGGGCGAGACGCCGCAGGAGATCGATCCGGAATCGGTCGAAGACAAGCTGGCCGAGGCCGAACTCGACGGCGTGCTGCGCTTGCTCGGCACAAAGGAAGTGCCGTTCTCGATGCGTACGAGCCTGGTCTGGCACAAGCAGTCGACGCTGCCCGAGCACCCGAACGGCATGCGTTTCGTCCTGCAGCTGGCGGACGGCAGCGTCATCGAACGGATTTTCTACTCGGTCGGCGGCGGCTTCATTACCGCCGCCGGTGAAGCACAACGGCCCGCGGAACCGGGCGCCGTGCAGGTGCCGTTCCCGTTCGCGACGATGGCCGAGCTGCTGGCCCATGGACGCGAACATGGCCTGTCGATTCCCCACATGCTGCGCGCAAATGAACTGGTGCGCATGGGCGAGGCGGAGCTCGACGCGGGCCTGGACCGGCTTTGGGCCGTGATGGCCGGCTGCATCGCGCACGGCCTGGTGACCGGCGGCCAGCTGCCGGGCGGCCTGAACGTCAAGCGGCGCGCGGCCACGTTGTGGAAGCAGGCGCACTGCGTCGAAGGCAAGCGCGTCAACGAACTGCCGCACGATGCGACCCACCAGGTCACTTTGTACGCGATGGCGGTCAACGAAGAGAACGCGGCCGGCGGACGCGTGGTGACGGCGCCGACCAACGGCGCGGCCGGCATCATCCCGGCCGTGATTCGCTACTATGCGGAAGACTGCCGCCCGACGGATGCCGTGCAAGGGATTCGCGACTTCCTGCTCACGTCCGCCGCGATCGGCATGCTGTGCAAGAAGAACGCCTCGATCTCGGGCGCCGAAGTCGGCTGCCAGGGCGAAGTCGGCGTCGCCTGCGCGATGGCCGCGGCCGGCCTGGTGGCGGCGCTCGGCGGCTCGAACGAACGCATCGAGAACGCGGCCGAAATCGGCATCGAACACCATCTCGGCATGACCTGCGACCCGATCGGCGGCCTGGTGCAAATCCCCTGCATCGAGCGCAACGGCATGGGCGCGATCAAGGCGATCACGGCCGCTTCGCTGGCGCTGAAGGGCGACGGCACCCACTTCGTCAGCCTGGACAACGTCATCGAGACGATGCGCCAGACCGGGGCGGACATGCAGGTGAAGTATAAAGAGACGTCGTTGGGTGGCTTGGCGATTCACGTCGTCACCGTCAACCACGCCGCTTGCTGACTTTGTAGGGTGGGCTCTCGTGAAATGACTTCCAACCCGGCCGCAGACAGGATTCCCGGGCTCGCACTATAATAAAAGCATCATCGCGAGCCAACCCGGATTATCCAAACATGCAATACGTGTCTACCCGCGCAACGAGCGCGTCCGCTTCCCGCAATCCGGAGACCTTCTCGACCATCCTGCTCGGCGGCCTGGCTCCCGACGGCGGCCTGTTCATGCCGGCCGAGTATCCGCGCGTCTCGGGCGAGGAACTCGATGCCTGGCGCGCGCTGTCGTATGCCGACCTGGCCTATGAAATCCTGCGCAAGTTTGCCACCGACATTCCCGACGCCGACCTGAAGGCGCTCACCAGCAAAACCTACACGCCCGAGGTCTACCGCAACGCGCGGTCCGGGGAAAAGGCCAGCGACATCACGCCGCTGCGCACCCTGGAGGACGAGGGTGGGCGCAAACTGGTGCTGCAGGCACTGTCGAACGGCCCGACCCTGGCCTTCAAGGACATGGCGATGCAGTTGCTGGGCAACCTGTTCGAATACGCTCTGGCCAAGGACGAGGAAGAGCTGAACATTTTCGGCGCCACCTCGGGCGACACCGGCAGCGCCGCCGAATACGCGATGCGCGGCAAGCGCGGCGTGCGCGTCTTCATGCTCTCGCCTAGCGGGAAGATGAGCCCCTTCCAGACCGCGCAGATGTTCAGCCTGCAGGACCCGAACATCTTCAATATCGCCGTCGACGGCGTCTTCGACGACTGCCAGGACCTCGTCAAGGCGGTATCGAGCGACTTGTCCTTCAAGGCGCGCCACAAGATCGGCACCGTCAATTCGATCAACTGGGCGCGCGTCGTGGCGCAGGTGGTGTACTACTTCCGCGGCTACCTGGCGGCCACCACCAGCAATGCGCAAACGGTGTCGTTCACGGTCCCGTCGGGGAACTTCGGGAACATCTGCGCCGGCCACATCGCCCGCATGATGGGCCTGCCGATCGACAAGCTGGTGGTCGCCACCAACGAAAACGACGTGCTCGACGAATTCTTCCGCACTGGCGTCTACCGCGTGCGCGCCTCAAGCGAGACCTTCCACACCAGCAGCCCGTCGATGGACATCTCGAAGGCCTCGAACTTCGAGCGCTTCATCTACGACCTGGTGGGACGCGACAGCGAACGCACCCGCGCGCTGTTCCGGAGAATCGATACCCACGGCGGCTTCGACCTCTCGGGCGGCCTAGGGGCCGACGGCGACGAATTCAAGCGCGTCAAGGCCTACGGCTTCGTCTCCGGCAAGTCGACCCACGCCGACCGTATCGATACCATCCGCGTGGCGGCCGACGACTACGGCATCGTGATCGACACCCATACCGCCGACGGCATCAAGGTTGCGCGCGAGCACATGGCGCCCGGCGTGCCGATGATCGTGCTGGAAACGGCGCTTGCCGCGAAGTTCAACGAGACCATCCTGGAAGCCCTGGGCATGGATGCCGAACGTCCGGCCGGCTTCGAGGACATCGAATCGCTTCCGCAGAAATTCGTCGTGATGCAGCCGAACGTCGACGAGATGAAGACCTTCATCGCTGCGCACACGGGGCTCTGACATGATTGCGCCTAACGACAAACCGGACAAACCGGCGCCGCGCCCGATGCTGTCGGTGCGTGAAGCGCTCGACACGCTGCTGGCAAGTGCGCGTCCGGTGCAGGAGATCGACCTCGTCTCGACGCTTGACGCCAACGGCCGCGTGCTGGCGCTCGACCAGGCTTCGACGATCGCCGTGCCCTCGGCCGACAACACCTCGATGGATGGCTATGCCGTGCGCGCGGCGGATTGCGTGAATGGCGGCGCAACCCTGCGCGTCGCCCAGCGCATCCCGGCCGGCCACGTCGGCGCGCCGCTGGAGCCCGGCACCGCCGCCCGCATCTTCACCGGCGCCATGATCCCGGCCGGTGCGGACGCGGTCGTGATGCAGGAGCAGAGCGAACTCAATGGCGACCTGGTCACGATTCGGCACACGCCGGCGAGCGGCGAGTGGATCCGCCGCACCGGCGAAGACATCCAGGCCGGCGCCACCATCCTCGCGGCCGGCACGCGCTTGCGCAGCCAGGAGCTGGGCCTGGCCGCGTCGGTGGGCCTGGCAACGTTGCCGGTACGCCGGCGCCTGCGCGTGGCCGTGTTCTTCACCGGCGACGAGCTGACCATGCCGGGCGAAGCGCCGGGCGGCGTGCTGGCGCCGGGCGCGATCTACAATTCGAACCGGTTTACCTTGCGCGCGCTGCTGGAGAATGTCGGCTGCGTCGTCAACGATTTCGGCATCGTGCCCGATACGCTGGAGGCCACCCGCGCCACGCTGGTGGAGGCCGCACGCGAGAACGACCTGATCATCACCTCGGGCGGCGTCTCGGTGGGAGAAGAGGACCACATCAAGCCGGCGGTGGAGCGCGAGGGCCGGCTGAACATGTGGCAGATCGCCGTCAAGCCGGGCAAGCCGCTGGCCTTCGGCGAGGTACGCAAGGAGGGCGGCACCGCGTTCTTTCTGGGCTTGCCGGGCAACCCGGTGTCGAGCTTCGTGACCTTCCTGCTGTTCGTGCGGCCTTTTCTCTTGCGCCTGCAGGGCGTGAGCGGGCCGGTCGAGCCGCGCGCCTGGCAGTTGCGGGCCGACTTCAGCCTGCCGAAAGCCGACCGCCGCAACGAGTTCCTGCGCGCCCGCGTGAATGCGGGCGGCGGCCTCGACCTGTTCCCGAACCAGGGATCGGGCGTGCTCACGTCCACCGTCTGGGGCGACGGCCTGATCGACAATCCGCCGGGCCGCGTCATTCACGAAGGCGACATCGTGCGCTTCATCCCGTTCGCCGAACTACAGCACTGAGCCAACATGCATATCGAACTGAAATTTTTCGCGTCCGTGCGCGAGGCCGTGGGCCTTGCGAGCGAACGCATCGAACTGCCCGAGGGCATCGCGACGGTGGGCGCGGTGCGCGAACACCTGGTCAAGCGCGGCGGCGCCTGGGCGCAAGCCCTCGGCATCGATCGCCCCTTGCGCATGGCGTTCAACCACGTGATGTGCGAACCGGAGACAGTGCTGGCTGAGGGCGGGGAAGTGGCGTTCTTCCCGCCGGTGACCGGCGGGTAAGGCAGGGTGGGCACTTGTGCCCATCCTACGTGACGCTGCTGCATCGGCCGCTAAATAGCGACGATTGACTTCTCGGCCAGCGCCAGCAGCCTGGCGCAATTCTCGCTGCGCCCGCCGAAGTCGGCCCAGGCCGTGGTGCGCGCCATCTCCTGCCATTTCTTCAGGGTCTCGCCATCCATGTCGAGCACGCGCGCGCCGGCATGCGCGTACACCGCCGCCACCGCCGCATCGTCGCTCTGGGCCATGCGCAGGGCGAATGTTTCGAGGTCCGCGCCAACCGCCATGATGGCGGCCTGCTGGTCCTTGTGGAGGCGGTCGAACACGGTCTTCGACATCAAGAGCGGTTCCAGCATGAACCAGTAGCCGCCGCTGCGCGCGGTCGTCAGCGAGCGCGAAACATCTTGCAGGCGGAACGACATCAGCGAGGTCGACGAGGTGAAGGCGGCGTCCAGTGCGCCGCTCTTCATGGCGCCGTGGATGTCGTTCGAGGGCACGTTGACGATGGTGGCGCCGGCTTCCTGCAGGATCAGGTCCATTTCGCGCGAGCCGCCGCGCACTTTCATGCCGCGTGCGTCCTCGGGGGAGACGATCGGGGCGCCGCGCGAGGCAACGCCGCCGGCCTGCCAGATCCAGCTGATCACGACCAGGCCCTGGTCGGCCAGGATGCGGCTCAGTTCCTTGCCGATCTCGGCGTTCTTCCAGCCGTAGCCCTGGGCGTAGGACGTCACCAGGCCCGGCATCAGGCCGATATTCGCTTCCGGCGATTCGGCCGCGGCGTAGGACAGCGGCACCAGGGCGAGGTCGAGCCCGCCCTTCTTGAGGGCGCCGAACTGGGCGTTCGGGGCCATCAGCGAGGCATTCGGGTAGATCGAGAACTTCAGGCTGCCGCGGGTACGCTTTTCGACGCTTGCTGCGAACATGCGGCACAGGCGGTCGCGGAAGTCGCCTTCCATGACACTGCCGCCGGGGAACTGATGCGAGATTTTCATCGACTGCGATGCGGCCCATGCACTGCCGAGCCACAGGGGACTGGACGCGATTGCGCCCAGCAGGGTTCTACGGGCCGACATCGGCCCTGTCTTCAACGACATATTCATCCTCCAAGATGAGTAAAACGACACTACCGGGCGAATCGTGCATGCCTGAGGCATGCATCGTTCGCGTGCCCATAAGAATATTCCTTAGATAAAGCTTGTCAAGCAGTATCTTGTTTTCTTAACAAATCGGCCGTGAATAACTGGGCAGTATCGCCGGCTGGGTAAAAGCCGTTGCAGTGCTCATCAAGGAGGTTGGCGGAACTTATTTGCGGTCGAGGGTGTCGCAGACACCGCAGGCGATGCCGCGCTTGACGTTGCGGTAGCGGGTGCCGATGAAGAGTGCCGAGGCCACTCCGGCCCAGGCCAGGGCCGAGGGCCAGGCGCGCTCCAGGCTTTCGCCGCGCAGCAGGTCGACCACCAGCAGCAGGGCGAACATCGAGGCGACGGCGAACAGGTATTGGGCGATCCAGTGGCTGAGGCGGGGCATGGCGGTCTCCTTACAGGGTTTTCAGGAACTGGCGCAAGGCGTCGTTCACTGCGCGCGGCTGGTCCAGCATGGCGAAGTGGCGCGCGTTGTCGATGCGTTGGACGTCCAGCTTTGGCGTGCCGGCCATCAGGTTCCGATAATACGCCAGCTTCTCCATCGCCGTCCCGCCCATGGCCACATTATCGGGATCGTAGGAGGGCACCAGCAGCAGCAGCGGGGCGCGGATCTTCGCCAGGCCGGGGCGCAGGTCGAGCGCCAGCACCGCGCCGGCGAAAGCGGCGGCGGCGGCCGGGTCGCTGCGGGCGGTCAGCCTGGCCAGGTCGTCGGCCTTGGCCATGTCGATCACACCCATTGCGCGCATGTATTGCTGCTGCTGGGCCGCGAAGGCTTGCGGCGTGGCCGCGGCCATGCGCTGGCGGAAGGATTCGGCCAGCGCGGCGCGCTGTTCCGGCGGCGTGTTCTCGGTACGCGGAAAGACCGCCAGGCCATCGAGCGCGACGGCGCCGCCGATCCGGTCCCCGAGGTCCTCGGCCAGCGCGATCGACAGCGTCGCGCCGATGCTGTGCCCGACCAGCACGGGTTTCACCAGGCGGCGCGCGGCGATCAGTTCCGTCAGTGCCGCTTTGGCGCCATCGAAGGGATTGCCGGCCAGCGCAGGGCGGCCGTCGAAACCGGGCAGGGTCACCACGTACAGCGTATGTTCCTTCGCGAATTCGCGCACCGTTTCCTGCCACACCCAGCCGCCGCTCGCCAGGCCCGGGATCAGGATCAGCGCACGCCCGCCGCCGCCGTGGCGCTCGACCAGCATGCCATTGATCTCGAAACGCTCGGCGGGAACGATGGCCGAAGCGAAGCGGTTCGGTGCGTCAGGCGCGGGCTGGGCGAAGGCCGGGATGGCGCTCGCAACGAGCAGTGCGAACAACATTGGGTATTTCATGCTGGCTCCTGGTCAGGGTTGAAGATCGATTCGATCGGTTGTTGAAACAGTCGGGAAATCGCGAAGGCAAGCGGCAGGCTCGGATCGTAGCGGCCGCTTTCGATGGCGATCACGGTCTGGCGCGACACGTCCAGCAGCTCGGCCAGGCGCGCCTGGCTCCAGCCGTGTTCGGCGCGCAGTTCGCGCAGAATGTTGTTCATCGGCCGCCGACTTTACGCACGAGCTGCACCACCATTACCGAGGAGCAGAGCACGCACCAGACCGTGAACATGGACAGCTTGGGATAGCCGGCGGTCTCCAGGAAGCCGTAGCTGAAGGTCAGGCCCGCGGTGATCGCGGCGGCCAGGGACACGTTTTCGAGCAATCGCATGCGGACATATTCGTCGACACGCTGGATCTGGCGCACGATGGCCCAGATGGCGGCGCCGAAGCCGATCATCGGGCAGAGCAGGATCGCGGTGCGCAAGCCACCCGGCGCCATCGGTCGGCCGAAGCTGATCGCCGCCATCAGCAACACGGTGTAGAGGACGAGTGCCGCGATCATTTCGCGGAAGTAGATCTTGGCGACACGCTTCTCGTGGCGGTTTCCGAACATGGTATGCTCCTGTATGTAAAGTACGCTTTACATCGTAGGCGAGCAAATAATCGATGTCAAGCTCCCTTTACATTTTTATTTGGCAACGCATTTCGACTAAAATGCGCGTCCAGCATTTCACCGGTTCCCGCATGTCCATCACCCCGCAAGCTTCTTATCGCGTCGCCGTCATCGGCGGCGGCCCCGCCGGCCTGATGGCGGCCGAAGTCCTGACCGCCGGCGGCGCCCAGGTCGATGTGTATGACGCCATGCCCTCCGTCGCGCGCAAATTCCTGCTCGCAGGGAAGGGCGGCATGAACATCACCCATTCCGAGCCCTACGGCGATTTCGTGCGCCGCTATGGCCTGCGCAGCGAGCAGGTCGCGCAGTGGCTGGCAGGCTTCACGCCGGACGACGTACGGGCATGGATCCACGGACTCGGCATCGACACCTTCATCGGCAGCTCGGGCCGCGTGTTCCCGACCGACATGAAGGCGGCGCCCCTGCTGCGCGCCTGGCTGCACCGCTTGCGCGAGAGCGGCGTACGTTTCCACATGCGGCATCGCTGGTTGGGTTGGGAAGGCGATGCGCTGCGCTTCGCGACGTTGGAATGCGAGCAACGTGTTCAGCCGGACGCCGTGATCCTGGCGCTCGGCGGCGCCAGCTGGGCGCGCCTCGGCTCGGACGGCGCCTGGGTGCCGCTGCTGGAAGAACGGCAGGTCGAGATCGCGCCGCTGCAGCCGGCCAACTGCGGCTTCGACGTCGACTGGTCGCCGCATTTCAGCGAGAAGCATGCGGGCGCGCCCTTGACCACGGTGGCGATCGAATACGAGGGCCGCACTGGCGAGCGCGCGCGGCGCCAGGGCCAGTTCGTGGTCACCGCCAGCGGCATCGAGGGCAGCCTGGTGTATGCCTTGTCGAGCGTGCTGCGCGACCAGATCGCCGCGCGCGGAACGACCACCATCTGGCTCGACCTCGCGCCCGACCACGACGCGGCGCGCGTGCTTGCCGAAGTCGCGCGGCCGCGCGGCGCGCGCTCGATGTCGAGCCATCTGCAAAGCCGGCTCGGGATCAAGGGCGTGAAGGCGGGCCTGCTGCGCGAATGCCTGTCGCAGCTTGAATACATGGATGAAGTCACGTTGGCCAACGCCATCAAGGCGCTGCCGCTGGTCTTGCGGCGCCCGCGCCCGATCGACGAAGCGATCAGCAGCGCCGGCGGCGTGCGCTTCGAGGCGATGGATGCAAACGGCATGCTGCGCGCGCTGCCGGGCGTGTTCGTGGCCGGCGAGATGATCGACTGGGAAGCACCTACCGGTGGCTATCTTTTGAGCGCCTGCTTTGCCAGCGGAAGGGCGGCGGCGCAGGGCGTGCTGCGCCGGCTCGCGGCCTAGGGCACGCTTTTAGTGATCGAAATGCACCTCGCCGGCCCCGGTGCGGCCGACGCTGCGCTGGGGCGGATTGCCGTACACGTCGACGTCGCCGCTGCCGCTCACCGCCGCCGCGACGCTCGCGTGGGCGGTGACACTGGCATTGCCCGAGCCGGTCTGGCGGATCTTGACGGTCTCGGCGCGCAGGCGCTGGGCGTCGAGGGTGCCCGAGCCGTTCGACTGGGCCTGGAAGCTGCGCGCGGCGCCGGCCAGGGTGATGGTGCCGGAGCCGGCCAGGTCGGCCTCGACGCTGTCGCTGTTGCCGGCGTCGAGCGTGACCTGCCCGGTGCCGTGCACGATCGCCTTTGCCTGGCGATAGCGGCCGTTGAAGTCGACGTTGCCCGAGCCGTTCAGTTCGACCTCGACCAGCTCGCCCGAGAAGCCGTTGACGCGGGTGTCGCCGCTGCCGTCGACGCCGATGCGCTCGAGCGCCGGCAGCGTCAGTTCGACTTCGAGCGGCTGGCGGTGGCGCAGCACGATGCCGCGCGTGCCGATGTGCAGCACGCGCCCGTCCTGGCGGGTCTCGACGTTGGCCAGCAGGCGCTGCTCGCCGCGCACCACCAGCCTGGGCTGGGCGCCGTAGCGCAGCACCAGGTCGATCGGGCCCGAGAGTTCGACCGCGCGTACTTCGCGCGTGACGGGGCGCGTCTCGTCGCCGGCGAGGCGCGCTTCGAGCCGGCCGCTGCCGCCCTGGGCGCGCAGCACCCCATACGACAGGCCGATCAGCACGAAGGCAAGCAGCATCAGGCCCAGGCCCACTCGTAACAAGGCGCGCATCGCGACTCCTTCAGCTGCCACGCAGCAGCGACATGTTCATTTGCAGGTAGCGCTTCAGGCCCAGCGCCGCATAGCGGGTCACGACGATCGACACCAGGAACAGCAGGATCCCGCCCAGCACCGCGGACAGGCCCAGTACCGTCTGGGTCGCGCGCGACTCGTCGTCCATGTCGGTCGAGATGTGCACGCCGTTGCCCACGACCCGCTCGGCGCGGCGCACGGCGCGCGCACCCGAGGAGGAACCGGCTTCAGGCTCGGGCGCGGCGCCGGGCGCCTTCTCCTCGGTGACTTCGATGCCGGTCTCGTCGATCGACACCCGGGTGCGGGCGCCTTCGACGGCCACGCCGTCGACCACGTGGCGCAGCGGCCCGTCGAGCACCAGTTCGTTGGCGCCGGCGAGACCGCTGGCGGTGACCGCGATCCCGCCGAGATACAGGGCGAAGGCGCCGACATACAGCGAGGCCAGCAGCGCGCCGAAGACCGCGGCCGGAATCAGCATGAACAGGTTGAAGATCAAGAGGCCCAGGCTCGACACCAGCACGCGCACCAGGTTGGCCGGGTTCTTTTGCTCGGCGAACGCCGCCATGTGGGTATTCGCGCGCAGGGTCAGGGCGACTTTTTTCGGATCGTCCAGTTCGCGCGCGATGTCGGCTTCGGGCCGTCCGGCGGCCATGCCGTCGACGAAGCGCTGCTCGTACCAGGCCAGGGTCCTGGCCTGCAGTTCGGGCGCCAGGCCCAGCATGGCGCGTCGCAGCGCATCGAGGTAGTCAAGCTTTCCCATGATTCAGGCGTGGCCGAACGGCAGCATCGACAGCAGCGCCGGCGCCGCCGCGTTGGCGCGCGCGCCGAAGCATTCGGGCGCGACCAGCATCACGGTGCTGGCGGCGACGAGGGCCAGCACGAGCAGTGTGCGCAATCCGAGTTGGGTGGTCATAAAAGGGTTTCCGAAGGTCCGATGCTGCTACCGTAAGGATTCGGCCTGCGCCTTGCCAGCGCCGTGCGACAGGCTGCCGTTTTTGGCGCTTGAAGCGCCGCCACGCAGGATGATTGTCGCCGCCGCCTGGGCGCTGCGCACGGCCGACTCGAGCGTGGCGGGATAGTCGCCCGCCGTGTAGTCGCCCGCCAGCACCAGGCCGGGCAGGCCGGTCGCGTTTTCCGGACGCGCCAGTCCCGGGCTGCAGGCGAAGGTGGCGCGCTTTTCCGTGATCACGCGGCTCCACACGGGCGTGGCCAGGCCGAGCTGCGGGAAGGCCGCGTCCAGTTGCAGCGCGATGCTGCGCGCCAGGCTGTCCTGGTCGAGCGCGGCGGCCGGGCCGGCGGCGCTGATGACGACCGCCAGCAGGCCGGCTTGGACCGCATCGAGCTGGCCGCGGTCGAAGGCGAACTGGCCGAAGCGCTGTGCCTCCGGATCGTCGAGCAGGGCGCAGAAGGGCAGCGGCAGGCGAACGCCCGGGTCGTATTGCAGGTAGCAGGTGGCGATTGGCTCGTACTCGAAGCCGCCGAGTTGCGCTGTTAGCTCCGCCAATTCGGGGAGCGGCGCAAGCAGGGCGCCCGCCTGCGCAGGCGGGGTGGCCAGCACGACGGCGTCGAACGCGCCGCGCCAGGCGCCGCCGAGCGCCTGGCCGCTGGCTGCCAGCTCCCAGCCACGCTCCGTGCGGCCCAGGGATTCGACCTTGGCTCCCAGATGGAGCGTGCCGCCCTTGGCTGCGAGCCAGCTGCCGGCCGCCTGCGGGAACAGCGCGCCCAGGTCGAGGCGCGGGATCAGCATGTCGGAGGCCGCGCGCTTTGCGCCCAGGCTGTCGCGCAGCACGGCGAGGAATACGTTGCTTG
>Ga0213837_1001308_pt1 | contig 14022 bp, 15 predicted proteins | sample SWPATP12_FD_160572 | JGI IMG/M metagenome (GOLD analysis project Ga0213837, IMG submission 160572) | Coastal seawater microbial communities from Marineland, Florida, United States - SWPA TP1 #2 | ecosystem: Environmental > Aquatic > Marine > Coastal | place: USA: Florida | collected 2016-08-06
TCGGTTCCGGCGGTTCCCGCGATCCCCGCGCTCTTCCGCTCGACTACTGCTGTCATACGACTTACCGCCTCAAGATAACTAGCCAACAATGTAGCTAGCCTATCTAGTTTTCTAGCTTTGTCCAGCCAGCGCCAGCAGCGGGTGGTCGGCGTCCACCTGATCGACGGCGTCGCGCATCCTCAGCAGGAAATTCGTGATCTCCGCGGCCACCTCGGGGGGCAACGATTCGGCCACCTCGATCATGCGCTCGTGCATCCGGCTCAGCGTCTGCCGCACCTCCTCGTCCGCGCCCGGCGTCGGGCGCAGGATGATGGCGCGACGGTCCACCGGATGCGGTTCGCGGGTGATGTAGCCGCCCTTGACCATCCGGTCGACCAGGGCCGTCATCGAGGCCGAGGTCATGCCAAGCCGGGCCGCGAGCTCCTTGGGCCGGATCCCGGACCCCGCCCTCTCGGCCTCCAGCAGGTACCGAAGGGCCAGCAGGTCCGTTTCACCCATGGCCATGGACGAGCGGGTCCGCCGCCGCATCGCGGTTTCCGACGCGCGGTATTCCCGCAGGGCATTCAGTACCGCGACCGCCGAAGCCCGCCGGTCCTGCTCCGGCGGATACCAATAACCTTCACCGGCACCATGAGCATTCATCGGGGAGTCCTTCGATCGCCTAGTTGTAAGCCTGTCTAAGCAATCAATGATAGTTCATTGGCGTCGGGGAGGTCAGCGCCCGCCTTCGAGCTTGCGGCTGCGCTGCTCCTGCGCCATGGGTCCGTAGGGGTAGACTCCGACGCGCGGCTCGCTCACCTCGCTCAGCCGGGCGGTTTCCGCCTCGGTGAGCACCAGGTCCGCCGCCGCCAGGTTGTCCGCGAGTTGCTCGGTGCTCCGTGCTCCCAGGATGACCGAGGTGACCGCCGGCCGGTCCGCCAGCCAGGCGAGCGCCACCTGGGACGGACTCACGCCGTGCCGTCCGGCCGTCGCCTGCACCTCGGCGATGATGTCCCAGGTGCGCGGGTCGCTGTTGCGGGCTTCCCAGGCCTCCATGCCGCGTTTCGGGTTCTCGCCCAGCCGGGTGGCGCCGGTAGGCGGCTGGTCGCGCGTGTACTTCCCGGAAAGCCAGCCGCCTCCCAGCGGTGACCAGGGCAGCAGCCCGATCCCGGCGTCGAGCGAGGCCGGCACGATTTCCGACTCGATTTCGCGGACCAGCAGGCTGTACTGCGGCTGCAGGGTCACCGGCGCGCTCCAGCCGTGGGCCTTGGCCAGATGGACGGCCTTGGTCAGCTGCCAGCCCAGGAAATTGGAGAAGCCGTAGTAGGCGATCTTGCCGCTGCTGACGGCGTCGTGCAGGAACCGGAGGGTCTCCTCCAGGGGAGTCACCGGGTCCCACGCGTGCAGCTGGTAGAGGTCGATCTGCTCTACGCCGAGCCGGCGCAGCGAGTCATCCAGCGCTCGGACCAGGTGGCGGCGGGAGGTCCCGACGTCGTTGGGGGCCTGTCCCATCGGGAACCGGCCCTTGGTGGCAATGACGGCCCGGTCCCGGACCTCCGCCCGGTCGGCCAGCCACCGGCCGATGATTTCCTCCGATACCCCCGAGCTGTAGACGTCGGCGGTGTCGATGAAGTTGCCGCCGGCCTCGAAGTAGGCGTCAAGGATGGCGCGGGACTGCTCTTCGGTGGCCTCGGCGCCGAAGGTCATGGTGCCCAGCGCGTAGCTGGAGACAACAGCGCCGCTGTTGCCCAGGGTGCGGTATTGCATGGAACTCCTCAGTGGTCGGTGGATTGGCCGGAACGCCTTAGTCCTCTGTCGGCGTCGTCCGGTTCGAGTGGTAGGTGCGCCAGCTGTGCTCCGGCGCGTAGCCGAGGAGCCGTTTGGCCTTGTCGATCGAGAGCATCGTTTCGTGCTCGCCGAGTTCCTTGACCACCTTGACGTTCGGGAACACCTCGGCGGCCAGTTCGCTGCTGGGCCGGCTCATGACGGTGTCATCGTTGGCGATGATGAAGGCCTCGAAGCCCGGCGTGCCGTGCTCCAGCGCCCGCGCCACGGCCTGTGCGCCGTCGCGGCCGTCAATGTAGCCCCAGAGATTCCACTTGCGCAGCCGGGCATCGGCGTCGAACGACGGGAACTCTTCGTAGTCCTCCGGATCCATCACGTTGGAGAACCGCAGGCCGGTGATGCTCAGCGTGGGGTCCCAGCGGGTCAGCTGGATCGCCATCTGCTCTTCGAGGTGCTTGACCAGCGAGTACGTGCTCTCCGGACGCGCCGGGTATTCCTCGTCGACCGGGATGTAGGGAGGGTCGACGTCGAACGGCAGCCCCAGCACCGTCTCGCTGGAGGCGTAGACAATCTTCTTGATGCCGGCCCGGCGGGCGGCCTGGAACACGTTGTAGGTGGCCTGCATGTTGTTCTCGAACGTGGCGGCGTCCGGGGCGAGGCCGGGGGCCGGGATGGCGGCCAGGTGCACGATTGCGTCGAAGCCCTGATGCCGGTCATCCAGGCCGAGGATGACATCCACCACCTGGCCGTAGTCTCGCAGGTCCACCCGGGTGAAGTCGGGCCCCCGCTCCCCTGCTTGGTCGAGGTTCGTGACCTGGTGGCCGTCGTCGTTGAGCCTGCGGACCACGTGCCTGCCGAGCTTTCCGCTTCCTCCGGTAACTGCAATTCTCATCAGGGTCTCCTCGTCGTCGGGGCGGCTGCCTTCCCTCCACCCTAGAACGGAACACCGTCACCGGGGCACTAGCTCCCCCTCCGGGCCGCTCCGCGGCGGTGACCTTTGGCCCTAGGCACTTTGCCGCCGCCGGGGCAGGGTGGGTGCCATGAGCGGAGATCAGAGGATAGTCGTGGGCGTGGACGGCTCCGAGTTTTCGACGACGGCGCTTCGGCTCGCCGGACGCATGGCCGCCAGCCTGAACGCCCCATTGGAGGTTATTACCTGCCTGGGCACCTCGGATTTCTTCCTCGCGTCCCATCTTCCGGAAGAGCGCACCGCCTCGCCGAGCGAACTTGAGGAGACCGCGAAGCGCCTGGTGGAGCAGTCGCTTGAACGGGCTTTTGGCGACGCCCGTCCGGAACGGCTGAGCAGGCAGATCAAATTCGGCCCGCCGGCCAAGGTGCTTATCGACGAGAGCAAGGATGCACAGCTGCTGGTGGTGGGACGGCGCGGTCAAGGTGGTTTTCTGGCCCAGGTTATGGGGTCGGTCAGCGGCGCCTGCGCGGCCCACGCCCATTGCCCGGTGCTGGTGGTCGGCCAGGAGGCCGGCGAAGGCCAGCCGGCCGAGTGAACACAGGCCGCCCGGTGCTGGCAGTCCCCGGCGTGCCGACCCGGCTGAAAGGGCCGCTCGCGGCGCTGGCTGCCGCGGCGGCGGCAGCAGGCTACGTCCTCGCCGTGCGGCCGCGCCTGCTCCGCTGGGGGGCGACCGCCCAGGAAGCCGCCGGCCCCTTGCCGGGCGACGAACTTGTCCCCGCCCCGCGCCTGCAAAGCACGCGCGCCGTCACCATTGCCGCGCCGCCGGCCGTGGTGTGGCCCTGGCTCGTCCAGCTGGGGTCCGGCCGCGGCGGCATGTATAGCTACGATGCCTTGGAGAATGCGGTCGGGCTGGGCATGCAGAGCGCGGACCGGATCCTGCCGGAGTTCCAGGAGCTCGCCGTCGGAGACACGATTCCGCTCTTCCCCGGCGGCGGCATCCCCGTCCGGCGGCTCGAACCGGCCGCGGTGCTGGCCCTGGGCGGCACCATGGACCCGCGCACCGGGCAGGTCGCTGCGGAGGAGGGTCGCCGCGTTGCCGGCCCGCGCCTGGAGCTGGGCTGGACCTTCGTGCTGCAGCCCCTCGGGGCCCGCAGCACCCGCCTGCTCGCACGGACCCGTTACGACTACTGGCCGCTGCCGTGGGGCATCCCGCTGCGGGTCCTGCTCGAACCGCTGCAGTTCCTGATGGAGCGCCGGATGCTGCTGGGGATCCGTGCCCGCGTCGAGCGCCGGCGGCCCCGCCGTAAGCCCCGCCGCCGGGGCAGTCCGGGAGGCACACCGTGAAATCGGCACGGAACAGCATTGTCGCCGGCATTGTCCTGATGACGGTCGGCGTGCTGTTGCTGCTGGATCTGCTCGGCATCCTGCAAAGCGCCGCCTATCTGCCGCCGCTGGTCTTTGCTGCCGTCGGCGTGGTGTTCCTGTCCCTCTTCATCCGGCGTCGGGAGTACTGGTGGGCGGCAATCCCCGGCTCGGTGTTCCTCGGCCTGGCCGCCGTCGTCACCGCCGCGCAACTCACGGACGGCCGCGCGGGCGGGGCCTTACTGTTCCTGTTCATGGCCGCCGGATTCGCCGCCGTCTACCTGCGCGAACGGGCCAACTGGTGGGCCCTGATCCCGTGCGGGGTCATGTGCACCCTGGCCGGGATCGTGGCCCTCCCACAGGAACTGCAAGGCACACCGGTGGCCGCGGTCCTGTTCCTCGGCCTGGCGGCCACCTTTGGCCTGCTGTCCCTTGTCCCGGTCCGGACGGCCGAGCACACCGGCCGGATGAGGTGGCCCCTGATTCCGGCCGCCGTCCTGGCCGTGCTCGGGGTGGTCTTCGCGCTCCAGGCGACGGCCTTGCTCCTCGCCATCGACATCGCCCTCCCTGCGGCCATGATCCTTGCCGGAATCGCCCTGCTGGTCTACGCCTACCGCAGCCGCCTCAACAGGCACCACAAGGCGCACGGCGCCTAGCCCCGTTCCTGGCAGCCTCTTTCGTCGCCTCGTTCCGTGGCCGGCGCCCGGGCGGACCCTAGGCGCCAGCCGCCAACTGTGCCAGGGCGGCGCGCAGCCGCGCGCCGGCGTCGTCCGCCACCTCACGCACCGCCGGGCTGTCGCTGAGCTGCACCATGGTCTGCGGGTCGATCACATCCACCGTGGTCTCGGACGCACCCGGCCCGCGCCGGACCACCACGTTGCACGGCAGCAGGGCCCCCATTTGCGGCTCGGCCGCCAGTGCCCGGCTCGCCAGCTGCGGGTTGCAGGCCCCGAGGATCACATAGTCGCCCAGGCTGTTCGCCGCATCCTCGCCAAGCTTCGCCGCGAAGGTTCCGCGGACGTTGATCTCGGAAAGGATCCCGAAACCCTGGTCCGCCAAAGCGGCACGGGTCTTCTCGACGGCGTCGGTCCAGCTCAGCGGGACGACGGCGGTAAAGGTGTAGCTCACAGCTCACTCCTGGCGGGTCGGTGCGGTCTCTGGCAGAAGGTACTTGACGAACCAGTCGCGGGCAAGGATGGCCGCCGCGGCCAGCGTACCGGGCTCCTCGAACAAGTGCGTGGCGCCCTGCACCACGGCCAACTGGTTGGGGCACCGCATCATGGCCTTGGCCTTGCGGTTGAGCTCCAGCACCTCGTAGTCGAAGCTGCCCACGATCAGCAGCGTGGGGGCGCGGACGGAGGGCAGCCGCGGGCCCGCCAGGTCCGGCCGTCCGCCGCGGGACACGACGGCGGCAATCCGGGCGGAGGGTTCGGACGCGGACCACAGCGCAGCGCCCGCCCCGGTGCTCGCCCCGAAATAGCCGACGGCGCAGGAGGCGGTGCCCTCCCGGGTGGCGAGCCAGTCGGTGGCCGAGGAGAGCCGGCGGGCCAGGAGTTCGATATCGAAAACGTTGGCGCGGTTGCGCTCCTCCCCCGGCGTGAGCAGGTCCAGCAGCAGGGTGCCCAGCCCGGCGCGCTGGAGCAAGCTGGCCACGAAGCGGTTCCGCGGACTGTGCCGGCTGCTGCCGCTGCCATGGGCGAAGACCACCACGGCGCGGGCCGGGACGGGCAGGTGCAGATGGCCCTGGAGCCGGACCCCACGGGAGGGGATCTCCACCTCCTCGTCGAACTCCACGGGATCCTCGGACACCGGCGTCGTCCCGGCCGGCCGCGGCGAATCCTTCAGGCGCCGGGCGGCGGAGTCAAGCAACTGGATCACCTCGTCGTCCTCGGTGGGCGAGAAGTCGCGGTAGTGGTAGCCGACGGCGGCGAAGTGCCGGGGCGTGGCCAGGCAGACCACCTCGTCGGGTTCGCTCAGGCTCGCCAGGGTATCGGCGGGCGCGACCGGAACGGCCAGGATCACCCGCGCGGCGCCGAGCTTGCGGGCGATCCGGCAGGCGACCCGGGCGGTGGATCCGGTGGCTATTCCATCGTCGACAATCACCGCGATGCGCCCGGTCAGGTCCTGGCGGGAGCGGCCTTTCCGGAACCGCGCCACCCGGTTCTCCAGCACGGCCCGCTCGTGGTCCTCGACGGCCTGCAGTTCCTGCTCGCTCACCCTGGCCTGGGCCAGTACGTGCTCTTCCAGCACCCGGGCGCCGCCCTCGCCGATCGCCCCCATGGCCAGCTCGGGCTGGTACGGCAGCCCGAGCTTGCGCACCACGATCACGTCCAGCGGTGCATCCAGTGCCGCGGCCACCTCGAAGGCCACCGGAACGCCGCCGCGGGGCAGGCCGAGGACCACGATGTCCTTGCCACGCAGGTCCGCCAGCCGCCGCCCCAGTTGCCGCCCGGCGTCAACCCTGTCTTCAAAGATGCTCATTGTCTTGGCTTTCCAATCGGGCGCCGGCCGCCGGACTCATCCGGCGCTGCACTCCGCAGGCCGGGCATCGGACCAAGTTGGCCGTTTCATCCCACTATCCGTCAGCCGTTCCCCGGATGTGAGGGCCCTTATACCCGGTTTCGTTTGCGCCGGACCGGCCGTCCGCGGCGCGGGGCCAGCGGGGACCTGCGTGCGTGCCGGGTGGCCGGCGCCGCGGTGCTGAAACGCGCGGCGCGGCGGGCAACACGGTGGTCCTTGCCCCGGCGCCGGACCCTTGGCAGCACCGGCGCGGCGGGCTGCTGGGCGGCCCGGGAGAAGAACCACTGCTTGGCCAGCTCCACCAGGACCAGGTACACCACGGTCATGCCCAGCAGGGCCAGGAAAAACGGGACCGGCAGCGGATCGAAGCCCAGGACCGCCGCGAGCGGGGACAGCGGAAGAAACACCCCCAGCGCCACCACGCCCAGCGAGGCGCCGAGCAGCCCGGCCGAGGGCCGGCTGCGCAGGAACGGCACCCGGCGGGTCCGGATCGCAAAGATGATCAGCGTCTGGGTTGCGATCGACTCGATGAACCAGCCGGCCCGGAACTCGCCCGGCACGGCGTCGAAGACAAAGAGCATCAGGGCGAACGTCGCGAAGTCAAAGAGCGAACTGATGGGGCCGAACAGGAACATGAAGCGCCGGATGAACGCGATGTTCCAGTGGGCCGGGGCCAGCAGCTGCTCCTTGTCCACCCGGTCCCCGGGGATGGCCAGCTGGCCGGTGTCATAGAGCAGGTTGTTGAGCAGGATCTGCCCCGGCAGCATCGGCAGGAAGCTCAGCACCACGGAGGCCGTGGCGGCGCTGAACATGTTGCCGAAGTTGCTGGAGGTGCCCATCAGCACGTACTTGATGGTGTTGGCGAAGATACGCCGGCCTTCCATGACGCCGTCGGCCAGCACGCCGAGGTCCTTGTCCAGCAGCACGACGTCGGCGGCATCCTTGGCGACATCGGTGGCGCTGTCGACGGAGATGCCGATGTCCGCCTTGTGCAGCGCAAGGGCGTCGTTGACGCCGTCGCCCATGAACCCGACCGCGCCGCCGCTCTGGCGCAGTAGCCGGATGATCCGCGCCTTCTGTTCCGGTGAGACACGGGCGAAGATGCTGGCCTCGCGGGCGGCTGCGCTCAGCTCCGGATCGGACATGGCCTCCGCTTCGGCGCCGGTGATGGTCCCGCCGGAAAGCACCCCCAGTTCATCGCAGACCCGTTCGGCCACCTTGGCGTTGTCCCCGGTGGCGATTTTGACCGTGATGCCCAGCGCCTCCAGCCGGTCCAGCGACTCCCGCGCGTTGGCCTTGGGCCGGTCGAGGAAGACCAGGAAGCCGGCCAGGGCCAGGTCCTTCTCGTCGGCGGGGGACATGTCCTCCATGCCTGCGGCACCCCGGGTGGCCACCGCCACCACGCGCGAGCCGGCGTCGAACTGTTCCTCCAGCAGGGCCTGCACCGTGGCGGGCGTGGCGCCGCACAACGCCAGAACGTCCTCCGGCGAGCCCTTGGTGATGATCCGGGCGGGGCCGCCGGCGTCGCGGACCAGCACGCTGGTCCGCCGGCGCTCATGGTCAAAATCGATCACATCGAGCCGTTCGTAGCGCAGGGGGTCGAACGCCGCGGCCTGCGCGGACTCCCAGAGCGCGGCGTCCAGCGGGTTTTGCCCGACGACGGACCGCTTGGCCTCCGCGTAGTCCGCTTCGGTGGCGAGCAGGCCCAGGCTGAACAGCTCCTCCGCGGACAGGCCGGGCGCCACCGGCAGCGCCGCCGTGAAGCTGATCCGGCCCTCCGTGAGGGTTCCGGTCTTGTCCGTGACCAGGATGTCCATGTCACCGAGGTCCTCGATGCAGACCAGCCGTTTGACCAGCACCTTGCGTTTGGCGAGCTGGCGGGTGCCGGTGGCCAGGCTCGTACTGACGACGGCGGGCAGCAGCTGCGGGGTGATCCCGACGGCGATGGCCAGGGAGAACAGCAAGGATTCGATCACCGGCCGCTGCAGCAGCAGGTTGGCGATGAAGATGAGCGAGGTGAGCCCGATGGCCACCTGCAGCAGCAGGAAGGAGAACCGCTTGAGTCCGAGCTGGAATTCGGTCTGTGGCTGCTGTTCGCCCAGGCCCAGCGCGATCCGGCCGAATTCCGCCTGGGCCCCTGTCGCCACCACCACCCCGGTGCAGCTGCCGGACTGGATCACGGTGCCCATGAACAGGCAGGAGGTCAGGTCCCCCAGCGCGGCAGCGTCCTGCACGGGGGCAGTGTCCTTCCCCACCGGCAGCGACTCCCCGGTCAGGATGCTTTCGTCGCAGAGCAGGTCCTTGACCGCCAGCAGCCGCAGGTCGGCGGGAATGATCGCGCCCAGGCCCAGCTGCACGACGTCGCCGGGCACCAGGGCGGTCACGTCCACCTCCCGGGCGGTGCCGCCGCGGAGCACGACGGCGGTATGCGTGACCCGCGAATGCAGCGCCTCGGCGGCGCGTTCGGCACGGAATTCGTTACTGAACCCCAGCCCCACGCTGACCAGCAGGATCACGCCGATGACGATCGAATTGGTGGCGTCGCCCAGGAAGAGGGAGAGCCCCGCGGTGACAAGCAGCAGGACGAGGATGGGGCTGCGGAACTGCCGGCCCAGCACCGACCAGGCGCTGGCCTCATGCGTGCGGACCGCATTGGGCCCCAGCACGGCAAGCCGCTCCGCCGCGTCCGCCTCGGACAGGCCGCCCGGAGCCGAACCCAGCCGGACGAGCACCGTGGCCGCCTCGGTCCGGGCGGCGTCGGTGATGGCCAGCGGCGGGGAGGCTGACTCCCTCGTTTCGAGCTGTGACATACAGAATCCGTCCGACGACCTCGAGATACGGCTAAGACTACGTCGGCAGCCTCCGCGAGTCATGGGCGGCCGGGATGCCGCTGCCGTACCGGCCGGCCCGTGCTGTATCCCGGGCAGACGCCCGCGAATCGCGAAAGTGCGGCGGCGAAGTCTTGTATATAATTTGTCCAGTTACGGTTTAGCAGAAGGCCGTTGGATAGTTATTCGATCCGGCCTCGCTGCCGCAACCGCCGCCCTCATTGGCGGCTGTGGTGCGTTCCGCCTCGCCGGTTTCGATTCGACCCGAGCGAAACGGCATCAAGGAATAGTGGTAAGCGAGACAACCGCAGTATCGATCAACCAGCACCTGCACCAGCTCGTGCTGAACAGCGCAGACGTGGAGGAATTCCTCGGCGAACTGGCCCGGGTTTCGGCGCGAAGCCTCTCCGAATCCGGCGACGAGGTCCTGTGCGGGATCACGTTGCTTCGGCAGCGGAAGGCCGCCACCGTGGCCAGCAGCAGTGCGGCCGCGCAGGCCATGGACGAAATCCAGTACGGCTTCGGCGACGGCCCCTGCGTGACGGCCGCCCGCGAACAGAAGACGGTCTACATTGCGGACCTGGACGATGATGCGCGCTGGCCGCAGTGCGCCGCGATGGTCCGGAAACGCGGAATGCGCTCCATTCTTGCCGTGCCGTTCCTGCTCGACGGCGAAACCCGGGCCGCCCTAAACCTGTATTCGCACCGGCCGGACCGCTTCGACAAACGCGCGCAGGAGCTGGCGAGCATCTTCGTGGGGCAGACGACCATGGCTTTGGGGCTGGCCGTGCGTTTCGCACACTTCAGCGAGACGGCGGACAACCTCAAGGCGACATTGGAGACGCGCACCGCGATCGACGTCGCTGTCGGGATCATCATGGCGCAGAACCGCTGCAGCCAGGCCGAGGCCTTTGAACTGCTTAAGACCGCATCGAGCACACGCAACGTCAAGCTGCACGCCGTGGCCTCCGCGATCGTTGACGGCCTGGGCCAGGGCCCGACGCGTACGCACTTCGAGGACTAGCTTCCCTGCCGGCGGCCTCGGCCCGGTGCCGCCGCCTCCGCCAGCACGGTGCGGATAGTGTCCTCATCGGCAAGGATCCGGAAATGGCCGCCGGTCTCCAGCTGGACGTTCCGCGCTCCGGGTAGCACGCTGCCCTCAGGGATGTGCGGGTCGAAGAGTCCGTAAACCGAAGTGATGCGGCCGTTGACGCTTTGCTCGCGGGACAGCTGCAGGGTGACGGCATTGCGCGGGGACAAGGCCCGCAGGCTGGGCAGCAGCATGTACCCCGCGTACCGCGAGCCCGAGAACGGCGAACACACGGCCACCATGGCGCTGATGCGCTGTTCCGGATCCAGCGACATCATCGCGTATTTGCCGATCAGTCCGCCCTTGCTGTGGGCCACGATCATGACGTCCTTGAGATCGGCGTCGCGGAGGTAGCCGGCAATCAGCGCGGCCGCCTTCGGCACCGCCAGCCGGTTGCGCTGCAGCATGGTCACGACATGCACCGGATGCCCGGCCCCGTGCAGTTCCCGGATCAGCGGCAGCATGAAGCGCCAGTCTTCGAAGATGCCCGGGATAACGACGACGGGCCGGCCAGTGCCGCTAAGGAACTCGTCCGGGCTGACCCGGGATACCGCGCTGCGCAGCTGCCTGCCGACGGCGTAGGCATAGTCCAGCGCCCACCAGCCGGCGATCCTGACGGCGGAGCTCATGCGGTGAACCCCTGCGGGGCTTCGCTTCCGGCGGAGCCAATGCCGGCGAAGGCGAGGATGGACCGGGCCACTTCGACGGCGCGGTTGTGCTGGACCACGTGTCCGGTTCCCTCGATTTCGACGAACTCTGCGGCGGACGCCCGCTCGGCCAGCCGGCGGCACCATTCCGTCGGGGCGACCGGGTCATTAGCGCCCCGGATCACCAGGACAGGCGCGGTGACGCCGGCGATCCTCTCCTCGATGCGGTAGTCCATCATGACCCGCAGGTTCTTGATGTACCAGGTCGGCCCGCAGCGAAGGTAGTCGGTAAACACCAGGGCGTTGGAGGACGGGCTCTCGAAGAATAGGCAGTCACGGCCGAGCGCCAGGGCCTGCTGCGCCACGGTGCACCGCTGGTCGTTGACCACAGGTCCCATCAGCACCACGTGCGGGATCCGCGACGGCTGCTGCAGCGCGGCTTCGACGGCGAACTGCGTGCCCATCGAATGCCCCACCACCACGTACTCCAGCACGCCCAGCTGCTCCAGGGCGCCGATGACGTAGGTGGCATGTTCCGCGGCGCTCAGCGTGCGCTGCGGCCTGGGGGTGGCGCCGAAGCCCGGCAAATCGATCGAGTAGGTGTCGACGGAACCGGCCAGCAACCCGTGCAGCCGGCGCAGGTAGCGGTGCGACGCCCCGATTCCATGCAGGAGGACGACGGCGGGTTCCTGCGTTGCCGGGCCCGCCGGCCGCCGGGAGGCAAATACGTGTCCCACGTGGCCCGCGGCCTCAACCTCGATGCGCATGGGCCGGCTCATGGTGGGTCTCGTTTCTGTTCAAGCGCCTCTGGTCCGTGTCCAGTAAGTCAGTGTCCAGTAAGCATACTGACAGACGCTGGGTGCGGGCCGTGCGGTGGGTGCGGCTCGCCCGGGTCAGAGCCCGAGTACGGTCGCGGCCACAGCCAGGAGCGGCAGAATGCCCTGCCGCAAGGCGGCGGACCGTTTTCCGGGGTTGGAGACAAACAGAACCAAAGCGGCGGCCGCCATCGATCCTGTGCCGGCAAGGACGAGCGCCGTGCCGATTCCGGACCCTGAGGCGGTGACAAAAGCAATGCCGACGCCGGTCACGATGGCGAGGAACAGATTGTAGAACCCCTGGTTAAACGCCAGCGCCCGCGTGCTCTCCACCTCGGCTGCCGTAGCCGGGCCGAAGACGCGACGCGCCGCCGGGCCGTCCCACGCCAGCGACTCCATCCAGAAGATCAGGACGTGCAGCGCGGCAGCCAGGCCCGCAAACACCATTCCGAGTACCAGCATGAGACCCCTAACGACGACGTCTGCCCAGTATGGCCGATCGTCGTCGGCACGGCGCGATGCACGGCCGTCGCGGCGAGGAGCAAAGCAGCTTAGCTGGCCGCCGGCCCGAGCGGTTCCTGGACGTCGGCTGGGGCGCCGGGCGGCTCCTTGAGCTCAATGAAGATCGCGTGCGTCTCGGTGTCGCCGGTGTTTTCGCCGGCATGGGATTGCGCCGCCAGCCAGCGGGAAGCACCCGCGGGGAGTTCGACGTCGACATCCCGCCCGTTCGCCGAGAGCCGGCGGCGGAAGCTGCTGAGCGTGATCATGACGCTGTCTGGATGCGAGTGCTCGACTGTTTTCGTGCCGGGCTGGTCCGTGTATTCCAGCACGCGCACCCGTTCATTCTCGAATACCACCCGGTACAAGCCCGGGTTAGTTGCCACCGGATCCTGGTCCATGGCGAGACTCTAGTCCCGGTGGGGGTGGCGCGCCAGAGCGCCATGACCCCGGCCTGTACGCCGTCGCGGCTCCCCCTGTAGCTTGGGGTGGAACGTTGTCGGGTGGTCATCCCGCGCAAACAGCATCGGAGGAACGCATGAGCAGCAAGCCGATCGAACCGGAAGACATCGTCAGCGACGGGGTGGAAGAAAGCGGAAAGCCCGTTCCGCGCGAAGGTGGCAGCGCAGACGGGACGCAGATGCCGTCGGGCGCGCAGGGAACCGAGTCGTCCGAAGGCATGCACCCGGAGAAGGCGACACGCACAAGGTGCCGGGCCCGGCGGAGGAGCAGGACGAAAAGGCGGCGGACGACCGCGGCCTCACGACCGACACCAGCCCCGACTAAACCAGCCGCAGGCACCCGAACGCCGGGCCGTCCCTCGCTGGGACGGCCCGGCGTTCGGGGATCGCTAGCTGGCAGCCGGCGCGATGTTGACGAGCCAGTCGACCCCGAACTTGTCCTTGCACATGCCGAAGGTGTCTCCCCACGGCGCCTTCTCGAGCGCCACGGTGACGGTTCCGCCGTCGGACAATTTGTCCCAGTACCCGCGCAGCTCGGCCTCATCAGTGCCGCTGAGGGATACGGAGAAGTTGTTGCCGGGGGTGTAGTCCATGCCGTTCGGGGTATCGGCCCCCATCAGCACCAGTCCCTTATCACCGGTCAGCATGGCATGCATGATTTTGTCCTGCTCGGCAGGGTCCTCGCTGGCCTGGAACTCGGCGAAGGTGCTCATGTTCAGCTCCCCGCCGAACACGGACTGATAGAAGGTCATGGCCTCCCGCGCATTGTCGCGGAAGCCAAGGTAGGGGTTGAGCGTGGTCATGTCCGGACTCCTAGGTAGCGGGTGGCGGCGGGGCGGGCGGCGGGCAACTGGGGCGCCGGCGCGGCTTACAGGCATATCCTGCCCGAAACCGGGCCCGCTTCATAGGGCCGCCCGCCGTGACGGGTGAATCCCGACGGCGGGCGGCGCGGGGGTCCGGCCGGTCTGGCCGGCTAGGCGGTCTGGCCGGCGTGCTCCCCTTCGGCGATTTCCTCGAGCAGCTTGTCGTTGAAGGCGGGCAGATCGTCGGGGTTCCGGCTGGTGACGAGGCCCTGGTCGACCACTACCTCTTCGTCGGTCCAGTTGGCACCCGCGTTCTTCAGGTCG
>Ga0213837_1001316_pt1 | contig 13978 bp, 14 predicted proteins | sample SWPATP12_FD_160572 | JGI IMG/M metagenome (GOLD analysis project Ga0213837, IMG submission 160572) | Coastal seawater microbial communities from Marineland, Florida, United States - SWPA TP1 #2 | ecosystem: Environmental > Aquatic > Marine > Coastal | place: USA: Florida | collected 2016-08-06
CTGAATGGCTGGGCAAGACGGTCTTCTGCCTGTACCCGCACCAGGACCGCTACGTCGTCCCCGTACAGTCGCTCACCGAGGTTCCGGACGACGTTCCCGCCCGCCGCGCCGTGCTCACCGGCACCGTCGAGACCGCGATCAACGGGATCTGGGAGGCCGGTCCCCGCCTCGGAGACCGCGTCGCCGTGATCGGCGCCGGCCTCGTGGGCGGCATGGTGGCAAAGCTCCTGGCCTCCTTTCCGCTCGGACGGCTGCAGCTGGTCGACGTCGACCCCGCCAAGCGGGCGTTCGCCGAAACGCTCGGCGTCGAGTTCAGCCACCCCGACGGCGCCCTGCCGGACTGCGATATCGTGATCCACTGCTCCGCCTCGCAGGAAGGCCTCGAGCGCGCCCTGCAGCTCGCGGGCGACGACGGCGACGTCATCGAAATGTCCTGGTATGCCGACCGCAAAGTCACTGTGCCGCTGGGGGAGGACTTCCACGCCCGCAGGCTCTCCATCCGCGCCAGCCAGGTGGGCGTCGTGGCCCGTGCGCGCCGCCACCGCCGCACCAACGCCGACCGGCTCCGGCTCGCCGTCTCCCTGCTGCGCGATCCCGGGTTCGACGTGTTCCTCACCGGCTCCTCCACCCTCGAGGAGCTGCCCGACGTCGTCCAGCGGCTCTCCGACGGCACGCTGGACGCCCTTTGCCACGTCATTGAATACCCCGCCACAACAGAAGCCACGAGGTAAATCCGTGTTCAGCCTGACCGTCCGTCGCAACTTCATGATCGCCCACAGCCTCCCGCGCCCGGCGTTCGGCCCCGCCCAGGGCATGCACGGCGCCACCTTCGTCACGGAGGTGACGTTCCGCCGTCGGACCCTCAACGACGACTCGATCATCCTGGACATCGGCGAGGCCGGCGAGGTGCTGGACTCCATCCTCGAAGGCCTGAACTACAAGAACCTCGACGAGCACCCGGACTTCGCCGGCAGGCTCAGCACCACCGAGGCCCTGGCCCAGTACATCGCCGACGCCGTGGCGGCGAAGATCCGCACCGGCGCCGACGGCCGGGAGCTGGCCGGACTGGACGTCACCCTCCGCGAAACCCCCGACGCCTGGGCCAGCTACTCGCTCGACTTCGAGGCCAGCTAGGACCTCGGTGCCGGCCAGGGACACTCAGCCGTTCAGCCTCCGCCTCCGGCTTGTGGTGCCCGGCAACGTGCGCCACAACTCCGGCGGCAACGTCTACAACGCAGCCCTCGCCCGCGAGCTTGCCGTGCTGGGCGTGGACGTGGAGATCTGCCCGCTCGACGGCGGCTGGCCCGTTGGCAGCGCGGGGGACCGGAAGCGGCTGGCCGCCCTGCTGCGCGACGACGGCGGCGCCACCGGGAGTGCCGCCGCCGGCCAGACTGTCACGATCGTCGACGGGCTCCTCGCCTGCGGGGCACCGGATGAACTGGCGGCCGCCGCAGCCGCCGGCCGGCCCGCCTGGATCCTGCTGCACATGCCGCTGGATGACACCGGGCAGGATGAAGCCGGGCTGGAACGCCGGGCGCTGCGGGCGGCGGCCGGAGTGATCTGCACGAGCACCTCGGCCGCGTCCCGGACCCTGGCCAGGCACGGGCTGGACGGTGTCCGGGTTGCCCTGCCCGGTACGGACACCGCCGCGCTGGCAACGGGATCGGAGCCGCCGCATCTCCTGGCCGTGGCTGCGCTGCTGCCGAACAAGGACCAGTCACTGCTGCTCGCAGCGCTCTCAGCCCTGACGCACCTGCCGTGGACGGCGTCCCTGATCGGCTCCGATACCGCGGACCCGGCCTATGCCGCGCGGCTCCGGCACACGGTGAAACAGTTGGAGTTGCAAGACCGCGTCCGGATCCCGGGGGAGCTGCGGGGCGGAGCGCTCGAGGCCGAGTGGGCCGCGGCCGACCTCAGCCTGCTCATCTCGCAGGCCGAGACGTTCGGGCTCGTGGTCACGGAATCGATTGCCCGGGGTGTGCCCGTCGTGGTCCGGGCCGGCACCGGCGCCGTCGAGGCGCTCGCCGCCGGCACGTCTGATCCAACCCCGGCGCCCGCGGCAGAGCGGACAGGAGAACACGGCACGGCAACCCTCCCGGGAACCGCCGTCGCCCTTGGTGCGGACCCGGCGCCCCTCACGGACGTGCTGCGGCGCTGGCTGTCCGAACCCGCCCTCTGCGCCCGCTGGCGGGCCGCGGCGGTTGACGCGCGGGACCGGCTGCCCGGCTGGGACGTCACCGCCAGGACCGTGCTGGAAGCGGTGAACCCGGAACCGCCGGCCGGTCCGCCGTCGGCCGCCGGGGAGGAAAAGCCTCCCGCGGAAGATTCCCCTGCCGTGCAAGCTGGTGGACAATGACCCCATGACGCCCCAGCCCCTGACCACGCAGCCCCCGACCGTGAACGCGCCGCCGCCCCGGACCCTCACCCGGGAACGGCTCCGGGCCTGGGCCTGGCACAAGCAGGGCCTGGACGGGTCGCTGGCCGGCTGCACGTCGGAGCAGGTGTTTGCCCGGGCCGGCTGGGCCCGCTCCGTAGGAGGCGCCAATCCCTACCTCACGCTCTTCGCCCGCGCCGGCATCCGCCGCGACCAAGTGGACTCCGACGTCCTGGCGCACCGGATCCTGGAACTGCCGACGGCGCGCGGCTGCACCTACGTCCTGGGCCGGGACGACTTCGCCTGGGCGCTGCAACTCGGACGGGACGCCGCCGAGGCCACCTTCAAAGTAGTCGGCAGGCTCGGGGTGGACCGCGGCGAAATCACCCTGCTGGAGGAACAGGTGCTGCACACGCTCGCCGAGGCCGCAGCCCCGCTGGACCCGCGGCAGCTCAAGGAGGAACTCGGCGAATCCGTGCGGAACCTCGGCGAGGAAGGCAAGAAGAAGGGCGCCACCACCACGCTGCCCACGGCCCTCGGCATCCTGCAGGCGCAGGGCCGGATCCGCCGGGTCCCGGCCAACGGGCGCCTGGACCAGCAGCGCTACGCCTACGAACTCTGGAACCTGCCGCCGAGTCCGCTCGACGACGACGAAGCCCGCACCGAGCTGATTCGACGCTACCTGGGCTGGACCGGAGGGGCCACCTTCAAACAGTCGCAGTGGTTCACGGCCTTCACCGTTGCCCAGAGCAAGGCGGCGCTGGCCGCGGCCGGCGCTGTGGAGGTTCCCACCGCCGCCGGGGAGACGCTGTGGATGCTGCCCGACGACGTCGAACAGCTCGCCGTGTTCGAAGAACCGGCCGACGAGCAGATCCAGCTGCTCGCCGGAACCGATTCCCTCGCGCTGTTGCGGCGCAATGCCGCCGACCTGCTGGCCGACGAGGACCAGCACACGCAGGCCCTGGGCTCGCTGGCGCTCCAGGCGGACCTGCCGGACCATCCCATCTTCGACCGGGGCCGGATCATCGGGCTGTGGCAGTACGATCCCGGCAAGGAGCGGATCGTGCCGTGGCTGTTCCACCCGCCCACGGCCGCGGTGACCCGGCGGATCGCCGAGACCGAGGACTGGATCCGCGAGGACCTGGGCGACTTCCGCGCGTTCAGCCTCGACTCACCGGCGACCCGGCAGAAGCGGATCGACAACCTGGCGGCAGCCGCAGCAGGCTCCGCCGACGGCAGGTAGCGCGGCGGGGACGCCGCAGGCACGGGGAGGCGCGATGGCAAAGGCTCAGGCGCCCCGGTGCCCGGCGAAGAAGTCCCGCAGCAACACCGCGCATTCCTGCTCCCGGACCCCGCCGTACACTTCCACCCAGTGGTTGAGCCGGCGCTCGCGGAGGATATCGAACACGGAGCCGGCCGCCCCCGCTTTCTCGTCCCACGCGCCGAACACCACCCGGGGAATCCGGGCCAGCACCACGGCCCCGGCGCACATGGCGCAGGGCTCCAGCGTCACCACCAGGGTGCAGTCCTCCAGCCGCCAGCCGTCACCGGCCTTCCCGCCCTCGGCGCTGAGTTCCTGCAGCCGGGCGGCAGCCGCACGGATGGCCACCATCTCAGCGTGCGCCGTCGGATCCCCGTGTGCCTCCCGTTCGTTGCGCCCGCGGCCCAGCACAGAGCCGTCGGGACCAATGACGACGGCGCCGATCGGCACGTCCGCCGTGGCCAGGGCGGCACGCGCCTCGCCTAGGGCAAGGCCCATCCATTCGGCATGGCGGGGCTCGGGGGAAGTCATGGCTCAATGATAGTTTCGAACACTAAGCAAGCTGTGCAGCACGGCTGCCCGGCAACGATACCGGCAACTACATTCGGGAGAAACCGTGAACACCGGGACAGAGAGCTGGTTGATGCAGCGTTGGGGCAGATGGGTGGTGCCCTACGCGGCGCTGTGGGTCACAATGCTCATCGGCGGTGCGGTGGTGCTGGTCCTGGCCCTGGTGAGCGCAGAGGTCTATGACAACGTCGTGGACGACGCCGGCCTGGCGAACCTCGACAAGCCCACCCTGGGGATGATGGAACAACTTCGCAGCCCCGGCCTTGATGCGTTTGTCACGGGGTTCACCAACATCGGCGGCGGGATCGGGATGCCCATCCTGGCCAGTATCCTCACGGCGTGGCTCATTTGGGCCAGCCGGACCTGGCGGCCGCTGATCCTCATCGGCGGTGCTGCCGCCGTTTCCACCACGGCCACCACGCTGGGCAAGAAACTGATCGGCCGGACCCGCCCGGACCACGCCGACGCCGTGCCGCCCTACGAAACCTCGCCGTCCTTTCCGAGCGGCCACACGCTCAACACCACGGTGGTGATCGGGCTGGTGGTGTACCTCGCCTGCCTGCAGATCAAGCGCACCCTGGCCCGGGTCAGCCTGATAGCGGCAGGGGCGGTGTTCATTTTCGCGATGGGCATGAGCCGGGTCTATCTGGGCCACCATTGGATGACCGACGTGATCATCGGATGGGTGCTGGGACTGGCCTGGGTGGGGATAGTGATCCTGGCCCATCGGCTCTTCCACGTCCTGCGGCACCGGGAACAGGCCGGGCCCGCACCGACTTTTGACAACGACGTCCACCTGCGCGACAACGCCGCCGGCAGCAGCGCTCCGGGGGGCAAGGACGACGTCGGCGCCCGCGGTCCCACGGGCGGGCCACCGGCCGCCGGGTGATAGTTTTGACCCATGCGCACTTTCGTTGTGGACCACCCGCTGGTCGCCCATAAGCTCACCGTTCTGCGGGACAAGAACACCCCGTCCCCGGTCTTCCGCCAGCTCACCGAGGAACTGGTCACGCTCCTGGCGTACGAGGCCACCCGCGAAGTCCGCACCGAACCGGTCACCATCGAGACCCCGGTCAGCACCACGGTTGGCACCGCTTTCACCAAGCCCACCCCGCTGGTGGTCCCCATCCTGCGGGCGGGACTCGGCATGCTTGAGGGCATGACCAAGCTGGTCCCCACCGCCGAGGTTGGCTTCCTGGGCATGGCCCGGGATGAAGAGACCCTGGACATCATCACGTACGCCGAGCGTCTCCCCGAGGACCTCACCGACCGCCAGATCTTTGTCCTGGACCCCATGCTCGCCACCGGCGGCACACTGCGTGAGGCCATCAAGTTCCTCTTCAAGCGCGGCGCGTCCGACGTCACCTGCATCTGCCTGCTGGCCGCCCCGGAAGGCCTGGCCAAGCTGGAAGAAGAGCTCGCCGACGCCAACGTGACGATCGTGCTCGCCTCGATCGACGAAAAGCTCAACGAGAAGTCCTACATCGTCCCGGGTCTGGGCGACGCCGGCGACCGCCTCTACGGCGTGGCCGGCTAACCAGCCGACGGGTCTGGACCCTGCCCCCGCGGCGGGTACCCCACAATTGGGGCTGCCCTACCGGAAATCGTTGTCCGGGACTAGCCTGTGCCCCATGGACTGGAAACTCGAACTCGTCTTTGTCCCCGTGTCCGATGTGGACCGCGCCAAGGATTTCTACGTCAACAAGGTGGGCTTTAACGCCGACTACGACGAGCGGCCCATGGACGGCATCCGTTTCGTCCAGCTGACCCCGCCCGGCTCCGGCTGTTCGATCGCCATCGGGGAGGGCCTCACCGACGCCCCGCCGGGCACCGCCCCCAGCCTGCAGCTTGTGGTCAGCGACATCCAGGCCGCCCACAAGCAGCTCAAGGACAACGGTGTGGACGTCAGCGACGTCGACGTCCAGGACTGGGGGCACTTCGTCCACTTCGCCGATCCCGACGGCAATAAGTGGGCGGTGCAGTATCTGCCCAATCGTCCCAACGGTTAGACGGTTCCCGCGGACCGCGGCAGGCACAAGTGAGGCCCCGAATCCAACGGATCCGGGGCCTCACTTGTGTTAGAACCTCACAACGGCACGTGAGCACAACGCTCATGCCCGCCGGGCCCGGTGTCTAGTACCAGTTATGGGCGTAGTGGAAGTTCAGGGCGCCACACGGTGAGCCGTAGCGTTCCTTGACGTAATTCAGTCCCCAGTTGATCTGCGTCCGGTAGTTGGTCCGGTAATCAGCGCCCGCGCTGGCCATTTTCTCGGCCGGCAGGGACTGGACCACGCCGTAGGCACCGCTGCTCGGGTTGGTGGCAGTCGTCTTCCAGTCAGACTCCTTGGTCCAGAGCTTCATCAGGCACTTCATCTGGTCGGGGGCCCAGCCATAGGAGCCCAGCTTGCCGGCGGCGTAGGCCTGTGCACCGGCAGGGTCATCGACGGCAACGGGTGCAGGCGCCGGTGCGGGCTCCGGCGCGGGAGCCGGGGCCGGTGCAGCTGCCGGGGCCGGGGCTTCGGCAGGCTTGACCTCGGTGGACTGGGCCGCGACGTCGCCTGTGGGGATGGTGGCCTGGTTATCGACCCGGACGCGCTCGAAATCGAGGTGCGTCAGGGGATCCGCCGTAGTTGCTGATTCCGTGGAGGTGCCCGCGGTGGCATTGCGGGCAGCGGTCTCGGACGCCTGTCCTGCGGCGCCGACCCCCACCAGCACCGCGCAGGTGGCGGCAACAACGGCTGCCCGGCGGCCGGTGGAGCCAAAGTTCCTGGCAAACCGGGACAGGGCCGAAGCGGGCTTGGCCGGTTCGGCGCGGTGGCGCGAGTGCTCGGAGCGGGTCTTCTTTGCAACGCCGTCAGGGCGCGTTTGTGGCTTGAATTCAGTCATGATCGCCTCTCAACGCCTGCGGAGTTAGCTGTCGGGTTCGGATGAGGTCATCCGGCCGCACGGAATCTCACGTGTCGGCTTCACCCCAAGGGTGCAAGATGCAGAAAATGCCCGGGAACTCTGGGTCCCCCGCCTCTGCCTGGTCCAGCGGAATCCGGGAGGCGGCAGAGTTTGGCGTGCATCCGGATGTGCGGCGTCAGTGATGGCCACACCCTAAAAACCGTACAGGACCCGGATGCTTAAGTCACATTTGGGTAACGAGAATCACGACGGCGGTGTGGCGGCTTGCGCCGCTGGACCCACCTCGACGCCCGCGTCGAGTGCGGGCAGCCGCACCACAAATTCGGTCCGGCCGGGCACCGACGTCACGCTGACCGTCCCTCCATGGGCCTCAACAATGGACTGCACGATCGAGAGCCCCAGCCCGCTGGTTCCCTCGGCGGAAGCGGTCGCGCCGGCGGCTGAAGCCGGCGCAGCGGTCGCGGCGGACGGCGACCGGGGCGGGCGGAGCGGCAGGTGCGGCAGGGGCCGCCGCGCGGCTGCCGGCGTCGTGACTGCCACCGGATTCTTGCGGGAAGCGTCCGCACGGGTGAAGCGTGCAAAGACGCGGCCCAGGAATTCGGGGGCGATCCCGGGGCCGTTGTCCGTCACGGTCACCACGGCACTCCCGTCCGGGGTGCGCTGCACGCCGGTCACCACCGTTGTTCCGGGTCCCGCGTGCTTGCGTGCGTTGGAGAGCAGGTTGGCCAGCACCTGGTGGAGCTGGGTCGCGTCGCCGCGAACCACCACGGGTTCTTCGGGGAGTTCCAACTGCCAGACGCGGTCGGGGGCCATGACCTTCTCGTCGCTCACTGTCTCCACGGCCAGCTGGGTGAGGTCCACGTCGCTGAGCTTGAGCGGCTGGCCCTCATCCAGCCGGGCGAGCAGGAGCAAGTCCTCCACCAGGGTGGTCATCCGCTCGGACTGGCTCTGTACGCGGGCCAGTGACTTCTGCCCGTCGGGGGTGAAGTGTTCGGTCATCCGCATCAGCTCGGTGTAGCCCCGGATGGCGGTCAAGGGCGTGCGCAATTCATGCGAGGCGTCCGCGACGAACTGGCGGACCTTCATCTCGCTCTCCTGCCGGGCTTCGAGGGCGTTGGAGACGTTGTCCAGCATCTGGTTCAGCGCATGCCCAACGCTGCCCACCTCGGTTCCCGGATGGGCCGCCGACGCCGGTACCCGTACGGCAAGTCCCACTTCTCCGGCGTCGAGCGGAAGGCGCGAGACCTTCGTCGCCACCTCGGAGAGCTGGTCCAGCGGCTTCATGGTCCGGCGGATCAGCGCCGTCCCGGCCAGGCCGATCACAACGAGGCCGCCGGCGGACACGAATACCGTGGTCCAGACGAGGGAGGCCAGCGTGTTCTGCTTCTCCGCGAGCGGGAGTCCGGTCACCATCACGTCGCCGTCCGGGGCCGGCGCAGCCACCAGCCGGTAGGAGCCGGCGGACAGGGTCCGGTTGACCGGCTCGCCGCGCGGCGAGAGTTTCAGCAGGATCTCGTCGTCTTCGTCGGTAAGGGACTTGCGGGTAGCGTCCTCCCCGAGGAAACCGGCGCTGCGGACCGAATCGTCAACGATCCTGGCGTTCAGGGTACCGATCCCCTGGCCGCGGGCCTCAAGGGGATCGGAGCGGACGCCGGAACGGCCGAAATCGCGGGCACGGTCCGAGGCCTGCTGCAGCTGTTTGTCCAGCTGCCTGGTCAGGAAGAGGTCCATCGAGGCATAGCTGGCAATTCCTACCGCTCCGCAGATCGCCACGAGCAGCGCCATGGCGACGAGGACAAGCCGGGTGCGCAGGTGCCAGGTGGATGGGTCGCGCCAGTTGAGCCCGGAGGGGGCGGTGGTGCCGGGGCGTTCGGGCACGGATCAGTCCGCCGGCTTCAGGACATAGCCGGCGCCCCGCACCGTATGGATCATGGGCGGGTGGACGGCGTCGACCTTCTTGCGGAGGTACGAGATGTAGAGCTCCACGATGTTGGCCTGTCCGCCGAAGTCGTAGTCCCAGACCCGGTCCAGGATCTGGGCTTTGCTTACGACCCGCTTCGGGTTCTCCATGAGGTAGCGCAGCAGCTCGAACTGGGTTGCCGTGAGGTGCAGTTCCTCCCCCGCCCGCCGCACTTCCCGTGTATCGATGTTAAGGACGAGGTCCCCGACGACGAGTTCGGCAGTATCCATCGCGGCCACCCCGGACCGCTGGACCAGCCGGTGCAGCCGCAGGAGCACTTCCTCCATGCTGAACGGCTTGGTCACATAGTCGTCCCCGCCGGCAGCGAGCCCGGTGATGCGGTCCTGGACGTCGTCCTTCGCCGTCAGGAACAGGGCCGGCACCTCCGGGGCGAAGGCGCGGATCCTGCCCAGCAGTTCAACGCCGTCGAACCCGGGAAGCATCACGTCGAGCACCAGCACGTCGGGACGGAAGTCCTTGGCAAGCTTCACGGCTTCCGGGCCGTCCGCGGCGACAGCAACCGACCAGCCCGCCATGCGCAGGCCCATGCTCATGAGTTCGGAGAGGCTGGGCTCATCGTCCACGACCAGGGCGCGGATGGGGGAGCCATCCGGATGGGTCAGCTGGGGGAGATTGTTGGTCATGGAGTGCGAAGGGGCCATGGGACTACTCTCCGATCTGCCGGTTAGGTGCGCCTTTGGGGATCCTGTGCGGCACCTGTGAATCCCAGCCTAGCGAGCTGGACATCCCGGACCGCCGGGCGGGTGCAATTTTCGAACTTCCGGGGTGACCACTCTGTGGGACGGGCTGTCGGCTATTGCTAAGCAGGCGAACTGTCTGCCCGTATTGACTTACAGTGAACGATCTTATGGCCTAGCCCATGTTGAGCGAATAATGTTCGACTAAAGGGGCCGCCAAGGTGCTGGATAACCAGAACGATCGTTATTTTATTGACGTGGCAGAATTGTGATCTGCGCTACAAATCATCGCTTCGTCTCACATGATGGACAATCGGGTCCATTGTTACTTGCAAGTTTTCATTGTTACGTTGCACACTTCAACTGTGAACAAGAACTCAACAGCACCTGCAGACGCAGTTTTTTGGATCAGCGCACCCGCTGATACCGATGAGCGTTGTTGTCGAATGCACGCCTAACTTTTACACCCCAAAAGTTTCTAGGCATTCGCCCCCAGCCCAGCGTAGGGCGCCCCTCCCCAGTTTTTTCATTGCGGGGAAAAGTAGCATTCGAGCCGCGATGACGGCCATTCACATTGAGGTAAGCAATCCATGTCAGTTGCATCCGGATACGTCCACATCTCCGTCCGTAACGCCGGCAAGGCCGGCCAGGCCTCCGGTATCCGCCAGGGCTTCGGCAACCGTGCGTCCTTCGCCCCCGCCGGATCAGGCACCAGCTTCCCCGCCCCGGGCTATGCACCGCAGGGATACAACCCCAACTCCTATGGGCAGCTCCGCGCTGTTCCGCCGGCACCGGCCACCGCCCCCACTCCCGTGATCGCACCGGGTGACGGCAGCCCGGTCCGTCCCGTACCCAACGACAACGTCGCCCGCGGCTTCGTGCTCTACATGGGGATCGACGAGGAAACCGCAGCGGCCGCCGGCACGTCCATCGCGAAGCTTGCCCAAGAGATTCGGGCCTATGCCCAGTCCCTCGTTTCCGGCGCTGAAAGCTACGCCGCCGTCGCCGTCGCTCCGGCCAGCGCCCCGGGCTCCGCGCTCGACGTCGTCCGTTCCACCTTTGGTGACCCCACGGTGGGGGCCCGCCAGCGGTCCGAGTCTGCCCGCCTGCAGCAGCCGCAGGACCCGCGCCCGTCCGGTGTACTGATTGACCTTGCCCGCCGTGAGGTGGCGCTCGACGGCGAATCCCTGAACCTTACGTTCAAGGAATTCGAGCTCCTCAACTACCTCGTCGAGAACGGCACCCGCACCGTGGGCCGCGACGAGCTGCTCGAGGGCCTGTGGAGGAACGCCGAAGAGGTGCCCAACGAGCGCACCATCGACGTCCACATCCGCCGCCTGCGCTCCAAGCTCGGGCGCCTCGCCAACACCGTGCGCACCGTTCGCGGCCAGGGCTACCGGTTCTACGAGCACCCGGAAGTTGTAGTCTGGGCCGCTCCGGAATACTCGATCTAGCCTTCAGCCCGCGCAAAGCGCCCGTCCCTCCGAGGGGCGGGCGCTTTTGCTTTCCCCGGACGATCACGTAGCACCCGCCTCACCGCGCGCGGCAGAGGCATTTTGCCGTGCCTTAGCGTTCGCTGGCTCCCTTGACCTCGCAAGCTCGGACAAGGAATCCGGCCAGCTCTCTTCCTCCTTCGTTCCTCGGTCGGCGATGCGGCACTACGCAAAACGCCGCTGCCGCGCGTCCGTCGTCTGCCGCAGGCGCCCGATTCCCTTAGCGACGCAGCGCCGCGTTGGAGTGCGGGCGGTTTTCGCGGGCTCGCTGACGGGTGTTGGCCTCCGCGGCTGGTCGGTTCGGGTGGGCTCTGTTGTGTTTGCTGGGTCCGGCGTAGTCTCGGACCGTTGGGCCGACTATTGGGAGGAAGACATGTCTGTTGCACGGATTACTACCCTGAGCGCGAACTCCAAGACCTCGTTTGATGCTGCCATCAAGGAGGGCGTCGACAGGGCCAACAAGACCCTGCGCAATGTCACGGGGGCGTGGGTGAAGGAGCAGAAGGTCGAAATCAGCGACGGCGCTGTGGTTGCCTGGCACGTCGTGCTTGAAGTGACCTTTGTCCTTGACGACTGAGCGAGCGCCGGCGGGATGCGCGCCCGGGGACCAGCCGCCGCACTAGGATTGAGCCATGAGCGCGCATCACATCAAACGGCTGGTGATCATGCGGCATGCCAAGTCAGACTGGCCCGGCGGCGTCGCTGACCATGACCGGCCGCTCGAAGAGCGCGGCCACCGCGATGCCCCGCAGGCCGGAAAATGGCTGTTGAAGCACGGCATGGTCCCCGACTTCATCCTCTGCTCCAGCGCCTTGCGCACCCGGCAGACGTGCACGTGGGTCTGCAGTGAACTCGGCGACAAGGCTCCGACGCCGAAACTCGAGGATGGACTCTACGCAGCCTCCGCGAAGCGGATGCTGACGGTCATCAATCACGTCCCGGATACCGTGACCACGCTTATGGTGATCTCGCACATGCCCGGCGTGCAGGACCTCGCCATGCACCTTGCCTCCAGGGATTCCAACCACGACGCCTACATGGACGCCGCCACGCGGTACCCCACGAGCGCGCTGACCATCATGGAGACCGAGAAGACCTGGGCAGAACTGGACGGCCAGGACGCGAGGCTCACGCATTTCAAGGTTCCCCGGGCCAAATAACGACCCTCCACCGCTCCCTGAACGATCCCGAATGCATAGTCATGCAGGGGATTCTGCGGTTTACTAATGCTGTTTACTCGTGGACTAATGGCGATCGGGAGAAAAGGCGGAATCATCGTGGATTCAGGGCAGCTTATTGGCATCATCATCGGTGTCATTGTGGTGATCGCAATCGTCGTCGTAGTCACCATGGCCGGCCGCAAGCGCAAGGTGGAAGCGAACCGCAACAAGGCCGCGGAAATGCGTGAACAGGCCAAGACCGAAGAGATCGGCGCAAGGGAGCGCGAGGCGAAGGCCGCCCGCGCCGAGGCCGACGCGAAGCAGGCCGAAGTCGAGGCTGAGCGCCTGCGGGAGGAAGCCCGCGAACGGCAGCAGGAAGCCGAGCACGTGCGTGCCGGCGCCCAGGAGCAGCTGCGGAAAGCGGACGAACTGGACCCCGACGTCGTCACCTCCGAACGCGGGACCCAAACGCCCGGCGAAGCCGCAGGCAATGGAGAGCTGCGCCGCGACCGTGGCGACCGGAACCCGGCCTCAGCCGACCAGACCCCGCACCCGGACCGCAGCCAGGTCTCCAACGAGCCGGGCCCGAATGACACGGTCCGCACCGATAAGCCCCGCGAGGACAATCCCCGCAACCTCTGACCGTGCACACTCCGACTAATCTTCGGAACGTCGGCCCGATACTGCGGCGGGGCAGGGCCGGAACGGGCATAGTGGCAGGGTGAACCCTCGCCATTCCGCCCTTGCCCTGCTCGTCGCCGTGCTCTGGGGCGTCAACTTCGTCGCGATCGACCTTGGCCTGCACCCGGCAGGAGCGGAGATGCCGCCGCTGCTGTTCGTGGCGATGCGGTTCATCCTGGTAGTTGTTCCCTGCATCTTCTTCATCCGCAAGCCCGACGTGGGCTGGAAGGCGATTGTCGGCGTCGGGCTGCTGATGAGCGCCGGACAATTCGGACTGTTGTATTTGGCCATGGCCCTGGGCATGCCCGCGGGCCTGGCGTCGCTGGTCCTGCAGGCGCAGGTGCTGCTGACCGTGCTCCTGGCGGCGGGCTTCCTCGGCGAACGGCCCAGCCGGCGGCAGTTCGCCGGCGTGGTGCTGGGCGTGGCCGGGCTGGCTGTCGTGGCCGTCGGCCGCAGCCTGGTCGCCCCGGTGCTGCCGCTCATAATCGTGCTCGCCGCGGCGCTGTCCTGGGCCGCCGGCAACATCGTGGCCCGCAAGGCGAAGGCAGCGTCCGGGCTGGGGCTCGTGGTGTGGTCGGGGGCCGTGGTGCCGCTGCCACTGCTGGGCCTGTCCCTGCTTGTTGACGGGCCGGCCGCGGTGGCGCAGGCCCTGGTGGACGTCCAGCCCGTCACCGTGCTGAGCGCCCTCTATACGGCCGTCTTCGGTTCCCTCGTGGGCTACGGAATCTGGAACAGGCTGCTGGGACTGTACCCGTCCTCCGCCGTCGTGCCGTTCACCCTGCTGGTGCCGGTGGTCGGGATGACGACGGCGTGGCTCGTCCTGAACGAAGTGCCGAGCCCCGCCGAGGTGACTGGCGGGCTCCTGCTGCTGGCC
>Ga0213837_1001319_pt1 | contig 13954 bp, 17 predicted proteins | sample SWPATP12_FD_160572 | JGI IMG/M metagenome (GOLD analysis project Ga0213837, IMG submission 160572) | Coastal seawater microbial communities from Marineland, Florida, United States - SWPA TP1 #2 | ecosystem: Environmental > Aquatic > Marine > Coastal | place: USA: Florida | collected 2016-08-06
GGAAGGTAAAAATTTGCCATGTAAAACGCACCATATTACTAAAAGATATATCTTATAACCTATTTTACATTTTTCACGGCTAAATTATAATAATCAATTAGCCAGTAAAGTGCGTTTTCTATACTTTTTAAGACTAAGCTAACTTTCTATTAGCTCAACCTGCTTAGAAGACCAGGCATTTATAAGCGCTTTTACTAATGAAGCCAGCGGTATTGCGAAGAACACCCCCCAAAAGCCCCATAAACCGCCAAAAAACAGTACTGCAACGATAATAAACACTGGGTTTAAATCGACCGCTTCAGAGAACAGTAACGGCACTAACACATTGCCATCAAGAGCTTGGATCACGCCATAAATGATTAAAATGGTCCAAAATTGTGTTTCTAAACCAAATTGAAATAACGCCACCGCAGCAACTGGAATGGTCACCAATGCCGCCCCAACAAATGGAATAAGCACCGACAAGCCTACTAACACGCCGAGTAAAGCCGCATAGCGAAGGTCAAGCACTGCAAAAGCGATAAAAGATGCAGTACCAACAATTAAAATCTCAAATACCTTACCGCGAATATAATTCATGATTTGCTGATTCATTTCTTGCCATACTTGAATGATCAAGCGGCGTTGCTTAGGCAATAAACGCTCAGCACTTTGTGTGAGTTCCAATTTATCTTTAAGCATAAAGAACACCAGGAGCGGCACTAAGATCAGATAAATCAGCCAAGCTGCCACATCTTTAATCGAAGTTAATGACACCGATAGCACCAACTGACCAAACTCAATCGCTTTGGTCTCTACACTGGTAACAATTGATTTAACCTGATCTTCAGTAATCAAACTTGGGTAATCTTCAGGAAGATGTAAAAGCAGCGCTTTACCTTTTTCAATCATGTAAGGGGTTTCTTGAACTAGATTACTAGTTTGCTGCCAAAGCACGGGCCCCATGCCGACAATAATCATGATCATCAAGCCACTGAATACCAACATAACAAGAATCGTTGCGGTAAACCTCTTTAAACCCAGCTTTTCTAAGTGAGCAACAGGCCAATCAAGTAAATAGGCAATCACCAAGGCAACCAAAACAGGCACGATTAACGAACCAAAAAAGTAGAAAAATGCAAAGGTTGCAATAAGCAGTAACAACAAGGTTACTGAATGGGGATCTGAAAATTTATTTTCGTACCAGGCTTTTACATACTCAAACACGAATGGGCTCCACAGTTAGTACACCTAATTCTAGGTCAATTTTAAAATGGTAATGATGTTTTTCTAAAAATCGCTGCATATCGTCCGTTGCCTCAGCAGCATTAAATGTAAAAGTCACGGGTTGTTTAATTGATGTTGCCTTATTCAACCCTAATTTAAACTGAATAAATTGTTGAGGGCACTTATAGCCTCTTAAATCAACCGTTAACATAGCGAATCAACTGCGTTATTAATATGAATAATAAGTATAAGGTGTAGGCCGTTTGCGAAAATAAGTCTTTATAACGAGAAACAACTCATTTTTTTCTTAAAACACGCAAAACAATAGTTTATCCTTAATCTATAACTGGTAGTAAAGGAAACTCCATGCCTGGCTCGCATAATAAAGCGCAATTACCTGCGAATCCAACTCTTAAAGAGATAAACTGGTATAAAAAACAAATAAACTGGGGCGAGCTGCCGCCTTTTTATCATATGGTGGCATCATCGGTTAGCGAATCTGAAGGGATTTTAGACCACGGTTTTGATAATGCCATTAAACAATTAATTGATCCACGCAACTGGAACCTTGATTTATTAGGTGGTCATGAAACCGACATGGGCGAAATTGTTTGTAAGCAAAAACCGCGCATTGCTTTGCATCAAAGCTTTACGGACCGAGGTTTCGAATTATGGGCCTACCCTTATGCTAAAGATGTTATGGTAGACCAATACATCAAAGACAATCGCTTTATGGAGTTTAAGGTGTGGGACCCGCACACCATGAAAAACCTTATTCGCTTTAACCAGCTTCATAAATTCATCGCTTTTTACTTTGAAAGAGGCGATAAAGCTGACAAAGCTTTAATTCTTCATGCCCATAAAGTAGCGCATAAAATCATAACTTTTTTACAACGAGAGTTGAACGTTGTTAAGCTAGATGGAGTCACAATAAAAGATTTCTATCAATTGTGCGAAAAAGACAGCCGAGCATGCAGCGACGAAATAGACTTAGCAAAAGTCATGTTAGGTGAGCAAATCAACAAGGAATAAGATGCGACTAAAATCAGCCTTTATTACACTGTGCAGTGCATTACTGACGTTTTCAATACTGCATAGTGAGCCGTTGAAGGCACAAACAAACTTTAAGCTGCCCGATTTAGGGACCTCAGCTTTACAGGCTTTGCCGATTGAAAAAGAGCAAGCGATCGGTGAAGTGATGATGATGCAAATTCGTGGCTCATCACCCGTTGTAAGTGATCCTGTTCTTGATGAGTACCTGACCACTTTGGGCCGTCGTTTAGTCGCAAACGCCAACGATGTGCGTTTCCCATTTTCATTTTTCTGGTTAAACAACGCTGAAATTAATGCTTTTGCCTTTTATGGTGGCCATGTGGGTGTGCATACGGGTCTTATCGCACAAGCCGATAACGAAAGCCAATTTGCCTCTGTACTTGGGCACGAGATAGCTCACGTAACACAGCGCCATTTAGCCCGCCGTATTCAACAGCAGCAAGATAACAGCGCGTTAACTATAGCAGGTATGATTGCGGGTATTTTAGCTACCGTTGTTGCACCTGACGCTGGTATTGCAATTATCTCAGCAAACCAGACACAAGCGGCGTTTAGTCAATTAACTCATAGTCGTGCTGCAGAACAAGAGGCAGACCGTATTGGTATGCAGACCTTAAATAATGCAGGGTTTGATCCTCGCCAATCGAGTGAGTTTTTAACTAAACTTGCTGCACAAATTCGCTACAAGTATAAGCCGCCAGCCTTTTTGCTAACTCACCCATTGCCTGAAAGCCGTGTTTCTGATGTACGCTTACGTGCCGAGCAGTATCCAAAACGACACTACTCCGATAGCCTAGAGTTTAACCTAGCTAAGAGCCGTGTAATTGCTCGATATCAGCAAAAGTCAAAAGCTGCAGAAGATTTATTTCGTAAATTAATGCGTGAAAATACCGTTCATAACGACACTGCACTTAAATATGGCTTGGGTATTAGCTTGTTGGACCAAAAAAAACTTGATGAAGCAGCCAGCATTTTGAATCCATTGCTTGAGCAAGATCCAAAGAACTTATTTTATATTGATACCCACACAGACTTACTCATTGCGCAAGGTAAAGCGAATGAAGCAGTAGAGTTTTTAGCTAAGCTAGATATCGATAGACCTAACAATCAGGTGATTGCCTTAAACTATGCAAATGCCGCTATTGAAGCTAAACAATTTGACCTTGCTGAACGTATCTTAAAATCTTATTTATTAGCAAAACCTGAGAACAATCTTGCCAAAGAGCTCATTGCTGATGTCTATAAAAAGCAAGAAAATATGGCTTCCTACCATGAAGCGCATGCCGATGTGCTTGCCCAATATGGCGCTTATTTAAAAGCAGCTGATGAAATTCAAAAAGCACTAAACTTTGTTGAGCCTGAAGAGCTAGTTAAACAACAACGTTTAAAAGCCCTACTTACACAGTACCGCCAATTACAAAAAGAGCTTGCGAGACTTTAAGTCTCGCGGCGCTTGCCCTAAAATAAGCCAAATTATTAAATGTGAGAACACACTATGTCTGTGACTATTTATCATAATCCACGTTGTTCAAAATCGCGTGAAACACTTGCCCTATTAGAAAGCAATAACGTACAACCAAGTGTTGTTGAATACCTAAAAACACCGCTTAATGAACAACAAATCTCGACTTTAATTAGCCAACTGGGCTTTACTTCAGCGCGTGAATTAATGCGTACTAAAGAAGACATCTACAAAGAGCTTGAGCTTAAAAACGAACAAAACGAAGACAAATTAATTGCTGCAATGGCTGCCAATCCAAAACTAATCGAGCGCCCAATTGTTGAAAATAACGGCAAAGCTGCTCTAGGTCGTCCACCAGAAAACGTATTAAGCGTACTTTAATGGCTATAAACATTGTTGTGCTATACCACTCAAGCCATGGCTCTGTAGAAGCAATGGCTCATGAGATAGCCGAGTCGATTGAGCAACAAGGTGCAACTGCCTTATTGCGCACGTTTGTTAAGCGCCAGCCACACGATATTGTGATCAGCAAAGATGATCTAATTAATTGTGATGGCTTAGCCTTTGGCACCCCTACTCGATTTGGCATGATGGCCTCACAAGCTAAGAGCTTTTGGGAGACCACCAGTGATCTGTGGCTTAAAGGTCAGCTGATAGATAAACCTGCTTGCGTTTTTTCGTCATCAAGCAGTATGCACGGTGGTAACGAAGCTACCTTGTTGAATCTATCACTGCCGTTGTTACATCACGGCATGATGTTGCTTGGCGTGCCTTATGAGGTACCTGAGTTATTAGCAACTGAAACCGGCGGTACGCCGTACGGCGCGAGTCATGTGGCCGGTAGCAATAACAGCAATGTGTTAAGTAAAGACGAAATTAAAATTTGCCAAAGCGTTGGAAAACGCTTAGCACTGATTGCGAGTAAATTAAAATGAGCTTGGAACCTGAGCTAAATCAGCCTGTTGCCAAAAAACCAATTACAAAACGATTCCAACGTTTTGCACTGATTGGTTATATCGGCTTATTAGTTTTAATGCCAATTTGGCTGTTTTTAATTGCCCCAAGAGAAGGCCACAGTAACGCCTTTATCTTTGTTGTTTATATACTGCCTCTACTGTTACCGCTTAAGGGCATTATTCAAGATAAGCCTTATACCTACGCTTGGGCGAACTTTATCGTGATGTTCTATTTCATCCATGGTTTTACATTACTGTGGGTCGCACAAGAACAGCTAATTTGGGTATTACTTGAGTTAGCCTTTGCGAGTCTGATGTTTATTGGCTGCACTTATTATGCACGCCATCGCGGGCAAGAACTTGGCCTTAAGATACGTAAATTAAAAGAAGAGTTGGCAGAAGAAAAAGCCGCTCATGAACACGATAAATAATACCGATTCGTTTATCAAAAAATGAAGCAAAAAACGGCAACCTAGGTTGCCGTTTTTTTTATGTCACTTTATATAGTTTTTATGCGTTCACACCAACTCTGCTAAGGTGGCTAGTGCGACAATACTTGCCAGACCCACTTGGCCAATTAAGCTAAATAATGAGAACAGCCTTAAAATAAACAGCCCCCATGGATGGTGAATATGCGGGTAAAGCGCACAGCGTTTCAAGCTTGTGGCAAAGAAAAAGCATAAGATCGAAACCAACGTAAAGCTCAGCGTTAACTCACTTTTAATAGCAATGCTATCGTCAAAAAAGAAGAACAGCTGCACAGGTAGTAACACAGTTACAATCGCATGTAGTAAGTGCACTTTTTTAACGCGATCAAACTGCCCTTCTGGCGAAAGTTCCTTAATGCCAAAGTCATGCTCAAGGCACTTTACTAAGTTATCCGCTTTAATGCTAACTGCTAGTCGGTAGCAACTTAGACCGTCGTTGTTACGGACTCTAAAGTCATAGCCCGCTTTTAAAAGCAACACCAGTAAAGGTCCATTCTCGGCTAATACAGCGTAATGTAATGCTGTATTCCCTTTGTTGTCTTGGGCCTTCTTATCTTGATGTTCAAGTATTGTCTCAACAACATTCACATAGCCTTTTTCAGTAGCCCACATAAACGCTGTTTTACCGTTTTCGTCAGCTAAAGCACCTGTTGCGCCTTGCTCAATGAAACGCTTTGCCATGGTTTGTTTAGCATTTTCGTGGCTTAAGTGGGCAAGTAAAGCTTGTTCAAGTAACGATGCTGAATCAACATCAGGTGATACAAGTTTTAGTAAGGTGAAGTAATCTTCACCGTGAGCAACTTTTTCAGCCGCAAGCGCTGTTAATGGCTCAAGATCAGCCACAGAATCTGGAATAAAACCACTAAAACGCTCTCTAAAGTCAACTTCGGTCCACAGCTCTAATACATCGTCCGCAGACATTTTCGCACCGTGATTAAGTACATGCTCAATCACAGTAAAATAGCGACGATTGAATAACTGATGGATGAGAGTTATAGGGGTTTTAACGGCCGATTGAGCAAATGCGCTAGCGTACTTCTCTAAGCGCTGGCATAACATTAAAACAAGACTTTCAGGGGTGTAGTCGTTTTCTAAGAAATGCGTTTTCATAGCATTAATATAATGCAACGCAGCTTCATCAAACTCAGAAATATGTTGGAAATAACACTCTTCAAACGGTTCAAGAGGAGTCAACCAAGTAAGGTAGTAAATAGGCGGAAGAACCGTCGTACACACACCGTCATCTTCATTAGTAGAACGACATGCCGGCCAAGCTTCTAAAGCATCTAAAATATAGGCCCCGTTTTGCTCAGCTAATCCTTTGATTAGTAACGGGTATTCCTTTGGCCAAATCAGTACATTTTCCATTAAAAAAACACAACTCCGCTGCACATTATTCGATGTCTTATTAAGCAACTAATTATAGCAAAATTTAACTGACAGTTTGCTTAATATTGCGACCAATAACACAGTATCTGAACAGATACTTTGGTAAACAAGAAAAGTAGCATGATTCTACCACAGAGGGTTACAGGTGCTAGCGCAAAGTAGGTGATTTTTAAAGAAAATAGAAAAGCAGCGGCACATGGACGGTACTCACTGCTTGGTTGGAGACTGAAAGTAGCTAAAATGCTCGATGAGGTGAAGGTAATCGAGCTTTAAACTAACTTACTTACTTGCTAATTCGTGTGTCACTTCATCAATGCCAACTTGGCTGATGCGCTGTAAAACTTCTTTTTGCTTCGCGCTTAACAGTGAAATGCCTTCAGCAACAATATCGTATACTTTCCACTGCTTATCTTTGCCTTGGCGTAATTTAAAGTGCAAATCGATGGCTGGCGCATTGTCATCAACAATTTGTGTTTTAACTGTTGCATAACCATCGTCGATGAGTTGTGATTGATCAAAAATAACTTTTTGGCCTGTGTATTTCATTAGTGCGCCGGCATAAGTTACTGTTAAGTAATGCTCAACCGCAGCAATAAAATCAACGGCTTGGTCACGGCGTAGGCCTTTAATGTGCTTACCTAAAAGCTTATACGATACAAACTTAATATCCATGTGCGGCAATAAGCGTTTTTCTACAATGTTCGCCATTGCTTCTGAGCTTGCATCGCCTTTTGCATTTACATTTGCGATATCAACAAATAAATCTGCTGTGACTGATTCTAATAGTTGCTTAGGCGAGCGGTCTTCACTGGCAAAAGCAGTTGCAGTAAAAAGCGCAGCTATAAGCAAAAATGAGTTAACTAGTTTGGTCATCGTGTTCACCTCTCAACGAAAATTTTCGCTAATATACCGATATTAAATCCATAAAAAAAGAAACAATCCGACACCGTTTTAATGCCAATTAAGCACCAATCGATTTTTCCCATAGTTTTCAGTTAATTGCTAAAAAATATGAGAATGTGCACAGCTTCTGTGTTTTTACGCACATTGAAAAGTTCTTACCTCCGCCCTTATCTAATTGCTCACAGTCATAATCAGAAGTACCGAGATGAAACTAAAACACCCACTAAAAGCACTTATGTTAAGTGTAGCCGCCCTACTAGCAACACCAACTTATGCTGCTTCAAACCATGGCTATGCCGTTGATTACATTCAAGGTGAAGGGGATGTAAAAGGCTTAAAACTGGCCTACCAGTACCATATACCCAATGAAAAGCTGCCCTTTCAACACGCCCGTTTGTACTTCGAGTCTAGTTTTAATATTTGGCAGTATGGCAAAGACAACAAACATCAAACTAATATCGTGTTAGCTATGTCTCCGGTGATCCAATACCCTGTATTTAATGTGAAAAACATGCCTGTTTATGTGGAGTTTGGGATCGGGGTTTCACTGTTAGATGACACCCATTTTGCAGGTAAAAACGTTAGTACTCACTATCAGTTTGAGGATAGGTTGGGTTTGGTTGCAGACCTAGATGAAGACTCAACCTTAGCTCTTAGGTATTTACATTACTCAAATGCGGGGTTCAAAAGCCCTAACCCTGGCCTTGATTTTATTTCACTGTCTTATGCAAGACGATTTTAAGTGCTACTATATCGCTGTGTATATCGGCAGGATTTCAAGATGGAAACTTGGCAAATTATAGCCATTGTTGTTGCCGTATTTGGTGTAGTAATTGGTAACCTTATGTTGCTAAAACATGCAGCAAAAATGGACTTCAAAGTGCCTAAAAGCGATGATAATGAAGATAAAAAAAGCCCTGATGAATAATCAGGGCTTTTCTATTATAGACTTCAGCTTAGTTTACACTAACCAATGTGCCATTAAGACAATCACCGGTAATGTTACTAAGGTTCTTAAAATAAAGATGAAGAACAACTCGATAATATTAACCGGGATTTTGCTACCTAAAAGCAGTGCACCTACTTCCGACATATAAATCAATTGCGTCACACTCATTGCAGCAACGATAAAGCGTGTTACATCACTTTCGATACTACCAGCGGCAAGAATCGAAGGAATAAACATATCAGCAAAGCCAACCATAATTGTTTGTGCGGCAGCTTCAGCTTCTGGTACTTGTAATAGCTCTAAGAATGGTACAAACGGCTTGCCCATATACTCAAAAATTGGCGTATATTCAGCAATAATCAAGGCAAATGTGCCAACAGCCATAACCACAGGTAATACTGCAAATACCATATCAAATGCGTTATGTAAGCCTTCTTTTACTGTACCTGCAAAGCCCGGTGCAGTGCGTGCTTTAGCAAGCGCCACATCAAGTGAATGAGAAACTAATGTTTTACCTTCAGGCACTGACTCTGCGTCTTTATCAGGCTCTGTTCCATCTACATAGAGATCTTTTTTAAAGCGTAGCGGTGGTAAACGAGGCACAATTAGCGCTGCGGCTAAACCAGCTAAACACACTGTTAAGTAAAACGGTGCAAAAAGGTGCTCAAGCTTTACTTGACCAATCACAACTAAACAAAAGGTAATTGATACAGCTGAGAAAGTGGTACCAATAATAGCCGCTTCGCGCTGCGTATAATGTTTGTCTTCATACTGACGAGCGGTCATCAAAATACCCACACTGCCGTCACCTAACCAAGATGCTACACAGTTAACCGCACTTCGGCCTGGCACACCAAAAAGTGGGCGCATAACTTTAGTTAATAAGGTACCAACTAGCTCTAACAAGCCGAAGTTTAATAATAATGGTAATAGTAAGCCCGCTAAAACAAACACAGAAAACAATACTGGCAACAAGTCGTTTAACACCAGTGCTCCGGTATTACCGGAAATAATCATTTCTGGCCCTTGCTTTGTGTAGGTCAAAACGATAAAAACCATACCCAGTAATCGAACACTCAGCCAAAGCCAACTAACATCAAATAAATGTTTAATTATAAAGAACTTAAGTAATGGCTGCGGTTTAAACAACTTTATCACTAAAGATAAAATACCGGTGATACAAACAATGCTGGTAATTAAACCCAGTGCAAATGGGCCAATCCACTCTTGCACTGCTTTTGCCATAACAGCAATCGGAATGGTCATTGCTTCACCTATGGGTACCGGCGTCATAAACAAGAAGACACCTATAAGTGAAGGAACGAAAAAGGTAAACAAGGTTCGCAAGTCACTGCGATTTGCTGTGTTTAAGTTAGACATATTTTCAACCTGTAAAAACCACAAAAAGAGCGGCTAAGCTCTTTTTGTGGTGGTTTTGACTTTTTTAATTATTAAATATTGATACCGCGCTGACGCAGTGCATTTTCTAATGCTTGCTGGAGGTCATTCATTGTACCAGGCTCTAATGTCGAACCTTCAGAGTCCATCCAAGTTAAACTTGTGCCGCCATCATTGGTGCGGCTAACAAGAATTTGGTATTGGCCATCTTCAATCGGAAGTTCAGATAATTCTTCACCCCAAATTGAATCCCATACGCTTGACTCAGGCTTTTTGTAATCAGCCGTGATCAAACCACGCTCTTGGTCAATCTCTACGATAGTGAAAGATAAGCGCTCTAAGAAACCTGAGAAACGATCAAACACCATGTTGTAATCTTGCTCTGTAACCAATGCCGCATTACCTTTGTTATCAAAGCCCATTTCTAATGAAATAATGCCTTGTTTTTTACGCATATCAACTTCAAGTTGACGGTAACGATAATCAAACTCAGCAATCACTTGGTTTAATGCACGAACTTCAAGCTGTTGTTGTAGTAATGGTGTTAACGGTACTGAGTCACTTTTATAATCAGCAAGCTTAGAAGTTAACGAAGCTGTACGCTGATGCGACTTTTCTTCAATTGTGAAGATAAAGCGCTGCTGTGATACTTCAGTTTCAGTTTCCCAGAACCAACCTTCTTCAGGTTTAATAATGGCATACCAACCTGTTTCAATTGAATTTGAGGCTTTGTCTTCTTTTAAAGCGGCGGTATTTTTTTCTGCTAGAACAGCTTTAATAGAGTCCCAGATAAATACATCTAAATCTTCGATACCATCGTTTTTATCAAAGTAGACACGTGCTTCTGTGTCACCTTCTTCAACCCAAGTACCTTGAGCAATGGTAATTACTTGCGCTGGCGGACGATAGTTTTTAGCTTCAGGATTGTTGTCGTATTGCGCAACATCCATTTTATAAGTTGGATCTTGAGCTGGTTGCGCTAATCCTGCTGGAGCTTTCACCGCTTCGTTAGCACGATAATTGCGTTTGTGGTGCGCTTCATCGGTAAAAACACCGCACCCTGTTAAACTTACCATTACGCTTACAGCAAGCGCCTTTGAGATCCAATACTGCACAGATATTTCTCCTTAGCAAACCCTTAATTTTTTAACAAATATATGAGTGGGTAATGCCGATTTGGTTCACTGTAAAATCACTTTTAACTTTACATTTATTGTTTTTATGCAAAAAACCCGAATAGATTGGGCTAGCGTAACGTATTTGATTGCTTATCGCCTTGCAAAATTTTAACTATGGTACTTTCTGATGCCCCTAAAAACAAGAAAGAGCGCACTTTATTCACGGCTTAATTAATCGCCGCTATCGTTAACGGAGCAAATTATGTTAAACTTCGCCGCCGTGCGGTATTAAACTCACGTGAAATCAAAGCTTATTTAAGCTTATATCCATTGGTATTGTTATTTACTAGGTATTTAAAATTCCATGACTGCTTTTACAAATCATCAGATAGTGCTCACTGCGATTGGCGAAGATAGACCCGGTATCGTTAGCGAATTAACTCAGTTAGTGAGTGATTGCCATTGCAATATAATTGACAGTCGCATTGCTATTTTGGGCAACGAATTTACCTTTATCATGCTATTAGCAGGTGATATGTCGGCAATTAGCCGTATTGAACATACATTGCCAACTAAAGGTATGGAGCTTGGTCTTTTAACCATGATGAAACGCACAGCAAGTCATGTTGCATGTGAATTTTGTGCCGGTTACACCCTCGAATACACAGGTATTGATACACCAGGAACATTAAGTAAAGTTACGCGCTTTTTTGCTGATAACAACATCAGCATTTGTTCTCTCAAGTCAGACACTTACGATGAAGATGACGAGCTTAAAATGCGCTGCGAACTCGAGTTTAATATTCCTGTTGAAGTCGATATTGATAACTTTAAAGTGAGCTTTGAAGATCTTTCTCGTAGTTTGAACGTAGATTATATTTTCAGACGCATTCGCTAAGGAGCAAAGCATGAAAACAATTAATCCATTACAAGCAGGTGATACAGCCCCTGCTTTTAGCTTACAAAATCAGAATGACGAAACTATCGTGCTAGCTGATCTTTTAAAAGAGCAGCAAGTACTGGTTTATTTCTACCCTAAAGCGTCAACACCAGGTTGTACTGTACAAGCAGAGAACTTACGTGATGAAAAAGCTGAGCTTGCTAAATTTAACACGCGTGTTGTGGGTATCAGCCCAGATCCAATCAAGCGTTTAAAGAATTTTGAAACCAAAAAAGAGCTTAACTTTGATTTACTAGCCGACGAAGATCACGCAATTGCTGATGCTTTTGGTATTTGGGGTTACAAGAAGTTTATGGGTAAAGAATACGAAGGAATTCATCGTATTAGTTTCCTTGTAGGCCAAGACGGTAAAATCAAACACGTGTTTGATAAGTTCAAAACCAAAGACCATCATCAGGTGGTGTTGGACTATTTAGCGCAGAATTGATAGTTACGAGTTACGAGTTACGAGTTACGAGTTACGAGTTACGAGTTACGAGTTACGAGTTACGAGAACATAGTAAAAAAGCGTTGCCATTGTGCAACGCTTTTTTGTTTTTAAGGCCACTGACTCAATTGACAAACTTATATAAATAGCAGATAAAATAGGAATAAATTTAGGTTTAAAACAAGTATATTGTTCATCTACAAGTTACCTAACTAGAACCCTTTATGCAGTGCTTTCAAGAGCCCAAAAGTATAGGGCTTACCGAAATAAGAGAGCGTTAACTATGCTATTAAAAGAAAAGTTAGTTATTTTATTGGGTGTTATTTGGTTCTCATTAGGAGTGATTTTTGTTATTGGTTTCGAGCCAATTGAAAAGTTGTTAATATGCCTAGGCATCTTTGTATACTTTTATAGATATATATATGCTTTTATTCTTGATAAAATAATATATGCCCCTTATACAGGTCAGAAAATCCCTTCTGTGCCTGAAAACAAAATATTGAGATTAGTATTATTTTTTCTTGGAATTTTTGTTTGCACTGGATCAACTTTCTTTGTCGGTTAGGATGGGGTTACAAGGAACATAGCAAAAAAGCGTTGCCATAGTGCAACGCTTTTTTGTTTTTAAAGGCTAATGACTCAATTGACAAACTTTTATAAATAGCAGATAAAATAGGAACACGCGCTGCGTTTTAAACGACACAATTAAATAACTTCCTAAAAATAATAAAAACAAGGATGTAAGATGATTATTGAAATTTTAACTCACACACCACTTTGGGTTTATGGTCTGTTTGTTGGCCTTATTTTTGTTGGCTGGCAACAAACTCGCGAGCGCTACGTAAAGCAGCCCACGTTATTGATACTGCCGCTGGGCATGCTTGCTTTATCATTTTTTGGTGCGACTTCAAGCTTTGGTTATAGCTTAACGATTATTCTGCTCTGGCTAGCTGGCATTGTTAGCAGTACGATCATTGGCGTATTGCTATTTTCTGCTTCATCAGCAAATTATCAAGCCCATAGCGCTTCTTTTAAAGTACCTGGCAGTTGGTGGCCAATGATATTCATCATGGCTATCTTCTTTACTAAATATGCGGTGGGTATATTAACAAGTATTAAGCCAGAGCTTTTTACAAATGCTACTCTCGTGTTATCACTTGCCGCTTTTTACGGCATTTTATCTGGCACTTTCATCGCTCGAGCAATCAGAGTGTTAAAAGTAAAAAACTGATACTAAGAACTAGCCAGTTAAACTAACTAATTCCTAAATATTTATGTACTTGAACCGATAAACGCCAATTCTTTGCAATACAGGTTTCAATGGCAAGTTTAGTTGCTGAGGTTTTTTGGCTAATTGGTTGTAGATACACTAAACGCGGATTCACACCTGTTTTTAAGAATAAATCTTCGAGCTCTTCCACATGCTTTTGCATTGCCACTGGGTGTTTAATTTCATCAGCACGCTGCATTGCACTGCGTAATACTTTATAGCCACCACGCATATTAATTTTTGGTGATACAGTCACCCATGTCTGCTCAGGGACTAAAATCTCAAATGTACCGCTGGTTTCAATTTGAGTCGAATAGCCATTTGCGTGTAATAATTCACACACTGGATTTAGGTCGTACATGCAAGGCTCACCA
>Ga0213837_1001324_pt1 | contig 13909 bp, 10 predicted proteins | sample SWPATP12_FD_160572 | JGI IMG/M metagenome (GOLD analysis project Ga0213837, IMG submission 160572) | Coastal seawater microbial communities from Marineland, Florida, United States - SWPA TP1 #2 | ecosystem: Environmental > Aquatic > Marine > Coastal | place: USA: Florida | collected 2016-08-06
CGAGTTCCGGCTCCGGCGCGCCGGCGGCCTCGCCGAGGCGGCGCAGATGCTCGGGGCGCATCTCGATCCGCTCGGTGGTCTCCAGGGCGCAGACGATCGGCAGTTGGTCTTCGGGCAGCCCGCGGCAGGCGGCGTACACTTCCTTGGCCGCGTGCGGGTCCACCGAGGTGTTCCATTCGGCCGTCGGCGTCGTGTTGCCCTGATAGTAGAAGCTGCCGCCCATGATGACTAGTCCCTTGAGCATCCGAGGGAGTTCCGGCTCGCGGCGCAGGGCCAGGGCGAAGTTGGTCAGCGGACCGGTGATCAGCCCGGTGATCTCCCCCGGGTGTGCCCGCACCTCCTCCACCCAGACGTCGACGGCGTGCCGCGCCGAGATCTGCTGCGCCGGCGGCGGAAGCTCGGCGTAGCCGATCCCCTGCGGGCCGTGGGTCTCCTCGGTGGTGACCAGCGGGATCTCCAGCGGGACCTCGGCGCCGATGGCCACCTCAATGCCCTCGCGGCCGCACAGCTCCAGAAGGGCCAGGCTGTTCAGCGCCACCTGCCGCGCCCCGACGTTTCCGGCGGTGCAGGTGATGGCCTGGATGCGGACCTCGGGCCGGGACAGCAGGTAAACCAGGGCCAGGGCATCATCGATCCCGGTGTCGAGGTCCATCAGGATCGTGCGCGTGACGGGAGTGCCCGCCGCGGAGCTGCCCTGGGCCAGATTCTTTTGGGCCGGACCGCTCAGAACAGCGCCACCTTGGGCGTGCGCGGGAAGATGTCGTCCAGCTCGGCGAGTTCGGCACGGTTGGGGATCCAGGCCACGGCGGCGGCGTTCTGGCGCACCTGCTCCGGCGTGGTGGCGCCGGCGATGACGCTGCTGACGGAGGGCTGGGCGGCCAGCCAGGAGAACGCGACCTGGACCTCGTTAAGCCCCCGCGCGGCGGCGAACTCGCCGAAGGCACCCAGCTGCTCCCGGTCGGCGTCGTGGACCAGGTTGGTTCGGGTGTGGCTGAGCCGGGACCCCTCGGGGGCACGCCCGGCCGAATACTTGCCGGTCAGCAGGCCGTTGGCGAGCGGGAAGTACGGCAGGACGCCCAGGCCGTAGGCCTCGGCGGCCGGGGTCACCTCAAGCTCGGCGCGGCGGTCCAGCAGGTTGTAGTGGTTCTGGCTGGAGATGAAGCGTGCTCCGCCGCGGGCGCGCGCCACGAACTCGGCCTCGGCGATCTGCCAGCCGGCCCGGTTGGAGTGGCCGATGTAGCGGACCTTGCCGCTCGTGACGAGGTCCTCGAGGGCCGAGAGCGTCTCATCGATCGGCGTCAGCGGGTCCGGCGTGTGGAACTGGTAGAGGTCGATCCAGTCCGTGCCGAGCCGGCGCAGCGAGGCCTCGGCCGCCTTGATGATGTAGCGGCGGGAACCGCGGGCGCCGAAGTCCTCGCCATTCGCGCCGCGCATGTCCATGCCGAACTTCGTGCCGATCACGGCATCGGCCCGGCGCGCCCCCAGGGCCTGGCCGAGCATGGACTCGCTCAGTCCGGGTTCCCGGCCGTACGTATCGGCGACGTCAAAGAAGGTAATCCCGGCATCCAGGGCCGCATGCACGACGGCGTCGGTACCCTCCTGCGATTCGGTTACGGTCCCGGAACGGCCCAGGTTGTTGCAGCCCAGACCCACAACCGAGACGGACAGTCCGGAATTTCCCACACGGCGGTATTCAGTCATGGATTTACCCTATATCGGCCCGCCGGGTGCCCCGGCCAACGGCGCCTGGTCAGGGCATGGGCAAGGGCCGCTACCCTGCCGGCAACTCCAGCCCGTGCTCGTCCATGGCGTCCTGGAGTTGCGCCAGGGTGCGCGGGCAGACGCCCGGCATCCCGGCAAGCTTGCGCCGACCAAGCCGCACGAGGTGTTCGAGGGTTTCCACCCCCGCGTGCGCGAGCGACTTGCGCGCCGGCGCCGCCAGCCCCGCCGGAAGCGGAGTGCTGCCTGGTTGAGAGGATTTTCGCGTCATTGCGTTGCCTTTCAGTCGGTTGCCCCCAAACTGATGCGAGCCGTGCCCGGCTCCTTACCGGTGTGGCCTACAGCGTGAAACTGTTGGCCGGTTTCGGTGAGTACTTGAGCTTGAAATTCTCCTCGCCAAACGGCGCCGCGCCAATGCTCAGCTTGGTGAAGTCCAAATCCTCGCCCCGGATACAGACCTTGATGGCGTTGACCGTCTTGTTGACGTCGGGGGTGAGGCAGAAGATGTTCAGCTTCGCGTCGGAAAACTCGCTGCGGTCCACGATCCCCAGGCCCCGCCAGGCAAGGTGGCTGATCAGGGCGTCTTTGGCTTTTTCCTCGAGGTACTTGTCACGGCTGGTCCCCTCCCTGGTCTTGAGTGCATACTGGGCCACCACCCAGAACTGCTCGTCCTCGGGGATTTCGGCGTAGCCGTCCTCGGCGCACTGCACCGCGAAGGCATCCATGAGGCGCTCCGCGGCTTCGGCGTCCTCGACGTCGGTCTCATCCGTTTTGCTCTGGTGCCCGACAACGCCGTGGTTCATCACGAACTGGCTGTAGTCCTCGTCAAACCAGGCTTCCCTGAACTCCAGGGTGCCCTCTTCGTCACGCTTGTAAACCCGGATTATTCCACTCATGTGCCAGTTCCTTCCTGGGCCGCACGGCGCCGCCAGGGGCGGCACCGCACGGGGTAGTGCTCAACAGATGTGCTGGCTACAGCAGCGGCAGGCTGCCGGTGCTGGGGTGTTCGTGGCCGGGCAGGGGCCGCGCAAACGGCACCTTGGTGCCCAGGACCTGGGCGACGACGTCGTGCGTGATCTGCTGGGCGGTCAGCCCGACGCGTTCAAGCACCTGGCTGCGGGTGCCGTGATCGAGGAACTCGACGGGCAGGCCGACCTCGTTGAGGGCGGTGTCCACCCCGGCCGCGCGCATCTCCTGCCGGATCCGGGAGCCGACGCCGCCGGCCCGGACGCCGTCCTCGATGCAGATGACCAGGCGGTGATGGGCGGCGAGATCGATGATGGACCTCCGTACCGGGAGGACCCAGCGCGGATCGACCACGGTGGAGCTGATGCCCTGGGCGCCAAGCCGGTTGGCGACGTCCAGTGCGAGTTCGGACATGGCGCCCACGCTCACGATCAGGACGTCGTTCTCGCTCGAGCCTGCCGGGCGGCGGGCCAGCACGTCCACGCCGTCGCCCAGGCGTTCGAGCGCCTCAACTTCGGCGCCGACGCTGCCCTTGGAATAGCGGATCACGCTGGGGGCATCTTCGATGGCCACGGCCTCGCGCAGTTCCTCGCGCAGCCGGGTGGCGTCGCGCGGTGCCGCGAGATGCAGCCCGGGGACGATCTGGACCATGGCCATGTCCCACATGCCGTGGTGGCTCGCGCCGTCCGGTCCGGTGACGCCGGCCCGGTCCAGGACGATCGTGACGCCGGCCTTGTGCAGGGCCACGTCCATCAGCAACTGGTCGAAGGCCCGGTTCAGGAAGGTGGCGTAGACCGCGACCACCGGGTGCAGTCCCCCGAACGCCATGCCGGCGGCCGAGGTGAGGGCGTGCTGTTCGGCGATGCCGACGTCGAACACCCGCTCCGGGTGCCGGGCGGCGAACTTGTGCAGCCCCACCGGAATCAGCATGGCCCCGGTGATGCCGACGATGTCCTTGCGCTCGTCGGCGATGTCGGCGATCTCGTCGGCGAAGACGGCGGTCCACGATTTGGCGCCGCCGGCTTCGGCGGGTGCGCCCGTCTCCGGATCGATGATTCCCACCGCATGGAACTGGTCGGCCTCATGGGCCCGGGCGGGAGCGTAGCCGTGGCCCTTTTCCGTCATGGCGTGCACAATCACGGGGCCGGCATAGTTCTTGGCCGTGGCCAGGGCGTTTTCCATGGCCTGGAGGTTGTGGCCGTCCACGGGACCGATGTACTTCATGCCGAGGTCCTCGAACATGCCCTGCGGAGCCCACCAGTCCTTGATGCCCTTCTTCATGGCGTGCAGGCTCTTGTAGGTGAACTGGCCTGCGGGGCCGCCGTTCTGAAGTTTGCGCTTCCACCATTCGAGGGTGCCTTCGTAGGCGGGGGCTGCGCGGAGCGAATCGATGGTGGGGCGAAGGGACGCCAGGTGGTCGGCGAACCCGCCGACGGTCGGGGCGTAGGAGCGTCCGTTGTCGTTGACCACAATGACGACGCGGCGTTTCTTGTCCGCCGCGATGTTGTTGATGGCTTCCCAGGCCATGCCGCCGGTCAGGGCGCCGTCGCCCACTACCGCGACGACGAAGCGGTCGCCGTCGCCGGTCAGCTGCCGGGCGCGCGAAATGCCGTCGGCCCAGGACAGCGACGAGGACGCGTGCGAGCTTTCGACGATGTCGTGCTCGGATTCTCCGCGGTCGGGGTACCCGGACAGGCCGCCCTGCTGGCGAAGCGTGCTGAAATTCTGGCGTCCGGTGAGGAGTTTGTGCACGTAGGACTGGTGCCCGGTGTCGAAGACGATGCTGTCGCGGGGGGAATCGAAGATCCGGTGCACCGCTATGGTGAGTTCGACGACGCCGAGGTTCGGGCCCAGGTGCCCTCCCGTCTGGGAGACGTTGCCGATCAGGAAATCCCTGACCTCGGCTGCCAGCTGATCCAGCTGCGCCTCGGACAACTTACTCAGGTCCTGCGGATTCCGGATGGTGTCCAAGATTCCCAACGGCCCCTCCTTCGGGTGGTAGACATACCTTTTAACTCTAACGCCTCCGGGCGGGCCGCCGCGCCGGACGGCGCAGGACCGCCGAAGGAACGCAGAAGCCCCGGCCGGTCAGTTGACCGGCCGGGGCCGTTGCTGCTGTTCCTCCTCGCGGGAGGGACCCCGCTAGTTCGCGGAGATCTGGCGCAGGACGTACTGCAGGATGCCGCCGTTGCGGTAGTAGTCCGCCTCGCCCGGGGTATCGATGCGCAGGACCGCGTCGAAGGACGTGACGGAACCGTCTTCGGCAGTGGCCGTGACCTTGAGGGTCTTCGGCGTGGTGCCTTCGTTCAGGGCGGTGACGCCCTCAACCGCGAAGGTTTCCGTGCCGGTCAGGCCCAGGCTGGCGGCGTTCTGGCCGGCCGGGTACTGCAGCGGCAGGACACCCATGCCGATCAGGTTGGAGCGGTGGATGCGCTCGTAGCTCTCGGCCACGACAGCCTTGACGCCGAGCAGCGCCGTGCCCTTGGCGGCCCAGTCACGGGACGAACCGGAGCCGTACTCCTTGCCTGCCAGGACCACCAGCGGGGTGCCGGCCGCCTGGTAGTTCTGGGCGGCGTCGTAGACGTAGGCCTGCGGGCCGTCGGCCTGGCTGAAGTCGCGGGTGAAGCCGCCCTCCACGCCGTCCAGGAGCTGGTTCTTGATGCGGATGTTCGCGAACGTGCCGCGGATCATGACCTCGTGGTTGCCACGGCGTGAGCCGTAGGAGTTGAAGTCCTTGCGCTCCACACCGTTGGCCAGCAGGTACTGCCCGGCCGGGGTGTCCGACTTGAAGGAACCGGCCGGGGAGATGTGGTCCGTGGTGACGGAGTCGCCGAGCTTGAGCAGCACGCGCGCACCGGTGATGTCCTGGACCGGCTCCGGCTTGGCCTTCATGCCCTCGAAGTACGGGGGCTTCCGGACGTAGGTGGACTTCTCATCCCAGGCGAAGGTGTCGCCGGCCGGGGTGTCGAGAGCCTTCCAGCGGTCGTCGCCGTCGAAGACGCCCTCGTAGCCGCGGGCAAACATTTCCTTGTCGATCGAGGAATCGATGACCTGCTGCACCTCGACCGGGTTCGGCCAGATGTCCTTCAGGAAGACGTCGTTGCCGGCCTCGTCCTGGCCCAGGGCGTCGTTGTCGAAGTCGAAGTCCATGGAACCGGCCAGGGCGTAGGCGATGACCAGCGGCGGGGAGGCCAGGTAGTTCATCTTCACGTCCGGGTTGATCCGGCCTTCGAAGTTACGGTTGCCGGAGAGCACGGCGGTGACGGAGAGGTCGTTGGCCTGGATGGCCTCGGAGATCTCGGCGTCGAGCGGGCCGGAGTTGCCGATGCAGGTGGCGCAGCCGTAGCCCACGATGTAGAAGCCGAGCTTCTCCAGGTACGGGGTCAGGCCCGACTTGTTGTAGTAGTCGGTGACAACCTTGGAACCGGGAGCCACGGAGGTCTTGACCCACGGCTTGGAGGTCAGGCCCTTGTCGACGGCGTTGCGGGCCAGGAGTGCGGCGGCCAGCATCACGGACGGGTTGGACGTGTTGGTGCAGGAGGTGATCGAGGCGATCGAGACTGCACCGTGGTCCAGTTCGAACTCGCGGCCGTCCGCGGTGGTGACGCTGACCTTGTTGGACGGGCGTCCGTTGGCCTTCGGGCCGTGCGCGTGCGGGGCCTGGTCCGTGAGGTGGCTTGCCGAGCCCGTGAAGGACGGCGCGTCGGAGGCCGGGAAACTCTCGTCGATCGCTTCGTCGACGCTGCCGTCGACGAGGTCTTCCTTCACGTAGTTGCGCAGGTCCTCGCGGAACTGTGCCTTGGACTCGGTGAGGATGATGCGGTCCTGCGGGCGCTTCGGGCCGGAGATCGACGGAACAACCGTGGACAGGTCCAGCTCGAGGTACTCGGAGAACTTGATCTCGCGGGAGGGATCGTGCCAGAGGCCCTGTTCCTTCGCGTAGGACTCCACGAGGGCCACGTTCTCGTCGGACCGGCCGGTGAGGCGCAGGTAGTCGAGGGTGACGTCGTCGATCGGGAACATCGCGGCGGTGGAGCCGAACTCGGGGCTCATGTTGCCGATGGTGGCGCGGTTGGCCAGCGGCACAGCCGCGACGCCTTCGCCGTAGAACTCCACGAACTTGCCGACGACGCCGTGCTGGCGCAGCTGCTCGGTGATCGTGAGGACGACGTCGGTGGCGGTGGCGCCGGCCGGGATGGAGCCGGTGAGCTTGAAGCCCACGACGCGCGGGATGAGCATGGAGACGGGCTGGCCGAGCATGGCAGCCTCGGCCTCAATGCCGCCCACGCCCCAGCCCAGCACGCCCAGGCCGTTGACCATAGTGGTGTGCGAGTCGGTGCCCACGCAGGTGTCCGGGTAGGCGCGGACGACGCCGTCGATTTCGCGGGTCATGACCGTGCGGGCCAGGTACTCGATGTTGACCTGGTGCACGATGCCGGTGCCCGGGGGGACGACCTTGAAGTCATCAAATGCGGTCTGGCCCCAGCGCAGGAACTGGTAACGCTCGCCATTGCGCTGGTATTCGATCTCCATGTTGCGCTCCAGCGCGCCGGAGTTGCCGAAGGCGTCAATCTGGACCGAGTGGTCAATGACCATTTCGGCCGGCGCCAGCGGGTTGACCCGCTTCGGGTCTCCGCCGAGCTCCTTGACGGCCTCACGCATGGTGGCGAGGTCAACGACGCAGGGCACGCCGGTGAAGTCCTGCATGATCACGCGCGCCGGCGTGAACTGAATCTCGGTGTCGGGCTCCGCACTGGGATCCCAGCCTGCCAGGGCACGGACGTGGTCGGCCGTGATGTTGGCACCGTCCTCGGTCCTCAACAGGTTTTCAAGCAATACCTTGAGGCTGAACGGAAGGTTTTCTGCACCTTCGACGGAGTTCAACCGGAAAATTTCGTATTCGGTTCCGGCTACATTAAGTTTGCCTTTTGAACCGAAGCTGTCCACAATGCTCATTCGCAGGACTCCTCTCGCAACAGTTTCATCTTTGTCGCGCCGCTGTACCCTTGCTAGTTAGGTCTGCCTAACTAATACAGGCATCAGTACATCAGGGTACGAATGCAGGTACGAAACGCAGGGAACAGCCGTTTCATAAACGGCAGTCTCACTAGCAGCAGTGACATTAACAGCAATGTCACTATCTACAGTGCCACTGACAGCAGTGCCATTAACAGCAATGTCACTAACAGCAATGCCACTAACAGCAGTGGTGATGTAGCGCGACGACGGACTACTACGCCCATCCTAGTGGCATCACCCTTCGGGCGTCAGCAACGCCACAGTCTCCATGTGATGGGTGTGCGGGTACAGGTCGAAGGCGCGCAGCCCCGCCAACCCCCAGCCGCCTTGGCGGAAGTAACTGAGGTCGCGGGCGAACGACGCCGGGTCGCACGACACATAGGCGATGGCCCGCGGACCGGCGTCCATCAGCTGCTTGACCACTGCTTTGCCGGCCCCGGCGCGCGGCGGGTCCAGGATGAGGGCGTCGAAGTTTCGGGGTTTTTGCCGGAGCACCCGTTCGACGCGGCCCTGGACGATCTCCACCTGGGCGGCGTCGTGCAGGTTCTTGCGTGCATCACGGCTGGTTCCCGGCGCGCCCTCGACCGACAGCACGGATCCCGTCACGCCCACGGCGTCGGCCAGCGGGGCCGTGAACAGCCCGGCCCCGGCGTAGAGGTCCGCCACCACGGAGCCCGGCGCGAGGTAGCCGCCGTCGTGCAGGAAACCCGTGACGGCGCCGACGAGCGTGTCCGGGGCGTCCCGGTGGATCTGCCAGAAGCCGTCGCCGGTCACCCGGTAGTCGTGGCCCGCCGCGGACTCCTGGACATAGGTGCGGCCGCGCAGCTGCAGCACCTCGCCGGAGGCCGGGTCCAGGCTGGCCACCGAGACGTCGTCGGGCAGCTGGGCCAGGATGCCGGCGAGCCGCTTGGACCGGGTGCCGGGGGCGGGCACCAGCAGCACGAGCGGCCGGGAGCCGTTTGCGGGGGCAGCGACCTCGACGCGGGCGATGCCCTGCAGGTCGATGTCCCAGAGCCGGAGCGCGTTGATGCCGTCCACGGCCAGCGGCATCTCCCGCACGGGCAGGACGGCATCGGAGCGGTGGGCGTGCATGCCGAGCTTGCCGGCCGGGGTCACGGCGAAGCCTGCACGGGTCCGCCAGCCGAGGCCGGGAACCGGACCGTGTTCCGCGCCCTGCCCGTCGGCGTCTTCCGGGGAGAGTCCGGCGTCCCCGGCAGCGATGCCGACGGCTTCGACTGTGATCTGGCCTGCGGGCGCAAATTCGACGCCGGCCAGCCGCTTGAGCTGTTCGGCCAGGACGTCGGCCTTGAGGCTGCGCTGGCGTTCCAGCGCAATGTGGCCTAGTTCGGCGCCGCCGACGGGCGGGTGCCGGTGCGACCAGGAGCGCGCGGAATCGGCGAGGTCCCAGAAGTGCGGCACCCGGTCCGGCGAGGGCTCGAGGACCTCCACGACGTCGGCGCGCCAGAATTTGGCGGACGGGCCGTCGTCGGTGAGCCGGACGCGGACTTTCTCGCCGGGGATGCCGTGGCGGACGAAGACGACGCGTCCCTCATGCCGGGCCACGCAGTGCCCGCCGTGGGCGACGGGTCCGACGTCGAGCGTCAGTTCGGTGCGGGTCTCGTTGTGGGTGTTCGTCCGGGTGTCGGGGGTCATTGGATATCCTGCAGTTTCTTCGCTTCTTCGGACGACTTGAGCTGCCACGGCACGCTGCACACCATGACGCCGGGCTCGAAGTGCAGCCGGGTCTTGATGCGCAGCGCGGTCTGGTTGTGGACCAGCTGCTCCCACCATTTGCCCACGACGTACTCCGGGATGTAGACCACGATCAGGTCGCGCGGGGAATCCCGGCGCATGTTCTTGATGTACTCCATGATCGGAGTCACCGTTTCGCGGAACGGGCTGGCGAGCACGGTCAGGGGCACCGGAATTTCGAGTTTCTCCCAGTCCGCGACCGTCGCCTCGGTCTCTTCCGGGCTGATGTCCACGGTGATGGCGTCCAGCCGCGACGGGCGTGAGGCGCGGGCGTAGGCCAAGGCGCGCAGGACCGGTTTGCGGACGTGCGAGACGAGCAGCACGGCGTGCACCCGGGTAGGCAGGGCGCGCGGCGAGGAGTCCTCGTCCACGGCGAGTTCCTTGGCCACGTTGTCATAGTGCGCCCGGATGCTCCACATGATCAGGAACAGCACGAACATGGCCAGCAGCGCGATCCAGGCGCCCTGCGAGAACTTGGTGATCAGGACGATGACCAGAACCAGGGCGGTCATGCAGAAGCCGACGGTGTTGATGGTCCTCGACTTGATGATGCGCAGCCGCACGGACGGTTCCTTGGACAGTTTCAGTTCCCGGCCCCAGTGCCGGATCATGCCCAGCTGGCTCATCGTGAAGGAGATGAAGACGCCCACGATGTAGAGCTGGATGAGCTTTGTGACGTCCGCGTTGAAGGCGATGATCAGTACGAGGGCGCCGGCCGCCAGGGCCAGGACGCCGTTGCTGAAGGCCAGCCGGTCGCCACGGGTGCGCAACTGGCGCGGCAGGTAGCCGTCCTGCGCCAGGATCGAGCCGAGTACCGGGAAGCCGTTGAACGCCGTGTTGGAGGCGAACACCAGGATGACGCCGGTCGCGGCGACAACGATGTAGAACGGGATGGATCCCTCGCCGAAGACGGTCTGCGCGATCTGGCTGATGGCCGGGTTCTGGATGTAGCCCTCCTCCAGCGGCTTGCCGTTCAGGAGGAACTCCGTGGCCGGATCCAGCACGATGTGCACTTTGGTGGCGTTGGCCAGGTAGATGATGCCGGCGAGCATGGCGGAGGCAATGACGCCGAGCAGCAGCAGCGTGGTGGCGGCGTTCTTGCTCTTGGGCTTCCGGAAGTTGGGCACGCCGTTGCTGATGGCCTCGACACCGGTGAGGGCCGCGGCGCCGGAGGAAAAGGCGCGCAGCAGCAGGAACGCGCCGGCCAGCCCGACGAGTCCTTCGTCGAAGCCAGGCTCCGGCACGATCTCGAACGCTGCCGACGGCGCCTGCCCCAGTTGGCCGGTGGCGGCCTGGAAGACCCCGACGGCGGTCATGCCCAGGATGGAGGCCATGAAGATGTAGGTGGGCACGGCGAACACAGTGCCGGCTTCCCGGATTCCGCGCAGGTTTACGAGGGCCAGGATCACGACGCCGATCGTGGCAATCGCGGCCTGTTGTCCGTGCAGGGAGGGCACGGCGGTGGTCAGGTAGGTCGCGGCGGACGACATGGAGACCGCCACGGTCAGCACATAGTCCACCAGCAGCGCAGAGGCTACGGTGAGGCCCGCATACTTGCCCAGGTTCACGTTGGCGATCTCGTAGTCGCCGCCGCCGGAGGGGTAGGCGTGGACGTTTTGGCGGTAGGAGGCCACAACGGTCAGGAGCACCACCATCACGGCGAGGCCCACCAGGGGCGAGATGGCCACCGCACTCACGCCGGCCAGGGCCAGGGTCAGGAGGATTTCATCCGGCGCATACGCTACGGAAGACAGCGCGTCCGACGCGAAAATGGGCAGCGCGATCCGCTTCGGCAAGAGTGTGTGGGCCAGACGGTCGTTCCGGAAGGGCTTGCCTACCAGCACCCGCTTCACGGCATTGAAAATTGTCAGCACCACACAAAGCTAGTCTGATTCGGACGCGATGTCATGACGGTGAAGTCTGCGCGCGCACGGCCGCCGCACGGCGCCTTGCGGCCGTGGCTTTCCGGCGCCCCGCGGCCGGTAGAGTTTTACGCAGTATCAGACGCAGAACCAAGAGGAGGCCCATGTGGCGCACTTCGTGATCATGGGTTGTGGCCGTGTTGGGGCAACTCTGGCACACACGCTCGAGGACGCCGGCCATTCGGTGGCCATCATCGACCAGGATGACCGCGCCTTCCGGCGGCTCCGCACGGGATTTTCCGGGCGAAAGGTCACGGGGGTCGGCTTTGACCGCGAGACGCTGAAGCGGGCCGGCGTCGAGGAGGCCTACGCCTTCGCGGCGGTCTCCAGCGGCGACAACTCCAACATCCTCGCCACCCGGGTGGCGCGGGAGACCTTCCACGTTCCCCATGTTGTGGCCAGGATCTACGATCCGGGCCGCGCCGAAATCTACCAGCGCCTCGGCATTCCCACGGTCGCCGCGGTCCGCTGGAGCGCCGACCAGGTGCTGCGCCGCATCCTGCCCGAACAGCACATCGCCGGCGACTTCCGGGAGCCCTCGGGCCGCCTGGTCCTCGCCGAGGTGGACCTCAACCCCGACTGGATCGGGCACCCGATCTCCTCGATTGAGAAGGCGGCCGGCATCCGGATCGCGTATCTGACCCGGTTCGGCGAGGGCATGCTGCCCGCTGCCGGTACCTCCTTCCAGGACGGCGACACCGTCCACGCCATGCTGAACGTGGACCGGAGCTCCGAGATCGGCCATATTCTCGCCAAGTCCCCCGCCAAGGAGTCCTAAGTGAAAGTCGTCATCGTCGGTGCCGGAAGCGTCGGTTCCTCGATTGCCCGCGAACTGCTGGCCCACAAGCACGAAATCCTGCTGATCGACGAGAAGCCGGAGGTGATCGGCCGGAGCGGCCTGCGCGGCGCGCACTGGCTGGTCGGCGATGCCTGCGAGCTCAGCACCCTGCAGGACGCCAAACTCGAGGACGCCGACGTCGTGGTCTCCGCCACCGGTGACGACAAGGTCAATCTGGTGGTCTCGCTGCTGGCCAAGACGGAATTCGGCGTCGGGCGCACGGTCGGCCGGGTCAACAACCCCAAGAACGACTGGATGTTCGACGACTCCTGGGGCGTCGACGTCGCGGTTAACACCCCGCAACTGATGACCGCGCTGGTGGAGGAGGCGGTGGAGATCGGTGACCTCGTCCGGCTGCTGACGCTGCAGACCGGCGTGTCATCGCTGGTGGAGTTCACGGTCCCGCACGATTCCCATGTGATCGGCCTGACCGTGGGCGATGTCCAGTGGCCCGAGGACTCCACCCTCGTGGCGATCCTGCGGGACCAGGCGCCCATCACGCCGAGCCGGGACGACGTGATCGACGGCGGCGATGAACTGTTCTTCGTGACCACGATCGCCGCCGAGGACGAACTCCGCTCCCTGCTGGCACCGGAATCCCCGCTCGAGGATCAGCACCCGGTGACCTCGGACCAGCACGGCCACGCCACCCAGCCGGCCACGAACGACGGCTTCGACGGCTGACTTCCCGGGTTAAACCACAGATGCGCTATCAGTAATGGCCGTTCCCAAGGCTGGGAACGGCCATTGCTGATAGCGCATCGGGTCAGTTGGGCTCGTCGGCCCCGGCCCCGGCCTCGGCGGGCACCCGCACCGGACGGGTCAGCAGCCAGGCAATCCAGACCCCGAGGATGTAGAGCGGGGCGCCCATGAGGAGCCGGGTGGTGGCGAGGGCGGCGAGGCCCTGCTCCCCCATGAAGTAGAGCGGCACCTGCACCACGAGCCGCAGGACCAGCACGGCAACGATCACCCACGTGCCGATCGCGTAGGCCCTGACCCGCTTCGGATCCTTGCGCCATTCAAGGCCCTCGTTGCGGATGAAGCCGAAGAGCAGGCCCGCGATCGGCCAGCGCACGGCCACCGAGATGGACATCGCCACGATGTAGCCGAGGTTGGTGAAGAACCCCAGGACATAGAAGTTTTCCGCCTTGCCGGTCGAGGTGGCCAGCCAGGCGGAAAGTCCGACGCCGATGAAGCCCGCCAGCGCCTGGGTCAGGGGCTTGCGCTGGACCAGCCGTGCCACGGTGAAGACGGCGGCCACGGCCAGGGCAGCGATAACGGCCAGCGTCAGGTTTTCCCTGTCGATGGTGAAGGCGATGAGGAAGACGAGTCCCGGCAGGATGCTCTCCGCGATGCCCTGGATGCCGCCGGCGCTCTTGAGCACGTCGATGTTGCCGTTGCTCGACCGGTGCAGGCCGGCCTTTGTGGCATAGTCCTCGGCAAGCTGGGCGACAGTCGGCTGGGACGCAACGGGCTGCGAAATGTCCCGGCCGGCGGCGGAGGACTCCCCCGGCAGCCGGCCGGCGTCCTGTGGTGCCAGATCCTGTGGCGCCAGATCCTGTGGTGCCAGATCCTGTGGTGCCCGCTCGGGGTGTTCGGGCAAGGTCATTGCTCCTCCTGGCGGGAGAGTATTTCGTAGCGGGGATTGAAGATCGTGGGCAGCCCGTCGCGCATGGTGACCATGCCCTCGAGC
>Ga0213837_1001327_pt1 | contig 13876 bp, 9 predicted proteins | sample SWPATP12_FD_160572 | JGI IMG/M metagenome (GOLD analysis project Ga0213837, IMG submission 160572) | Coastal seawater microbial communities from Marineland, Florida, United States - SWPA TP1 #2 | ecosystem: Environmental > Aquatic > Marine > Coastal | place: USA: Florida | collected 2016-08-06
CGAAGGCTACGGCGGGCCCGCCGCGTACCAGCGCTTCGTGGACGCCGCCCACGCCGCCGGCCTTGGCGTCATCCAGGACGTGGTCTACAACCACCTCGGCCCCAGCGGCAACTATCTTCCCCGGTTCGGGCCCTACCTGAAATCGGGGGAGGGCAACACCTGGGGCGACTCCGTCAACCTGGACGGCCCGGATTCGGACGAGGTGCGCCGCTACATCCTGGACAACGCCGCGATGTGGCTGCGCGACTACCACGTGGACGGCCTGCGGCTGGACGCCGTGCACGCCTTCAAGGACGAGCGGGCGGTCCACCTGTTGGAGGACTTCGGAGCCCTCGCGGATGAAGTGTCCGCCGAGACCGGACGGCCCGCCACGATGGTTGCCGAGTCGGACCTGAACAATCCGCGCCTGCTCTACCCGCGGGCTGTGAACGGCTACGGCCTGGCCGGGCAGTGGAGCGATGACTTCCACCATGCGGTCCACGTGAACGTCAGCGGCGAAACCACCGGCTACTACAGCGACTTCGATTCGCTCGCAGCCCTGGCCAAGGTCCTGGAGAAGGGTTTCTTCCACGACGGCAGCTACTCCAGCTTCCGGGAACGGCACCACGGCCGGCCCATCGACGCTTCGCTGGTCCACCCGGCCGCCCTGGTGGTGTGCAGCCAGAACCACGACCAGATCGGCAACCGGGCCACCGGCGACAGACTCTCCCAAAGCCTCGGCTACGGGCAACTGGCGCTCGCCGCCGTCGCGACCCTGACCTCGCCCTTCACGCCGATGCTGTTCATGGGCGAGGAATACGGCGCAACCACCCCCTGGCAGTTCTTCACCTCGCACCCGGAGCCCGAGCTGGGCAAAGCCACCGCGGAGGGCCGGATCAAGGAATTCGCACGGATGGGCTGGGACCCAGCCGTGGTGCCGGACCCGCAGGACCCGGCAACCTTCACCCGCTCCAAGCTGGACTGGTCCGAAGCCGGCTCGGGGGAGCACGCGCGGCTCCTCGAGCTGTACCGGAAGCTGATCGCGCTTCGCCGCGCGACGCCGGAACTCGCCGACGGCGGGTTCGCGGAGACCGCCGTCGACTTCAGCGAGGACGAGGGGTGGCTGCTGCTGCGCCGCGGAAGGGTGGAAGTGGCGATGAACTTCTCCGCCGAACCGCGCCGGATTTCCCTGGGCGGCGCTTCGCTGCTGCTCGCCACCGAGGACGGCGTCGCGCTGTCCGGCGGCCGGGTGGAGCTGCCCGGCCACAGTGCCGCCGTCGTCTCCAACTAGGACAGGATAAAACGCATGACTTACGTTGCAGCAGAGAACCGTTACGACACCATGCCCTACCGCCGCGTCGGGCGCAGTGGGCTGAAGCTTCCCGCCATCTCCCTGGGGCTGTGGCACAACTTCGGGGACGACAAGCCCTTCGAGGTGCAGCGGGCCATCCTGCGCCGCGCCTTCGACCTCGGCGTGACGCACTTTGACCTGGCCAACAACTACGGGCCGCCCTACGGCAGCGCCGAGACCAACTTCGGGCGCCACTTCAAGGACGACTTCGCCCCCTACCGGGACGAACTCATCATCTCCAGCAAAGCCGGCTACGACATGTGGCCCGGCCCGTACGGCAACTGGGGGTCCCGCAAGTACCTGCTGGCCAGCCTGGACCAGTCGCTGACGCGGATGGGCCTGGACTACGTGGATATCTTCTACAGCCACCGCCCGGACCCGGAGACCCCGCTGGAAGAGACCATGGGCGCCCTGGACCAGGCTGTGCGCTCGGGCAAGGCGCTCTACGCCGGCATCTCGTCCTATACCCCGGAGCAGACCCTTGAGGCGGCCCGGATCCTGAAGGAACTCGGCACCCCGCTGCTGATCCACCAGCCCAGCTACTCCATGCTGAACCGCTGGACGGAGAACGGCAGCCCCAGCCTGTACGAGGCGCTGGAGCAGGTGGGCGCAGGGGCCATCGCCTTCTCGCCGCTGGCGCAGGGCATGCTCACCGACCGCTACCTCAACGGCGTCCCGGAGGATTCCCGCGCGGCGCAGGACAAGTCGCTGGACCAGGGCATGATCACCCAGGAAAACCTGGACCGCGTGCGGGGGCTCAACCGCATCGCCGAAGGCCGGGGCCAGACCCTGGCGCAAATGGCGATCGCCTGGATCCTGCGCGAACAGGGCAAGGGCACCTCGGTGACGTCCGCGCTGGTCGGGGCCTCCAGCGTCCGGCAGCTCGAGGACACCTTGGCGGCCATCAACAACCTGGACTTCACGGCCGATGAACTGGACGCGATCGACGAGTTCGCCGTCGAGTCCGACATCAACCTCTGGGCCCAGAAATGAGCGGTGGCGGCGCCGTTCCGCGGCGCCGCCACCGTTCGTAACAGATTCGGTGCCGTGGCCGGGAACAACTAAGGTCCCGGCGCCGTTGACTAGAATGCTAAGGGCGCCGCATGGCGTTGTGCCCGTTTGCCGCCGTCGTACATCAGAGTGCGACCGCGCCGGGCGCGTGAAGTTTGTTCTCAAAGGGAGTTTCGTGTCTACAAATCCGATTCGTGTTGCAATCGTCGGCGTGGGTAACTGTGCCACTTCGCTGGTCCAGGGTGTCGAGTACTACCGGGACGCCGATCCCCAGGCCACGATCCCGGGTCTGATGCACGTGCAGTTCGGCAAGTACCACGTGAACGACGTGCAGTTCGTCGCAGCGTTCGACGTCGACGGCAAGAAGGTGGGCCAGGACCTCTCCGCCGCCATCCTCGCCAGCGAGAACAACACCATCAAGATTGCGGACGTCCCGCCGACCGGCGTGACCGTCCAGCGCGGCCCGACCCTCGACGGCCTCGGCAAGTACTACCTCGAGACCATCGAGCAGTCCCCGGAGGAGCCGGTCGACGTCGTCCAGGCGCTCAAGGACGCCAAGGTCGACGTAATGGTCTGCTACCTGCCCGTGGGCTCCCAGGAAGCGGCCGAGTTCTACGCCCAGTGCGCGATCGACGCCGGCGTGGCCTTCGTCAACGCGCTGCCGGTGTTCATCGCCGGGACCAAGGAGTGGGCGGACAAGTTCACCGCCGCCGGCGTGCCGATCGTGGGCGATGACATCAAGAGCCAGATCGGTGCCACCATCACGCACCGCGTCATGGCCAAGCTTTTCGAAGACCGCGGTGTCACCCTGGACCGCACCTACCAGCTGAACGTCGGCGGCAACATGGACTTCAAGAACATGCTGGAGCGCGACCGCCTCGAGTCCAAGAAGATCTCCAAGACGCAGGCCGTCACCTCCAACGTCGAAGCCGACCTGGCCGCCAAGGACGTGCACATCGGCCCGTCGGACTACGTGCAGTGGCTCGATGACCGCAAGTGGGCGTTCGTGCGCCTCGAGGGCCGCAACTTCGGTGACGCCCCGGTCTCGCTCGAATACAAGCTGGAGGTCTGGGACTCCCCGAACTCCGCCGGCGTGATCATCGACGCGGTCCGCGCCGCGAAGATCGGCCTGGACCGCGGCATCGGCGGCCCGCTGCTCTCCGCATCGAGCTACTTCATGAAGTCCCCGCCGGAGCAGTTCAACGACGACCTCGCCCGCGAAAAGGTCGAAGCCTTCATCCGCGGCGACCTGGAGCGCTAGAGCCCGCTCCGGATGCCCTATCACTTGTGGTCCCCAAACCCCCGGTTTGGCGCCCACAAGTGATAGGGCATCTGTGGTTTAACTGGCGATGAGTGCCGCGCCGACTCTGCGAACCGCGGCGCGGAAACCGCCCTGCAGGTCATCGGCGTTTAGCTTGAAATACCGCCACCCCGCGGCGATGAAGGCCTCGTCGCGTCGGATGTCGCGGGACTGTTGTTCCCGGGTGAGGTGATGACCTCCGTCGTACTGGACAGCGATCCGGTGCTTCCGGTAGCCCAGGTCCGCGGCCGGGGAGTAGGGGTCGCCGGGCACAATGCGCACCTGCAGCTCAGGTTCCGGCAAGCCGGCCGCGGTGAGTGCCAAGCGCAGGAACGTCTCCGGCGCGGAATCCGCACCGGCTCGGACCAGGTCCGCGGCCAGGCGGGCTTTCACAATGCCCTGCAGCTTCGGGTGCCGCCGGATCATGGCCTTCAGCTGCGGAAGCGTGGCCCACGGCTCCGTGCGCTGCTCCAGACCGGGGCGCGGCTGGCGAACCAGCTGGTCGCCCACGGCCACGAGGTCCTCCAGCGGCACCATCCGGGCAAGGTCCAGCCACGTCCGGGCCGGCGTCGAGATTCGGATTCCCTCCCAGACCATGACCTCGTCGGCGAAAGCCAGCACGGTATGGCCGACAACGCCGGCCCTACGGGCCGGGGGCAGTGCCTTCGATTTGCTCAGGTGAAGTTCCCGGCACCCGGCAAACCACGACGGAAGCCACAGGCCAAGCAGGACGGCCGCGGTCAGGTGCGAGATCCACGCGCCGGGCGTCGCGGCGGAGAGGGCCCGTGCCAGACCACGAAGTTCGAACTCCCAGTCCGTGGGCAGGTAGAGACCCCGACCGGCGGAGCCGAGGTCCGCTGCCCGGAGCCGGCCCGCGCTCAGACTCGCCGCGCGCGCCTCGTGGACAGTGAAGGGCGCAGCGGCGAGGTGGTAGGGCAAAGGCGCGGGAGCGTGCATGCCCACCATTCTCGGCAGAACCGTCCCGCGCTGCAGAAAGTATCCACAGGCCGCGCTTGCGATATCAGTTGTGGGCCCCACAGCCCCCGAATGGCAGCTGTAAGTGATAGGGCAACGGGGCCTAGAAGAGGCCGACGGGGTGGCCTGCGGCGTCGACGTCCATCCGCATCGCCGCCGGGACCTTGGGCAGGCCAGGCATGGTCATCACCGCGCCGGTGAGTGCCACGATGAAGCCGGCGCCGGTCTTGGGGATGAGGTCCCGGACGTGGACGGTGAAGCCCTTCGGTGCGCCGAGCTTGGTGGCGTCGTCGCTGAAGGAGTACTGCGTCTTGGCCATGCAGACCGGCAGCGAGGACCAGCCGTTCTTCTCGATCTCCGCGAGCCGCTTGAGCGCCGGGACGGAGAAGTCGACGCCATCGGCCCCGTAGATTTCCTGCACGATGGTGCGGATCTTGTCCTCCACCGACATCTCCAGCGGGTACAGGTGCCGGAAGCCGTGCGGGGCGTCGATCGCGGCGGCGACCTTCGCGGCGAGTTCATCCCCGCCATCGCCGCCTCCGCCGCGGCCCCAGACGTCGGCGACGGCGGCCTGCACGCCCTCGGCGGCGCACCAGTCCAGCAGCCAGTCGAGTTCCTCCTGGCTGTCGGTGCCGAACTTGTTGATCGCCACCACCGGGGTGATGCCGAACTTCTCCACGTTGCGAACGTGCCGCTGCAGGTTGGCGACGCCGGCGGCCAGCGCCTCGACGTCGGGCTCCTTCAGTTGGTCCTTGGCGACGCCGCCGTGCATCTTGAGCGCACGGATGGTGGCCACCACGACGACGGCGGACGGTGCGACGTCGGCCATCCTCGACTTGATGTCCATGTACTTTTCCGCGCCCAGGTCGGCGCCGAAGCCGGCCTCGGTGATCACGACGTCGGCCAGGCTGCGCGCCGTCTGGGTGGCGATCAGCGAGTTGCAGCCGTGCGCGATGTTGGCGAAAGGCCCGCCGTGCACCAAGGCTGGCGTGCCCGCGATGGTCTGCACCAGGTTCGGTTTGATCGCGTCCTTGAGCAGCATGGTGAGGGCGCCCTGGACGCCGAGGTCGGCGACCGTGACCGGCTCGCGGTCGTAGGTGTAGCCGAAAGTGATCCGGCCCAGCCGGGTGCGCAGGTCGTCCAGGTCCGTGGCGAGGCAGAACACGGCCATGATCTCCGAGGCGACCGTGATGTCGAAGCCGTCCTGCCGCGGTACGCCCTGCGTGGGGCCGCCCAGGCCGATCACGACCTCGCGGAGCGCCCGGTCGTTCATGTCCAGCACCCGCTTGAAGGTCATCCGGCGCGGATCGATGTTGAGCGCATTGCCCTGGTAGATGTGGTTGTCCACGAGGGCCATGAGGGCGTTGTTCGCCGAGGTGATGGCATGGAAGTCCCCGGTGAAGTGCAGGTTGATCTCGTCCATCGGCAGCACCTGGGAGTAGCCGCCGCCGGTGGCGCCGCCCTTCATGCCCAGGATGGGGCCCAGCGAGGGCTCGCGCAGGGCGATCATCACCCGGTGCCCGGCGCGGGCCAGGGAGTCGGCGAGACCGACGGTGGTGGTGGATTTGCCCTCGCCGGCCGGGGTGGGGGACATCGCCGAGACCAGCACCACCTTGCCGGGTGCGTGCGCGCCGTCGCGGGTCAGCTTCGCCGGATCGATCTTCGCCTTGTAGCGTCCGTAGAATTCCAGCGCCTCCGGGTTGATCCCGGCCGCAGCCGCGACGTCCTCGATCGGCCGCATGGTGGCCCGCTGGGCAATCTCCAGATCGCTCAGGACCTGCGCTGCGGTGGCTCCTGCGGTCTCCGTGGTGTTCTCAGACATCGTGGTCCTTCGGCTCGTGGCTTCGCGGCGTCCCGTCCGGCGGTTCCGGCCAAACGCCCTTCCAGGCGCTCTGCCTGGATTCCGTGCTGGCTCCCGGTCAGTGTGCGTGGCCCACCGGTATGCTCCGTGATCCAAGGTACTGGACCAGCGCGGACTGGTAGCTCTCCAGCGTAATCGCGGCGGTGCGCTGCCAGCCGAAATCCTGTGCATGCACGGAGGCCGCCCGACCCATGTCCTCGCGGGTGGCGGCGTCGTCGTGCAGGGCCTCCAGCGCGTCCGCCCAATCGGCGGCCTTGTGACCTTCCACCAGCAGGCCGGTGCGGCCGTCGAAGATGGCCCGGGACAGCCCGCCCACCTTCGTGGCGACCACCGGGGTCCCGCAGGCCTGGGCTTCAAGGGCCACCAGGCCGAAGGATTCGCTGTAGGAGGGCATCACGACGACGTCGGCCGAGCGGTACCAGCCGGCCAGCTTGGGCGCGCTGACCGGCGGATGCTGCGTGACGACGTCGTCCATCCCGGCCGCGTTGATCAACGCTTTCAGGTCGAAATCCTTCGCCCCGCTGACCGCCCCAAGGATGGTCAGCTGCAGGTCGATGTCGGGGCGTCGGGCGCGCAGCAGGGCGGCGGCCTTGATCAGGATTTGCGGGCCCTTGAGCCGCTGGATCCGGCCGGCGAAGAGCAGGTGGAAGCGGCCGGGCGGGATGCCGTGCTGGCTGCGGGCGCGGCTCCGGAAGGCTGGCGTGAAGACGGACAGGTCCACTCCCGGGGGCGCCACGTCGATCCGGTCCGGGTCGGCGTCGTAGTGCGAGACCAGCTCGGCGGCCTCGGCGCCGGTGTTGGCGATCAGCCGGGTGGCGCCGTCGACGATCCGGTGTTCGCCCTCCTCGCGCCGGCGCGGCTCGGGCTGCTCGCCGGACTCCAGCAGCAGGTTCTTGACCTTGGCCATGGTGTGCATGGTGTGCACCAGCGGCACACCCCACAGCTCGGAGAGTTCGAGGCCCGCGACCCCCGACACCCAATAGTGCGAATGGATGACGTCGTAGCGGCCGTGCGGCTGCAGCTGCCGAATCCGGTCGATCTCCGCCACCATGCTGTGCAGCAGCGCCGGCAGCTCCTCCTTGGGAAGTTTCCGGGGCGGCCCAGCCAGGACGTTGTGCACGCACACTCCCGGCGAGGGGTGCTCGACGGCGGCCTGTCCCGCGGCGGTGGATCGGGTGAAGATCTCCACCTCGACGCCGGTCTCCGCAAGGGCTGCGGCGAGGGCCCGGATGTACACGTTCATGCCGCCGGCGTCCCCGGATCCGGGCTGCTCCATCGGCGAGGTGTGCAGGGAGAGGAACGCAACACGGCGTACCAGCGGCATTCTCTTCCCTTCCTTTCGCGCGACGTGGATTCGGTAAAACCTTACTCCTGAACGCCGTGCCCCATCGCGGGCGGCCGCCTGTTGCTAACGTGGCGGCTGTGAGCGTAAACGCAGAAGTCCTGCCGGCCATGGTGCCCTGGCGGATCCGGGAGGCGACGGCGCAGGACTGGGCCGCCATCTGGGAGATCCTGGAGCCTGTGATCCGGGCCGGGGAGACGTTCACCTGGGATCGCGACACCACGGAGGACCAGGCCCGCGCCAAGTGGTTCAAGACCGCGCCTGGCCAGACCTTCGTAGCGGTCGGAGAAGGCGAGCTCGACGCCGTCGTGCTGGGTACGGGGGAGCTGCACCCCAACCAGGGCGGCGGCGGCAGCCACGTCGCCAACGCCGGCTACATGGTCCGGCCCGGTTACGGCGGCCGGGGCATCGCCCGCGCGCTGTGTGCCTACTCCCTGGACGCCGCACGCGCCGCCGGCTTCCGGGCGATGCAGTTCAATGCGGTGGTGGAAAGCAACTCCCGGGCGGTTGCCGCGTGGCAGGGCATGGGCTTCGAGATCCTCGCCACCATCCCGGAGGCCTTCCAGCATCCGCAACTGGGGTATGTGGGCCTGCATGTGATGTACCGGGTGCTGTAGCGCCCCGGCCGGAATCAACCCGAGACATTTCCGGCCGGCCCGAATAGGCTGGGCCTCTGAGGCCGAGCAAGGGAGACCCTAATGCCCGGGACTGGATTTTCGCAGGTGCCGCACCAGGAGCGGCGCAGCCCTGACCTGGGTGGACGCCGGCGCCGCTTGCCCGGCTGGGTGCTGGCTCTCCTGGTGCTGCTGGTCCCGTTGCTGGTCATGGCCGGGTGCACGCTCTCCCGGAACAACGACCGCGGGACCTCGGCGGAGAACAGGGCGGATTTTGTCACCGCCTCAGGCCGCGGCCTTGTGCTCGACGGCGGGCCCACGAGGCTGAAAGCGGTAAATTTCTCCAACCTCTACCACCGAAACATGAACGGGGCAGAACTCCTCACCTCGCAGCACCACTCCAAGGAAGACTTCGCCCGGGCTAAAGACATCGGCTTCAACAGCATCCGCTTTGCCTTCGACGGGGACTGGTACGTCGACTCCCCGCAGGTCTTCTGGCAGTGGCTGGACCAGAACGTCGCCTGGGCGCGGGAACACGAGATGCGCCTGATCCTGGACTTGCACACACCGATCGGCGGGTTCTGGCTGGACCCCACCAGCGACGCTGTGAGTTTCGAGCTGTGGACCGACCCCCGGCTGCAGCAGCAGAATGCGGACCTGTGGCGGAACATTGCCGCCCGCTACAAGGATGAACCGACCATCGCAGCCTACGACCTGCTCAACGAGCCGGTGACCACCGATGCGACCGGCGAGCAATGGAAACTGCTGGCGCAGCAGCTGGTTGACGCCGTCCGGTCGGAGGACCAGAACCACCTGCTGGTCGTGGGCGGGATCTACGGCGTCAACGGCGGCTATGGCGCGGCCGGCGTCGACCAGCACTTCCTGGTCGACGACGACAACGTGGTTTACGACTTCCACTTCTATGAGCCCATAAAATACACCCACCAGTACGCATCCTGGGTCGAGGGTCCGGTCCAGGACGGCGGCCGCTATCCGGACCCGGACACCATCCTCCCCACCGGCCAGCGGGTCCTCCTGCCGGGAAGCCGCATCGCCACCGGATCCCTGCCCACCGGAACGTCAGGCTGGGCCGCGTATGACAGCGGCATCGTCACGATCGAGGACAGCAAAGCGGTCGCGGCTGCGCCCCTGGTCACGGCGCAGGGCGGCATGCGAGGGACGGCCGGCTTCGACGCGATCAAGGTAACGGAGTACGGCCCCGACGGGACCGAACTCCGGCAAATCATCAACGACCCCCTGGACCGTGACGCCGCCATGGGCTGGCATGAATGGCAGTACGGCGGGGAGTCAGCGGCGCCGCCGAAGTTCGCCCGGGAAAATGCGGGCCACCGGGACAGCGGCAGCCTCTCCATCAGCAACGCCGACGACGCCAAGGCGATCGCGGGGTGGAGCAACGACGGGCACCTGTTCAAGGTGGTGCCCGGCAACAAGTACCGCATCCAGGGCCACATGCGGGGCCAGAACGTTGCGGCTTCGGGCAGTTCGGCCCCGCGGATCGCGCTCCAGCTCGACGTCTACGCCGAGTCGCCCGGGGCCCCCGGAAACGGCTTCCTCGCCCGCGACAAAGGCTATCTGGCCCACGAGGTGGGAAAGCGCCTCCAGTTCGGCATCGAGAACAACGTGCCGATGTCGGTGATGGAGTTCGGCCTGGTCCGGCAGGCGTTTGAAATGCAAGGCAAGGGCGGCAGCCGGTGGGTCACCGACATGCTGGACCTCCTGGCGGAGAACGACCTGAGCTTCGCGTACTGGGAATACCACGGCACCCAGATGGGGCTCTATCTTAGCGGCACGGGCCAGCCGAGCGAGCCCAACCAGGCCCTGCAGGACACCCTCGCCCGCGGGCTGCGCTAGTTGCCGCCGCGTTCGTCGCGGCCGTCGCTGCGCCAGAGCCGGGGCAGGTCCGGGAAGGCCGCCTCGTAGCCGGCGAGCAGCCTCGCTGCGAGCTGATCCGAAGCCACCAGTGGATGGCGTGCAAAAGCGGCGAGGGCTGCGGCGCGCCGCTGGCTACCGGGCGCCGGGCCGGTCGCCTCGACCACGAGCCGTTCAACCTCCTTGATCCGCAGCATCAGCTCCAGTTGGGCATCGGCCGGGCGGTCCTGCGGCATCGGCACCACGCCGTGGGGGCCCACCCGGCAGGGGACCTCGACGACGGCGTCCACCGGCAACCCCGGGATGGCGGGGGTCAAGGCACCGTCCGGGCCCGGCACCGCGTTCGGGGTGTTCAGGACCAACTCGGCCGCGCCGCCGCCGGAGAGGGCGCGCATCACCGCCAGCGCGACGCGCTCATAGCCGCCGCCGGCCAGATCCTCCTCGTCCCGGCGCTCGCCGACCGACCGGGCCTCGGCGAGGTAGCCCTCCTCGCGGGACCGGCGTGCGGCGTCCCAGAGCGCGTACGCCTCGGTACCGGCGGCCGCGAGCCGCGGATACAGCGCGGACTGCTGCCGGTGGATGGACTCGCCGCGGGTCTGCGCGGCGGCCCGCATGGCCGCCAGGGCGCGGGCGGTCTCGTAGTAGTAGTACAGGTACTCGTTGGGGAGGCAGCCCAAGCCGGCCAGGAAGGGCTGCGGGAAGAGCCGGCCCTCCTCAAAGCCGGCCAGCGCCCCGGCGTCGGCCAGCAGGTCCGGAAGCACATCCCTGCCGCCGGACTCCAGCCGGTACAGCCAGCCCAGGTGGTTAAGCCCGTAGTAGCCCACGCCGTCGAGCCTGCCCTCGGGCAGCACGACGCCGGCGGCCCGCGCCGCGCGGTGCACCAGGCCGCCGGCGGAGTCGCAGATCCCCACCACTTTGCCGCCCAGCACCGGCACCAGGGCCTCGGTCACCATGCCCGCCGGATTTGTGAAGTTAACCAGCCACGCCTCGGGGCAGAGCCGCTTCATGGCCTGCGCCAGGGTTAGCATCGGCGGGATGGTGCGCAGGGCGTAGGAGATCCCGCCGGCGCCGGTGGTTTCCTGGCCAAGCACGCCCAGCTCCTGCGCCACGCGCTCGTCGACGGTCCGGCCGGACGTCCCGCCGGGGCGGATGGCGGCGAAGACCATGTCCGTGCCGGACAGGGCCTCGGCCAGGGACGTGGTGGTGCGCACCGCCGGGCCGCCGCCCGGTTCCCGGCCCGGCAGGGAGGCCAGAACCGCATTGATCGCGGCGAGCCGGCCGGCGTCGACGTCGAACAGCACCAGCTCCCGGACCAGCCCGGCGAAGGGCCCGTCGGAGAGCGCCCGGTAGACCAGCGGCACCCGGAATCCGCCGCCGCCGGCAATCATAAGCCGCATGCCAGCAGTCTATTCCGCCCCGCACCGGAGGGCCCTGTGCGCCGTCTTTCGCGGGCACCACGGACGGCGTAGTGTGCCATGTATGGACGCGATTCCAGCGCCGCGCTTCGACCCGCTCGCCGCCGTCCGTACGCCCGCGGCGGGTGGCTTCGATCTGCTCCTGACCGGCACCGTCTTCCAGGACATCATCTTCACCGGGCTGCCGCACGCACCCCGGCCCGGGACGGAAATCTGGAGCGACGGGATGGGCAGCTGCCCCGGCGGGGTGGCGAACCAGGCCATCGCCGCGGCCCGGCTGGGGCTGAGGACCGGACTGGCCGCCGCGTTCGGCGACGATGGCTACGGCGACTACAACTGGAAAATCCTGGACCGGCAGGAACATGTGGACCTCTCGCTCTCGCGCCGCGTGTCCGGCTGGCACTCGCCGGTGACCGTGTCCCTGAGCGTCGAGAAGGACCGGTCCATGGTGACCCACGGCCACCCGGCGCCGGTCACCTCAAGCGAACTGATCGGCTGCCCGCCGCCCGCGCTCGCCGCCGTCGCCGAACTGGGCGAAGAGCTGGAGCCGTGGGCGGTCGACGCGCAGCGGGCCGGCGTGCGGCTCTTCGGCGACGTCGGCTGGGACCCCACCGGGACCTGGGCGCAGGCGCGGCTTGACAACCTGCGGTACTTCCACGCCTTCATGCCCAACCAGGAGGAGGCCATGGCCTTCACCGGCAAGGACAACCCGTGGGCCGCCCTGTACGCGCTCGCAGACCGGGTCCCGGTGGCCGTGGTGACCCTGGGCCCGCAGGGATCCATGGCGGTGGACTCGCAAACCGGTGAAGAGGAGTGGGTGCCGTCGCTGCCCGTGTCGGCCTACGACCCCACCGGCGCGGGGGACTGCTTCGGGGCGGCGTTCATCGTCGGCTGCCTGGCCGGCTGGCCCCTGGGGGACCGGCTCCGGTTCGCCAACCTGTGTGCGGCGCTGGCGGTGCAGCAGGTGGGTGGCTCGCTGGCCGCTCCCGGCTGGGGGGACCTGGCCGACTGGTGGCAACGGGCTAACGCCCGCAAGGAACGGCAGGGCAGTCAGTGGCTGCGCCGCTACCGCTTCCTGGAAGAAATCGTGCGCGATGTGCCGCCGGAGGCCCAGCGCCGGGCGACGGCGACCATCGCGCACCTCTCCGACGCCTAGCCGGGGTTGCTGCGGTGGGACATGCCCCTCGCCCGGGCCGGGGAGTGGACATGCCCATTGCGTGGTTCGGGGAGTGGACACAATCCCCATATGCCCACCCGTGGCGGCGAAGAATGGGCATGTCCCTCCGCAGGGCGCGGGGATGGATTCCGGCGAGACTGGACATGCCCATTGCGTGGTTCGGGGAGTGGACACAATCCTCATATGCCCACCCGTGGCGGCGAAGAATGGGCATGTCCCTCGGTGTGGGGTGGCGGGTGTGGGAGTGCGTGGATCTCGATTCCTTGGCGCCGAGGGACATGCACCCCCGGTAGCTCGGGGAATGGACATAATCAGCATCTGCCCACTCGTGGCCGCGCGGGATGGGCATGTCCCAAGGCGGGGAATGAGCATGTCCAGTGGGGCGCGGTGCCGGCGCAATTCAGCAGGATCTGCCGCCGCCCGTAGAATCGTAAAGTGATATACCCAGCAGCAACAGGTGATTTCCGGCCGGTGGCGGAAGCAGGTCCGGACCATGTCGAGGAGCGCTCGGCCGTCATCGACCTCGAGGCTATCCGGCACAACGTCCGGCGGCTGGCCAAGGTGGCGTCGCCGGCGAAGGTGATGGCTGTCGTCAAGGCGGACGCCTACGGCCACGGAGCCATTCCGGTGGCCCGCGCCGCTCTCAGCGCCGGTGCCAGCTGGCTCGGCGTCGCACACATTTCCGAGGCACTTGCCCTGCGTGCCGCCGGCATCGAGGCCCCGCTGCTGGCGTGGCTGCACACCCCCGAAAGCAACTTCGCCGCCGCCGTCGCGGCCGGGATCGACATCGGCTGCTCCGGCTGGGAGCTTGGCCGGATCGTGGCTGCCGCGCGCGAGCAGGAGCGGCCTGCGCGGGTGCACCTGAAGGTGGATACCGGTCTGGGCCGCAACGGGGCGACCCTGGAGTCCTGGGACACCCTGCTGGGCGAAGCGATGGACTACCAGGACCAGGGACTGCTGC
>Ga0213837_1001331_pt1 | contig 13838 bp, 13 predicted proteins | sample SWPATP12_FD_160572 | JGI IMG/M metagenome (GOLD analysis project Ga0213837, IMG submission 160572) | Coastal seawater microbial communities from Marineland, Florida, United States - SWPA TP1 #2 | ecosystem: Environmental > Aquatic > Marine > Coastal | place: USA: Florida | collected 2016-08-06
CAGGTCCTTGGACACCACCGTCACGTCGCGGCCCTCGTTGGCAAGGTTCTTGGCGACGGCGAGGATCCGGCTGTCGTTGTCGCCACCGCGGAATCCGGCCGGCAGCACCTCGGCGGAGATGTGGTTCATCTCCACCATCAGCGTGCCGCCGTCGTTGCCCAGCGGGATGGGCCGGTCCAGGCCGCCGTGTTCCACCCGGAGATCGTCGAGCAGGCGCAGCGCCTTGCGGGCGAAGTAGCCCAATTCCGGATCGTGCCGCTTGCTTTCCAGTTCGGTGATGACGACGATCGGCACAATGACCTCGTGCTCGGCGAAGCGCAGCAGTGCGCGCGGGTCCGAGAGCAGCACGGAGGTGTCGATCACGTAGCTGCGGGCGGTTTCCTTTACTGCTGTTCCTTCCCCGGAAACAGCAGGGCCGGCGGCAGCGTCGGAAGACGCTGCGCCGGCCTTGGAAGTGGCTCGCTTGGCGCGAGAGGTAGCTTTCTTGCCCTGGTCGGAAATGACGCCGGGCAGTTCTGCAGAAATAGCCACATCGACTCCAGCCCCGGGCCGCTGGCCCGGAATTGTTATTGGTGAGGCGGCTCGGCCGTGAGGCCGGACGCGGCCTCCCATACATCCGGTGCGAACTTCCGCTCCATGTACTGGCCTCCCCGATCAACCGGCAGTTTGCCCGCTGATGGGATTAACGTACGACCGCCGGCGGTGGATAGCCGGTCTATTTTTCGGCGATTCTTGCGGCCATTCGGTGAAGCCTGGATTAACTGCCTCAGGAACCGAAGCGGCGCTGCCGGCCGGCGTAGTCGCGCAGCGCGCGGAGGAAGTCCACCTTGCGGAACGCCGGCCACAGGGCCTCGCAGAAATAGAACTCGCTGTAGGCGCTTTGCCACATCAGGAAGCCGGACAGCCGTTGCTCCCCGGAGGTTCGGATCACCAGGTCCGGGTCGGGCTGGCCTCGGGTGTAGAGGAAGCGCGAGATGTCATCGACGCTGAGTTCGTCTGCCAGCTTGCCGATGTCGGCACCGCGGGCGACGGCGTCGTGCAGCAGTTCGCGGACGGCGTCGACGATCTCCCGGCGGCCCCCGTAGCCGACGGCGACATTGACGTGGATCTTCTCGTGCACCGGCGTGCGGGCGGTGAGTTTGTTGAGCCGCTCGGCGAGGTAGTCCGGCAGGAGCTCCGGGGCGCCCATGGCGTGCACGGAGATGTCCTCGTCCTCGTCGAGCCGGTCCAGGGTGTTGGCGATGATGCCCATCAGCAGATCCAGCTCCTCGCCGGAGCGGTTCATGTTGTCCGTGGACAGCATGTAGAGCGTGACGACCTTGATGCCCAGTTCCTGGCACCAGCCGAGGAATTCGTGGATCTTGTCCGCACCAGCCTGGTGGCCCTGGCTGGTGGGGGCATTGAACTGCCGGGCCCAGCGCCGATTGCCGTCGACCATCACGCCGATGTGCTTGGGGACGCGTTCCGGGTCGAGGGACCGCTGGAGGCTGCGCTCGTAGAAGCCATAGAGGAACCCGGGCAGTTCCATCCGGAGATTCACCTGGCTTCCTTGAGGTCTGACGGCAGTGCATTCCTAGGCTACCCGCCGGAGGGCCGCTCCCGCGCGCACCGTGGTGGCGATTTCACCCCCAAGCCCTTGTTACCAGCGGGTAACTTACCGGACCGTAGGTTATTATGGCGGCATGGAGAGCACCAGTCCGGAGCCCGGATCCGAGCGGTCCGCGCAGAGTGGAAACAACCCCGGGGGCCGCGAAAACAGCCCGGTGGACGACGCCGCGGTCAGGATCGCCGAACTACTGATGATCAAGCCGAAATGGCGGGGCTGGATCCACACCGTCACGGCGCCGCTGGCCTTCGCCGCGGGGCTGGTCCTGGTGCTCTTGGCTCCGACGGCCGAGCTGAAAACCGCCTCGGCGGTCTACGCCTTCACCGGCGTGCTGCTCTTCGGCGTCAGCGCTGTCTACCACCGGGGGAATTGGTCCCCCGGTGTCAAGATAGTGCTGAAGCGACTGGACCACACCAACATCATGCTGGTGATTGCCGGCAGTTACACGCCGCTGGCATGGGCGCTCCTTGACCGGCCCAAGGCCGTGCTGCTGCTCTGGGTGATCTGGTCCGGTGCCGTAGTTGGGGTGCTCTTCCGCCTGCTCTGGACCCATGCCCCGCGCTGGCTCTATGTGCCGATCTACATCGCCCTGGGCTGCGGCGCCTTGTTCTATCTGCCGGACTTCTTCGCCGCCAGCGTTCCCGCGGCAGTGCTCGTCTGCGTGGGCGGCGCCCTGTACATCGCCGGCGCCGTGTTCTACGCCCTGAAGAAGCCGAACTTCAGCTACGAGCACTTCGGCTTCCACGAGCTGTTCCACGCCTTTACGGTCTTTGCCTTCGCGGCGCATTACATCGCGATCGCAATCGCCGTCCTGGGCTGATCCGGCACTTCCCGGGCCGGGTTTTCCGGGGCACTGGTGCCATGGTTCGCCGCCGCCGGGTGCCGGTCAGGGACGGCCGGCGGCGATCAGTTCCGGCAGCAGGCGCATGTCTTCGAACACGGTGGTGCCCGGGCCGGCCAGCCGATCCGCGGGGGTGACTCCCCCGGCGTAGGCGAAGGCGTGCATGCCGGCGGCCCGGGCTGCCTGCACGCCGTAGGCGCTGTCCTCGACGACGGCGCACCGGGCCGGGTCCATGCCGAGGGTCCTCGCCGCGTGCAGGAACAAGTCCGGGGCGGGTTTGCCGTTGCGGACCTCGGTGGCGCTGAAGATGCGGCCGGCGAAACGGTGCAGCAGCCCGGTCTTGCCCAGGGTACGCCGCATCTTCTCGTGGCTGCCGCTGGAGGCCACGCAGTGCGGCAGCTCCAGCCGGTCCAGCGCTTCCTCGACGCCGTCCACCGCGGTGAGATCCCGCTCGAAGGCCTCGCTGTACCAGTGCTGGTAGGTCCGGTCCCAGCCATCCCCGAGCTCGATGCCAAGGTGGTTCTCGATGCTGGAGATGAAGTTGGCCTCGCTCTTGCCCACGAAGCGGGCGATGATCTCCTCCCTCTCCAGTTCCCAGCCGAGGTCCGCCAGGACCCGCTGGTCGATGTGGACGGCGATCACCTCGGAGTCCACCAGGACGCCGTCGCAGTCGAAGACGACGAGCTCGAAGGGACCGGGCCGTGCAGGGGTGGGAGTCATTCCGCCATGCTAGCCAGTTGCTCCCGCAACTGCGGGAGGGACACCGCCGGGGCGCGGCAGACCATGGAGCGGCAGAGGTAGACCACCGGCTCCCCGGCGGTCTCCCGGCCCTGCAGCAGCGGCACCGGGCCGGGCGGCCCCGGACGGGCCTCCGTATCCTGGGCCGCGATGACCAGCCCCGGGCTGGGTGAGCGGAGCAGTTCGCGGTGCAGCGCGGCGCGGGCGGCCGACGGCGGCCCGGCGACCGCGGCTTCCACCGGACCGGCGAGGGCGGCCTGGGCGGCGGCGAGCAGACCGCCTGCGGCGCGGGGCGCCTGCCGGGCCAGCGGCGGGAGGAGGGCCAGGATCTGCTCGGCCAGGCTCCGGTGCCCGGCGGAGCCGGAGAGTGCGGCGTAGCTGAGCAGTGCTCCGGCGAAGGCCGCCGCGCCGCTGGGGGTGGCGTCGTCGAACGGGTCCGCCCCGGCGCTGCCGCCCTGGGCGTTGCCCACCTGGACGGATTCCCCGGCCGCGTCGCGCAGGCTGCCGTCGCCGGCGAAGCGGGCGCAGGCGGCCGTGAGGATCTCTTCCGCCAGGGTGTACCAGCGGGTCCGTCCGGTGGCGGCGTAGAGAGCGAAGAGGCCGTCGCTGCAGAAGGCGTAGTCCTCCAGCAGTCCGCCGATCCCGCGGGCCAGCCCGTCGTGCGAGACCCGGAGCAGCCGGCCGGGTTCCCCGCCCTCACCCGGGGTCCAGTGCACCCGCTCCAGGTAGCCGGCGATCCGCTCGGCGGTGTCCAGCAACCCAGGGCGGTCCAACATGGCGGCGGCGTCGGCCAGCGCACCGAGGGCCAGTCCGTTCCAGCCGGCCACCACCTTGTCATCCCTCGCAGGCTGCGGCCGGCCCGCACGGGCGCTTCGCAGCACCGGCTTGGCCCGGTGCCACACCCCGGCATCCGGGCCGTCCAGCGACCGGCCGGGATGCAGGGGCGAACCGGCCTCAGACACGGTGCCCGCGTCGCGCACATGCATCAGGCGCGAGAGGGCCGCGCCGTCAGCGGGCCCCAGCAGGGCTGCCAGTTCCCCGGGGGTCCACAGATAACTGGCGCCCTCGGCATGCACTCCGTCCACCACGGTGTCCGCATCCAGGGATGAGGCCAGGGCCACGGGTCCCCCGGCTTCGCCAGCGCCGGCCAGACCCAGCGACGACAGCATCCAGTCTGCGGTGCTGCCGGCGACGGCGGCCGCCTCGGCGGCCGGGAATTCCTCCGTGCCGCCCAGCCGGACCCAGTGGGCATAGACGCGCAGCAACTGGGCGTTGTCGTAAAGCATCTTTTCGAAATGCGGGACGGACCAGTCGCGCGTCACGGAGTAACGGGCAAAGCCGCCGTCGAGCTGGTCGAACAGTGCCGAACGCGCCATCGCGGCGAGCGTGCGGCCGGCCAGGTCCCGGGCCGCCTCCGCGGTATCGGACGCCGCCGCGGCGTGCCGGATGAGGAATTCCAGGACGGCCGACGGCGGGAATTTGGGGGCCGCGCCGAAGCCTCCCGCGGCATCTTCGGAACGGGCCAAGCCGCGCACCGCCTCGGAGAGCAGCGCCGGGAGCAGCGCCGGTTCAAGGGCCGCCGCCGGCGCGTCCAGCCGGACAGCGGATGCGGACTGCGCGGCGGCGAGGCCGCGTGCCAGCGTGGCGGCGTTCTGTTCAACGGCGCCGCGGCGTTCCAGCCAGGCCTCGCGGACCGCCTCCAGCACCTGGCGGAACGAGGGCCTGCCGGGCATCGGCCGCGGCGGATAGTAGGTCCCGGCATGGAAGGCCCGGCCGTCGGGCAGCAGGAAAACCGACATCGGCCAGCCGCCCTCACCGCTGATGGCCTGCGTGGCAGCCATATAGACGGCGTCGACGTCGGGGCGTTCTTCCCGGTCAACCTTCACCGCAACGAAGTTGGCGTTCAGGAAATCGGCGGTGTCCTGGTCTTCGAAGGACTCGCCGGCCATGACATGGCACCAGTGGCAGGCAGCGTAGCCGATCGACAGGAACACGGGAACGTCCCGCTCCGCTGCGAGGGCAAAGGCAGCGTCGCCGAAGGGTTGCCAGTGCACGGGGTTGCCGGCGTGCTGGCGGAGGTAGGCAGAGGGTTCCCCGCCCAGGGCGTTGGCCGTCCCGGACAAGGCCTCCGTAGGGCCGCGGTCAGCGGTTTCCGGATCCTGCATCGCCGTTGGCTTCCGGGTGTGCGCCGGCCTGGCCGGCTTGCTCGGCGGCGGCACGCTCCTCCTCCACCTGTGCCCGGTACCGGACCCGGCGGATCCGGCGGACCATGTCCACAATCAGCAGCGCCGTGAGGACCACGATGAACGCGGTCAGCAGGAAGCCCAGCAGACCCGGGGTGACCTGGTCCTGGTCGAGTCCCGGGCGCAGCGACGGCGTCGGTGTGGGCACCGGGGATGCCGCCAGGGCGATGAGCAAGGAGTGCACGGTGTAAGCCTTCTGTGGGGAGTGTCTATTGCGGAGCCTCCGGTGCCACTTTTCTACGCGGCATAGAAGTTCCTGCTGGAACTATCTTAGCCCGGCAAAGAAGTCCGTTTCCGGCACGTCGGCGGGCACCCGGGACTGGATCAGCGAGTAGTCCTCCCACGGCCAGGTCTGGCGCTGCATCGCCGGTGACACGGCGAAGAAGAAGCCTTCCGGGTCGATCTGCGTGCGGTGGGCACGCAGGGCGTCATCGCGGGCCTCGAAGAAGTCCCCGCACTGGATCTGGGTGGTGGTGGGGTGCGTCGGCGCGGGCGGGGTGTGGCCTTCCGCGTCGGCCTCAAGCCAGGCTGCGAGGCGTTCGGCATACGGCGACTGCAGGCCGGCCTCCTCCAGGGCGTAGTGCAGGGCGCGGAAGCGTTCGGGACTGAAGGCGCGGTCGTAATAAAGCTTGCTGGGTTCCCAGGCCTCGCCGGTCCCGGGGTAGCGGGCCGGGTCGCCGGCCGCTTCGAAGGCCTCGACGGCCACCCGGTGCGCCATGATGTGGTCCGGGTGCGGATAGCCGCCGTTCTCGTCGTAGCTCAGGATGACGTGGGGCTTGAAGGAGCGGACCAAACGGACCAGCGGGGCCGCCGCCCGCCCCAGCGGCAGCGTGGCGAAGGAGCCGACGGGAAGCGGCGGCAGCGGGTCGCCTTCGGGCAGCCCGGAGTCCACGAAGCCCAGCCAGCGCTGGCGGATGCCGAGGACCTTCGCCGCATTGTCCATCTCCAGCCGGCGGGCGCCCGCCATGTCCCGCTTGGGGTGCGGGGCACTCTCCATCGCCGGGTTCTGGATGTCGCCGCGCGAACCGTCGGTGCAGGTGGCGACCATGACCTCTACGCCGGAGGCGGCGTACATGGCCATAGTCGCGGCGCCCTTGCTGGACTCGTCGTCGGGGTGCGCGTGGACGGCGAGCAGCCGAAGCTTGGCTGACGGGCTGGGGGACGCTGTCATGGCTGGACGGCTCCTCTTTCTTCTGCGGGGTCGGTGCTGCGCGGGCGGAACGGAAGGGCGGAAATTCCCCTGCCCGATCCACACTAAACTGGACTGGTGACTTCCGAGGAGCAGCCTGCCCCGCCCGCGCCGGCACCTACCAGCCTAGCCAATCGCTACGGCGGCCAAAAGCGCGCACTGGCCGGCCGGACGAAGCGGACCATCCTGATCGCTGCCCTCGCTGTCGGAATCGGCTTCATGGCCTGGATTTCGACGTCGGCGGCCACCGAATCCGTCGGCTTCAAGGACATTGGCTACAGCACACCGGATGCCACCGTCGCCGAGGCGGATTTCCAGGTCACCAAGAATCCGGCCACGGCCGCCAAGTGCGCGGTCAAGGCCCTGGACGCCAAGTTCGCCGTCGTCGGCTGGAAAGTCGTCGACGTCGGTCCCAACGCCGTCGATGCCGGCGCCGACGGCGGCCGCACCACCGTCCACCGGGTGACAATCCGGACCGAATCGCAGTCCGTGTCCGCCGTCGTAGACAACTGCTGGATTCCGGACGCCGCCAAATAACCGCACGCCGGAGCCGGGCGAAACGGCACCGGATTCCGGGGCCGAATTCGGTGCTGGCGGCGTAACACGGTGTGATCTGCGCCGCAGCGGTTCTTGGGTTTATCCACAGCATTGACTACAATGGATCAATACCTCTACCCCGCTGAGCTGGTTACTGAGATCCATGAGTGGCCACCGTGGCGGGGTCTTTGCTTGTTTGACCAGCTTGTTTGACCATCAAAAGGAGAAGTCCGTGTCGACCACCAACAGCGCAACTGCAGCTTGGCTTACCCAGGAAGCTTTTGACCGCCTGAAGGCAGAGCTGGACCACCTCTCCGGCGCCGGCCGTGCAGACATCGTTCAGAAGATCGAAGCTGCCCGCCAGGAAGGCGACCTCAAGGAGAACGGCGGCTACCACGCGGCCAAGGAAGAGCAGGGAAAGATCGAGGCCCGCATCCGCCAGCTGACCGTGCTGCTGCGCGACGCGCACGTGGGCGAGGCACCCGCCGACGACGGAATCGTCGAGCCGGGCATGCTTGTTGTCGCAAAGATCGCCGGGGACGAAGAGAAGTTCCTGCTGGGCTCGCGCGAAATCGCCGGAGACTCGGACCTGGACGTCTTCAGCGAGAAATCCCCGCTGGGGTCTGCCATCGTCGGCCACAAGGAGGGCGACAAGCTCAGCTACACCGCCCCGAACGGCAAGGACATCACGGTGGAGATCATCTCTGCCAAGCCGTACGTCGGCTGAGCGCACCAGCGCTTTACGCCGGCCTTTCCCTGCACGGGGAGGGCCGGCGTCGTCGTTTAACTACCGGCGCCGGCTCAGCAGCAGGGCCGCGATGACGCCGCCGGCGGCCCCGCCCAGGTGCGCCTGCCAGGAAACGTAGCCGGCCACGATGGGGAGCATGCCAAAGAGGATGCCGCCGTAGGCCAAAAAGAGCACCACCGAGAGCAGGATCTGGCCCCAGTTCCGGTTGAAGAAACCCCGTACCAGCAGGAACGCGAAGAGCCCGAAGACCAGCCCGGACGCGCCCACCGTGATGTTCTGGCCGCCGATCAGCCACACCAGCGCTCCGGAGCCCGCCCAGCTGGAGGCCAGCGCCGTGGCGAAAACCCGCACTCCGGACAGGAAGACCAGGAACCCGAAGATGATCAGCGGCAGGGTGTTGGAGAGCAGGTGGGCGAGGTTGGCGTGCAGCAGCGGGAACGTCAGGATGTCCAGGATCCCGTCGGCGGAGCGCGGCCGCAGCCCGAACGTGGCGTTCAGCGAGTGCAGCATCAAGGTGTTGAGGATCTCGATCGCGTAGAGCAGCAGCACGAAGGAGCCCACCACCAGCAGGCCCAGCCGCGCCCGGACCGCGGGTGTGTCCGGCCGCCGCTGCTTGAAGGCTTCGAGCACGGCGGCGCCCCTAGTGCACCACGATCGGCTGGAATCCTTCGGCCCGGAGCGCGCCCAGGACCTGCTCGCAGTGCTCGTGGCCCTTGGTTTCCAGGTTGACGGTGATCGAAACGTCGCCCATGCTGATCGAGCCGCCCACCCTGGTGTGGTCAAGGCCGGTCACGTTGGCGTCGTTTTCGGCGATGATCCGGGCGATGGTCGCGAGCGAGCCGGGCCGGTCATCGAGCATCATCCGCACGGTCATGTACCGGCCGGCGGCGGAGAGGCCGCGCTGGATGACCTTCAGCATGAGCATCGGGTCGATGTTGCCGCCGGAGAGCACGACGGCGGTGGTCCCGGGGTTTTCGATCTTGCCTTCCATCAGGGCTGCCACACCCACGGCGCCGGCCGGTTCGACCACCATTTTGGCGCGCTCCAGCAGGAAGATCAGCGCCCGGGCGAGGGCGTCCTCGCTGACCGTGACGACGTCATCGACGAGTTCGCGGATGATGCTGAAGGGCAGCTGGCCCGGCCGGCCTACGGCGATGCCGTCCGCCATGGTGGAAACGCGCTTGAGCGGGACGAGGGCGTCAGCGGCGAGCGAGGGCGGGTAGGCTGCGGCGTTTTCGGCCTGCACGCCGATGATCCTGATCTCCCGGCCGAGTTCCTTGGCCCGGGCCTTCACGGCCACGGCGACGCCGGCCAGCAGGCCCCCGCCGCCGACGCCCATCAGGATGGTGTCCACGTGCGGGATCTGCTCAAGGATTTCCAGTCCCACGGTGCCCTGGCCGGCCACGACGTCGACGTCATCGAAGGGGTGGACAAAGACGGCGCCCGTTTCGTCCGCATACCGTTTGGCCTCGGCCAGCGCCTCGTCGACGTTGTGGCCGTGCAGCACCACCTCGGCGCCGTGGCTTCGCGTTGCGGCAAGCTTCGGCAGGGCGACGCCCAGCGGCATGTAGATGCGGGCCTTGATGCCGAGCGCCTTCGCCGCAACGGCGACGCCTTGGGCATGGTTGCCGGCCGACGCCGCGACGACGCCGCGCTTCTTCTCCTCGACAGAGAGCTTGGCCATCCGGACATAGGCGCCCCGGACCTTGAAGGAGCCCGCGCGCTGCAGGTTCTCGCATTTGAAGTAGACCTCGCCGCCGGCAAGGCCGCCCAGCGCCCGGGATGATTCCACCGGGGTCCGCGTAATAATCCCGTCGAGCAGCTTCTGCGCCTCCAGGACATCGTCCAGCGTGACGGGCAGGCTCTCGAGGGTATTCACGAACTAGTCTCCTTTAGGGGGTTCCGGTGTCGGCGCCAGGGCGGTGGACCTCCCTGGAGCCCGGGTCCTGGCCGGCGCCGGCAAGGGCAGGGGCTCCCTGCGGGCTTGCGGCTGCCAGCTCTCCATCATGTTCCCACGTTCTGGCCGCAATGTACCGAACGGCCGAGTTTGCTACGGCGAGGACCGGCACCGAGAACAGGGCACCCGGGATACCGGCAAGGTAGGAGCCTGCGGCCACGGACAAGATGACGGCGACCGGGTGGAGCGAGACTGCCTTGCCCATGACCAGCGGCTGCAGGATGTGGCCCTCCAGCTGCTGGACCAGCAACACGATGCCCATCATGATGAGCGCATTGACCAGGCCGTTCGCCACCAGGGCGAGCAGCACCGCGATGGCGCCGGTCACGAGGGCGCCCACCAGGGGAATGAACGAGCCGATGAAGACCAGCACGCCAAGCGGCAGGGCCAGCGGGACCCCGATGATCGCGGCGCCGACGCCGATTCCGAGGGCATCGACGAACGCGACGAACATCTGGATCCGGGTATAGCTGACCATCGAGGTCCACCCGCGCCGGCCCGCACCGTTGACGGCGGGGCGGGCCTTGCGGGGCATCAGGCGGACCAGGAACTTCCAGATCCGTTCGCCTTCGAGGAGGAAGAAAATAGTGACGAACAAGGCGATCAGGAGCCCTGCCGCGAAGTGCCCGGCGGTGCTGCCGAAGGTCAGTGCGCCGCTGAGAATGCTGCTGCTGTTTCTCTGCAGCGCGGCGGTGGCGTCCTGGATGTAGGTGTCGATCTGGGCGGCCGTCAGGTGCAGCGGCCCCTCGGCGAGCCACGTCTGGACCTGCTGGACGCCGGTGAGCGCCTGGCTCCACAGCTCGCCGAAGCCGGCGGTGAGCTGGCGGCCAACCAGGGCGAGCGCCCCGGCGATGACGCCGATGAAACCGAGCAGGGTGATCGCCACCGCGGCGCCGTTGGGAACGCGGTGCCTGCGCAGCCAGCGCGTGACGGGGCTGAGCAGCCCGGCCAGCAGCGCGGCCACCATGACCGGGATGATTAGGAAACTGATCTTGCTGAGCAGCCACACGAGCGCCCCGGTGACCAGCAGGATTAGGCCGATCCGCCATGCCCAGGACGCCGCGATCCGCACACCGTACGGGATGTCCTCGTCCAGTTCGCGGTCGCTGCGGGGACGGGAGGCCGGGCCGCCGACGCGTTCATGGAGTCGGGCAGGGTCGGCCGCCGGGGAAGACTGCCCGGCGGGCGGGGCGGAGAGTTCGGGGGCGGCGTAGCCCGGCAGGCTGGCGTCGGGCACGGCCTGGTCGGAGCGGGCGTCATCAGCTGGCGTCATTACCCCATAATTCCCTAGCTTGGCTAGGAAAGGAAACGGGGACACGGCCGCCGTTCGGCCGCGTCCCGCCGCTTCCCGCCGTCGTCATGACCGGCGCCGGAGGGCGGTGGACCGCTAGGAGCCCAGCTCGGCGGTGATTCCCCAGCGCATGGTGAAGGACTCCCCCGCCGGCAGCCAGCGCAGGCCGTCGCCGCTGTTGAAGGCATTGGCCGGGCCGGTCATGGGCTCGAGGGCCACGGCCTTGGCCCGGCCGGGGAACTGATCGGTGACGAATACGTGGACGTAGCCGCAGTTCTCGTCCTGCCAGAGGCTTACGCTGCGGCCGTCCGGTGCGCGCAGCGTGCTGCTCGCCACACCGCCGTCGAAGTCCAGGTCCGTGTACGCACAGTCGAGGTCGAGGTCGCCGGCGCGCCGGCCGGCCCGGAGGTCGAAATCGCCGGCGACCGGCTCGATGCCGCGCGGAATCAGGCGCTCGTCCGTTACCAGCCGGGTGCGGCCGCTGACGGTCACGGTGAGCTCCTCGCTCGGGGTCTCCCCCAAGCGCAGGTAGGGGTGCGCGCCGAGGACGAACGGGGCAGGCTCCGGGGAGTCGTTGACCAGCGTCTGCCGGACCGTCAGGCCCAGGGACGCGTCCAGTTCGTAGCGGACCCGGTGCCGGAGCAGGAAGGGGTAACCGTGTTGCGGAAACACGACTGCCTCGAGGGTTACGGAAAACTCCGATTCGTCCACCAGTTCGTAGGGGGCGTTCCGCAGCAGCCCGTGGCTGGCGTTGTTCCTGGCCACCTCGGTGATATCGAGCTGCTGCTTCTTCCCGTTGAGGTGCCAGACGCCGTCTTCGATCCGGTTCGCCCACGGCGCCAGGGTGATCCCTGTGGCGCCGGGCGGGATGTCGGCGTCCCCGTAGCTCTCGGTCAGCGCGACGCCCGCGCGGCTGAAGAGCCGCAGTCCGGCCGCGAGTTCGGTCACCACGGCCAGGGCGTCGCCCCGGCGCAGTTCGTACTGCCGGCCGCTCGCGTAGCGCCGGGCGGCATGGGCTGGGGCTGGGACTGGGACGCGGTCTGTGGCTGGGGGTGTGGCTGGGGGTGTGGCTGGGGGTGTGGCTGGGGAAGCAGGGAAGTCCATGGGCACCACGGTACCGAACCGCGCCCCTGCCCGTACACGGCGGGGCTTTGCCGGAAACTCGTGAAGTCTGATCGAATGATGGAATGCACGCCACCAGCACCCGCGGCTCCCTTCCCGCCGGCCGACCATGAACACCCCACTGGGCACCCCTGAGCTTCGGTCACGGTTTGAGGAGGTCTTCGGGGCAGCCCCGGACGGCGTCTGGCAGGCGCCGGGACGGGTCAACCTGATCGGTGAGCACACGGACTACAACGAGGGCTTCGTGCTGCCCTTCGCGATCGACCGGGCAGCCCGGGTGGCCGTCCGGCTCCGCCCCGACTCCACGCTGCGGATGCTGTCCACGTTCGGTAACCAGGGGATGACGACGGCGGACGCCGCGGCTCTGGATCCTGCCACCGCCAGGGGCTGGACCAAGTATCCGCTCGGAGTGCTCTGGGCCCTGGAGCAGCGCGGGCTGGCCGTCCCCGGCCTGGACCTGCTGCTCGACTCCGACGTGCCGCGGGGAGCCGGGCTGTCCTCCTCACACGCCATCGAATGCGCCATCATCCTGGCCGTCAACGAGCTGACCGGCGCCGGGCTCAGCGAGCAGGACATGGTCCTGGCCACCCAGCGTGCGGAGAACGACTTCGTGGGAGCCCCCACCGGGATCATGGACCAGTCGGCCTCCCTCCGGGGCGCGGCGGGCCGGGCCGTATTCCTCGACTGCCGCGACCAGAGCGTCCGGCTGGTGCCGTTCGACGCCGAGGCGGCCGGCCTGGTGCTGCTGGTGATCGATACCAAGGTCTCGCACTCGCACGCCGGCGGCGGCTACGCGGCGCGGCGTGCGTCCTGCGAGCTGGGGGCGGATGTCCTCGGGGTCCGGGCGCTGCGCGATGTCGGGGTCGGGGACCTTGAGGAGGCTGCCGGGCTGCTGGATGCGGAAACATTCCGCCGGGTCCGGCACGTCGTCACCGAGAACGAGCGCGTCCTGCAGGCCGTGGAACTCCTCGAAAGCACCGGCCCGCAGGCCACCGGCCCACTGCTGGACGCCTCCCATGCCTCGATGCGGGACGACTTCGAAATCTCCTGCCCCGAATTGAACCTCGCCGTGGACACAGCCCGCGCCGGCGGGGCCATCGGCGCCCGGATGACCGGGGGCGGCTTCGGCGGCTCCGCGATCGCCCTTACCCCGGCAGGGGCGGAGCAGCGGGTGCGGACCGACGTCGTCCGGGCTTTCGAGCGTGCCGGCTACGCCGCTCCGGACATCTTCCGCGTGCGCCCGGCGGCGGGAGCCCTGCGCCTGGCCTGACAGCCTGCCCACAGCCTGCCCGGGAGCCGGCCGGCGGCGGAAGACACGAAACGGGCCCCGCCATCCGGCAGGGCCCGCTTCGCTATTGATGCAGTTGAACGGCGGCGGCTAGTCGTCGCCGCGAAGGATTGCCAGCAGGCGGATGATCTCCACGTAGAGCCAGACGAGGGTGACGGTGAGGCCGAACGCCGCGGTCCAGGAGAAGCGCTGCGGAGCGCCGCTGCGGACGCCTGCTTCGATGCTGGTGAAGTCCATGATCAGAGAGAAGGCTGCCAGGCCGATCGCGAGCAGGCCGA
>Ga0213837_1001333_pt1 | contig 13760 bp, 21 predicted proteins | sample SWPATP12_FD_160572 | JGI IMG/M metagenome (GOLD analysis project Ga0213837, IMG submission 160572) | Coastal seawater microbial communities from Marineland, Florida, United States - SWPA TP1 #2 | ecosystem: Environmental > Aquatic > Marine > Coastal | place: USA: Florida | collected 2016-08-06
CTTTAATATAAACAGTTAATGTACGGGCATTGCGTAAAAAATCGCTAGCTACCGTATTGTCTCGATTGTCGGCACAGCCGTAACTGGTAATGGTGACCGCTGTATCCACTGCAACAGGGTTAGTGACCTTAACGAACAGACGGACCTTTTTGTTAGGTAGGCGCACATGAAATTCAGCATTGCCCGGATAATTGGTTTTAAGGCTGGCCTGTGTGCCAATAAGTGCCGCTAATGCCTTGGCCGCGTCAAACTCTGCTTGTGTCGCATTTTCAAAGGGTTTTTCAATAGTTGTACCTATATTAAAAAAGGCATCAACAACCGCTTGAGTCAATACCGCGCTTTCAACTAGTGCCGCCGCTCCCGCGTGATTTAGCGCCCCCGCTGTTTTACTCGGATCAGTAGTAAACTCGCCGCCTGATTTATTCATTGTCTCGATCATGGCAGACGTTAACTGGCCAATATCGGTAGGGAGTCCGGTGATAATTTCACAAGCAACGCTAGAACTTTGCTTATCTAACAGGTTCTTGTAAGCGCCCGACAAGCGGAAAAACTGCAACGCTTGATTAGAGGTGATCGGGGAATAGGTTGTTTCTGTATGGGCTTGCGCTTCGGCCAAGGTAGCAAAATTTTCAAGTTTCATATAATGGATTCCTAATTAACTAAGCCCTTGGCTTTTTCGTGCTGATAAGCTCGTAAGCAATGGTTTGGCGCGTCACCGAGTTTTTGAAGTAGCCAATCGATAATGATGGCCTGTAGGTAGTAGCGGTTATGGGTAAGCATGTGTTGGCCGGTCCAACCGCTGATCGTTCTGTATCTGGTGCCGTGCGCTATGGTGCAAATAAACACATCAATAGCGAGCCACACCTCAAAGGCGTAACCTTTGCGACCAATGAACGGCAACAGAACTAAAAAAGGGATACAAACAAATAAGCCGGTAATGACATACGCTAAAAGCGTTCTTACCGACTTAAGAACATCGATAAAAAAAGACATTAAAAATACCTGTTACAGATCGAATTTATTGATCTGCATGGTTAAGTTGTTGTTGGCGCTAAGCTGTAAGATCTTGCTTTGGTTGATCTCTTGCTCATAAAGCGTCAAGTAGTTCGCTGCCTCGGCTGGGCTGTACCATTCCGTTGCAGTTTGGGATTTTAGAATTGCAATAGTGCCGTAGCGCAAAGCATTGGTATGACGATAAAAAACATTATCGGGGATCTCGGTTGCCTCGATATTAGGCGTTAAAGCAACCTTTACCTTGATATCCTGCACTCGCGTAGGAATTGGGCTAACCATTAAGGTGTTACCGGTTTGACTATGTGCCATGCCATAGCCGTTTTCATCCTCAACGCATAACACCAGATTGACAAAGGTATCGGCAATGGTTGGTGTCAGTGTGTAGTCTTTTTGGCCGATCACAGTGGTAACGGTTAATGTTTCCTGTAACTCGGTAGTTCGGCCAAAGAAGTCTTGACTAATTTGCTGTGCGGCACGCGCCACCACAAAGGGCGGCACGTTAGGCACAAAGTTACTGACCAGACTTGTGAAGTCGCTAAAATCAGCCATTTGCTACAACTCCCTTACGCGAGTTACTAGCGCTGATACCGGCATCACTTTCAGTCTTAGCACCAAGGGCTAACTGGAATGCTCGCAAGTGGCTCTCTGCCCGTTGTGCGTTCTGCGCGTAGTCGCTGTCCTTGCTGTAGGCACGATAAAGCATAAAATCCAAGATAGGATTCATATAGCTATCATCTATTGGCAATACCTGAACATCTGTCCCAAAATCAGCGACTACAATAGCTGCCGGAGCTTTTGAGTAGATGATCTGCACATCATGCGCTGCCGTCATACTCGGATAAACCCAAAAGGTTTTAGGATCTCTATCGTCATAGACATAATGGTCAACATCATTGCCCGTTGCCGCATACCAGTTATCAACCTGATCGTCTAACATGCGCTTATCAATACGTCTGATTTGTCTACCACTAGTGGCATTAAACAATACATTGATAAGCTTTAACCCTTCTGCCGGTATGCTTTGTAATGCAGTATTTGCCGTCAGTGTGAACGCCTCATTAGCGATATTCGCATCAGGACGCAACCCAATAACGGCTAATACCGCACCGTTAAACCAATCAAGCCATTCCTGTTTAGGCCAGCGAGTATTAGTTTTATCTTGAATGATGGTTTCAGCTTGGCTGATCACATCAACGATTTTGATAGTAGCCATGGGGGTTCCTTACTTCTTGTTAAGGGTGCGGCGCGTAGCTTTTTTCGGTTTTTCGGTGTCCGTGACTTCTACTACCTCGGCGGTAATGTCGATCACCTCCCTAAGCTCTAGCGCTTCGGGATCACCTTCATAGACGGGGGTTAATTTGAATTTTTTCTGGTGCTTCTCAAGCATTACGGAATGCGCGATAACGCGACCAAATTCATTCTTAAAACCTACAATCTTGCTCATAATTAATTCCTAATAAAAAAAAGCCCCACTCAATGAGCGGGGCTTAATCGGTTAGGCTACAGTGACAACACTGTGCCCTAACGCATCGGGCTTAATAACTTTAAAACCGTATACGAACAATGAACGCGCTAAGTCGCCAAAGTCATTAGGGTTCTTCAAGCTTTCCATTTTGGTGATCTGACCGGCAAAGGTCGTGGCACACTTATGGCCAAACACGATATCGTACTTACCAGCCGCAACATTTACGTTGTTGCTTTGGTAAATAGTGATACGGTCAACCATACCTACCTTGCCGTTACGCAAAGTAGACTTGCCGTCACCTGTCATGCTTGCATCTTTCAACTCTGAGGTCTTGATACGCGCACATGCTTTCGCAGGTAGCACTACAAAACGATCTGAGTCAGGCAAGTTCTGCTCGTCCATGACAACAGACAGGTCAATCAACCAGTCAATGATATTGGCATTTGACAACGCTTTAGGCGCGGCTGTAGTGCCAAGGTTAATATCAGCGGAGATCTTACCGGCTGCTGCACCAGCGTTTTCCGTTGCCGCTTGCGCGTAGATAGTCCCTAACACGTTGCTATCAACCTTGATACGCATTTTCTCGGCACCGTCAGAGGACCAGTCGTCCATCAGGTTCAAGTCCGTTTGTACACGGTCAACGTCATACAGGTTGAAAGCAAAGTAGTGACCTTGGTCAATCAACAGGTTAGTTGTACCGTGGCTAGGGTTTTCATAGTTCAACCCACCGCCCTTGACGTAATCCGAGATAGCAATATCTGCGTGTTCGCGGATAATGACCTCGTCACCGTGGTTCTTGATCTCACCCTCATAATCCGTATTAGAGATCTCGCTATAAACCGTTTTAAGATAAAACTTGGTTAATAGCTTGGTAGACCAAATCTGAGGAATAAACGTGCCAGAGGCGTTCTGTGGTATTGCTTGGCCACCGGCATCGTTAGGATTCGCCGTAGGAAAAGTATTAGCCATGTGACTAACTCCTTATGTGAATTAGCCGCTTAATGCGGCATACATTTCACGCTCGGCTTTTTGGAAATCCGCTTCACTGATCTGCCCTCGCTGGTATTTTCGGTGCAACTCCTGAAAGGCGTTAGGATCGAAAATCGGCCTAGTTGTACCGGCATCGGGTGCCGCACTAGGGTTAGGTTGGATATGTTCAGTAAACGGATGCTGCTCTGCGTGAACTTGATTTGATTCAACAAAGGCTTGGTAAAAACGAATGACGCGATTTAGATCGCCACCTTCAAACGCATTCATCATCATGGAATGCCGTGTCTGCCCTGAATACTGATCTGCTTCGCGTAACCAGTCATGGAATAACGGATCGTTATCCACTAGGTTGAAATCAATATTCATGCTGGCCAATGACTGCTTAACCGCCGTCATTTTCGACTCAGTGGTCCATGAGGAAATATCTTGTTGCTGTTCAGTGAAACGGTTGTCAATTTCGCTTCGTAGTGCGTTTACCTGCTCATTGGCAGTTTCCGCAACCGCTTTAGCAAAGTCCTCGCCGTATTCACTTACAAGGTGTTCATTTAAAGTTGGTGGAGCCTTGGCAGCCTGTGGCTGTTGCATCTGTGCTACTTGCTGGCGTAACTGTTCGACCTCTTGTAAAAGAGCGCTGTTAGCCTCGGTAGGTGTAGTTGCGTTTTGCTCAAGGGTCTTGACTCTATCCTGTAAAGTCGGCACTTCTTTGTTGTACTTACCTTGTAGAACTTGATATTTCGCTTTCCAATCAATATTGTCAGAAGTCGCTTGCGGCGGGGTTTGTTCCTTAACTTCCTGCGCTGGCGGTGTTTCCGGTGGTTGCTTGGTTTCTTGCGTTGGTGGTGTTTCTTCGGGAGCCGGTGCGGTATTCCCTTTAATCAAAGCATTCGCTGCTTCTTCTGCCTGTTGAATTTGTCTTGGTAAAGACATTTCATACTCCTTGCGAGCCTGTGAGCCGGTGCATGGCCGGTATTCACGTTTGGTATTCGCTTGTTGTATTGGCCTGAAAATCAGGCATAAAAAAACCACCGATTAAGGTGGTTTGGTTTATCGGGCTAACGGGTAGCCTGAATTAGTTACTGGATACCAAGCGCTAAAGCGCGTAGTTCCTCGCTGGTATGGGGTACATCGTCATGCACAAAGACATAACAAGAGTGTTCCCCTGCTTCGACCTCTGCTTTGTTTTCAGCTTCAATGTGCCTAGCACAGACAGGGCAGTATTTAACCGCGCTATCCAATACCTTGCTCCATTGTCTGAATAAGCTTATTAGGGTCGTTGATATACTCTTGCAGGGCTTCAATGGCTTTGATTGCCCCCTGCAAACGATAAATAGATTTTTCATCATCCTGAAAAACAAGCTGCTGTAAGCAATCTTTACGTTCATCTTCAAGCTTGAACATCAAGCACTCATAAGCATAGGGTTCAGCCGCTTTTAACGTGATAAGGCCGCGTATCAGGGCTATATGCTTGTCGCTATCCATTGGCTAGTTCCCAATCATCGGCAAGAATATCTGATACGCTTGGCGTCCAAGTGGCAACGTCATTTTGTGCGGTTTTAAGCGCCAAGTAAGGGCGGTATTCAACCATATCATTAGGGTAATATCCTTTGATGGCATCCATACGCGCAGGGAAATTATCACCCCTTACGTAGTAGGCAAACATTTCCTTACCATTCCACCCTTTACGAGTAAGACGCTTTCCCGCTTTTAATAGAACTAACGCTTCGCCAAAATTCATTTAGCCAACTCCTTTTTCAAGGCATAACCTTCAAGCAACCAAAGCATATTACGGGCGGCATCTTCGGCCTTTTGACAAGCGATCTCTTTGCCAAGCTCATAATCAAAGTTTTCGGGACTGGCACAAGCGCTATACTCGGTGGCCAAGGTAAAGTTATCATCACCCATAGGTAATACAGCCGTAGCTACTATGGTGGTAGTGCCCTCAACTTGGCCTACCCAATACTTAAGAGAATCAACTAAGCCGTCCATTTCTTCTTTAGTGACGCGGGGGGCATCTAAGCCCTTCTCTTTAATTTCCTGTTCTACTTTTAGATCGTGTGCTTCTGACATTGTTTACGCTGCCGTCTGTGGTTGGTGTGAATGTTTCTCATGCTCAAGAGCCATGTTGTACTTATGCTCTTGCGCCTTAAGTTGTTGCTCAATTTGTAAAGCTTCTTGTTGCTGAGCCTGTGCCGCTTGTTGCTCTTGGTTTTGCCGTTCCTGAAGCTTTTCTTTAGAAGGTAAAATGCGCTCTGCTGGCACATCACCAGATTTGAATACTTGTCTAAGCTGTTCAAGCCTGCCGTCCGTGCCGATAATGGCAAGGTCAGTAGGATTATTAGTAAGCTGTAGTAGCTCTTGCTGGCGCATTTGAGCCGCTTCTTTATGCATAAGTGCATCACTGCCCCTAGCCTTGGCCTTGGCATCACCCTTGATCTCGTTAGGCACTTTCGGATCTAACATCAGGGTCATGAAAATAGAGTTAATAAGAGGCTCGATCACGCCGATATCGACATTACGGACAACATCTTTGATTGATTTACTTGCCGCGTTCATCAACATAGACAAGCCGCTAGCAGTGCGAGCAGCACCAGCGCCAGAGTCAGATCCTTGCATGTAAGCAGGAATGCCGCTTTTTTCGTCTGCATAACGCTCGAAACGCTCATAAACCGTAAGAAGTTCATTTGCTTTTATCTCAGGACTAAAGAAATTCACCCCAGCACTGCCGCCCCTGTGATTACCTTTGGAGCCGTCATATAACCAGACCTTGCGGGGATAAATTGCCGTTGGATTCGCGCCCGTTGGCAACATAGACACATCGATAGCGGTCTGAGGACCGGCACCCATGGCCATGTTATTCATTAAACTGCGTGCGGTAGAGTTTGCCGCGTCCTGAATATCAGCAATGATTTCAGGTAATGCCTCGCCCCAAAACGAGTTAGGGACATTAAGCCATGAGGCTTTAAAATATGGGGGCCTGCCGGTTGGATCGGGATTAATCAAGGCGCGGATAATGTGCGGCCCGATCATGGTGCAAGATACCGGATACTCATTATACGGATCGTCAATCAGCTTAGGGTCCATGCCCCACTCTAAAAGCTGTGCCCCCTGAATAGGTCCGTTGTATTCCACCGCATCAAACAACTCGTAGCGATACGCCGTGGAATTATCACGCCCCTCTAAACGCTCACGCTCTGAGCTTTCGAACATCCATTCCCTGTGGCCGGACAAACGATAATCACGCAATACCGACTCAATGGCTTGGCGGTTATAACCCTTCATGCCGCGCATACTGGCCAAGTCGGTAGCCGTGTAACGAATATGTTCACAGAACCAGCTATCCCCGATATTCACCGTGTTAGGTGACGGGTAGGCATCAAACGGGGAAACGCGCTTAAGCTCGCGGTTAATGGCTGTGGACGCTTTAGGCACGAATTCGCCGGTGTCCATCTGTAACCACTGAATTTCTTTTTTCTGTTTAAAGATAACCCCTTTCATGATCGCCGCTGGGTACGTGGTCAAATCATCAAGGAATTCATCAAATTCATGCCGCCAATTCCCTTCGCAAAGCACATCTTCAATATGCTTTGCCATTTTCTCCATGCGCTTTTCACCTTCTTGGTTAAGTTCATCCTTAAGGCGATCTTCATGCTTCATCATCAACTGGTAAGCCGTTTCTTCTGGCACGCCCAGTTGTAAAGCGCCTTGCATGGTTTCCATTAACAAGGTTTGTTTCAGGTTTGGCGGTAAATCCTGAACAGGGGTAGGATCTAAGGTAAAAGGTCTGTCACCGGTTGGATTATAGAGATCCGATAGCCACGACTTAGCATGACGCGCCTTTGAACCGGTGATCCCCATAAAGATCTCACTGCCGCCACTCTTTTGAATCGCGGCCAGTTCTGTAGAGGAATAAACGCCCCTGCGCCGTCTAAGGCAGTTGGTTAACCGGTCCGTAACCTTCATTTTGTGGTCTTTGGCGGTATCCCAGCACGTTTTAATGTACTGGGCTAGGCTAGACACTACTTGTTGCTGGCCAAAAGACGGATCAACATTATCGCGTGCATTTTGTGCCCGTTCATCGAAAACCTTCTGGGTTTCCTCTGCACCTAAAGCTTGTAAAATACCACTCATAAATGCACCTTGTGTTAATGCTCATAAACAGGGACAGAATCTTTTGGCTCAAACATGTACCAATAGATAAGATCGCCAGATTCAACAGTGTTTACGCCAAGCCATTTGTTATCAGGGTTAGGATCGTGAATAACTACACCATTCCTATCGATGATCACTGCGTGGGTAACATCTTTAAAATTCTTGCTTGGAACAACACCATAAAAACAGCCATGCACTGCATAAAGAGACTGTAAGGCGTTCAATGTTTGAACTTTTTCACTATGAGCGTTACAAACACCTACATAAGTAAATTTTGTTGCTTCATCAATCCAGTCCATAAAAGGGACATGCCACGCCGTTTCAGGGTGATCCATGACATTAATTGCTTGATCAAGATCCATTTCGAAAAGACTGGCTAAAACTGCTTGCATACAGTTTCCTTTACCTTTACAAACAATTGTTTGATGAACTTTTTTCATAATAAATTCTTAAGACCAATAACCGGCGTCAACCTGTTCAACCTGCGTATAAGCGCCGTGAACAATACCGCCCATGCGGTGCTGAATATCGCGCAAGGAGATAGCAAAGGTTCTAAATGCATCTGCTGCGTGGGACGCTTCATCATGTGCCGGTCTGTTTTTCCAAACGCCGTACTTATCGTCCCATTCCTTACGATAGTTCTGTAATTTGCCAATACCCTGCTCACAATTGGCCTCGTCAAACCAGCAAAGGGCTAACACCGCCCGTACTGCTTCTATGCCGTCCATTACCGCGAGTTTCGGGGCAACTTCGAAGTGCAAACCGAGTTGATCGGCCTGTTCCAGCCGTGACATACCGGTGCCGAATTCAGTCACCGAGATATCATGCGGGGCCATGTGAATGCCGTAGGTGTAACCGTGCTTTTGCCCGATTTCACGCAAGATATTGACGTAAAACGGTAGCCCTTCGCCGTGGTTCTCGTAGTAGTTCACTACCCGATATTCACGCCCTACCTGTTGGATAAACCAGATCACATTCGAATCATTAACCCCGATATCCCAAAAGGTGTGAACCAGTGAGGATTCTTCGGCAGGTACGCGGGTGATCTGCTTGTTTTCGTATAGTTTGCGGAATTGTGACGAGTAGTAAGCCCCCTCGATCACCTGTTCAAACGCTTCTTGTGGCGTGGTCGGGTACTCGCGTTTAACATCGGCCCCTAACGCCTTTTCTTTGGCGTAGTACCAGTTCATTTGACCTTGGGTAAAGGTCAACCGGTGCTTAGCCTTTAAATCATCGAAATATTCAAGAATGCGTAGCGGTAACTGCTCTTTTGACTCTAGGGTATACGCCTTGTCTTTGTACCAAGGGTAAAAGAAGAACTCCCAGTCAAGCACGCTAAGCTCTTTTTTCTTGAGCTGGTCTTGTTCGGCTTGCTGACAGTAGTCAAAAAAGTAACCCTGTCTACCTTCTGCCGTGGACTCAATGGTAATAACACACTCAGAAGATACCGACTCAAACGCACCGGTGACAATTTCCCGCGCCCGTTCTGGATACTTGGCGCAAATCTTACCGAATTCTGAGATATGCAAATATTGGAACGTACCACCACGGAAAGATGAGCCAACCGTAAGGGATGAGCCGTTAGAGAATACCAGTTCGCCGGTACGGTCATTACGTGCCGGAAAGCGATCCCTTAAGCTTTCAGGCAAGTTGTCATAAGCAAACTTGACCTTCTCACGGAATAACCGGCTTGCATCGTCCTTGCTGTGTGCAATAACACCGCAACGGGTGTTATCCATAAACAGGGCCGCGTCTAACATGAAAATCATCATGAAAGTGGTAAAGCCGAGTTGCCGCGCCTTGAGAATGATATTGCGGGTGTGCATTCCCCTAAAGAAACGCTCCTGTGCATCATTCATCACAAACTTAACCTTCTTACCGTGCTTGTCGGTAATGTAGTAAAGGTTGTTGATGCGCCAATACCAGTTATCGTTATCTAGAATAAAATCTAGATCGTTCTCGTCGGTTGGCTGTTCTTTCTTGGCTAACGCATTTACCGGTAGGTCTGGATCAATGGGTATCATTAGTTTCAGACTCTAGCGGGGGTAAACGACAGTTGTTTTTAGGTAATAAGCCGTTACGATTTGCCGCGTTACGGTGCGTAATATCCTTAATCAACTGGTCAACAGAGGTAGTGACTTCAAGCTCATTCTTCTGTACGAACATTTGAAGGTGCTGGCCAAGTAGTTGCAGTGCGCCCTTCTTGTCGTGCATTTCAATTTCACGCGATAACACTACCGTTTCTTCGCCGGTAGCCTCGTCTGTAGAGCGCTTGATAACTTTTTCTTTAATCTTTCTAACTGCCGGTGACACATCAGAGGCAAGATCGGCTATCGGACGTAGGTTGTTGTCCTCGTCATACAGATCGCCAATATCACAAAAGCCGAGTTTAATAAGCTCGCTAAGTACCTGCTCTTTGGAGATTATGCCCCTACGGGTCATGAGCTTAGCCGCGCCGGTGTCGAAATCATCAATAAACTGGCGTAGCGGTGTGCCGTCTTTAAGCAGTAGGTGAGAGTTTACCGTGTCAGATTTACGGGGCTTAGTACTGCCGTTGTAAACCTTGGCATATGCCCTAGCTCCATTGCGTCTAGGGTCGGCTAGGTATTCCATAGCAAACGCGATATGAGCGTCCATCTTGATACCGTAGCGCTGTTTAATTTGGGCTGTGGAGAGGTTTAGCTCGCCGTCCTCAGTAATGAGGGGTTTTAGGGTATTGGCCATGATCCCCCCTGAAAAAAGTTAAGGAAAAAATCTGGAAAAATTTTTTTAGAATTTTTCGGTGTTTGATGTATTCATATATTTGCCCCCGCCCGATCCTGTGGTTTTGGTCCGTGGGGGGGTCTGTTAGTGGATTAGATAAGAAAAAAGCCGGTTCCTTGGAGAAAACCGGCTTTTTAAGGCACTAACAAAACAACGTGAGACTGTAATGGCTGGTGTTTATCCCAACTTAGTGAAACTGTAACGTAAACTGTTTTTGCTGAAAATGGCCAAAATACACCAATAATTGCACTAAAATGTGTACTAAATCGAACCCTACGTGAAATCTGATGCGATACAGGCCACTAACTACGCAGGATTCAGCGCACAGACGCAATAATTACTAATTATCACGCCTCAAATTGTCATTGATAGCCGATTTTAGCTCACCATCGAGTTTGAACAGGTAATCAACCATTTTGCTAAACACATCAATCAACGGCTTATTGCGATACCAATACTGACGTTCTATGCCACAAAGTTGGTATTCCTTCGGTTTTCTGGCTGTTTTGCCAGTGCCAGAACAGCGCTTGCATGATTCGCCCTTGATTGAGCCTGTAGCGCGGCATTTGTAACAGTCAACCGCTTGATACTCATTATTGATTAAACTCGTTAGCGCACCGTTCACAAGCTGTAAAACATGCGCCTGGAGTTTACCTGGCAGTGACGAATTGAATTTTAGGTACATGGCCGCGATTGTTCGGTCCTGCGCTGCCATATTGTCGAGATAGACGCCAAACAGATGATCCATGTGTCGATCATCAATGGATTTGAGCGCTAACAGCATATCTATAGCTGTTTTTTCCCCCGTTCCAGTGCTTGTATCGTCTAATTTGCTGGTTTTTGCCGCGATTGATGTTAGTAGTTTTTCCATTTTTTGAACCCGATTTTCTTTACATCATAAATTCTGAGAAAAATGGGTCAAACGCTTTATACAAAACTATCGACTTTTCTACTCCCAAAAATCACAACAACAGAACAAAACACAATAACACACCCTCTATTGCAGTTTTTTACAGTTGTAACAAACACAATCCACAAAACATTTTACTTTTTGTCCCACAAAAACTATACTCCTGTATGAACTAACAAAACAGGCACCCAATTATGAAAGCAAAACAATTTACCGAATGGTCATTTGCAGCCGCGAGCGCAGGAACAGCAGTATTTTTGCTATGGCCAGTAGTCAAACCACTGCTAATTATCGTCTTTAGCACCTATATCAACCTACTTGTTCAATTAGGGGGGTAAACCATGGCTATCAAAGCAATCAACAAGGCACATCAAAAGACTGTAGACAAAGCCTACAAACACTATCGCAAGTACCACGCACTTGTTAACCAAGACGATACAGTTGAACCATACAGCCGAGCGGCAGAGCGCCTAGAAGATAAACAGGCCGAACAATTCGATCTGTTTCAAGATGCATTTGGCTACCTACCCAAACGCGAGCAAGACAATTTTAACAAGCTACACAAAGCTATCCACGGTTACACATAAGGAGATCACCATGAAAATAATCAAACTAGGCACATGGTTACTATGCGGTTGTTGTGGCCAAGACTTTAAAACGTGGCAAGGCTACAAAGACCAAGATCAAGATACCGGTTATGGCATCTGCAAATCATGCCAAGGAGAAATTGAAGCAGACAACAAAGTCGAACAAGACAAGCTAATCGCTACTATGCGCAGTGGCCTAAACCCTGACAATCAAGCCAAATATGACGCTATGGACCGCGATCTACAATTTGCAATAGCTATGCAAGCACTAGACGAAGGCCAAATTGTTTACAAAGTCACAAGGGCCGGTTAGCCGCTCAATCATTTAATAGCCAGTTTGCATAGCTGGCTATTGGCTGAAAAGCACTAACTAACAAAACAGAGGCAACCATGAAATCATTAAAAAACTACATCGGCAATCAAATTGCCGCGACAAAACAGTCATTACAAGACGATCACAAGCTGCGCGAGTCATTTTGTGACAACCGCGACTTTGAAGGTATCCGCACTGTGCAAAATGACGTTAACAAGCGCCAAGAACAGCTACGCTTACTCACTGACGCAGAGGCACGCGAGGGAGAAATAGCTAAAATCACGTATATGCTAGAAATCATACAGCAAGCTATACACGCGCCGTTACCAATGGCCAAGCAAGAAATAGTGATCGACTGGTCGCGCTTTCTTCGCGGCTACATCATTAGTCAGATGCGCAGTTAGGGGGTCACATGGCTATCATCACAACCAACTACGACAACCCGCTATTAAAAATGCTGATCAACTCATTTAATTGTGTACGTAACGTCGAGCGCAGAGCTATACTAGCCGACAAATTAAAACATGAAGTTTTGATCGAGCAATATCAATACACTGAGCCACAAGCTCAACTGTACATTGACGAAGCTCAACAACTATCAATGGAGCCAACACTCTAGTTACTTACTAAATGGCAGTGCAAGTGCCATTTGTTGATCTAACTAGTTAACTGCCGCACAGGTAGCGGCAATAATGCCACGATAGACAAGGAATGGAAAATGACAACTTTAATCACAGCAGAACAACTAAGCACAATCGCAGACGAATTTAATTATTCAGACGAACATTATCGCAAAGCCGCTATCGACAAAATGAACAACAACATTTTTGACGACACAACAGCCGACGACTTACGGGCAATAGCTAAAGAATTTGCAGAAACAAGCGATATGTAATGGTATTGATACTGGAGATGGCTATTCGTCTTTTCAAATGGGGTTTTTAACGTCTAATTATTAATAAGTCAATCACCCTATAGCCCATTCCGTGAGTGGGCTATGTGGTGCGAAAACTAACAAAACTCAGGACTAACAAAAGTGGAGATATACACAAGACCAATTATGAATGTTGGCGCAGACAATAACGGCGAGATAGGATTATTCCCATTTTCGCAGGTCAACATCATTGACAAGCACAATCTAAAAAAAACCGTCTATACAAACTGGACACATGGCGCAGCAAACAAAAAACGCGATATAAAATTCGAATCCGAACTCGGCCAGCTTAAACATGCCCTGTTTAAGTCATTACACACTGACAATGTAATGATTGTACGCGTGTTCCAATCTGGCAACATCAAACAGCGGATCTTGGATATGCTCGAAGAAGCAGAGCATGGCCAGATCATATTATTTGTGTGGCCAAAGTCACTGTCTGATGAAAAACCATACTATGAAGTACTAAACATGATGATTAACGGCAAAATAGTGCAACCTGAACCTAAACCCATTGCCCTATCTGACACCGGCATGACCATCAAACCCCCTTTTATCGAAATACCGCTGTCGGAGATAACAGGATGAAAACACACGGCGCAGGAGTTTATGACGATGTATGCACCATGGCCAGA
>Ga0213837_1001334_pt1 | contig 13759 bp, 11 predicted proteins | sample SWPATP12_FD_160572 | JGI IMG/M metagenome (GOLD analysis project Ga0213837, IMG submission 160572) | Coastal seawater microbial communities from Marineland, Florida, United States - SWPA TP1 #2 | ecosystem: Environmental > Aquatic > Marine > Coastal | place: USA: Florida | collected 2016-08-06
GTCATGACAGACGGTGCGGGCCCGGCCCTTTTGCTATATGCGGGAAAGCGCCTGGACCTGCTGTGAGCGCCTAGGCCTTCGTGCCGGCAAATTTGCCGGGAAGCTTCCCGGCCAGGGTGTTCCAGCGGGCGGTCAGGCCCCACTTGGTGACATTGATCATGGCTTCGACCACAATATTTCCGCTCATCTTCGAGGCGCCCAGCTCACGCTCGACAAAGGTGATGGGGCGTTCGACGATCGTCAGTCCAAGCTTGGCCACACGCCAGGCCAGGTCAACCTGGAAGCCGTAACCGACCGAGTCGACGGTGTCCAGGTTCAGTTTCTCCAGGGTGCTCCGGCGGAACGCGCGGAACCCGCCCGTGACGTCCTTGATGTTCACGCCCAGCATGATCCTCGCGTAGGTGCTGCCCACCCGGGAGATCGCCTGCCGGTACAGCGGCCAGTTGACGACGCTGCCGCCGGGCACCCAGCGGGAGCCCATGGCGAGGTCAGCGCCCTGTTCTACGGCCTCAAGCAGCTGGGGAAGCTGCTCGGGCTGGTGCGAGCCGTCGGCGTCCATTTCCACGAGGACGTCGTATCCGGCGTCGAGTCCCCACTTGAAACCCGCGATGTAGGCGGCTCCCAGTCCGGCCTTGCCGGCGCGGTGCAGGACATGGACCTGGCTGTCCTCTGCGGCGATGCGGTCCGCCAGCTGCCCGGTGCCGTCGGGGCTGTTGTCGTCGACAACCAGGACGTCGGAGCCTGGCACCGCGGTGCGGAGGCGCCCGAGCGTCTTCGGCAACGATTCCAGCTCGTTGTAGGTCGGGATAATCGTGAGGACACGCACAGCGGGCCTTTCCTTGAAGGGAGCGGTCAAGCGCCGGGCGGTCTGCGGTTAGCCGACACCAGGCGCAACTCTCCATTATAGGGAGTCGCCGGACCCTCGCCGGTCGAAGCCGGCTGCCGGGGCAGGTCCACCCGCTTCGGGCCAGTTGCGGCGGCCGCGAAAAGCGCCGCCGGAACCGTTTTCTGCTGCGAAGTGGACCCGCCCCCTGGGAGTACCCATGGCCACGACCAGAGAAGCTGCCGTGATTGCGGCAACCCTGAACCGACCGGGGGACGTCCGGAGGCTGCGGTCCACGCAACCCTCCGTTGCCCCTCAATGCTACGGGCCGGCCCTGATCTGTCAACCGGTCCGTGACCTGCCATTTCATCCATCGGCGCAGGTCAGCAGCGCCTTGCAGCGGGTGAAGTTTCGGTGCCGGCCCCGGTCGTCAGGCCCGGAGCGAGCCGCTGGAGAACAGTTCCCGGCCGTCCCTGACGGTCTGGAGGCAGACCGGTTCGGAGCCGGTGTCCAGGGCCGGCAGCAACGGGGTCCGTGCGCGCGGGTCCGTGCTCCAGGACTGGACCCGGCCATCCGCCACCTGGACCATGAGTTCCTCGACTTCCCACACGGCGAAGCTGGCCGGCGCGCCGGGTACCAGCTGGCCCGCCATGGGGTTCCGGTACCGGGCGGCCCGCCAGCCGGCCCGTGTGTGGCCGAGGAAGGCGGCGCGGGCGGAGATTTGTTCGGCGGGATTGTTGTGCTGCAGGCAGGCCCGGACGCTGGCCCACGGCCGCAGCGGCGTGACCGGGCTGTCGCTGCCGAAACAGATCGGGACGCCGGCGGCGTAGAAGGACGCAAAGGGGTTCATGCCGTTCCCGCGGGCTCCCAGGCGCTGCCGGTAGAGACCGGCGTCGCCGCCCCAGGCGGCATCGAAGCCAGGCTGCGCGCTGACCGTCACGGAGTATCTGGCCAGCCGGCTGATGGATTCCGCGTCGGCGAGCTCAACGTGCTCCAGGCGGTGGCCCGCGGCGCGGACCTTCTGTTCTCCGACTTCCGCCGCCGCCAGTTCCAGTGCGTCCAGCGCGGCATCGAGGCCGGCGTCCCCGATGACATGGAACCCTGCCTGGACCCCGAGCAACGAGCACGCCGCGACGTGGGCGGCTGCCTCCGCGACCGAGAGGTACAGGTTGCCGCGCTCCCCCGGCGCGTCGGTGTAGTCCGCCCGCAGCGCCGCGGTCCGCGACCCGATCGAGCCGTCCATGTTCAGGTCACCCGCCAGCCCCAGCACGGGCACCCCGAGCCCGTCCAGGATGGACCGGGCGTGGTCCGCCGAGGTGGCCAGCTCACCCCAGTACGGGAGGACCTCCGGGACTGCGTCGGGCCCCGTGTTCCAGGCCGCGGCAATCCGCAGGTCGTCGATGCTGCCGATGTGCGGCGCCGCCATTTCCGCCAGCGCGACATACCCGTTGGCTGCGGCCTCGGCGAGGGCCCGCTGCTGGTACCCGCGGAGGGCCGCGGCGGGCAGCCTGCGTGCCGCAAGCCGGGCGGCCGTGTGCGCGGCGAGCTTGACCTGGCCGCCCGCACCGGAGCCGTCCGTTCCGTCGAGCCCGGCGGCCGCCGCCAGTGAGGAGGACACGAGCGCCGAGTGCACATCGACCCGGGACAGGTACACCTGCCGCCCGCCGGCGGCGCGCTCCAGTTCTTCGTGCGACGGCAGGGTGGGGTCCGCCCACTGGGTCTCGTCCCAGCCGTGGCCCAGCACGGTTCCGCCCGCGCCGGAACCGGAGAAGCCGGCGACGGCGTCGAGCAGTTCCCGGGCGGAGCGGACCCCGCTGAGCTGCAGTGAGTCCAGGGCGATTCCCGTTTCGGTGAGATGGGTGTGGGAATCGACGAAGCCGGGCGCCAGGAGCGCGCCGTGCAGGTCAATGACCTCCATCGAGGAATCGGCAATGGACGTGGCTGCCTGCTCGGAGCCCACCCAGGCGACGGTGTCGCCGTCGACCAGCATTGCCGTGGCGAAAGGATCGGCGGCGGTGTAGACGGAACCGTTCCGGTACAGCGTTACCTGGTGCGGTGCGGGGGCGGCCGGTGAATCGGTCATGGTTCGGGGACTCCTTGGTCACTGGTGGCCGGCAAGGGCCGGGCGTGGTCGACGACGGTGCGGGCGGTGCGGCCGGGCGGTCAGGCCACGGAAGAATACGCGACGACGCCGCGCTTGATGAGTTTGATCGCTTCCCCGCACAGACGCGCCACCCGCGGGTCCAGGGACGGGATTTTTGCCAGCTGGTCCAACAGGTCAATGACCTGTTTCACCCAGCGGACAAAGTCGCCGGCGGCGAGGTCCGTGCCGCTGAGGACGTCCTGCAGGTGCCTGCCCTTGGCCCACTTGAAAATGGGCCAGACCAGTCCCAGTTCGGGTTCGCCGGTCAGAGGGAGCTTGTTGGCTTCCTCGATGTCCTCCAGGGCGGACCACTCATGCACCACAATGTCGACGGCGGACTCCAGGGAGACGCTCGGCATCTTGGGCCGGAGTCCGCGGTCCTCACGTTTGGCCTGGTAGACCAGGACGCTGGCCAGGGCGGCGACCTCGGCGGCGTCGAGGTCGTTGAAGGCGCCCAGCCGCAGCGCCTGGGAAATCAGCAGGTCCTTTTCGCCGTAGATCCGGCGCAGCCGCTGCCCGTCGGGGCTGATGGTGAGCACCCCGGCGTCGGACGTTTCCAGGTAGCCGTAGCTGGACAGGACGCCGCACACCCGGTCGAAGGTCTTGGCGATGGTGTTGGTGCGGCCCTGGATCTGGCGGACCAGCCCGTCGGTCTCCTGGCGGAGTTTCCAGTAGCGTTCCGACCAGCGCGCATGGTCCTCACGTTCACTGCAGCCGTGGCAGGGGTGCGCGCGGAGCTCCCGGCGCAGCTCCGTGATCTTCTTCTCCTGGTCCGGGAGGGCCGCGGCGCGGCCGAAGTCGTCGTTGCGGTTCGGCGGTGCCGGCGGACGGTTCTCCCGGAGCGCGTTGCGGACCGAAGAGGCGAGGTCCCGCCGTGACTTGGGGACCTTGGCGTTGAAGGATTTCGGGATCCGGACCCTGGTGATCGGGGCCAGCGGACCTTCCACGTCCTGGGTGCCGATCCGGCGCAGCTGGTTGTCGAGGGTCATCACGGCGGGCCGCGGTTCGCGGGAGTGGTGGTCGGAACTGAGGACGACGGCGAGTCCGGGCGCCCGGCCGGTGGGAACATCCACCACGTCGCCGGGGAGCAGCCGGCTCAGGGAATCCTCGGTCACGGTCTTCCTGGCCCGGGAACTGGTCTTGGAGGCGTTCTTCTCGACGTCGGTGAGTGCCCGCCGGATCCGCGAGTACTCGGTGAAGTCGCCGAGGTGGCACGTCATCGCCTTGCTGAATCCGGCCAGGGATTCCTCGCGGCTGCGCACCTGCTTCGCCAGCCCGACGACGGACCGGTCGGCCTGGAACTGGGCGAAGGACGACTCGAGGATTTCCCGCGCCCGGGGCCGGCCGAACTGCGCCAGCAGGTTGATGGACATGTTGTATGTGGGCCGGAAGCTGGAGTTCAGCGGGTACGTGCGCCGCGAGGCGAGGCCGGCGACCGACGCCGGATCCGTGCCGGGCTGCCACAGGACGACGGCGTGCCCTTCGACGTCGATCCCCCGCCGGCCGGCGCGCCCGGTGAGCTGGGTGTATTCCCCTGCCGTGATGTTGACGTGCGCTTCGCCGTTGAACTTGTCCAGTTTCTCCAGCACGACGGATCGTGCCGGCATGTTGACGCCGAGCGCCAGCGTTTCGGTCGCGAACACGGCCTTGACCAGCCCGTCGACGAAGAGCTTCTCCACGACTTCCTTGAACGTGGGCAGCATCCCGGCGTGGTGCGCGGCCAGGCCGCGGAGCAGCCCGTCGCGCCAGCTCCAGAAGCCCAGGACGTCCAGGTCGTCGGAGGGGATGTCCTGCGCTGCCTCGTCGACCCGCCGGGCAATGACGAGCTGCTCCTGCTCGGTGGTCAGCCACAGCCCGGCGGCGACGCACTGCGCGACGGCGGCGTCGCAGCCGGCGCGGGAAAAGATGAAGGTGATCGCCGGGAGCAGGTCCTGCCGGTCAAGGCTGGCGATGACCTGCGGGCGGCTCGCCTTCCGGACCGGGCTGCGCGCACCGGCCTGCTGGGCGTCGTCGCGCTGGCTGTGCTGGTTTCGCCGGCGCTGCTGGGCGCGCCCGCCGTGGCCGAACCGGCCACGGAAGTTCATCTGGCTCTCGGCGCGGGCCATGGAGAGCAGCTCGGGGTTGACCTCGAAGCCCGGGCGCTCGGTGATGGCGGCCCTGGCGCCTGCCCTGTCCGTGGCGGCGGCCACGGCGGGCATTTCGGTCCCGACGGCAGGGGCGATCTCATCGAACGTGGTGTCGCCGGCGAAGAGGTCCACGATTTTCCGGCCCACCATCACGTGCTGCCAGAGCGGCACCGGCCGGTGCTCGGACACGATGACGTCGGTCTGGCCGCGCACGGTGTCCAGCCACGCGCCGAATTCCTCGGCGTTGGAGACGGTGGCGCTGAGCGAGGCGACCTGGACCTCGCTGGGCAGATGGATGATGACCTCTTCCCAGACGGCGCCGCGGAAGCGGTCCGCCAGGTAATGGACTTCGTCCATCACGACAAAGCCGAGGTCCGCCAGCGTGCTGGAGTCGGCGTAGAGCATGTTGCGGAGCACCTCGGTGGTCATCACCACCACCGGGGCGTCGCCGTTGATGCTGGTGTCACCGGTCAGGAGCCCCACCCGGTCCGCGCCGTACTTGTCCGCCAGCTCCGAGTACTTCTGGTTGCTCAGGGCCTTGATCGGGGTGGTGTAGAACGCCTTGAGCCCGCGCTGGAGGGCGAGGTAGATGGCGAACTCCCCCACGATCGTCTTGCCGGCACCGGTGGGGGCTGCCACCAGGACGCCGCGGCCGGCCTGCAGGGACAGGCAGGCCTCGCGCTGGAAGTCGTCGAGTTCGAACGCGAGCGACCGGATGAAACCGCCCAGATAGGTTTTGGCTTCAGCGGCCCGCTCGGCACTGGCTCGGTAGCGTTCAGACGGCGATTCCGGCCCGGGTAGTGAGGACATGCTTCCAGCCTAGTGGGCGTTGGGCTAGAGATTCTCCAGCTCGGAGCTGGGAGTCGCCCGGTCTGCGGTGGCTTCGGTCTCGGCGGCGCGTTTGACGGCGCGGCGTTCGCGCCGTCGGTCGTTGAGCAGGCACAGTCCGATGGCGGCGAAGAAGAGGAGCAGCATGGGTCCGGCAAGGTAGAACATGCTCATTGCGTCCGCTCCGGGTGCGGCCATGGCGGCGAAGAGGCAGACGAGGAACACGGTGATGCGCCAGCTCTTGACGAGCTGCTTGCCTTTGATGATGCCGGCCAGGTTCAGCCCGACAAGCACCACCGGCAGCAGGAAGGCGATGCCGAAGGCCAGCAGGAGCCGCAGCACGAAGGACAGGTACACCTGGGCGCTGATGAAGTTGGAGCCCCCGGAGGGGGTGAAATCGGTCAGTACCCGCACCGCGTTCGGCAGGACCAGCCAGGCCAGCAGGACGCCGCCCACGAACAGCGGGACCGCGGCGGCCACGAAGGACAGCGCGAGCCGGCGTTCCTTTTTGTGCAGGCCGGGGACGATGAAGGCCCACAACTGATAGAGCCAGACCGGGCTGGCGACGATCAGGCCCAGGAAGACGGACACCTGGATCATCAGGTCGAAGGAACTCGCGACGCCGTCGAAGTTCAGGGTGGCCTGCCGGCCCTCATGGGCGTTGAGGTCGCTGATCGGCTTGATCAGCGCCTCAAGCATGGGCTGGTAGACGAGGAACCCGACGACGGTGCCCAGGACGACGGCGACCGCCGACTTGAAGAGGCGGTTCCGCAGTTCTTTCAGGTGGTCGAGGAGCGCCATCCTCCCCTCGGGGTTCGACCGGCGGCTCATGGTTACTGCCACGCGGTGTTAGGCGCGGTTCGGCGGCGGAACGTCGGTTCCGTCTCCGGCGCGGGTCTCCGGGCCGGCGGACTTCGGGTGGTTCACGACACGTCCCTCGACGGGGTCGGAGGCGTCTGCGGCGTCCGTGGCGCCGTCCTTCTTCATCTCCCGGACTTCCGACTTGAAGATGCGCATCGACTGGCCGAGGCTCCGGGCCATGCCAGGCAGCTTCGGTGCAGCGAAAAGCACCAGTGCCAGAACGATGATGATGATGAGATGCCAGCCTTCAAGCCTCATGGCGGGAAGTCCTTTCGTTGAAATACATCCTACGTCTATGTCTATTCGAATTCGATGTCGCTCAGCCGCTGGGGCTGGCCGCGGTCCGCCTTGCGCTGGATGCGGCGCAGGCGGCGCGCTTCCTGACGGGCGAATTTGGATGCGCGGTAATCATGTCGCATCTGCACCGGTGAGGCAAAAACGGCGGATCCTGGTTCCCGCCGCGGTCCGGGCCCGTCCGTCCCGTCAGTGCTGTCAGCGCCGTCCGAGCCTATGCGGCCGACATGAACAGCGGCTGAACCTGGGGTGCCCGTGCCGGACGGGAAGGTGGAGAACCGCTCCGCCGCTTCCCCGAGTTCCTTGGCCGTAGCCATGAACTGCCGGAACAGCCGGGCGCCGAGCACAACGAAAAACAACAGCGACAGCGCGACAAGCGCTATCCAGATCACGATCCAGGACCACCAAGGCATGCTGAGTAGTCTATCCGCCGAGCTGGCTAGTCCTCGTATTGGGCGAGGGCGGCTGCCAGCCATTGGCGGGAGGCCGCCGCCAGCTCTTCCGGATGGACGATGCGGGCGGCCCCGCCGTGCTGGGCCACGAACATCGGGAGCCAGTCGGTGCTGCCGAAACGGATTTCGGCCAGCAGCCCGCCGTCGGGGAGCTCCGCCGTCCGCTCGGCGTAGTACTCATCGGCGAGGCCTGCGCCGCGGCGGGTGAGTTCCACCACGACCACCGCGTCGTCGTCGTTGGGGGTGAAGAGCTTGACGGGGAAGCTGCCGCCGGGCTTCGCCGTCTCCGACACGGGCATCCCTGTCGTTTCCAGGGCTTCGATCCGGTCCAGCCGGAAGTTGCGCAGGCCCTGCGCGGAATGGCAGTAGGCCTCGAGATACCAGGTGTTGTCCAGCGAATAGAGCCGGAGAGGGTCGATGTCACGTTCGGAGACGGTGTCCCGGAGCGGCGAGAAGTAGCGCAGCCGCAGCCGGTCGCCCGTCCGGATGGCTTCCCGCGCCGTTTCCAGGGCTGCGGAGTTGCCGGGCCCCACTTCGGGGGCAGAGAGGGCTGCGGCCTTGAGCCCCTCCTCCCCCGCCGCCGCCATGAGCTTGAGCGTGACGGATTCCAGCGCGCTGCCTTCGGCGAGTTCTGGCAGGCCGTTGAGCGTTTCCAGCCCGGTCAGCAGGGCGCAGGCCTCTTCGACGGTGAAGCGGACCGGCCGCTTCAGGTCGAGGTCCTGGGTGATGGTGACGTGGTCGTCGTCCCATTGGATGTCCAGCAGGTCATCCGGGTAACCCTCGGGCAGGCCGGAACAGATCAGGATCCGCAGGTCCGCTTCCAGCTCCTTGCGGGTGATTCCGAAGTTCGCGGCCACGTCGCTGATGTGCAGGCCCTGGTTGTGCACCAGGAACGGCACCAGCTGCAGCATCCGGGCCAGCTGGTCCTCGGAGGTGCGTTTACGGCCGCGCCGCTGTGCCGCGCCGCCTGGGACCGCCGGGAAGGCGACCGGCGGGAGCGGGGCCGCGGCGAACCGTTCGGCGGCCGCCAGGCGGCGCCGCACGGACATGACGAGCTCGGGCGGGGACACCACCCGGACCCGCGGCCCGTAAGAAGCAAGTTCCTCGGCCAGGGTCTCGGCGTCCCGGTATGGCACGCTGAGGCGGTCCCGGCCCGCCTTCGGCAGTCCGGCGCCGGGTTCCGGCACGGAAGCGCTGAGGGCCCGCTGACGGAGCCCGTGCAGCCTGTCCGCCTCGACGTCCACGACCGCGGTGCTGACCGGCAGCTCCGCCAGTGCGGCCAGTTCGGCCCTGACATTGAAGTCCGCCGGCGGGGTGAAGCTTTCCTTCTCCAGCACGCTGACTGCGGACGTGATGCGGGAGAGACGGAAGAAGCGCTTGTCCCCGCGGATCCTGTCCTGGGCCACGAGGTACCACTGGCCGAAACGGCTCCCGAGGCCCCACGGTTCGACGAGGCGTTCTTCTTCCTTGCCGGTGCTGCCGGCGAGGTAGCGGAAGCTGACGGGGTGCTGGGCGTGCATGGCCGTGACCAGGTCTTCGAAGGCCTGGCCGGCGGGACGGATCCGTGGCTGCACCCCGGCAGGGAGTTCGGCGTCGACCAGGCCGCCGGAGGCCTGGAGCTTGCGGACCGCGTTGACGGCCGCGGAGCCGAGGGCGGCATGCTCCCAGAGCTGGGCCGCGAGAATGAGCACGGTGCATTCGGCCGGCGTGAGATCGACGTCCGGGAGCCGGTTGGATTCCTTGCCGATCCGGTAGCGGGTGGTCGCCGGATCGTCCGACCCCCAGCCCTTGTCCGTGACGGTCTCGACCTCGAAGCCGAAGTGCCGCAGTTCGCCCTTGTCCCGTTCGAACATCCGGCCGAAGGCGACGTCGGTGCTGGTGCTGTCGCGGTAGACCTTGTCCCGCAGCTCACTGCGGCGCAGGCCGTAAGTGGTGTTGAGCAGGGCGATGAGCAGGTTCAGGAGGCGTTCTGTACGTGAGGCGGACACCCCGCAAGGGTACTAAAGTCCCTGCCCGAAACTGACGAAAGCGCGGCAACAGCCGGAAGAACTTTTCCGATTGTTACCGCGCTTTGTGCGTCAGGCGCCGGCTGGTGGGTGGGCCCACGCCGGCGAGGGCCCCGGCCCGAGCTTGCGAGGGCAGGGAGCCGGTGGGGACTAGCGGACGCCGACGAGGTCGACGACGAAGATCAGGGCCTCGTTGGGGCCGATCGCTCCGCCGGCTCCGCGCGAGCCGTAGGCAAGCTCCGAGGGGATTTCCAGCCGGCGGCGGCCGCCGACCTTCATGCCCAGCAGGCCCTGGTCCCAGCCCTGGATGACCTGGCCGACGCCGACGCGGAAGTCGAGCGGTGCGCCGCGGCCCCAGGAGGCGTCGAACTCTTCGCCGGTGGACCAGGCCACGCCGACGTAGTGGGTGGAGACGGTGTCCCCGGCCTTGGCTTCGGCGCCGTCGCCCTCGATCAGGTCGGTGATGACCAGTTCGGTGGGCACGTCGCCTTCGGGGAAGTCAATTTCCGGCTTCTGGCGGTCGATGTTGCGCTGTCCAAATGACATGGGTGCTCCTTCGTGGCTTGGGTGGTGCGGGTGTGGTGGTTACTTGACGCCGAGGATGTCGACGACGAAGACGAGGTCGCCTTCAGGCTGGCCGCTGCCAGCGGTGGCGTCGGGGTAGGCGAGGTCCTTGGGGATGACAAGGAGGACGCGGGAGCCCACTGTCTTGCCGGCCAGGCCCTGGGTCCAGCCCTTGATGACGCCGGTGAGGGGGAAGGTGGCTTTCTCGCCGCGTTCGAAGCTGGAGTCGAAGACCTTGCCGTCGGCCATTGCCACACCGACGTAGTTCACGGTGAGGGTGTCGGTTTCCTTGACCGCGGGGCCGGTGCCCTTGATGAGGTCCTGGGCCACGAGTGCGGTCGGGGCGGCGACGCCGTCGACGGAGATTTCCGGGATGCCCTTGTCGTTGTCCTTGACGGTCGGCAGTCCTGCCGGCGGGGTGACAGTTTCGCCCTCGGGCTTGTCCAGGACCGGCGGGGCGTCCTTGGCGGAGAGCACCTTGACGACGAGGAGCTGGGTGGGCTGAGCTTCGGCGCCCTCGGCGGCTGCAGCGCCGGGAACGGCGAGGGCCAGGTGGGAGCCCACCTTCGCGCCGACGAAAGCGTTGTAGATGACGGCGCTGCTGGTCTTGAGCTCGTCGTTCAGTTCGAGCTCTTCAGGATCACTCGGGAACGTGTCCTCCAGGGTGGAGCCGTCCTTGCCGCTGAGGGCAACGATGGAGATGGACGCGATCTGGTTCGCCTTGACCCGGTCGCCTCCGCCCTCCGTGACCACCTTGACAGTGGGTTCCTTGACCTCGAGGGGTTTGGTGAATTCAACGCCGGGCGCTTTCTTGTCGCCGTTCTCCGTCAGCTTGACGGAGTCCAGCTTGGCGGTCTCACCGGCGGACTGGCTGGTGGGTTCCGGGGCGGCAGGTTCGCCGCCGCCGCAGGCAGTCAGCAGCAGCAGTCCGGGAAGAAGAATTGCTAGTAGTCGGCGCACTTAAGAACTTTCGTCGGGGCAGGATGGACGCCTCGCCGGGCAGGTGCCAGCGGCAAAGCAAGCGGTGGCCGCGAACGGCACTCCTCCAGAATAACGCGGAAAGCTGGGTATCAGCCCATAGAGTTCAGCAGGGCATCCACGCGCTCATCGACGCTGCGGAACGGGTCTTTGCACAGCAGGGTCTGGTGTGCGCGGTCGTTGAGCTTCAAATGCACCCAGTCCACGGTGTAGTCGCGTCCCAGTTCCTGCGCCCGGCGGACAAAGTCGCCGCGGAGCTTCGCGCGGGTGGTCTGCGGCGGCGCGTCCACGGCGTCCTTGACCGCGGTATCGTCCACGACGCGGCGCACGGCCCCGCGGGACTGCAGCAGGTAGTAGAGCCCGCGGGTCCGGGAGATGTCGTGGTAGGTCAGGTCCAGCTGCGCGATCCGGGGCGCATCGAGGCCCAGGTTGTGCCGTTCGCGGTAGTTGTCCATGAGCTTCTTCTTGATGGCCCAGTCCACTTCGGTGTCGATCTTGCTGGTGTCGCCGCTTTCGATCGCGTCCAGGGTCCGCTCCCAGAGGTCCAGGATCAGCGGGACGTGCGCGTTGTGGGCGCCCTGTTCCGCGACGAACGCCGTGACCTTGCCGAGGTATTCGCGCTGGATTTCCAGGGCGGTGAGCTGCCGGCCGTTGGCGAGCCGGACCAGGGCGCGTCCGCTGAGGTCATGGGAGATTTCCCGGATGCTGCGGATGGGGTTCTCCATCCGCATGTCGCGCATGATGACCCCCGCCTCGATCATCCGCAGGATCAGGTCGACGGTTCCGACCTTGAGCAGGGCCGTGGTCTCGGACATGTTGGAGTCGCCCACGATCACGTGCAGCCGCCGGTAGAACTCGGCGTCGGCGTGCGGTTCATCGCGGGTGTTGATGATCGGGCGGGACCTGGTCGTGGCGGAGGAGACACCCTCCCAGATGTGGTCGGCGCGCTGGGAGAACGCGAACGTGGCTCCGTGCGGGGTCTTGAGGATCTTTCCGGCGCCCGCGATCAGCTGCCGGGTCACGAGGAACGGGATCAGGATTTCGGCCAGCCGGGAGAATTCGCCGCGCCGCGGGATGAGGTAGTTCTCATGGCTGCCGTAGGAGTTCCCGGCGGAGTCGGTGTTGTTCTTGAACAGGTAAACGGTGCCGTTGAAGCCCTCCGCCGCGAGCCGTTCCTGCGCTTCGTCGACGAGGTCGTCCAGGATCAGTTCCCCGGCCCGGTCGTGTGCGATCAGTTGTGCGAGGTCGTCGCATTCCGCGGTGGCGTACTCCGGGTGTGATCCGACGTCGAGGTACAGCCTGGATCCGTTGGTCAGGAACACGTTCGAGGACCTCCCCCAGCTGACCACCTTGCGGAACAGGTAGCGGGCCACCTCCTCGGGGGCCAGCGGTCGGGACTCCGGGCTCGAATAGGAAATCCCGAACTCGGTTTCGATGCCGAAAATGCGCTTGTCCATCTCAGTTCTCCTCAGCCAGCAATGCCGTGATGTCTGCGTCCTCAAGCCGGCGGAAGGCGCGGCGGGTCCCGCGGCTGGTTTCCGAGCCGCGGTCCAGGACGGCCACCTCCACGGCCGACGCCGGCAGCGTGGTGGTTTCCTTGTCCGCGACGAGGCCGGCCAGGGCCAGCCTGATCGCGCCGGCAAAGTCGAGTTGCCCCTGCCAGCCCGCTGCGACGGCCTCCGAGACCTTGTCGGCCTGGCCGCCCATCACGATGAAGCCGTTCTCGTCGGCGATCGACCCGTCGAAGGTCAGCCGGTAGAGGTGGTCCTCTTCCGGGGAGTTCCCCACCTCGGCCACGGCCAGTTCAACCTCGAAGGGCTTTTGCTCCGCAGTGAACACCGCCCCCAGGCTTTGCGCGTAGACGCTGGCGAGGCCCCTGGCCGTGACGTCCTCCCGGTCGTAGGAGTAGCCGCGCACGTCGGCGTAGCGCACCCCGGCCTGGCGGAGGCTTTCGAATTCGTTGTATTTGCCCACGGCGGCGAACGCGATCTTGTCGTAGATCTCCCCGATTTTATGCAGCGAGGGTGACGGGTTCTCGGCCACTAGGGCGATCCCGTCCCGGCAGCTGATGACCACTACGGAGCGCCCGCGCGCGATGCCCTTCCGCGCGAAATCCGCGCGGTCCTTCATCAGCTGTTCGGGCGATACGTAAAACTGCTGGGTCATCTCAGGCCTCCCGCTGGGCCACGGCCCTGGACTCTATGATGGTGCCGGCCATCGCCGCGAGCTCGCGCTCCGGAACCCGGAAGGCACCTGTTCGGTTGACGGTGTAGACCACCGGCCACAGCTGCCGCACGGGGTCGGGGCCGCCGGTGGCGGAGTCGTCGTCGGCGGCGTCATAAAGCGCCTCAACGGCGACGGCGACGGCGTCCTGCTCGGACAGGTTGGGCCGCCAGAGTTTCTTGAGTGCGCCGCGGGCAAACATCGAGCCCGAGCCGACGGTGTGGTGTTCTTGCTCCTCGTACCTGCCGCCGGTGACGTCGTACGAGAAGAGCCGTCCGACGCCGGCCGGACGGTCGAAGCCTGCGAACAGCGGCACCACCGCGAGGCCCTGCATCGCCATGGGCAGGTTGCTGCGGATCATGGCGCCGAGACGGTTGGCCTTGCCGTCCAGGCTGAGGAGTGTCCCTTCGATCTTCTCGTAGTGTTCGAGTTCGACCTGGAAGAGCCGGGTGATGTCGAGG
>Ga0213837_1001335_pt1 | contig 13751 bp, 10 predicted proteins | sample SWPATP12_FD_160572 | JGI IMG/M metagenome (GOLD analysis project Ga0213837, IMG submission 160572) | Coastal seawater microbial communities from Marineland, Florida, United States - SWPA TP1 #2 | ecosystem: Environmental > Aquatic > Marine > Coastal | place: USA: Florida | collected 2016-08-06
CGCATCGTGGTACTCGTCTCCGGCACCGGCTCCAACCTCCAGGCCGTCATCGACGCCGTGAAACAGGGCGGTCTCGACGTCGAGATTGCCGCCGTCGGCGCGGACCGGCCCGGAACCTACGGGGTGCAGCGCTCCGCCGCAGCCGGAATTCCGACCTTTGTGGTGGACTTCAAGGCCTACCCGGACCGGGCTGCGTGGAACACGGCGCTCACCGAGGCCGTCGCCGCGTACGCGCCGGACGTCGTCGTGTCGTCCGGGTTCATGCGGATCGTCAGCGCGGACTTCATCGACGCGTTCGGCGGCAAATACCTCAATACCCACCCGGCACTGCTGCCGTCCTTCCCCGGCGCGCACGGGGTCCGCGATGCGCTGGCGTACGGTGTGAAGGTCACCGGCTGCACGGTGCACTGGGCCGACGCCGGCGTGGACACGGGCCCCATCATCGCGCAGGAAGCCGTGGCGGTGGCGGACGGCGAGACCGAGGACTCCCTGCACGAACGGATCAAGGTGGTGGAGCGCCGGCTTCTGGTCTCCACCCTGGCCTCGCTCGCCGCGGAAACCGCCTCCCACCAGTAGCCCGCCAGCCCAACCGACTCGCAGCAAGGGCCGTTTTGGACGCTCAAAACGGCCCCTCCTGCGAGTCACATGACGAGCGGGCGCTCAGGCGAGGCGGCGCTGCTTGGTTTCAGGGGCGAAGAACGCCATCCACAGCACGGAGACCAGCACCAGCACACCGGCAATCGCGAACGAGGTCGCGAGGCCCAGTTCCGGCCAGAGGAACGCCGCGAAGACCAGCGGGCCGAAACCGGCACCGAGCCGGGAAAACGTCGAGGCCCAGCCGAAGCCCGAGCCGCGCAGCTCCGTCGGATACAGCTCCGAGACGTAGGCGTAGAGCACCGGGATGGCCACCTGCACCACAAAGCCGAACACCAGCAGCCAGAACACGGCCGCCGTCGGGATGTCCACGACGATCGCCACGATCACCAGGGTCAGCGCCGACAGCGGGCCGGTGATCGCCAGGATCCACTTGCGGCCCACGCGTTCCACCAGCAGTGCGGCCACCACCACACCGAGGAGCCCGACGGCGGCCATGGAGGCGGTGGTGAGGAACGCCTTGTACTCCTCGAAGCCGGCGCCGATCAGGATCCGCGGCATCCACGTCAGGGACAGGTAGTAGACCAGCAGGATGCTGAAGAACAGGGACCAGGCCGCCGTCGTGATTTTCCAGTCGTACTGCCAGAGCAGGCGCAACTGGGTCCAGGCGCTGCCGGCGGAGAGCCTCGGGGCGTCCTGCGCCTCGGGCAGGCTGTAGACGCGGGGTTCGGCCCCAGTCGCGGCGACGAGGTCGTCGATCACCTTGGCCGCCTCGTCCCGGCGGCCCTTGCGGATCAGGAACAGCGGGGATTCGGGGACGCTGCGGCGGACCCAGAACACCAGCAGCGCCGGCAGCACCATCACCAGCATGGTCAGCCGCCAGTCCCCGTACAGGGCCACCAGCCCGGCGGACACGAAGCCGCAGAGCGCGGCGCCGATCGGCCACCAGCCGTCCATGGCGGTGAGGACCTTGCCGCGCTGCTTGCGGGGCGTGAACTCGCCCACCAGCGCGTAGTCCACCGGGATGCAGCCGCCCAGGCCGAAGCCGGCCATGAAGCGGAACGCCACGAACCAGAGGAAGTCGGGGGAGAATGCGCCCAGCACGGTGAAGAGCGAGAAGATCAGCAGCGTCGCGGTGAAGGCCTTCTTGCGCCCGATCGTGTCCGCGATGGTGCCCCAGATGAAGGCGCCCAGGGCCATGCCGATCAGGTTCGAGGCGCCGATCCAGGCGGCCTCGCCCGGGCTGAGGGACCATTGCTTGGACAGCAACGGGATCAGGATGCCGTTGAGCGTGACGTCCCAGGCATCGAACATGAAGCCCAGGCCGCCGATCAGGAAAATCCTGCCCTGCACCTTCCAGCGCCAGGGCAGTTCCTGGACCACCTGTTCGCCGCTGGGCACAGTGGTGTACGTATTCATCTCAGCCTCCTGGGAAAACTCTACGTGCCCCGGCCGGGCGTGCGGTGCGCTTCATACTTCGGCGCGCGGGCATCCCGGCGGGTCGGCAGAGGGCGCCGACGCGATAAACTGGCCGCATCCCCACCACCCGCGGCCCCGCCGCGATATAAGACGGAGACTTTTGTGAGCTTCACGCAGCTTGACCGTGTATCCATCGACCGTGTTCCCATCCGCCGGGCCCTGATTTCGGTCTACGACAAGACCGGTCTGGAGGAGCTCGCGAGGGGCCTGCACGACGCCGGCGTCAAGATCGTCTCCACCGGCTCCACCGCCAAGAAGATCGCCGCCGCCGGCATCCCCGTGCAGGAAGTCGAAGAAGTCACCGGCTCCCCGGAAATGCTCGACGGCCGCGTCAAGACCCTCCACCCGCGCGTCCACGGCGGCATCCTCGCCGACCGCCGCGTCCCGGCGCACATGGACACGCTCGCGTCGATGGACATCGAGCCGTTCGACCTCGTCGTCGTGAACCTCTACCCGTTCGTGGAGACCGTGAAGTCCGGCGCCGCGCAGGACGACGTCGTCGAGCAGATCGACATCGGGGGCCCCGCGATGGTGCGCTCCGCCGCGAAGAACCACGCCGCCGTCGCGATCGTGGTTGACCCGTCCTCCTATCACGACGTCGTGGCTGCCGCCGCTTCCGGCGGCTTTGACCTGAAGACCCGACGCCGGCTGGCCGCCAAGGCCTTCGCGCACACCGCCACGTACGACACCGCCGTGGCCAGCTGGACCGCGAGCCAGTTCCTGGACGAGGACGGCGACGGCGTCATCGACTGGCCCGCCTACGCCGGGCTGGCCCTGGAGCGCTCCGAGGTGCTCCGCTACGGCGAAAACCCGCACCAGCAGGCCGCACTGTACGTGGACAAGGCCGCCCCGGCCGGCATCGCGCAGGCCGACCAGCTGCACGGCAAGGCCATGAGCTACAACAACTTCGTCGACGCTGACGCCGCACTGCGCGCCGCTTTCGATTTCGCCGAGCCCGCCGTCGCGGTCATCAAGCACGCCAACCCCTGCGGCGTGGCCGTGGGGTCGGCCTCCGCGGCGGATCCCATCGCCGACGCGCACGCCAAGGCGCACGCCTGCGACCCGGTCTCCGCGTTCGGCGGCGTGATCGCGGCAAACCGCACGGTCACCGCCGGCATGGCCCGGACCGTCGCGGGCATCTTCACCGAGGTTGTCATTGCCCCGGGCTTCGAGGACGAGGCCGTGGAAATCCTGTCCAAGAAGAAGAACATCCGCCTCCTCGCCCTGCCCGAGGGGTACGGACGCTACCCCTCCGAAATCCGCCAGGTCTCCGGCGGCGTTCTGGTGCAGATGTCGGACCGGGTGGACGCCGACGGCGACGACCCGGCCAACTGGACCCTCGCCGCGGGCGAGGCCGCCGACGCCGACACCCTGGCGGATCTCGCGTTCGCCTGGACCGCCTGCCGCGCCGCCAAGTCCAACGCCATCCTGCTGGCAGACCACGGTGCCGCCGTGGGCATCGGCATGGGCCAGGTCAACCGGCTCGACTCCTGCCGCCTCGCCGTCGAACGGGCCAACACCCTGGGCGTCACCGTGGACTCAGATGTTGACGGTGCCGGCGGGGCGTCGAACGCTTCTGACGTCTCCGGCGCACCGGAGCGGGCCCGCGGTGCCGTGGCGGCGTCGGACGCGTTCTTCCCGTTCGCCGACGGGCTGCAGATCCTGATCGACGCCGGCGTCCGCGCCGTCGTCCAGCCCGGCGGTTCGGTCCGCGACGAGGAAGTCATCGCCGCAGCCAATGCCGCGGGCGTCACGATGTACTTCACCGGCGCGCGGCACTTCTTCCACTAAGCCGGACGAACAGGGGAGGGGAGCCCGGATGACCAGGCTGACAGAGCTGCGCACCCACCGCGTCCGTGTGCCGTTGGTGGGGCACTTCACCACCGCCGTCCGCAGCGCGACCGAACTGGAAACCGTCCTCGTGGAAGCCGTCGATTCCGACGGCCGCAGCGGCTGGGGCGAGGCTCCGATCAGCAGGGTCACCCGGCTCTCCACCGAGCAGGCCGTGGCCAGCATCCAAGGCCCCCTGGCCGCCCTGGTGCTGGGCCGGAACTCCGGTACAGCGGGCTCCGGTGCAGCGGGCCCCGCTGCCGGGGAACTCGACGGCGCCCTGGCTCAGCTGGAGCGGAGCAGCGAACCGGCGGCAGCCCGGATGGCGGTGGACTGTGCCCTGCATGATCTGGCCGCCCAGCAGCTCGGGCTGACGCTCGGCGCGTATCTTGGCCGGGCTATGCACGGGGCCGGAGCTGCCGGGGCCGCTCCCGCAGCAACTGTTGAGACGGACATGACCCTCTCGGTCGCGCCGCCGGAGGAACTCGCGGCGAAGGCGGCGATGCATGCGGCCGCCGGCTTCCGCTGCCTGAAGGTGAAACTGGATGCCGGGATGGATGTCCTCGCCTCCATGCGCGCGGTCCGCGCGGCGGCCGGGCCGGACGTGGTCCTGCGGATCGACGCGAACCAGGCCTTTGACGCCGGGACGGCCATCCGGATCATCCGGGACCTGGAGGACGCCGGGCTGGAGATCGAACTCGCGGAGCAGCCCGTGCCGGCCGGTGACTGGGCGGCGCTAGCGCAGGTCAGCGCCGCCGTCGACACCCCCGTGATGGCCGACGAAAGCCTCTGGACCCTCGCGGACCTGGACCGGCTGCTCCAGCACAACGCCGCGCCCCTGGTCAATATCAAACTGGCCAAAGCCGGCGGGCTGCGCCATGGCCGCAGGCTCTTGGAACGCGCCCGGGCCGAGGGCCTGGGTGTCGTGATCGGCTGCATGCTGGAGAGCCCGGTAGGAATCGCCGCCGCCGCCTCCCTGGCGTCGCTGCTCCCGGCGACAGACCGTTCCGCAGCACAGGACCTCGACGGCGGGCTCTGGCTGGCCGCGTCCCCCGTGGCCGGCGGCGCCGGCTACAGCGGCCGGACCATCCGGCTTGCCCCGGAGCCCGGGCTGGGGATCAGCGGGCTCAGCTGAAGGCCGTCATCCTCACACCGTCACCTTCAGCCCCTGCAGTTCCCATGCCAGCCGCGAGATCGACCGGATGGCCGGCAGGGCGTCCTGTTCGGCATACGCACGGGTGCAGACCGCCAGCACATAACCCGCGCTCAGCGGGCCGCCGCGCGGGGCGACAAACGCGACGTCGTGCTGGATGCCCGTGACCCAGCCCGACTTGCTGCCCCAGACGACGCCGGCCCCTGCGGCGTCCAGTTCCGCGCCGAGATCGCCGAACTCCTGCGCGACGAGCCACTCCGTCATGAGCGCGGTGAGCTCCGGCCCGGCGGCGGCCCCGGTCACGATCGCCCGGACGACGGCGGTCAGGTCCCGTGCCGTGACCTGATGGCTCAGCCCGGCCCGCAGCGCCGGGATGTCGCCGATCAGCCGCTCCATCCGGGACGAGCCGGCGCCGCAGTCGGACAGGGCCGCGTTGACCGCCGGCAGCCCGACGAGCTGCACGGCCAGATTGGTGGCCTCGTTCGAGGACACGGTGACCATGCGGCGCAGCACGGCGCGCAGGGGCATCGCGGTTCCGGGGGCGGGCATGCCGGCGTCGCGCTCCCCGGGCTCGAAGCTGAAGGTCTCCCCGCCGCCCGCGCCCGAGGGGAAGGTGTGGGCTGCGGCGACCGGCTGTTCCAGGTCCAGGGCGCCGCGTTCCACCGCCTGGATGACCGCCACCAGCACGCCGAGCTTGATGGTGCTCGCGGAATAGAACGGCAGGTCCGCGTCCCGGTGGGCCAGGACGGTGCCGTCCATCGCGGTGAGGCAGTAGGCGATGGTGGGGACACCGTCGCTGTAATCGGAACGAACAGGCATGGGGTGCTCCTAGCTGAGGGCAGAGTAGACGGCGCGGGACACGGCCAGGCGCAGGGGCTGGGCGTCGGAGAGCTCGCGGCGGGGGTGGACCCGGTTGCCCAGCAGGACGACGGTGATTCCGGCGTCGCGGTCGACCAGCAGCGAGGTTCCGGTGAAACCGTTGTGGCCCCGCGCCCCGGCGGAGCCCATCCATGCCGACTGCCCGATCCGCAGCCCGAGCCCGTGGCCGAATTCGGCGCCAGAGGTGGGCAGGGCCGCGCCCAGCACGGCCGGGAGCTGGTCCGTCCACATGGCGTCCGCCGTCGCGCGGGAGAGAATGCCGGGCAAGCCCGCCCGCAGTGCTTCGCCGAAGTCCAGCAGCGCCGGGGCGGTGCCGAACATTCCGGCGTTGCCGCTGGCCCCGCCGAGGGACCAGGCCGCCTCGTCGTGCACGGTGCCGCGGACCATGCCCCGGCCGAGCTCGGGCTGGTATTCGGTCGCGGCGCTGCTGCCGGGGTCAGGGAAGAAGTCCAGTGCGGTGTCCGGGGCCAGCTTGGAGAGGACATGCTCCGTGACCAGCTCCGGCCAGGACCGTCCCGTGGTGTGCTCGGCGACAGCCATGATGGTGTTGTACCCGGCGCAGGAGTACTCAAAGCGTGTCCCCGGCGGGTGCACAGGTTCCAGGGCGAGCAGGTCCGCGATCAGTTCCTGCCGGTCGAAACGCGCCCCGGCGGCCAGCGGTCCGCGCCAGCCATCCCAGATCCCGGGCAGCCCCGAGGTGTGGGTGAGGAGGTGGCGGAGTGTCGCTCCGGATCCGCCCACCGGAACCGGGACAGCCTCGTCGAGGTGCAGGACACCGTTATCGACCAACGCCAGGGCGGCGACCGCGGTGAAGACCTTGGTGACGGAAGCGAGGTCGTAGTACGTCCCGGCGTCGGCCGCGGTGCGCTGATCCTCCGGGAGTTCGACGCCGTCGGCGCCGAAGCGCACGGCGTCACCGGCCGTGACGACCGGGAGCCGTTCGCCCCCGACTGCGACGGCGCAGACCGCCGACGGCGTGGTGCCGTCTTCCACGGCGCAGTCGAGCAGGCGCTGGAGTTCGGCGTGCAGCCGGCCGTGCCCGGCCATCAGCCGAGCACCAGGCTGGGCCGGCCGGAGGCGGGCGCGTGCAGGGTGGCCCGGACTCCGAGCGGAATGCTGTGCGCTGCCGGGCCGTGGCCGAAGCCGAGTTCCCAGACGAGGGGGATGCCCAGCGGGGCGAGCAGCTCAACGCAGAGGTCCTTGACCTCGGCCAGTTCGCCGCAGTCCTGCCAGGAGCCCAGGGCGAGCCCGGCCAGCCCGTCGAACCAGCCGGCCCGCAGCAGCGAGTGGAGCATCCCGTCAATCTTGTACGGCGCCTCCGTGACATCCTCCAGCAGGCCGATCCGGCCGGCGTTGTTCAGGGGCGGCCTGCCCCGGGCGCCGAGTGTCATCGCGAGCAGGCTGAGGTTCCCGCCGGTCAGGACCCCGCCGGCGGTGCCGGGCACGAGGGTCTCGGCCCGGTCCGCCGTGTACCGGCGGCCGGCGAACGGTTCGAACACGGCCTGCTTCAGGCTCGCGGTCGCGGCGGGGTCATCGAGCAGCGCGCCGGTGGCGAGCATCGGCGTGAACCAGGAGGGCATGCCCAGCCGTTCGGCCCAGAACTCGTGGATCCCCGTGACGTCCGAGGACCCGAACAGCGGTTTCGGGGCAGCGGCGCGGAGTTTGTCGACGTCGAGCAGGTCCAGCAGGCGCACCGCGCCGTAGCCGCCGCGGATCACGAAAACGGCGGACACGGTCGGATCGCACCAGGCGTCCTGCAGATCGGCGGCCCGCCCGGCGTCCTCGCCGGCGAGGTAGGCAGCGCGGGGGTGCGTGGCCCTGAGGTTTTCCCCGGGCACGGGCACCAGCCCCCACGATTCCAGCAGTGCCACGGACCGCTCCAGCATGGCCGGCAGCGGCGGCCCCGAGCTCGCCACGAGCGCCACCCGGTCCCCGGGCCTGAGCGGTGCCAGGGCCGGGGCGGGGGCCGGGGCGGGGGACATGCCCAGCGGTGCCGTCATGCCCCGGCGCCGATCGCGACGCTGGCGTCGTCCTCCACCACGTTGTTGGTGGGCACCACGCTGAGCAGCTTCCTGGTGTACTCGTGCTGCGGGTTCAGCAGCACGTCTTCGACCCGTCCCTCCTCGACGATCCGGCCTTCGAACATCACCACCACCCGGTCGGCGATATTCCAGGCCAGGCCTAGGTCGTGCGTGATGACCAGGGCGCCGAGGCCCAGTTCGCAGCGCAGCCGCAGGAGCAGGGCAAGGATCTCTGCGCGCACGGAGGCGTCCAGGCTGGCCACGGGCTCGTCGGCCACGAGGAATTCCGGGTCCAGGGCGAGGGCGCCGGCAATGACCACGCGCTGGCGCTGCCCGCCGGAGAGCTCCTGGGGGATGGCGGCGAGGAAGCGCTCCGGCGGGTTCAGTTCCGCCTTCCGCAGGGCCGCCGTGACGATTTCGCGCTCGTTGCCCGGCAGCTTGTGCAGCCGGGGACCCTCGGCGACGGCCTCGTAGACCGAGTGCTTCGGGTTCAGTGCCGCGGAGGGGTCCTGCAGCACGAACTGGACGCTGCGCCGGTAGTCCTTGAGGGCCTTCCGGTTGTGGGACAGGGCCTTGCCCTCGAAAAGCACCTCGCCCGACGTCGGCCGCTGCAGGGCCAGCATGGTGCGGGCCAGGGTGGTCTTGCCGGAGCCGGACTGCCCCACGAGCGCCACGATTTCGCCGCGGCCGCACGTCAGGTTCACCGAGTCCACGGCCTTGACGTCGCCGCCGCGGCCGGCGAAGGTCACTGACAGGTCCCGGGCCTCGAGCACAACGTCCGCCGGGTCCGGGGCTGTGAACGTCCCGGACTTTTCCAGCGGGTTCGCGCCGGGTGCGTCCGGTGCCGTGTAGCCGGGCAGCCGGAGCCGGGACGCCGGGTCGCCGATCAGCGGGAACGCGGCCGCGAGGGCCCGGGTGTGCGGGTGCTGCGGGGTACGCATGACGTCCGCGGAGGGTCCGTCCTCCACGATCTTTCCCTGCTGCATCACAACGATCCGCTCGCACGTGGCGGCGAGGACGGAGAGGTCGTGGCTGATCATGATGAGGGACAGTCCCCGGGAGGCCACCAGGGCGGTGAGGACGTTGAGGACCTGGGCCTGCACGATCACGTCCAGGGCGGTGGTGGGTTCGTCGGCGATGATGAGTTCGGGGTCGCAGGCCAGTGCCATGGCGATCATGACGCGCTGCTTCTGTCCGCCGGAAAGTTCATGCGGGTAGGAGGCGCCCTTGGCCGGGGAGAGGTCAACGAGTTCCAGGAGTTCGGCGACCCGGGTGTCCCGCGCGGCGTCGTCCTTGTAGGGGAGTGCTTTGGCGTGGATGCGGAGGGCTTCCGCGATCTGCTCCCGGACCTTGCGGACCGGGTTAAGGGAGTGCATGGCGCCCTGGAACACGATGGAGGCCTCGGTCCAGCGGACCGTGCGGAGCCGGCCCCAGCTGAGGTCCGGGACGTTCTCCCCGCCGAGCAGGATGCTGCCTTCAACCTTCGCGTTGGCGGGCAGCAGCCGGAGCACGGACATGGCCAGGGTGGATTTGCCGCAGCCGGATTCGCCGGCCAGGCCCAGGGTTGAGCCGGGCTCGACGACGAGGTTGACGCCGTCGACCGCTGTCAGGGTGCGGGGGCCGTCCTCGCCTTGGGTGGCGTAGGTGACGCGGAGGTCCTTGAATTCAAGACGCGGCATTAGCGGCCTCTCAGGGTGGGGTTGATGACTGATTCGAAGGCGCGGCCCACCAGCGTGAAGCACAGCACCACGAGGACGATCGCGATGCCGGGAGTCAGCACGAACCACCAGTACCCGCCGGTGGCGGCGCCGGTGTCCAGGGCGGCCTTCAGCATGGAGCCCCACGAGATCTGCCCGGGGTCTCCCATGCCGAGGAACGACAGCGTGGATTCGGCGATGATGGCCGAGCCCACGGTGAGCGTGGTGTTGGCCAGGACGAGCGGCATCACGGCGGGCAGCACGTGCTTGCCGATGATGTGCGCGTCGGAGGCGCCGAGCGCCCAGCTGCGTTCGATGTAGGCGCGGGACTCCACGCTGAGCGTCTGGGAGCGGACCAGCCGGGCGGTACCGGCCCAGGAGGTGATGCCGATGGCGATCACAATGGTCGCGACGCCCGGGCCGATTACCGAGGACAGCACGATTGCCAGGACCAGGCTGGGGACCACCAGGAAGAAGTCGATGACACGCATCAGCACACCCTGGGTGACGCCGGTGAAGTGCCCGGCGGCCATGCCCACCACGGTGCCGATGAGCATGGACACGGCAGTTGCTGCGAAGCCAACCAGCAGGGAGATCCGGGCGCCCCAGACCAGCATCGCAAGGATGGAGCGGCCGGCAGGGTCGGTTCCGAGCGGGTTCGCCCAGGTGGGGGGCTCGTTCTGCGACGAAGTGATCCGCGTGACGTTGAGGGTTTCCTCCGGGGCCAGCACGGGGGCCAGGAAAGCAAGCAGGATCACGACGCCGAGCAGGACCAGCCCGATCAGCCCGGCCCGGTTGGCGGCGAACTCCGCCCACACCTCGCGGGCGCGCTGGATCCGGCGGGCGGCGGCCACGCTGCGCTGGCCGCGGCCGGGACCGGTTGACGGCGACAGCGTCGGCGGCTGGTCCGGCGTCGTCCGTACAGAGGTGCTCATGAGGCACGCAGCCGGGGGTCGAGGAGGCGGTAGACGATGTCGGCGAAGAAATTCATGATGATCACAATCGAGGAGAAGACAACAAAGGTGCCCTGCAGCAGCGGGAAGTCCGGGGCGGACAGGGCCTGGAACGTCAGGTAGCCCAGCCCCGGCCACGAGAAGACCGTCTCCACCGTCACGGCACCGCCCACCAGCCCGCCGAGGGTCAGGAAGATCAGCGTCACGGTGGGCAGCAGGGCGTTGGGGACGGCATGCCTGCGCCGCACGTCGTCCTCCCGCAGGCCCTTGGCCCGCGCGGTGACGAGGTAGTCGGCGCTCATTTCCTCCAGCAGGGAGGCGCGCATCACCATCAGGTACTGGGCATAGCCGACGGCGACCATGGTCAGGACCGGCAGGACCATGTGCCGTGCCACGTCCCAGGCGTACTCGACGCCGGTGGCCTGGACGCCCGCGGTGACCATGCCGCCGGTCGGGAACCAGTGCAGCCCGCCGGCAAAGACCAGCAGCATCAGCAGGCCCAGCCAGAACGTGGGGACGGACCAGAAGACCAGGGCCAGGCCGGTCTGGGTCTTGTCGAAGCTGCTGCCCCGCCGCCACGCCGCCCGCTGCCCGAGCCAGAGGCCCAGGACGACGGACAGCGCGGCGGCGGTGCCGGTGAGCAGCAGGGTGGGGCCGAGCCGGTCCAGGATCAGCTCCATCACCGGCCGGTTGTAGGTGTAGGAATCGCCCAGTTTGCCCTGGAACAGGTCCGTCAGGTACCGCCAGAACTGGGCCGGGAGCGGCTGGTCCAGCCCGTACTGCCGGCGCAGGATGTCCATCTGCTCCGGCGTGACCTGCCGGCCGTCCGCCAGGGAGCGGACCGGGTCGCCCGGCAGGATGCGGAAGGCGAAGAAGCCAAGGAGGACCACCATGACCAGGGACACCGCCGCGCCGCCGGCTTTCGCGCCGATGTAGCGCAGCCAGGAGCCGCCGCGGCGGGGTTCGTCGGTGTCCTTGGCCGGGGCTCCGCCGGGAGGGGCAGCCGGTGCGGGCGCTGCCCCTCCGAGGACGGGTTCACTGAGCGTTGATTCCATTGTTACTCGCGGTCTCCTGCAGTTGCGCTGCGGCGGCGGTAGAGCACAAATCCGCCGCCCGCGAGGGCCAGGACCACGACGGCGGGCACGACCACCGCGGCCGGGTTGAAGCCGGCCGAGGCCTGGTCGGTGCCGGTGCCGGTGTTCATGCCGACGGGTGTGGCGCTGTAGTAACCCCACGGGCCGTTCTGGCCCGTGATCACGCCGCCCTTCTCCGGCTGCGTGACGAACGGTTCAAACTTGTCCGACCGGTAGGCCTCCAGCGTGTTGGCGTAGTACATCACGTTGTTGACCGCCGCGTTGTAGATCATTTCCTGGCCCTGCTTGACGAGGGCGCTGCGCTTGGCCTGGTCGAGTTCCTCGTGCTGCTTCTTGAAGAGCTCGTCGAACTCGGGGGAGCAGTAGTTGTTCTCCGACGTGGCGCCGGTGCCGTCAGCGTTCGGGCGTGAGGCGCAGGTGTTGATGGAGAGCTGGAAGTCCGGATCCGGTCCCATGCCCCAGCCGGTGAAGTAGAGGTCGTAGTTGCCGACCGTGGAGTCATCGTTGACCTGCGCGGAGGACTTCATCACGGTGGTGACGTCGATGCCGATTTCCTTCAGCCACGGCTTGACGTAGTCCGCCATCTGCTGGTGCGTGGGATCGGTGTTGCGGCCCATCAGGCGCAGCTTGAGCGGGTTTCCGGACTTGTCCAGGCGGATCCCGTCGGCGCCCTTGGTGTAGCCGGCCTTGTCGAGCAGGTCGTTGGCGCCTTGCGGGTTGTACTTCAACGGCAGGTCCTTGGTGTCCCAGTTGTACTGGGGGTAGGCGAGAGGGACCTCGCCTGTGGCCTCCTGGCCGAGGCCCTGGAGGACTTTGTCGAGCAGGGTCTTGTTGTCGATTGCCATCACGATCGCGCGGCGCAGTTCGACGTCGTGCAGGGCGGGGCTGCCGTCGCCGATGGGCGTGTTGTCGGGGGTCTGCGTGCCGGGGTTGATGCCGATGGCCTGGTAGCGGCGGCCGGTTCCGGCGTTGGTGGTGATGCCCGGCTGGTTCTGCAGGGCCTTGTACTGGGCCGGGGTCAGGCCGCTGATGAGGTCCACCTCGCCGGTCTTGAGGGCCTGTACGGCGGCGTCGCTGTTCTTGTACGGCGCGTAGGTGATGCCGTCGATTTTGGCCTTGCCCTGCCAGTAGTAGGGGTTGGACTTCATCGTGACGCCGGCAGCCTTGTCGTAGCTGGCGACCGTGAACGGGCCGGAGCCCACCGCATCCTTGTCGTTGGTGAAGGTGGCCGGGTTCTCGACCTTGGACCAGATGTGCTCGGGCATGATCGGAAGCTGGGTTCCGGGGTTGGGGGCCTGCGGGGCCTTCAGCGTGATGACCAGGGTCTCGTCGTCCTTGGCTTCCACCGCGGAGACGGAAGACAGGAGCGAGCCGTTGGCCTGCTTGAGCTGGTCGTTCGTCTGGATGGCCTTGAACGTCCAGGCGCCGTCCTTGGCCGTGATCGGCTGGCCGTCAGACCACTTGCGGTCCTTGGGCAGGTGGAACGTCCAGACCTTGCCGTCGGTGGAGGTCTCCCACTTATCCGCCATGCTGGGGATGTCCTCATTGTTCTTCGGCCCGTAGGCCACCAGCGACTGGTACTGCAGGGCGAGGATGCCGGTGCTGCTGGCGAGGATCGCTTTGAAGGGGTTGAGCGAGTCAATGTCGCCGGTCAGGGCGAGCTTGAGGGTGGTGCTTTTCGTGGCCGATGCCGTGGCGGCCGGGGCCGCCATCACTGCCGGGGCGAGGGCGACGACGGCGGCAGCCAGGACCGCCGGCAGTCGCATCCCGGACAGTTTCTTGTTTCCCGGCGGGTTGCTGCGGCGGGTCATGCTTCGCAGCGGAGGTGTCGGTGTCATCGCGTTCCCCTAGTGGTTCAGTGATCAGCGTGGTGCTCTGGTCAGTACGTCTGGTGCCAGCTGGCGCTGGTTCCCCCGGCAGGGCCGGGGGGAACGGGCTTCAAGGTATCCGGGAGTTGTGTCGCGGATGTAACCAGCATGTAAATGAATTACAGGATTGAACAACGTGATGCAATTCACTTACGCTCACCTTATAGCCGACGTAATCGGAAA
>Ga0213837_1001338_pt1 | contig 13725 bp, 10 predicted proteins | sample SWPATP12_FD_160572 | JGI IMG/M metagenome (GOLD analysis project Ga0213837, IMG submission 160572) | Coastal seawater microbial communities from Marineland, Florida, United States - SWPA TP1 #2 | ecosystem: Environmental > Aquatic > Marine > Coastal | place: USA: Florida | collected 2016-08-06
TCCGAGTCTAGCGCCGCGGCCGGACCGTCAGGTTGAGCCGGGCTGCCGCGTGCGGGGCGGGCCTGCCTGGCCCACCCCGCACACCCGGCGGATCTACCGGGAACCTGCCGCTGGCCTACTTGGCCGGACCGACGCCGGCGGGTGCATCCTCGCCGCGGGTCTCGGCGTCGGCGGCGGTATCCGTTGCCGGAACGGCGGCCGGAGCGCCGTGACGGCGGTAGCGCCAAAGCCCGATTCCGACCACGACGGCGGCCAGGGCCAGCGAGAGCAGCAGCGATTCCCGGGTGCTCTCCAGCACCACCATGCCCACGAGCAGCGCGACGATGCTGACGATCGCGACCCAGGTCAGGTACGGGAACAGCCACATCTTCAGCTGCAGATCGCGTGCGGCGGTGCCCATCCGGCGGCGCAGGATCAGCTGCGAGACCGAGATGACCAGCCAGACGAAGAGCGCGATGGCACCGGAGGTGTTGACCAGGAACAGGAAGACGGTATCCGGGGCGATGTAGTTCAGGCCGACGGTGATGAAGCCGACGACGGTGGAGGCCAGAACGGCGGAGGACGGCACGCCGGTCTTGGAAATGCGCATCCAGGACCGGGGGGCGTCGCCGCGGCGGGACAGCGAGAAGAGCATGCGGCTGGCGGTGTAGAGGCCCGAGTTGAGGCAGGACAGCACGGAGGTCAGCACGACGATGTCCATGATGGTTCCGGCGCCGGGGATGCCGAAGAGTTCGATCACGGCCACGTAGGGGCTCTTGGCCACAGAGGCGGAGTTCCACGGCAGCAGGGTCACGACGATGGCGATGGAGCCGATGTAGAACACCAGGATGCGCCAGACAGTGGATTTGACGGCCTTCTTGACGGCATCGACCGGGTTCTCGGATTCACCGGCGGCGATGGTGGCAATTTCCGCGCCGAAGAAGGAGAACACGACCACGAGGATGCCGGCCAGGACTGCGCCGGGGCCGTTGGGCATGAATCCGCCCTTGCCGGTGAGGTTGTCCAGGCCGGGCGCGGGGACGCCCGGGACGAGGCCAAGGATGGCGGCGGCGCCGAAGAGCAGGAACAGCACGATCGCGGCGACTTTGATGGAGGCGAACCAGAATTCGAACTCGCCGTACGACTTCACCGATCCCAGGTTGGTCAGTGTCAGGAGCACCATGAGGAGCAGCGCCCAGATCCACTGGTCGATGCCGGGAACCCAGCGGTGCATGATGGCGGCGCCGGCCGTGGCCTCGATGCCGAGCACGATGATCCAGAACCAGGCATAGAGCCAGCCGATACTGAACCCGGCCCAGCGCCCCAGCGCCTTGTCCGCGTAGGTGGAGAACGATCCGGTCTCGGGGTTGGCGGCGGCCATCTCGCCGAGCATGCGCATCACCAGGATGACCACGAGCCCTGCCGCCAGGTAGGCCACCAGGATGCCGGGGCCGGCCTGCTGGATCGCGGCGCCGGACCCGACGAAGAGGCCGGCGCCGATGACCCCGGCGATGGCGATCATGGACAGATGCCGGGGTTTCAGGGATTTGGAGAGTTGCTGGTCAGCCTGCATGAAGCGCCGTCCTTCGTGGGTGGTGTGGGCCCGGTCCTCCGTGCCGGCGATGCCGGTCAAGGGTGTGCGGCGGGCCACAGTGTCGTTTCACCCTAGACCGCCGCGGGGAGGCCCCGTTCTGTGCAGTCACACAGATTACGCACGGCATTTTGGGACGGATTTCCAGCAGCAAAGCCTCCCAGGCATTGGTTGTTGCCTGGGAGGCAATTCTGAAATGTGCCTGAAACCACAGCTTCGGGCTACACGTCGCGCTTCTTGAGCAGGATTCCGGCCAGCGCCAGCGGAATGACCACCCATGCACCGAGGACCAGGGCGGCCTGCCAGGCTTCCAGCGTGTCCGGGAGGTGTTCGGCGGCGGTCAGCGGCGTCAGGGTGTTCGGCGGGATGAACTTGCGCAGTTCCTCGACGAAGTCTCCCTGGATGATCTGCAGCGCAATGGGCAGCACGAAGAAAATGCCCACCAGGGCCATGATGCCGCCGGCGGAGTTCCGGATCAGGGCTCCGAGCGCCAAGCCGATCGCAGCGACGGCAGCAACGTAAGCGCTGTTGATCAGCAAAGTCCGGTAGTAGGTCCCGCTGGAGACGTCCAGGCTGTGGCCGTACTGGTCCAGGATCGGCACCGCCACCAGGCCGGCGAGGTAGAGGGAGAGCGCCGTGACCAGGAAGGAGGAAACCACGACGACGAGGAGCTTGGCGGCGTAGGCGGGGATCCGCTTGGGGACTGCGGTGAACGTGGACCGCGCCATGCCCGTGGTGAACTCCGAGCTGATCAGCAAGACCGCCAGCGAGCCGAGGATCAGCTGCGCGAAGGAAATGCCGGCGCTGGGCGCCGAGGCCGCGATGTCTCCCTGGGCGGCCAGCGCGGCGGAGCGCTGCGGATCGGAACTGGAGGCCTGCAGCGCCTGGCCGATTCCCCAGGCCGCGAGGGCGCCGACGCCGATGATGACGGCGATGGTGGCGCCGAGCAGGATCAGGGTGGACAGCAGTGTGCGGAACTTGATGGCCTCGGAGTTCAGGACCCGCAGGAAGCTGGGGCCCGGGCCGGTGCTGAGGCTCCCGTGGGCCCGGTCCTTTGCCTGGCTGGTTGAAGCGCCGGAGTGCGGGCCGCGGCTCGAGGAGTTGGGTTCAAGAGTGGTCGAGCTCATGGCCTAGTTGCCTCCGGACTGGGTGGGGGCGTCGGCGCCCGCGGTGATCAGTGAGTGGTATTCGACGTCGTCCTTGGTCAGCTCCATATAGGCCTCCTCGAGGCTGGCCTGGAGCGGGGTGAGTTCATAGATCACGACGTGGTTGTCGAGGGCGGTGCGGGCGATTTCCCGCGGTTCCATTCCCGTGACCTCAAGTAGTTCGTGGTCCTGCACCTGCACGCTGACGCCGGGGGAGGACAGCAGGTGCACCAGCTGGTCCGGCTCCTCGGTACGGACGCGGGTACGACCCTGGCCCTTTCCGGTGATGATCTCCTGGATCGGGGCGTCGGCAATGATCCGGCCGCGGCCGATCACGATCAGGTGGTCCGCCGTGACTGCCATTTCGCTCATCAGGTGGCTGGACAGGAACACGGTGCGGCCCTCGGAGGCCAGGTACTTGACCAGGTTGCGGACCCAGACCACACCTTCCGGATCCAGGCCGTTGACCGGTTCGTCGAGGATGACCGTCTGCGGGTCGCCGAGCAGTGCCGCGGCGATGCCCAGGCGCTGTCCCATGCCGAGGGAGAAACCGCCGACCTTTTTCCGGGCGACCTCGGCCAGGCCCGTCATTTCAATGACGTCGTGCACGCGCTTCTTCGGAATGCTGTGCGTAGCGGCCATGGCCAGCAGGTGGTTGTAGGCCGAGCGGCCGGTGTGGACGGCTTTGGCGTCCAGCAGGGCGCCGACGTCCCGGAGCGGGGCGTGGTGGCGGTCGAACGGTACCCCGTTGACCGTGACGGAGCCCGACGTCGGCCGGTCCAGTCCCATGATCATGCGCATCGTGGTCGATTTGCCGGCTCCGTTGGGGCCCAGGAAGCCGGTAACCCGGCCCGCCTCGACGGTGAAATTGACTCCGGCGACGGCGGTTTTGTCGCCGTAAACCTTGGTCAGGCCTCGTGCTTCGATCATGGAAGCGTTCCTTTGCGTCGCGTGTGGTTGTGTACCCCCACGCTATCGAGGCCGCCGCGCCAATGGGCCGCTTTTAAGGGTTGTTTCAGGGCTTAATCAGGGTAGAGCGCGGGGTCGGGGCCGCTCAGTCCTCCAGCTTTGGGGAGTAGTACACCAGACCGCCGTGCTTGACCGAGAACTCGACGGCACGGACGCCGGGCATGACTTCGCCGTCCACGGCCAGCACCATCGTTGTCCCGCCTGGTTCCACCCGGATCCGGCTGGCTTCGCGCAGGTGGGTGATCCGGGAGGTCGCCACGGTTCCGGTCAGCACCGACCAGAGCAGGCGCAGGCGGGCAAAGGATTCGTCCGCGGTGATCATGCGCAGGTCCAGGACGCCGTCGTCCAGCACCGGGCGGACAAGGGGGGCATGGTCGCGGGGGTAGTAGCGGCCGCGGCCGACGTAGAGGATCCACAGTTTGTGCCGGACCCCGTCCACGACCAGGGTGCTCGGGGTGCCCGCGGCGAAGGTGCGGAACATGGCGACGACCCCGGCCAGCGGCTTCCCCAACGCCGGCTGGAGCTGCTCCCGCCGGCGGACGAGGTTGGGATACAGGCCGATGCTGGCTGTGTTCAGCATCGACAGCTCCAGTTTCTCCGGGCTGTCCGGCAGTCCCCGCTCGACCGCGACGTGCCCGATGTCCGCCCGCGCCGCCTCGCCCTTGGCGGCTGCCTCGACGGCGGCCTGCAGGGTCCCGGTGCCGGCGTCGCGGGCGAAGTGGTTGAGGGTTCCCCCGGGCAGCACCAGCAGCGGCAGGGAGTGTTCGACGGCGGCGGCCGCGGCGGTGCCCACCGTTCCATCCCCGCCCCAGACGCCGAGGGCGACGACGCCGGGACGGGCTGCCACGGCCTCGATTTCGGCCGCAACATCCTCATCCGGAGCGATCTCCTTTATATACGCCTTAGGGAATACTTCCTGCAGCGCATCCGCGGTCTCCTCGGCGTAGGAGCCTCCGAGCGTGTTGACCGCAATGCCGAGCCCCTCTCCGCCGGGCAGCGCGGCAGCCTCGACGGGTGTTCGCCTGACCTCGGGGAACGGGGGCCGCACCGGCCACCACTTGCGCGTCACCAGGGCCGCGCCGGCGCCGATCGCGGAACCGAAGACGACGTCCGAGGGCCAGTGCGCCCCGGTGTGGACCCGGGAGTACGCGACGCCGGCGGCAATGGGTGCCACCGCTGCCCCGAGAGCGGGCCGAACCAGCCCGACACCGAGGGCGAAGGCGGCGGCCGAGGCGGAATGGCCCGAGGGCATGGAGGAACTGGTCGGCTGGGGGTGGACGAAGCGGAAGACTGGCAGATGCTCGGGCAGCGGCCGGGCCCGGGGCAGCAGGGTCTTGAAAACCAGGTTGGTGACGGCGGAGGCCACTGCCTGGGCCAGGACGCCGTGCAGGGCCGCGCGCCGGGTCTTCCCGGGGAAAAGTGCCATCACGCCGGCGATCCCGAACCAGAGTTTGCCGTTGTTGGCGGCCGAGGAGAGGTGCCGGAAGAAGTCATCATGGCTGCCGCCGGGCAACCCCGAGACGGACCGCACCAGCTTCCGGTCCAGCTTTTCGAGCCGGTGCGGCGTTTTCCTCAGTAGGCTTCGCATTTCCCCACCTTACTGTGGGCCGCCGCTAGGATGAGGCGATGACCCGAGTGCTGGATCCCCGGCGGTTGCCACAGGGCCGCGTCCTCGCGGCCAGCACCGCAATGCTCACCGTAGTCGCGGTTCTCGCCGGACTGTTGGCCGCCAACATCTCGCGTCCCCCGTTCCAGGGCCTTGACCAGGGCTGGGCCGGTTTCATCACCGCCCTGCACAGCCCGTTCTGGGACGGCATCAACGCCTTCCTCAACATCGCCGGCTACCGCGGCGTGCTGGTGCTCCACGGCCTGCTGGTCGTTGCGCTCCTGGTCCGCCGTCGGCCGCATGCTGCCCTGTTTAGCGCAGCGGCCGGTGCAGGCGTCCTCCTCGTGACCCAAGTCCTGAAGGCCGGACTGCTCCGCGAGCGGCCGCAGAACACGGTGGTGCTGACCGACACGGGGTCGTTCCCGTCCGGGCACGTTGCCACCACCACGGCATTCGTCCTGGTGCTGGCCCTCCTGCTGGCGAAGGCCGGGGCCTGGCTGCTGGCCTGGGCCGGAACCGTGGCCATGATGGTCAGCCGGACGTACCTGTCGGCGCACTGGTTAACAGACACGGTGGGCGCGGTGTGCCTCGCCGCGCCCGTGGTGCTGCTGCTGTGGCTTGGCTATCAGAACCTGTGCATCAGGGAGAACGCCGACGCCAGGCGGCTGCTCAGCTGGCGCGCAAGGGCTTCGCGGCGCCAGCGAGCAGCAGGGCAACCAGAATCGGCACGCCGATAGCCAGCAGCGCCACCCGGATCCCGGTCAGGTCGCCGAGGTAGCCGAGCAGCGGGGGGCCGGCAAGGAACGCGATGTAGCCCAGGGTGGACACGACGGACACCCGGGCTGCGGCGTGCCGGGGGTCGTCGGCCGCGGCGGACATGCCCATCGGAAAGGCGAGGGCTGCCCCCACGCCCCAGAGCGCGGCGCCGGCGGTCGCCAGCCAGATGTTGCCGGCGAAGACGAAGAAGCCCAGCCCGGCCGCCGCAGCGCCCATGCTGGCCCGCAGCACCGCCACCCGTCCGTATACGTCGATTGCCCGGCCGCCGAAGAAGCGCATGGCCGTCATGGCCAGTACGAAGACGGCGAACAGCAGGGCACCGGTTGACTGCTCTGCACCCAGGCCGTCCACGGCGGCCTTGGCGATCCAGTCGTTGCCCGCGCCCTCGGTGAGGGTGGCGCCGAGGACGACGACGCCAATCAGCAGGGTGCGCCCGTCACGCCAGGCCGACGCCGCACGGGCTGGCCCGGCCTCGCCCTCCGCCGCTGCGGGCGCCGGGACGTGCGGCAGGAAGTAGCGGGGCGCCACCAGGGCCGCGGCGGCCACGACGACGGCGATGACCAGCAGGTGCGCCGGGAGTCCGACGCCGAGCGTGGACAGTCCGGCGCCGATCAGTGCGCCCACGAAGGCGCCGCCGCTGAAGGCGGCGTGGAACTGCGGCATGATGGTCCGGCCCAGCCGGTGTTCGACGTCGGCGCCCTCAATGTTCTGGGACACATCCCAGAGGCCGATGCCGATGCCGAAGAAGAAGAGCGACACGGCGGTTCCCGCGATCGACCCGGCATTGAGCGACAGTGCGATGCCGACGCCGGCGGCGGCCGCGAGCAGCCCGGCGGCGCGTACGGTGTTGCCCGTTCCCAGCCTGCCGACCACCCACCCGGCCGTCGGCAGCGCGATCAGCGAGCCCACTGCGACGCAGAGCAGCAGGCTTCCCATCTGCCCGGAGGAGATGTGCAGCATCTCGGTCACGGCAGGGATGCGGGCGGCCCAGCTGGCGAACACGAGTCCGTTGATCCCGAAGATCAGGAAGGTCGCCGCGGCCGCTGCCTTCAGTTGCGGGGCGGTTGAGGTCCTGGTCATACGATCACTGCTTCCACGGAGTTTTGGGCAAGGAGGGTGAGTTTGGAGCCTGGTGTCAGCGGGCGCGTTCGACGCGTTTTTCGTCCCACACCGGCTCGGCCGATTCGTAGACCTTGCCGTCGGAGCCGAAGACCAGGAAGCGGTCGAAGGTGCGCGCGAACCAACGGTCGTGGGTGACCGCCAGGACCGTGCCTTCGAAGTGGTCGATGGCCCGTTCCAGCGCCTCGGCCGAGTGCAGGTCGAGGTTGTCCGTGGGCTCGTCGAGTAGCAGCAAGGTGGCGCCGGAGAGCTGCAGCAGCAGGATCTGGAACCGTGCCTGCTGGCCGCCGGAGAGGGATTCATACTTCTGCTCGGACTGCCCGGCGAGGCCGTAGCCGTCCAGTGCCCCCGCCGCCGCCTCACGGCCCAGGCCGGAGCGGTGCTCGTCGCCGCGGTGCAGGATCTCCAGCAGGGTCTTGCCGAGCAGGTCGGGCCGGACGTGGGTCTGGGCGAAGAACCCGGGCCGGATCCGGGCGCCCAGTTTCACGGTGCCCTCGTGCGGGACCTCCTTGATCTCGACGTCGGAGACGGGCAGGTGCTCGCGTTCCGGATCGGTGCCCCCGGTGGCGAGCAGGCGCAGGAAATGGCTCTTGCCGGAGCCGTTGGAGCCGAGAACCCCCACCCGGTCGCCGAACCAGACCTCGGTGGAGAAGGGCTTCATCAGGCCGGTGAGCTCCAGCTTCTCGGCCACGATGGCTCGCTTGGCTGTGCGCCCGCCCTTGAGCCGCATCTGCACGTTCTGCTCGATCGGAAGCGCCTCGGGCGGACCGGCCTCGAGGAACTTGGCCAGCCGGGTCTGCGCGGCGTGGTACCGGTTGGCCATGTCGGAGCGGAACGCGGCCTTGTTCTTGTACATGTTGACGAGTTCCTTGAGCTTCACGTGCTCCTCGTCCCAGCGTTTGCGCAACTCCTCGAAGCGGGCGTTGCGGTCCGCGCGGGCATCCACATAGGATCCGAAGCCGCCGCCGTGGATCCAGGCGCCGGCGCCGTTGATGCCCGGCTCCAGCGTCACGATGCGGCCCGCGGCGTTGTTGAGCAGCTCGCGGTCGTGGCTGATGAAGAATACGGTCTTCTTGGAATCGTTGAGCTTGGCTTCGAGCCAACGCTTGCCGGGGACGTCGAGGTAGTTGTCCGGCTCGTCGAGGAGCAGCAGTTCGTCAGGTCCGGCGAACAGCGCCTCGAGGACCAGCCGTTTCTGCTCGCCGCCGGAGAGGCTGGAGGCCGGCCGGTGCTGCGCCCGGTCGAAGGGCAGGCCAAGGGCGGCCATGCAGACCTCGTCCCAGACGGTTTCGACGTCGTAGCCGCCGGCGTCGCCCCAGTCCACGATTGCCTGCGCGTACTTCATCTGGGTGGGCTCGTCGTCGTGCTCGATCATCGCCAGTTCCGTCTCGTCGACGGCGCGCGCGGCGGCTGCCAGTGCGGGCGGCGCCGCGGACACCAGCAGGTCGCGGACCGTGGAATCGTCCCGCACCTGGCCGACGAACTGGCGCATGATGCCCATGTTTCCGGAGCGGCCGATGACGCCTTCGTCCGGAACGAGGTCGCCGGAAATGATCCGGAAGAGGGTCGTCTTGCAGGTTCCGTTCGGCCCGATCAGCGCCGTCTTGGTGCCGTCCGGGACCTTGAATGTCACCCCGTTGAGCAGCTGGGTGCCGTCGGAGAGGAAGTAATCGATGCCGGAAACGTCAATATGAGCCACAGAGCAATCTTCCCACGGCGGAGCTGCCCGTGCGGGGCGTCAGCCGGCGGCGGCAGTCAGGAAGTCCTTGAGCAGCGGCCCCGAGGTGGTGGCACCGAGGCCGCCGTCCTCCACAAACACGGCGACGGCGAGGTCCCCGTGAACCGCGACGATCCAGGCGTGCGTCTTTGGCGGGTTGTCCTTGCCGAATTCGGCGGTGCCGGTCTTGGCGCCAACGGGGGCCCCGGGCACGTCGGCGAGGAAACCGGCGTGGCCCGAGGTCACCACCGCGCGCATCATGTCGGCCAAGGAGGCAGCTTCCGCGGCGGTGACCGGCTTACCGGCCGACTTTGCGGGGGCCGGCGCGGACGTGGACGGCGCCGCCGTCGGGCCGGCCGACGGCGCGGGGCTCCCTGCGGCCGCGGCGTTCGGGTTGAGCACGAGCTGCGGCGACACCGGCGCGCCCTTGGACACCGAACCGGCCATGACGGCGGCGGCCAGCGGGGACAGCAGCACCTTGCCCTGGCCGATCATGGAGGCGGCGTGTTCGGTGCCCTCTGCCTCGCCCGGGACGGAGCCCAGGAAAGCCGCCGCACCCAGGGCCGGCGCCTCCACGGCGACGCCGAGGGAGGTGGCCGCGGACTCGAGCTGGGCCTGGCTGACCTTGCCGCGGGCGTTGATGAAGGCGGTGTTGCAGGAATGGGCGAAGGCGTCGCGCAGGGTCACGGACCCCAGGGACGAGGCGGGGTAGCCCTCGGCGTTCTTGAAGGTTCGGCCGTCCACGGTGAGGGTGGGCGGGCAGTCCACCTTGCTGTCCGGGGTCATGCCGATGCGGAACATGGCGAGCGAGTCCACCATTTTGAAAATCGAGCCGGGCGCGTACTGGCCGAGCATGGCCGTGTCGTAGCCATTGCTTCCCGGCCCGGAGGCGGCGGCGAGGACCGCGCCGCTGGAGGGCCGGAGCGCGACGATCGCGGACGCCGGGCCGACGTCGGCCAGCACGTCCTCGGCCAGCTGCTGCAGCCGCGGGTCCAAGGTGGTCTTGAGGGCGGTGCCGGGCTTCATCGGCTCCTGAAACAGGACGCGGCGGCCCTTGTTGAGCAGCTCCTGCCGTTGCTCCGCGGTCAGGCCCTCGGTCTGCGCGAAGACCTGGATGCCACTGGTTCCGCGCAGCTGGGCGTCGTACTGCTGCTGGAGGCCGCCGGTTCCGGTGGTGTCTCCGGCCTGGAGGGCGCCTCCGGACTTTTCGATCTGCTCGGCGCTGGCCTCACCGACGGTGCCGAGCACGGCGCGGGCAAAGCTGCGGGTGGGGGCGAGCGGCAACGTGTCGGGGATAGCCCGGGCGCCCGGTATCGCCGTAATCTCCTGGTCGGTGATGGTCCGGCCGGCCTGGCGCAGGGTGATGGCCGAGACGAAGGCTTGCGGCCCGGAGGCTGTGACCTGCTTGGTGTACGCGGCCGGGTCCACACCCACGAGGCGCGCCAATTTGCCTGCGGAGGCGGCCGGATCCGCGGACTCCAGCTGCGCCTTGTCGATGCCAACATGGACAACAGGCCGGTAAGTGACGAGCTTGGCTCCGCCGGTGCCTAGGATGTCGGCCCGTTGCGGGGAATCGCTCGAGGTGCCCAGGACTTCGGTGTTGGCAAGGCTCGGCACCAGCAATTCCGGGCTCCAGACCGTCTTCCACTTCCCGTCCACCTTCTTCAGCTGTGCGGAGACGGTGTACTTCCACTCGCCGGCGCCGATCTTCCAGCTGTAGTCCAGCGGGACCGTGGCGCTGTCCTTGTCCAGTTTCAGTTCCCCGGCCGCGACGGCGGGTTTGGCGGGGTCGAGTGCCTTGAAGACCGCCTTGAGCCGCTCGTTCGCCTCGCCGGAATCCTTGCCGTCGAACGCCACTGCGCCGACGTCGAGAGCGGCGACCGCCGACGCAAGCTGCTTCGCCGCATCCTCGGCGCCGGACCGGCCGTCGTCGCACGCCACGAGCGAGGCGCCTAGGACCAGACCGACAAGAGCGAGCGAGAGCTTCTGAATTTTCCCCATGGCGCCATTATGCCCCGAGCCCCGGACGGGCCCGTGTCACACGGGCTGGCAGCCGCTAGGGCCGCCGGATGATCCGCCGCTGCGCCGCCACGGCAATGGCCGCGGTCCGGTTGTCCACGCCAAGCTTTCCGTAGATGTGCACCAGATGCGTCTTCACCGTCGCCTCGGAAATGAACAGCTGCTTGGCGATGGCCCGGTTTCCCAGGCCCGTTGCCAGCAACTCGAGGAGCTGGATCTCGCGGGCTGACAGGCTTGGCTCGGGGTTCCGGATCCGCCCCAGCAGGCGCGCCGCCACTTCCGGGGCCAGCGCCGTCTGGCCCGCCGCGGCGGCCAGCACCGCCTGGCGGATCTGGTCCGGCGGCGCGTCCTTGAGCATGTATCCGCTGGCGCCCGCTTCCACCGCGGCGAGGATGTCCGCGTCGGAATCAAAGGTGGTGAGGATCAGCACCGGAGGAGGCGGGGTTCCTGCCTCGCCGGCTTTGATCTTGCCCGTCGCGGTGACCCCGTCCATGCCGGAGCCCATCTGCAGGTCCATGAGCACGACGTCGACCGGCTCGCCCAGGGTGTGCAGCCGCGCCAGCGCGGCCAGGGCGGCGGCGCCGTCGGCTGCTTCCGCAGCGACGGTGATGCCCTCGAAACCAGTGAGCATCGCCCGGAGGCCGGCCCGGACAACGGGGTGGTCATCGACGAGGAGGACCCGGATTTCGTTCACCGTCCGTCCCTCCCGAGCGGCAGCCGGATAGCCACCACCGTGCCTTCCCCCGGCGCGGACTCGAGATCGAGGGTACCGGCCAGCGCCGCCACCCGGTCCCGCAACGACATCAGCCCGTAGCCGGAGCCGTCGGCCCGGGCCGTCACCGCCGAGGGGTCGAAGCCGGCACCATCGTCGAATATGTCCATGGCCACCTCGGTGTCCAGGAAGGACAGGGTCACGACGGCGGTGCGGGCGTTTGCGTGGGCCCACACGTTGGCCAGGCTCGCCTGCGCGGCGCGAAGCAAGGTGGTCCGGTAGGGGTTGGGGAGTTCCGCCGGGGTCCCAGCTATTTCGAGGCGGCAATGCAGGGCCTTGCCCCGGGCGGCCGCCTCTGTTTCGGTCTGTTCGCACAGCCGGCGCAGGCTGTCAACGAGCGGTCTTTGTTCCAGGTCGGGGGGCTGCAGGCCGCGGACGAAGTTTCGCGCCTCGGCCAGGTTGCCGGCAGCGGTCTCCTGGACGGTCCGGAGCCGGTTCCGGGCCGTCGCGGTGTCCCCGGCGTCCAGGGCCTGCTCGGCCGAGCGTCCCATCAGCACGATGCTGGAGAAGCCCTGGGCCAGGGTGTCGTGGATTTCGCGGGCCAGCCGCGTGCGCTCCGCCAGGGTTCCGGCGTCGTGCTGGCTGCGTGCCAGCTCCGCACGGGTGCGGCGGAGTTCCTCAGCCGCAAGGCGCTGATTTTCCGCCTCCACGTACAGGGCCCGGTAGGCCAGGCCGGTGACGACGGCGAACGCTGCTCCGAAACCCGGTCCGAGCAGCATCGGCAACTGCAGGGCGCTCCCCGGGCCCCCGTTGTGGAACCACAGCGCCGTGGCCACCAGCATCGTGGTGGCGGCGATGGCGGCCAGCGCCGCGCTCCTGGGCAGCACATGCAACTGCAGGAAGAATAGCGGGAACGCCAGCCAGACGAAGTCCGCGCTGCCCCAGACCAGCAGCAGCCACAGCAGGCAGACAGCAGCCAGCCACCAGGCGGAGTAGGGCCGCGGATCGAAGCGGTCGGGCCGGACGGAGTGGCGTTTTTCCAGCACCGTCCCCGCGAGGTAAACACCGGCGAGGCCGAGGGCCAGGACCAGGCTGAGCCACGCCTGCCCCTGCAGTCCGCCTGCGAGCAACCTGAGCAGCGCGACGAGCAGCAGCACGGCGAATCCCACGTGCAGGCTGACGCGAAGGACCCGAAGGATGACGGCGGCGCCGGAGGTTGCTCCCTCCGCTGCGCCTTTCCTGCCGTCCATGCTTTCAGCCTAGCGCCGGGCCGGGCACCGCTGCCCGGCTTTGGGCGTGAACAGGGGGTCTTGCGGCACAGAATCAACCATTCGGTTGACCCGCGGATCAACCAGACGTCCGCTCCGGACCATCCGGAGGCCCGATGGCACGGCTGCCCTGCGGCGCGAGAGTGGAAAGGAAGCCAATCACGACAAAAGGACTCCCATGTTTCTCGCCATCCGCGACATCCGCTTCGCCAAGGGGCGCTTTGCCCTGATGGGCGGCGTCGTCGCCCTCATCACCCTGTTGCTGGTGATGCTCTCCGGGCTGACCGCCGGGCTCGGCAACCAGTCCACGTCCGCCATCGCGGCGCTGCCAGTGGACCAACTCGTCTTCGGCGCGCCGGCCGGCAGCAATCCCGAGGCCTCATTCACCGAATCCGAGGTGACCGGCGCGCAGGTGGCAGGCTGGGCGGGCCGCGACGGCGTCAGCACCGCCGAGCCGCTCGGCATCAGCCAGGGCCGCCTGCAGGCCCTCGGTGCCGGAAATATCCCTGGCGGGACGGCCAACGTGGCCGTCTTCGGCACCGGCGCCGGCAGCGTTCTCTCCCCGGCTCCGGTGGCCGAGGGAACCATTGCAGTCGGCACCGGGCTGGCCCGGGATCTGGGCCTCTCCGTTGGCAGCCGGGTCGCGCTGGGCGGCACAGAACTGTCGGTATCCGCCGTGGTTCCGGAGCAGTGGTACTCGCACACCGGCGTCGTCTGGACCACGCTGGCGGACTGGCGGAAGCTGGCCCATCTTGCCGGCGGGGACGCCCTCGGCACCGTGATCGCGGTCAGCTTCGCCGACGGCGCCGGCGTCGATGTGGCC
>Ga0213837_1001343_pt1 | contig 13672 bp, 15 predicted proteins | sample SWPATP12_FD_160572 | JGI IMG/M metagenome (GOLD analysis project Ga0213837, IMG submission 160572) | Coastal seawater microbial communities from Marineland, Florida, United States - SWPA TP1 #2 | ecosystem: Environmental > Aquatic > Marine > Coastal | place: USA: Florida | collected 2016-08-06
AATAAGCAATTATATTTTTACGCATATAGAGGCTGCTATCTAACTGCTCAGTCGTTCTGTTTTGGGTAACTTTCGTAGTTCGTTCAAACTCGACTCTAGAGCATCTGCTCTGAATTATTTGGGGGCAGAAGCAATGTGCAAGTTTTGCACTTTGCTCACTCGTTAATGGGCAAAGAAGAGTTATATAAATAACTCGCCTCTGAAGAAAAATGAGTTTGAGCCAAACGAAGGCTCTGTATTAGAGAAAGGGCTTCGTTAAAGCGTATGTTAGCTATCAGCAAACACATATTTGCGACCTAAATAAATAAAGTGTACAGAAACTGCTATAGGTATAAGAAGCCAAATTAATTCGATATTTATACCTGACATAAATGCAAACCCAAGAATTGAGCAAAAGCCGCAGATTATAAAGAAACGTAATTTACTAAACGACAAAAAATATCTGCTTGGCTCAAGAATATGCATTAAAACTGAGATAAACGCGAACATGCCAAGAAAGCCTCCGATCTCAATAAGTAGCATAAGCAGTGCACCATAATAACCATCTAATATACCCACAATTGAGATGGGTATAGCGATTAATCCTAGCCCTAGTATTATTACTAAAGGACCGAATCCAATTATGGCTTCAACAATGATCAAAAATTTGTAAATTGGTCTCATTTGCTAGCTAACACTCTACTTAAGGGCATAAATACGCAGGCTAAAATGCGGAACGAAGCGAAGGGAGCCTGCGTGTTTGTCTCCCAACGAGCGCCAGCGAGTGACTACATTACTCTGTTATAAGCCACTTACTCAGCTCTATCTCTCAAGTTTTTTGGAATATAGCTAAGTAATTGTTCAGTACTTCGAATAGTTAAACGCTGCTTTGGGAACTCACTTAGTTGGATATTTAAATACTCAGTTTTTGAAAATGGTTTAGTCATACTCTTCAGAAAGCGCGGAGTATTCTCTGAAAATAAACCACTTTCTAATGTAACAGCCGAGATTTCTTGCCACGGAATAAACAGGTTGTTATGACCAAACTTAAAGGGAAAAGCACTCTTAAATAAAGTCCCCTATTATTTGCTGCAACCTTTAAGATTCCGTTGTGCCGTATTTTGCCAACATACCCACTTCCAATTCGAAAGTTTTCTTCTAGCTCTCTGTCATTATTTTTTCTGTATCTCTTAACTAAGTTTTGCCAACCACTTTCTTTTCCTAGCCCATAACAAACTCCAAACCAACCAGCTACAAAAACAACAAAAAACCAGTTTGAAGTGAGAAAAGACGCTAATACCGTCTGAAAGTAGATCACATACTCTTGAGCTGAAGGAGGTGTTTCACCTCCACTTCCAACGTAGATGAATAGAACAAAAACCAAAAAGAAAGAAATAGTTCCAATCAATCCAATAAACTTAAAAACAACCTTCATACTTTCCTTGTGGATTATAACGCCGCAATATCCGCGTATTAAGCTTGGCTAAAAGTAGCGAAGAATGAGCGCCAGCCAAGCAGTAAGGCGTCCATTTTAAACAGCTTGTTATGTTTACTGTTTCACCCAAACCTGACCATCAATTTCAATGGACACCAGACTATAACGTTTGTAGCCAGCAGGAGAATATAAAACATTAGCGATTGAGCCTATTTTTACTTCATCATTAAATTGCTCACAATCGAAATTTTTAAGCCGCGTTTTAAACGAGTATTCTCCAGATTTTAATTTGAAACTAATTACCAACATGTTGTTAGTTCGCCAAACATCCTCACATTTGAAAGATACAATTGGTAATGTTTCTTGAACAATGTTTTGCGGTCTAGGTGCTTCAGTTTGTTTTAAAAGGAAAACAACAAGAGCAAAAATAATTATCGGAGCTATCCATTTCATGCTGATTCCTTAGTAAACATAACAGCGTATTACCGAGAATTCCCGTTAACACTCTATGTGTTAATTTCCAGAATTATCAAAATACGGTTTTTAATAATCTAATTATTAATAACTTACACATAGCTAAAAGGATTTACAATTGTTTAGGCTACGCTAAAACCGAGAATTTACTCATTCGAGATTGGATATAATAGCATTACGAGAAGCCACTTAAATTGCATAACGAGAATTGCTTATTTATACATTAGCACTTTGAATGCTTGCTTCGCTCAACGCTGTCTCAAGTTATTCAATCTATTAAAGTCGCACCTTTAAGATGCATAAAAAAGCCCTGCGTTACTATATAATAACAACGCAGTGAAATGATACTATATAATAACTTAACCTACACCTTGTTATGATATAGTAACAAAAAGAAGCGTTATAGGTGCTCCTATGAAACTGTATGACGGTGAAAAATTAAAAAATGCACGTAAATCGAAAGGACTTACTCAAGAAAAAGTGTCAGAAGTTCTTAATATTGGTCGTAGGCAAATATCACAAATGGAAAATGGCATCTTTGATGGTGGAATTAAGTACCTTCTTAAATATTTATCACTATTAAATTTAGAATTAAGCATCACGCCGAGTAAAAGCGGATGGGATAACATTGACAGTACTTGGCCTACTAATTTTGAAGAAAATGACTCGCTACAAGATCCATTTGCTTCAAATAACCAAGCAAGTGGAAAACCTGCAACATCAACTATCGCCAGGTCAAATTTACCTCGAATCACCACAGACTTTACGATGCTAAACAAAGAAATAGACTCAATGTTCAATGATGAAGGTAATAAAAATGAATAATGATGTGTCACGATACTCAAATAAAATACTCTGTATACGTGTTTATCTTCCTCTCGTGGAAGTTTAAGTATAAACCAACCTTCGAGTGTAATAATTTCTATAACTCTCCAGAGCGCACATGCGACTAGCACCTGACAAGTAAAAGTGTTAATTGCTCAAATCCCCCAAACAATAAAGGTATACAGCCTTTGTGTATCTGTTGAATTTGAGTTACATCATTAACTATGAATGGGTAGCCAGTCAAAATCACCGCCACCAATGCCTTATTTTTGGGCCTCTTCACCTGTTTATGTGCGCTACAAACCACTTGACCAGTAACTGGCTTCATATGTAGCATACAAGTTCAATAATCGAGTACAACGCCGATACTCTGCTCAGTAACGCCAGATGGTTAGTGTTTTATGAATCTCATTTTGAACGCCAATTTTATAAGGGATCTCAAATTGAGTGGCAATTTCTTATTTTCTCGAATCTTCAACTCTTTGAATCCAAATAATAGTAGCTGCCTGAGATTCTCAAATTATGTGGCAATCGCCATATGAAATGATAATCAAGGAACCGTTTTGACGTATGAAAGGGCTAAAGTAACCATTTTTGTTAACACTTACGGCGCTTTTCTAAAGCGCCGATATCAAGCCTAACTCAATGTGCCGCCATCACTAAATTTGAAGCAATCCAAATGGCAAACCGAGCATAACGCTTTATAAAATACTCGCTAATATTTTAATTTATAAGATAACTTCATCCTTTGGATGATGGATTCCATCGTATATTTTAACTGGCTCTAAATCATAGGGGTTAACACCAACAAGACAAGCAACATTGATTGCAAATTGATGAGGGTTAGAACGCCTTTGATGATGAGTATATATTCCACATGTTTTACAAAAATAGTGTTTTGCTGCCATGGTGTTAAATTGATAGAGGGTTAAGTTATCTTCGCCTTTAATAATTTTCAGGTTTTCAAGCAAAACAGAAGCAGCAATTGCTCCACGCTTACGACACATGGAACATGAACAACGACGCGGGTCTTCTAAACCATGAGGCATAATCAGCTCTAACTCAACGGTGCCACAATGACATTTAGCATTGTGTACTCTTTTTATTTCCATATTGCTACCTCCCTTCTGACACTACAAAATTTAGAGTTGGGAATTAAATTTGATATGCTTTATTTCACCCTTATTCGCATATTTTAAGTATGGTAAAAATAATCTGTTCGGCCCCGTCACCTATCTCATTTACCAATAAAATTCTCTTCAATTCATTTTATGAACTTTTCCCGAGTTTATTTTGGGTTAGAAGCTTTTTTCTTGTATCTACTTTTTAGGACGTAACATACGTTTAAAGGTGTTATCTGCCAAAATATAATGGTGAAACAATGCAGCCGCGGCATGAAAGCCGATTAAGTAATAACCTAACTCGCCGACTGTTTCATGTATTTCTTTTATAGACTTACCCAACTCTTTGTTTTCACTTGCTAATGCAGGAAGCTCTATACCGAAAAATGGCACTGGTTTTCCTGACATACTCAATATTAACCAGCCTGCTATTGGCATCGCCAACATAAACACATAAAGCGCAATGTGTACTAATTTAGCTAAAGCATCTTGCCATTTAGCAGGCGTAGGCTGTATTGCGGGTATCGGACCTGCCAATACACGCATAACTATCCTCACAACGACTAAAGCTAAAACTGATAAGCCCAACATAAAGTGCCACATTTTAAAAGCATCGCGGGTTTCAGTACCTTTATCAAATAATTCACGTAGCTCAATACTAGCGAAAACCGTCACAATTAAAATAAACATAAGCCAGTGTAAGGCAATTGAAATAGTACTGTAATGAGTTGTTGTATTTTTAAAATTCATAATGCCTCGTTTGTACAGAAACGCATTCACAGTAGTACATAGTTTATATGCGTTTAAAATTCGTGGATTTAGTGTAGCGTTCAATCATTGTTACTTTAATGATCTGAAACATAAACAAGTTATAAATTATCTTGTTTATTTTTTACCTAGTGTCTCACTCTACTTTGCTAACCTTAAAAAAAACTTATGTATTTTTTAAAAAATAAATAACAGAAATGAAAAACGGCAAGCTGAACTTACCGTTAAATTTATTGTAGTTAAAATTCAAAGTCTAATAATAGCTAACATATCATCATCTTCTTCGTCCAAGCCAACCTCTTGAAAACCAAAACTTGAATAGAATTCTTTAGCTACAGGGTTTTTTGGGTCATAACATATTTCGATTTCTTTAACAGTGGGACTCTGTTTAATAGCATCTATTGCTTGCGTTAATGCTTCCCTACCAATCCCTTTGTTCTGATAGCTCTTATCAACCATAAACCGCCAAATTGAAATTTTGTAAGGAGATTCTTGAACCCACATCAAAAAGCCGACGGGTAAATTGTCGCTATAAATAGCCCTGCACGTATAACCTGTATTATAAAATGACTCAACTAATGACCACATATTACAAGCAACATACTCTTCTTGAGTGTCTGCCACATCCAGATCACAAACAGATTCGTAATTCGCTTTGTCTATTTCTTCCAATGAAATATTCATATTTACCTTAGATTCTAATACCATATATAGAACAAATATATGATGTTCATCTGAAAAAACAAAGAGTAAATGCCACTCAAGCATTTGGTTCTTCGTCCATACATGGCATTTTAAATACTCTATTTCAATCATTTATGAAGTACTCAAGTATCACTATCGGTTAATAATTTATTGCAAGCATAAAATTGAACTTAACTAATTACGCCATAAAAACAAAACACTCTTTGAACTAACCATTTTATCGTTATAAATATCAATTAAATATTTAGTTAGCACCTGATCAGGTGTAATTGCTTAGTAAATACATAACTTCAAAACCGAAGCTATTTACACACTAAAATCTATCTGATTCTGCAGAAAAATATCCACCGCAAACTAACTCAGAGCAAAGATTTATTTGGTACAATCAACCTTTGATATGGCTAACAGATAGGTTTTCTTTAATGCATCCGCGAAATCGCCACTTAAATGGCTACGACTTTACTTTGCTATGCAAAGATACTCCTGCCCTAACACCTTATATAACGCAAACGCCAACGGGCACTGATACCATTGATTTCACCAATGCATTAGCGGTTAAAACCCTCAACCAAGCGTTATTAAAAAGCCATTATAAAATCGATTTTTGGGATTTACCCGACAACACCCTTTGCCCACCGGTCCCTGGCAGAGTTGATTACATTCATCACTTAGCCGACTTATTAGCAAGCGATAACCAAGGTCATATTCCGACGGGTAAGCAAGTAAAAGTGCTTGATGTAGGCACGGGTGCAAATGTGATTTACCCACTTACTGGTAATCACGAATATGGCTGGCACTTCACAGGCTCAGATATTGATGCCTTGTCTGTTAAAATTGCTAAACAAATTGTGCAATTTAACCGCCTGAAAATTAATGTTAAGCAGCAAAATAACGCAGATAAAATGTTTACGGGCGTGATATCGAATAAAGATGTTTTTCACCTAACTTTATGCAACCCGCCGTTTCATGCCAGCGAGCAACAGGCCAAAGCAGGTACTGAGCGTAAATGGAAAAACCTTAACAAAGCGCCACAAAAAGCGCTTAATTTTGGTGGCCGCCAAAACGAGCTTTGGTGTGAAGGCGGTGAACGCGAATTTATCAGTAAAATGTGTATTGAGAGCCAAGAGTTTGCAGAGCAATGTATTTGGTTTACATCGCTTGTTTCAAAGTCTGACACTTTACCACATATAAAAAAGTTGCTTAGCACACTTGATGTGAAAGAAGTAAAAGTTATAAAAATGGCACAAGGCCAAAAAATGAGTCGCTTTATTGCTTGGAGCTATTTTGACCAAGCCGACCGCAAAGCCATTCTTAACGAACTAGTATAAGGATAATAAGATGATCGACTTTCGTTCAGACACAGTTACAAAACCAACAGCAGCCATGCGCGCGGTCATGAATGACGCCCCAGTAGGCGACGATGTTTATGGCGACGACCCAAGCGTTAATCAGCTTGAACAATTTGCTGTTGAGCGTCATGGCTTCGAAAGTGCTCTTTATTGTAGCTCTGGCACGCAAGCAAACTTACTTGCATTGATGGCACATTGTGAACGTGGCGACGAATACATTTGTGGTCAACAAGCACATAACTACAAATTTGAGGGTGGCGGTGCCGCTGTATTGGGTTCTATTCAACCACAACCAATTGAAAATAATGCCGATGGCAGCATAGATTTAAACAAAGTTGTGGCTGCAATTAAAGCTGATGACTTTCACTTTGCTAAAACCAAACTACTTAGCTTAGAAAACACCATTGGTGGCAAAGTTCTCCCGCTAAGTTATCTAAAAGAAGCCAGAGATTGTGTTGATAAACATAACCTTGCTCTGCACTTAGACGGTGCCCGCGTGTATAACGCGGCAGTTAAGTTAGGTGTTGATATCACTGAGATCACCCAGTATTTTGATTCAGTGTCTATTTGCTTATCAAAAGGACTCGGCGCGCCGGTTGGCTCACTATTATTAGGTAGCAAGGCACTGATTGATAAAGCGCGCCGCTGGCGTAAAGTACTTGGTGGTGGTATGCGTCAAGCAGGTATGCTAGCAGCCGCTGGTCAGTATGCACTTGAGCATCACGTAGCAAGGCTTGCTGAGGATCACGATAACGCGGCGTATTTGGCAGAGCAGTTAAACACGTTAGCTGGTTTTGATACGTCAACTTTTCAAATCGATACCAATATTGTTTACGCAAATGTTGCCGAACATATCGATTTAAAAGCAGTGGCACATGCGCTAAAAGAGCAAAATATGCTATTTTCGCCAGGTAAACCACTGCGCCTAGTGACCCATTTAGGTGTCACTAGGCAAGATATTGATAGCTTTATCTCGGCATTAGCGGCCGAGATTTAACGCTTCTTTATAATGTTTGCGGCATACCGATACATATCGGTCGTTGCCGCCAATTTCTACCTGATTACCGTCTGCAATCGCATTGCCATGCTCATCAGTACGCAATACATGGTTAGCTTTACGACCACAATGACACACTGTTTTCAACTCAATTAGTTTGTCTGCCCAGGCAAGTAGGTATTGTGAGCCACTAAATAACTCGCCTCTAAAATCGTTACGTAAGCCATAACACAGCACTGGAATACCAAGCTCATCAACCACATCTGTTAATTGCATTACTTGGTCTTTTGATAAAAACTGGCACTCATCGACTAAAATACAATGGCGCTTTTGCTCTGCGTTTAATGATTTGATTAGCTCAAATACATCTTTATCTGCATCAAAAATATGCGCATCAGCCTGTAAACCAATACGTGAAGACACCTTGCCAACACCTGCTCTATCATCAATAGCCGCTGTTAAAATAACAGGTTCCATACCACGTTCGCGGTAGTTAAATGCAGATTGTAAAAGTGTGGTAGATTTGCCTGCATTCATTGCAGAATAATAAAAGTACAGCTGTGCCATGATGTTGCCCAAATTTTAAAGTCGCAATATGCTACCTTAATCGCGCGACAACATCATCTATTACCTTACTCTTATTACCTCAATCATTGTCCCAGTAAAATTGCTGTTTTATAACAAGCCTTCGTGCTTCAGTAACCACTCTTTTCTTTCAAGACCACCCGCATAGCCTGTGAGTTTACCGTTTGCGCCAATAATCCGATGGCACGGTACAATAATGCTAATCGGGTTTTTACCATTTGCAGCGCCCACTGCACGCACCGCTTTTGGGTTATTAATCGCAAGTGCAATCTCTTGGTAGCTTTTGCTTTGACCGAACTCAACATCTATCAGTGCACGCCATACTTGCCTTTGAAAGTGGGTACCTTGGGTATCAAGGGGAACTGTAAAACGCCTACGTTCACCGTTAAAGTATTCATTAAGCTCACTGATACAAATTAAAATAGGTGTAAGAGTGTGCTCATCAACAGCCTTTGTTTGCATCGTAACCACCGGGTAGAAGCCAACGTAACTGACGCCTTTTGATGTACTTTGAATGGTAATATCGCCAATGGGGCTTGGCATAATAACTTGTTGCATACTCATAATTGTTGCCATAGTTGAAAAGTTAAATAAGAGCGAAATGGCGCGCAGTGCTCGCTATTAAATTCGCTTATTCCAGCGAGGGCTTTTTTAACCCCTAAGTCGCCCGCCAATAGAATATCGGGGTGGCTTTGACCGCGTAGTTTGGCGTAATTAACTGTCCATGGGCCAATGCCTTTGAGCTCTAACCAATTATCAAGCTCTTGATTATCTGGGTTTTGCTGACAATAAGCACTTAAGTGCCGTAGCGCATCTTTACGTGATTGTGGCATTTTAAAAAAATCGAGTTCAGAATTGGCAACCCATTTAGGGCTTGGAAAATAGTGGTTATTACTTTGCTGATTAAACTCACTCACAAGCTGTGACACTAGGTTATGAGCCGCTGTAACACTAACCTGCTGACCAAGTACAGCTCGTATGCCCGCTTCATAGTCTGACCAAATTCCCGGTAAACGCAGCCCAACACACAGTGGCATCGCGCCTTTAAGCTCTGCATGTAAATGCTGTTCGATGGTGTGCGTGTCGGCGTCTAAATCAAGCACACGGCGAATGTTATGGATCACTTGCTGTAAATAGCGGGTGTTATCAATATCAATTGCCACTTTAAAATGGTTTTTATGCTCAACAAAATGTGCTGTGAATTGCCCTTGGCAATATTTATCTTTAAAAGTACGACCATAGCTCGTTGCGCTCAACCATTCTAGGCCACTAATTAATCGGCGCTGTAAAAAGTCATGGAGTGCTTGCCAGTTATAAGGCGGCCTAAATGCCAATGTTAGGGTTAGCGTTGCGCTTGGTTTTTTATCTGACTTGCGTAACTTTGAAGGAGCGATATTTAACTGCTTTAAAAAAGCATCGTTAAAACGGCGAATACTATTAAAACCAGAAGCAAATGCGATATCTGCCACCGACAAATCTGTTTCTTGTAATAGCTGCTTGGCAAAATTGCATTGGTTAAATAATCGATATTGGGTGATCGAGAGTCCAAAATGTTGGTTAAACAAACGGCGTAAATAGCGGCTCGACACCCCTAGCCTGTCTGCTAAAACCTCACAGTCGTAAGCCTCGCCTTTATCAATCAGTTGTTTTGCGCGTAATGCGGTGGTTTTAGTACCTAGCCAAGCTGGGCTATTCGGTGCACTATCTGGGCGGCAGCGAATACATGGCCGAAAACCATCTTGCGCAGCCAAGTGCGCGTATTGGTAGTATTCAACATTCTTTTCTTGTGCCGTTGGTGCTGGGCAAATGGGTCTGCAATAAATGCCAGTACTTTTTACCGCCACAAAAAACACCCCATCAAAGCGTGGGTCGCGGCTTTGCCTTGCAGTTTGCCATTGTTGGCTAGTCATAATTTTTCTCGTTACACGCTAATACCGTTAGCTTAACTGAATATTATTTTTTGACTAGCCAGTTTCGGACCTTAACTATTTAAACAGCTATTTAATTGCGGCTAAATATCGGCGCTCAACTTCCGGCCAATTGATCACTTCATAAAATGCCGCAATATATTCAGGGCGACGATTTTGATACTTCAAGTAATATGCATGCTCCCACACATCAAGCCCTAAAATAGGCGTGTGATTTTGCATCAGTGGGCTATCTTGATTGAGGCTACTTTCAACGACCAATTGGTTATTTTCATCAACACATAACCAAGCCCAGCCACTGCCAAAGCGACTTACTGCGGCATTAGTAAATTGCTCTTTAAATGCGTCAAAGCTACCAAATGTATCAACTATTGCAGTGTTTAACTCTGCACTAGGCGTACCACCGCCATTAGGAGACATAACTTGCCAAAATAATGAGTGATTATGATGGCCACCCACATGCTCTTGCACTGCTTTTTGTAAAGACTCAGGCATTGATGAAATAGTGCGTAGTAGTGTTTCCGCATCTTGTTCAGAGTAATGACTGCCCTCTAGTGCAGCATTCGCTTTATTGATATAGATTTGATGATGCAAGGTGTGATGTATTTCCATGGTTTTCGCATCAATGTGCGGTTCAAGTGCATCATAGTCATACGCTAAATCGGGTAATGTAAAAGGCATACTGATTCCTTATCGTTAATGTAATAACTGCGTTTTGTGGGGATAGTCAGCTAATAGCTGATTAATACGGTTAATGAGTGTCGGAAATGCCGATGCCATGCTGGCAAACTTAACCAGCTCATAATAGGTTTTATGATGGTGGTGCAGCACCAAGGTGCGAACTTGCTGCTCTGGGTGATTTAAAAGCACGCTTAATCGTTGGTGAGCATGGCAAAGCCAAGTGCAGGCTTTATCGGGTTTTTGCATGACTTTAAAAGTGTCGGCAAGATTCAAAGTGGCAACAACAAATGCTGCAATACAATGCTCTAACGAGCGAGTTACCGACTGGTTGATTGTGATATTAGAAAACTGTGCGAGTAGTGTTTCGGCGCAGCTACTCGCAACCGTGTAATGATCACGCGCAGTTATAAGCTCGCCAGATTCAAATGCTAAGTTGCCTTGATAAATTGCACTTTGCCAAGGGGCAAGCGCGTCATCAAAGGCGTTCGAAGTTAACGGTGTGTGGCGTGTTGTTTGAGTCATAAAAATCACCTGCACTTATACCAATCATTCTATGTGTATTTAAACTACACACAGAAAAGATCAAATGCAAATGATTTTTATTTATATTATTATTTGGTGGTTTTTAGTTATAGCAACATTACTTATTGATGCGCAAAGTCGATAAGCTCTTGGCCTGTTAGGCGATAAATAATCCATTCGTTTTGCGGTTTAGCACCTATGCTGTCGTAAAAATCAATGGCTGGTTTATTCCAATCAAGTACCACCCACTCAAAACGACCACAATCTTTTTCGAGTGCTTGCTTAGCAAGATATTGCATAATTTGCTTACCAGCGCCTTTACCACGGCTGTCAGCACTGACGTAAAGATCTTCTAAATACAAACCATTTTTACCAAGCCAGGTTGAGTAATTATAAAAATACACAGCAAAACCAATTGGTGTGTCGCCCTCTAAACAAATAACACTATGCGCCGTTGCGCCTTCACTGAACAACGTTTTTAAAATAGCTTGCTCGTCTGTTTTAACTGCGTCGGGTTCTTTTTCGTAAATAGCAAGTTCGGTAATAAAATGTAGGATTGTTGCAGCATCACTTGCGACTGCCGGACGAATTGTAATTGCGTTACTCACTCTGTATTCCTTTTTTACATCATTATTGTAACGCCCAGTTTATAAGGGCTTTAGCATGGTGTAAACGCCCTTTACAGAAATACACGGCATTTAAAAGGGGCTACTAAAAGTTAGCCCCATTATGCTTTATTTACTCATCGACTTATAAAGAACCGGAAGTACAAATAAAGTTAAGAAAGTTGCACTGACCAAGCCGCCAACAATAACCGTAGCAAGTGGCTTTTGTATTTCGGCCCCTATTCCTGTGCTTAGGAGCATCGGAATTAGCCCAAGCATTGAGGTAAGCGCGGTCATCAGTACGGGTCTTAGCCGTGAAACAGCGCCTTCAAATACTGCTTTATCTTTGCTATCTCCTGCACTAATCCGTTGATTAATGCTTTCGACCATCACCACACCATTCAATACAGCAACACCAAACAGTGTGATAAACCCTACTGAACTGGGTACAGATAAGTATTGTCCAGAAACATACAATGCAATCACCCCACCAATCACAGCCAAAGGAACATTGACAAGAATCAGCACCACTTGCGATAGGTTACTAAAAGCAAAATAAAGTAATAACGCAATCAGTAACAAGGTCACTGGCACTACTATCATCAGCCGCTGCTGTGCCCGTTGTTGGTTTTCGAACTGCCCGCCAATCGCCACACTGTAACCACTTGGTAGCTGCATTTTATCGGCAATGGTAGCGCGTATATCTGCAACTACAGAGCCCATATCTCGCCCCTGCACATTCGCTTGAATAACCACCCGCCTTTGAACATCATCGCGACGAACTTGCGCAGCGCCAGATTCTATTTGTACATCAGCTACATCCCCCACCCTTACAATGGCACCCGTGGGGGTTTGCAGTCGAAGATCAGCAATCACATTTGGGTTTTGCCGAAAGCTTTTTGCTATACGCACATAAATATCATAGCGCTCATTAGCATTAATGATTTGCCCTGCAGATTGCCCGCCAATACCGTGCTGAACTACATCCATTAAATCAGCCACCGATAAGCCAAAGCGCGACAATGCTAAACGGTTAGGTTTAACTATCAGCTGTGCTTCCCCCCCTATTTGCTCCATCGCGACATCTTTAGCACCAGGTATTTGCTGAACTAACTGCTCAATTTGTTGGCCTTTTTCAGTTAAAACGGCTAAGTCACTACCGAATAACTTAATGGCCAATTGCGCTTTAACACCGGATAAAAGCTCATCTACTCGGGTTGCTATAGGCTGTGAAAAGTTAAACAAAAGCCCTGGGAACTGCTCAAGCTTGGCTTCCATTAGCTGCTGTAATTCGACACGCGTTTTCGCGTTTACCCATTGCTCATGAGGTTTTAAGCCTAAATAGATTTCAATGTTGTTAACCGGTTCAGGATCGCCACCTACTTCTGCTCGACCGATTCGGCTCAGCGCATATTCCACCTCACTAAATTCAAGCAACATGGCTTCAAGCTTAGGCGCCACTGAGATTGCCGTATCGAGACTTGCTGATGGAGCAAGTGTCACACGTAGGTTAATAGTGCCTTCTTCAAGCTCTGGCACAAATTCAGTACCCAGCCTTGGTAGCATAACGGCCGCTACAATTAGTAATAACCCTGCTATCGCTAAAACGCTGCGTTTAGCCTGCAATGCTTTTTGTAAAGCCCGTTGATAAAGCATATCGATAGGTTTTAACAGAATACTTTGCTTTACTGTCACGCC
>Ga0213837_1001349_pt1 | contig 13616 bp, 13 predicted proteins | sample SWPATP12_FD_160572 | JGI IMG/M metagenome (GOLD analysis project Ga0213837, IMG submission 160572) | Coastal seawater microbial communities from Marineland, Florida, United States - SWPA TP1 #2 | ecosystem: Environmental > Aquatic > Marine > Coastal | place: USA: Florida | collected 2016-08-06
TCTATGACCGACGCTCCCTCACCACCGGCACGTCTATGACCGACGCTCCCTCACCACGGACCCGGCCTACAAAGCGCCCGGTCGTCCTCCGCCCCAGAAACTGACGGAGCGTCTGGCAAACCGCCGCACAACCAGAGGGAGCATCCCGCTACACCCCGCCACAACTGAGGGAGCGTCCGGCAAACCGCCGCACAACCTGAGGGAGCATCCCGCTACGCCCCGCCACAACCTGAGGGAGCGTTTCGGGGCGCGGGGCGGTCGGGTTAAACGCCAACGGCGGCCCCACCAGTGGTGGGACCGCCGTCGTCGAACTGGCCGTCGCTGACGGAACCGTCAGTTCAGGAGTTCAGGGCTTGGTAGCCGGGTGGTTAGAAACCGCCCATGCCGCCCATGCCGCCCATGTCGTCGCCGCCCATGGCCGGAGCGTTCTTCTCCGGCTTGTCGGCCACAACGGCCTCGGTGGTGAGGAACAGGCCGGCGATGGAGGCCGCGTTCTGCAGGGCAGAGCGGGTGACCTTGACCGGGTCGTTGATGCCGGCCGCCAGCAGGTCGACGTACTCGCCGGTGGCTGCGTTCAGGCCGTGGCCTGCGGGCAGGCCGCGGACCTTGTCCACCACAACGCCCGGCTCGAGGCCGGCGTTGAAGGCGATCTGCTTCAGCGGGGCGTCGATGGCAACGCGGACGATGTTCGCACCGGTTGCCTCGTCGCCGGCGAGCTGCAGGTTGGCGAACGCCTTGGCGCCGGCCTGGATCAGGGCCACGCCACCGCCGGTGACGATGCCCTCTTCGACAGCAGCCTTGGCGTTGCGGACGGCGTCCTCAATGCGGTGCTTGCGCTCCTTGAGCTCAACCTCGGTTGCGGCACCGGCCTTGATGACTGCAACGCCGCCGGCCAGCTTGGCCAGGCGTTCCTGCAGCTTCTCGCGGTCGTAGTCCGAATCGGAGTTCTCGATCTCGGCGCGGATCTGGGACACGCGGCCGGCGATCTGGTCGGCGTCGCCGGCACCTTCGACGATGGTGGTCTCGTCCTTGGTGACAACGACCTTGCGGGCCTTGCCAAGGAGTTCGAGGCCGGCGGTCTCCAGCTTGAGGCCGACTTCCTCGGAGATGACCTGGCCGCCGGTGAGGATGGCGATGTCGGCCAGCTGTGCCTTGCGGCGGTCACCGAAGCCCGGAGCCTTGACGGCGACGGACTTGAAGGTGCCACGGATCTTGTTGACGATCAGGGTGGCCAGGGCCTCGCCCTCGATGTCCTCGGCGATGATCAGCAGCGGCTTGTTGGACTGCATGACCTTTTCGAGGACTGCAACCAGTTCCTTGACGTGGGAGATCTTGGAGTTGACGATCAGGATGTACGGATCCTCGAGGACCGTTTCCTGGCGCTCGGCGTCGGTGACGAAGTAGGCCGAGATGTAGCCCTTGTCGAAACGCATGCCCTCGGTGAGTTCCAGCTCGAGGCCGAAGGTGTTCGACTCCTCGACGGTGATGACGCCTTCCTTGCCCACCTTGTCCAGGGCTTCGGCAATCAGGGCGCCAATTTCGTTGTCACCGGCGGAGATGGACGCGGTGGCGGCGATCTCTTCCTTGGTCTCGATTTCCTTGGCGGAGGCCAGGAGCTCGCGGGTGACGGCGTCGACAGCCTTCTCGATGCCGCGCTTGAGGGACAGCGGGTCAGCGCCGGCCGCGACGTTGCGCAGGCCTTCCTTGACGAGGGCCTGGGCCAGCACGGTGGCCGTGGTGGTACCGTCACCGGCGACGTCGTCGGTCTTCTTGGCAACTTCCTTGACCAGCTCGGCGCCGATCTTCTCGTAAGGGTCGTCCAGTTCGATCTCCTTGGCGATGGAAACACCATCGTTGGTGATCGTGGGGGCGCCCCACTTCTTTTCGAGGACGACGTTGCGTCCCCGCGGGCCGAGGGTGACCTTGACGGCGTCGGCGAGGGTGTTCAGGCCCCGCTCAAGACCGCGGCGTGCCTCTTCATCAAATGCAATGATCTTGGCCATAACGGCAGTAGTCCTTTCGGGACAGTCGTTAAGAATGAACCTGGAGCTGCGGTGCCCGCGACGGACGATTCCTGCCCGGCAGCCTCTGTACGCCGCCGGGCCGGGGATCTCACCCCAGCCAGGTATTTCTCTCGCTCCCGGTCAGCCCGCCGCCACGCCGCAACCGGCCGAACCGGGCGTCGTATTAGCAGTCAATACGCGGGAGTGCTAACTCCATAATTAGCACTCCCCCGGGGAGAGTGCAAGCAGTGGTGACGCCGGGGTCCGCCACCGCCGGGCGCTCTTCGCTAGGAGCGATCAGGAACCGCTGCTGCGGGCGGTTTCGGTGCCGGTCATCTCGGCGTTGTTGTCCGGGCCGTAGGTGTAGACCATGTACGCGGCTGCGGTGACGTCGCCGTTGCTGTCGAAGTTGATCGGACCGGAGGCGCCGTCATAGTCGGGGCGTTTGCCGGCCCGGAGCGCGGCCATGCATTCCTGGTAGGACTTGCATGGTGCGGCCTCTCCCGAAGGTCCGCCGGCGCCCGCTGCCGTTCCGCCCGACACGCTGACGAGCCTCGAGGCGATGGAGGTCCCCGCATCGTCCTCCGCCGCGGCGGCGGCAAGGGCCGCGAGGTTGACGGCGTCGTACGTTTCGGCGGCGAACGCCATATCCTTCAGGCCCGGGTCGACGGCCACGAGTTCCGCCTGGAAGTGCGCGGAGGGGAAGGTCCCGGGGAGGACTCCGCGGGCGCCGTCCAGCGCCTTGGAGCCAAGGCCGGCCCCGTACTGGTTGACCGCCCCGTCGCTGAGGATGAGCTTTTTGCCGGCCAGGCCAGCGTTGTTGAGCTCGGCGATGGCGCCCTGCGCCCCGTCGCGGGCCACCAGCACGACGGCGTCCGGCGCGGCGGCCTTGGCGGCCTCCGCCGCCTGGTGCGCCTGGCCGGCCTTGAACTCGGCGTCGACCGCGGTTCCCAGGCCCGCGGCCTTCGCGGCGGCCGAAACGGCCACCGAGACGTCCTTGCCGTAGTCGCCCTCCTCGTGCACCACGGCCAGGGTCTTGGCGCCGCCGTCCTTGGCGAGCTTGACGAGGACTGACGCCTGAGCGATGTCAGCGGCGGCGGTCCGGAAATAGTAGCCGCCGCTCTTGTACCTGCTGAGCCCCGGCGCGGTGTTGGCCGGGGAAATGAGCGCCACCTTTGCGCGGGCCAGGACGTCGATGGCGTCGGCTGCGCGGCTGGAGTCCGTGGGCCCGATCACGACGTCGGCCTTGGCCGCGACGAGGTCCTTGGCCCGGGCAGCGGTGTCCGTACCGATGGATTCCGGGAGCAGTTCCACGGGCTTGCCCTTGTGGCCTCCTGCTGCATTGATTTCCTTGACCGCAAGCTTTGCCGCGGCCAGCTGGGCCGCGTTGAGGAAGTCCTGTCTGCCGGTGTTGTCCAGGATCAGGCCGATCCGCAGCGTGCCGTCGCCGCTCGCTTCCGCGGCGTCCACCCGGGCGTTGCCGGTGGGACCGGCGCAGGCGCCCAGTCCCACGGCGGCGGCCAGGCAGGCAGCGGCGCGGCTGACCCGCCGGACCTTGAGGCTGCGGTCACCGCGCGTCGGGTCAACGGCTGCAGCGGAATCTGTCACTAGGCGGGCCGGACGCTCTCGGCCTGCGGGCCCTTTTCGCCTTCGCCGACTTCCAGCTCCACCCGCTGGCCTTCGGAGAGGGCACGGTAGCCCTCGCCGGCAATCGCGGACCAGTGCACGAACACGTCCGCCCCGGAGCTGTCGACGGTGATGAAGCCGTAGCCCTTTTCGGCGTTAAACCACTTGACGGTCCCCAATGCCATGTTCTCCACACTTTCAGCTAGCTTGCTTACGGCCCACCCCGATGTGGGCCGCGGTCTGCGAAACGAAGTCTGCTGCCACTCTATCCACAGCCCTCCGCCCGTGCCCGCGCTGGGTCCCGACTTGCCCGGGAATAGTTATTCAGGCGTAACCGAAGCCGGCAGCCCCGCGGAGGCTACTTGAAACCGGGGCCAAGGACCACCACGAGCGGCATCTGAAACTCCGCCGAGTCCACCAGGGTGGTAATCCCGAGGAGCGCGCCCAGCGCTTCTGCGTTGTTCTTCTGGGCTGGGCCGTTGTAGAACACCACCGAAGTCTGCTGGGGGGCGCCGCCCCAGTTCCCGACCTGGCCCTGGGCCCATCCCGCGGCGGTGATGGTGGATCCGACGCGGCCGGCCAGGCCCGCCGTCGTGGTTCCGTTGTAGACCGCTACCGGCTGTGTTTTGTCGATCGCCTTGTCCCCGGCCGCGTCCGCTGAGGCGCTCGGCGCTGCCGAAGCGGTCGGCTTGGAGGCGGCGGGCGCGGGGCTGCCGGTGGGCCGGCTGCTGGGGGACGGCTTCGAGCCGGCGGTGGGGCCCTGTGATGCCGCAGCGTTGTTGCTGGCCTGGTCCGCGTTCATTGCGGAACCGCCAGCAGGACCGAAGCCCAGTGTGGGCAGCAAGAGGAAGGCAACGAGGCCGACTGCCAAGGCCGCAGCTCCAGTGGCAAGAATGGGTCCCAGGCGGCGGGCTGCGGGTGCGGCGACCGTCCGGTGGACACCCTGGCGCGTGGAGGCCTCGGGGACCCGATCAAATTCATCCCGAGCATACTTGGTCATGGTAAAACGACGTCCTTGCTGATTTCTGACTGATGGCCCGACGCCGGATCCCGCGCGGATTTGCGCGCTTCCGGCCGGAGGTCATGCGCTCCTACGCGTCTGAGCCCAAACGGCGTGCAGTGCGGGCACGTTGACGTGACGTACGTAGTCTACGCAATCTCTTGACCAGCATCGGGTCGTGGGCCAGCGCCGCCTCGGTGTCGATCAGGGCGTTGAGGATCTGGTAGTAGTGCGTGGCGGAGAGGTCAAAGAGTTCCCGGATGGCCTGTTCTTTGGCGCCGGCGTATTTCCACCATTGCCGCTCCAGGGCCAGCATCTGCTGCTCCCGACTGCTCAACGCCGAGTCGCCGGAGATTTCCTCCAGTGCGGCATCGGCGCCGTCCGCGGGCAGGTACTCGGGTGCTGCTTCGGCCACTGCACTCTCCCTGGCTCGTTCCGATAGGTCTCCCCCACATGTTACGGCCGAATAACAGGCTTGTCATTCGGCGGGCCCGGCCAGCCGCCGGCGCTCCTGCGACAATGAAGCCGTGCCTGATTCATATAATTCCGATGCACTCTTCGACCTGGACGCCACGGCCGGCGGGGCTACAGACCTCGCGGCACTGGCGCACCTTCCCCTGGACGGACTGGTCGCACCGGACTGGGCCGCGGCACTGGCCCCGGTCGAGCGGCAGCTGCGCTCGGTCCTTGACTTCCTCGCCGCGGAGACGGCCGCCGGCCACGAGGTGCTGCCGGCGCCGTCGAACATCCTGCGGGCCTTCCGGCAGCCGCTCTCCGGCGTGCGGGTCCTGATCGTGGGCCAGGATCCGTATCCCACGCCGGGCCACGCCGTGGGGCTGTCCTTCGCGGTCGACGGCGGCACCCGGCCGATCCCCCGCAGCCTGGCCAACATTTACAAGGAACTCGACGCCGACCTCGGGCTGCCGCCACGCGTCCACGGTGACCTCAGCCGCTGGACGGAGCAAGGCGTCCTGTTGCTGAACCGGGTCCTCAGCGTCCGGGCCGGCGCGGCCGGTTCACACCGCAACAAGGGCTGGGAGGACGTGACGGAGGCCGCCATCAGGGCTGTTGCACAGCGGCGCCGCGCCGATGGCAGCCCGGTGCCGCTCGTGGCGATCCTCTGGGGCAAGGACGCGGAGGGCGTGCGGCCGCTGCTGGGCTCCACCGCAGTGATCGCCAGCGCCCACCCGAGCCCGCTCTCGGCCTCGCGCGGCTTCTTTGGCTCGCGGCCCTTCAGCCGCACCAACGAGCTGCTCGCAGCCCAGGGGGACGGCACCGTGGACTGGGAACTGCCGCCGCTGCCCTGACCCGGTTCTTGGCTAGGCTTAGCTGCATGACTTCCGTCCCCGCCGCCACCACCGCCAACCGGAATTCCCGGCCCCAGACCAACCTCACGGTCCTGCGCCGCGAGCAGCTCTCGCCTCACATGGTCCGGATCGTCGCCGGCGGCCCCGGTTTCGCCGCGTTCGTCAACAACGACTACGTGGACCGGTACGTCAAGATCGCGTTCCCGCAACCGGGCATCCACTATCCGCAGCCCCTGGACCTCTGGGCCATCCGCGAGTCCCTTCCGCGGGAGCAGTGGCCGCACACCCGGACCTACACCATCCGCTGGGTCGACGAGGCGGCGGCAGAACTGGCGATCGATTTTGTCATTCACGGGGACGAGGGCCTGGCCGGGCCGTGGGCGGCTTCCGCCCAGCCCGGGGACAGCCTCGTCTTCACCGGACCGGGCGGGGGCTACAACCCCGACCCGGCGGCGGACTGGTACCTGTTCGCCGGCGACGAGTCCGCCCTGCCGGCGATCGGCGCCGCCCTCGAGTCCCTCCCCCGGGACGCCCGTGGCCTGGCCTTTCTGGAAGTGGACAGCGACGCCGATATCCTGCCGATCGACGCCCCCGCCGGAGTGGAGCTGCACTGGCTGCTGCGCCGCGGGGCGCCGGCCGGGAGCGGAACCATGCTGGTGGACGCCGTGCGCGCTGCGCGGTGGCCGGAGGGCCGGGTGCACGTCTTCGCGCACGGTGAGCGCGGCTACATGAAAGCCCTGCGGCCGGTGCTGTTCGCCGAGCGCGGGCTCGGCCGGGACCAGGTCTCGCTGTCCGGGTACTGGGCCAGCGGCCGGGTGGAAGACGACTTCCAGGCCGAGAAGAAGTTGCCCATCGGGAAGATCTAGCGGCGCCGGGCGCGGCGCCGCTCGTTGCTGGCCAGGCTCCGGGTCAGCGGCCGGGCGAGGGTGTCGCCCAGCACGATGCCGGCCGCGACGCCGAGCACGATGGCGCCGGCGTTCAGCATCCCGCCCGCACCCATCAGGATCTCGGATTCCTCGATGGTCAATACATACATGGACCGGAATATAGTCAGGCCCGGGAGCAGGATCAGCGCCGCGGGCACCGCCACTACCAGCTGCGGCGCACCCATCCGGAGCGCGACCACCCGGGCCAGCAGGCCAATGACCACCGCGGCGAGGGCCGGCGCGAACCTCGGTCCGATGCCCACTGCCGACCCGCCGATCAGCACGAGATGGCCGACGACGCCGACGGCCGCCGTCGGCAGCAGAAGCTTCAGTGAGGTCTGCTCGGTGACGCCGATGGCGACCACCGCAATGGCCACCAGCGGCACCAGCACCCACAACGGGTACTTCGCCGGGAATGTTTCGGTTACGTCAATGGATTGCATCCCCGTCATCGCCCCCACGACGAAGCCGACGGCGATCCCGGAGACCAGCGCGCCGAACGTCAGCATGGTGGACAGGAACCGACCGGCAGCTGTGACCGGGAAGCCGTTGATCGCGTCCTGCACCGAGGAAACGAGCCGGCCGGTGGGCAGCAGCAGCAGGATCCCGCCCACTACGACGATTGCCGGGGCGATCTGGATCCCGACCGGGCTGCCGAAGCGCCACAGCAGCAGCGCGATCAGAGTGACGACAAAGGAACACGACGCCGTGATGAAGAAGTCCGGGGTGCGCCAGCGTCCCAGTTGCCGAGCCAACAGGCTGATCAGCAGGTTGGAGACGAAGGCGACGCCGGAGGCGGCCAGCCCGCCGCCGAGCACGCCGACGAACACCGCGGAGAAGACGCCGAAGGCCACGGTGACCATCCAGCGCGGGAAGGGTTTGGGGCTGTGCGTGATGTCCTCGAGCCGCCGCACCGCTTCCTCGCGGCCCACACCGCCGGCCACGATGTCCGTGACGAGCTGATGGACCTCGGCCAGGCCGGCGTAATTATTGGTCCACGACCGCACCACGCGCAGGAGCGAGATGGGCGTCTGGTCCTTCGGGGCGTAGTTGATGGCCACCGACTGGTTGGTGATGTCCACCTCGATGTTCTTGAGCCCCAGCGCGGCGGTGATCGCGATGATGCTGGTTTCCACTTCGAGGGCGCCGGCACCGTACCGGAACATCGACTCGGCGAGCTTGAGGGCGAAATCAATGGTCTTGCGGGCGGAGGTGTCCACGCCGCCGACCTGGATCATCGGGTTGGCGTAGGGGCTGCCGGCCAGCCGGTCGACGATGCTCAGCGGCGCCGTGGGCGGGTTCTCGCCTTGGACCAGCCGGCGGAGCATGCGCTTGGTGGCGGCGTTCTGGCGCACCTGCATGGGCGACATCGGCTCGGTCCGGGGCAGGCCGTCCGTGTGGGGCCCGCGGCGGCCGTCGGGTGGTTTGGTCATTCCGGCCTCCTCACTTCACCTTGCGGGCGGTCTAGTAGAACTGCTGGCCCGTGCGCCGCGTGTACAGCTGGCGGGCGACGCGCTCCCCGGCGGCCATCCAGGCCTTGTACTTCAGCGGTTTCAGGACCTGGTCGTAGCAGCCGACGAAGTCCGTGACGGTCTTGCTGAAGCTGGTCTTGAACAGGCCCAGGCCGTGGAAGGGGTTGGAGGTGTCCTTCAGTTTGTCGCTAGGAGGTGTGCCGCAGAAATCGTATTCGGTGCAGCCGAGTTCCTTGAGCTGGTTGATGGCCGTCCACTGGACCAGGTGCGAATCGCCGTACTGGCTGCGCTTCTGCAGGGAACCGCCGTCCTTGTACGTGCCCTTCCGCCCGTAGTTGATCACGAAAGCCCCCACTGAGGGCACCCCGTTCTCGTAGACGAACAGCAGCCTGCCCTGGCCGCGGTCCACGAAGTTGGTCCAGAACTGGCGGTAGTACTCGTACTCCCGGACCCGGACCTGGGACTTGGCCTCCACGGTGTTGGTCATCAGCGCGTACATCGCCCGGAAGTTTTCCTCGGTCGGCTCCACGTTGTGGACCTCGACCTCCTCCCGGATGGCGCGCCGGACGGCGTTGCGGCCGCGGGAATGCAGGTTGCGCAGGAGCTGGTTTTCCTGCGGGGAGATATCCAGCAGCGCGGTGGAGTCGTTGGGCTGCAGGTTGTGGGTCTTCACCAGGCCCGCACCCTCGATGACCCGCCGCGCATCCTCGGACAGGACGATGTCGGGCTCGATCTTGATCGCGAAGACCCCGAGCCGGGCACGCCTGACGAAGTCGGCGTTCGCGGCCGCGATGCCGGGGATGTCCTCCACCGAGGCAACATCCGGGCCCTTGATGAGGTACCAGAGCTTGCCCAGGATGGGGAACGACTTCTCCAGGACGAGGTTGTAGCTCGTGTAGTCAGCCGTCTCGTAGACCAGGTGGAGGGGTTTCCAGCCGTAGTGCTGCTTGACCTCGGCGAAGGCCTCGGATTGAAGCAGATTCCCGCCGTTGGGGTTCGCGGTGACGTGGGCGTCCCAGTTGGCAACCTCTTCGGCGGAGGCAAAGCGGGCAGTGAATTCTCGCAAGGGTGCGGTATCCAATCTTTGCGGAACGAGCTTCGGCGGCATGGCTGGCATGCAGCCTCAAGTCTATCGGGAGGCCGGGCTCTGTCCGGGCGCCGCGGCCCTGTGCCGGCCGCCGCGCCGGGTTTACGCTGAAGGTATGCATGCGCAGCCGGAACCGTCAGCCGCCCGCCGGCAGCTCCGTCCGGGCGGCGCCGGGACGCGCGGGCCCGGCGCCGACGTGCTTGCCCTGCTGGTACTGCTGGGCGCCTCGGCCCTCGTTGCCGGCCTCGGCGGGCTGGCCAGCGCCAGCAACGTCGACGGCTGGTACGCGGCCGCGAACAAGGCCCCGTGGTCCCCGCCGAACTGGCTCTTCGGACCGGTCTGGACGATTCTCTACACTGCCATGGCCGTCGCGGCGTGGCTGGTGTGGCGCAGCCGGGCCGAGGGCGCCAGGGCCGCCCTCACCGTCTACGCGGTGCAGCTGGTGCTGAACCTTGCGTGGACCCCGACGTTCTTCGGCCTGTACCCCGCACTGGGCACCGCCGCGCTCTGGATCGCCTTCGTCATCATCCTGGCGCTGGCGGTCGCGGTGGCGGCCACCGTGCTGCGCTTCGGCCCGATCAGCCGCACCGCCGGGCTGCTCCTGCTGCCCTACCTGTCCTGGATCGTGTTCGCCTCGTCGCTGAATCTGTGGGCGGCCCTGAACAACTAGGGGCTCAGCACTCCACCACGTTGACGGCCAGGCCGCCCATGGCGGTCTCCTTGTACTTCGAGCTCATGTCCTTGCCGGTCTCGCGCATGGTCACGATCACCTCGTCGAGGGAGACCCGGTGGGAGCCGTCGCCCCAGAGCGCCATCTTGGCGGCGTTGATCGCCTTGGCCGCCGCGATCGCGTTGCGTTCGATGCACGGGATCTGCACCAGCCCGCCGATCGGGTCGCAGGTCAGGCCAAGGTTGTGTTCCATGGCGATTTCCGCCGCGTTTTCGACCTGCTGCGGAGTGCCGCCCATGACCTCGGCCAGGCCGGCGGCCGCCATCGACGACGCCGAACCCACCTCGCCCTGGCAGCCCACCTCAGCGCCGGAAATCGAGGCCTGTTCCTTGTACAGCACCCCGATGGCACCGGCGGCGAGCAGGAACTTGACCACGACGTCGTCGCGGTCCTCCTGGGTGGTCTTGTCCATGCCCGGGGCGAAGTGCAGCGCGTAGTAGAGAACGGCGGGGATGATCCCGGCGGCGCCGTTGGTTGGCGCCGTGACGACCCGGCCGCCCGAGGCGTTCTCCTCATTCACGGCCAGGGCGATCAGGTTGACCCACTCCTGCCAGTACTTCGGGTCCCGGTAGTCAGGGTCCTGGCCACGGTTTTCCTTCATCAGCCGTTCGTGCCAGTCCGGCGCACGACGGCGGACCTTGAGCCCGCCGGGCAGCAGGCCCTCGCGCTTGAGGCTGACCTCGACGCAGCCTTCCATCACGGAGTAGATGTGCAGGAGGCCCTCGCGGATCTCCGCTTCGGTGCGGGAGGCACGCTCGTTGACGAACATGATCTCCCCGATCGAGAGCCCCTTGGACTGGCAGCGTCCCAGCAGTTCCGCGGCGGTGCGGAACGGCAGCGGCAGCTCCTTCTTGGACTCGGCCAGTTCCTCCAGCGCGGCGTCCTCCTCGCCCTCCCGGACGATGAACCCGCCGCCGACGGAGAAGAAAGTGGCGCTGTGAACAACGGTTCCGTCGGCGTCGGAAACCGTGAACGTCATGCCGTTGGTGTGCCGGGGCAGGATGGTGAGCGGGCGCAGCACCATGTCCTTCACCCCGTAGGGCAACGCGACGGATCCGGCCAGCTGGAGGGTGCCCGTCTCGGCAATGGCCGCCAGCCGATCCTCGACCTCGTCGGGGAGGATCTTCTCCGGGTGGTAGCCCTCGAGCCCCAGCAGGATCGCCGTCATGGTGCCGTGCCCGTGGCCGGTGGCAGCCAGGGAACCGTAGAGATCAACACGCAACCCCGCAACGCGGTCCAGGTCCCCCGACGCCTTCAACTCCTCGGCAAAGACCGCGGCGGCCCGCATGGGCCCCACGGTGTGCGAACTTGAGGGCCCGATCCCAATAGAGAAAAGATCAAAGACGCCAACAGCCATGGCCGGGTTCCTAACTGGGAATAAATGTGGGGACGGAGCAGAAGGTGAGATGCCCTCGAGGGGCCGGCGGAGCCGGGCTTTTCGAAAGCGTGCGTCAAAGCGACGAAGGAGCAGCACGCGTGAAAAGTCCGGTCCGCCGGTCCCGGAGCCAGCCCGGGAAGGACCGGCCACAGGACGGTCAGGCTAGGTTAGCAACCGAAGGGTAGAGCGGGTGGGCGGCGGCGAGGGCCTGCACCCGGGTGCGGAGCCCGGTGAGGTCCGCGTCGGCGTCGGCGGTCAGGGCCTCGGCGATGATGTCCGCGACTTCGGTGAAGGCGGCCTCGCCGAACCCGCGGGTGGCCAGGGCCGGGGTGCCGATCCGCAGGCCGGAGGTCACCATCGGCGGGCGCGGGTCGAACGGGACGGCGTTGCGGTTGACCGTGATGTCGATCGCGGCGAGCCGGTCCTCGGCTTCCTGGCCGTCGAGTTCGCAGTCGCGCAGGTCCACCAGGACCAGGTGCACGTCGGTGCCGCCGGAGATCACGTTGATGCCCTTGGCCGTGACATCCTCGCGGGTGAGGCGCTCCGCGAGGATCCGGGCGCCGGCCAGGACACGTTCCTGGCGTTCCTTGAACTCGGGCGAGGCGGCGATCTTGAACGCCACGGCCTTGCCGGCGATGACGTGCTCGAGCGGGCCGCCCTGCTGGCCCGGGAACACGGCCGAGTTGATCTTCTTGGCGATGTCGGCGTCGTTGGAGAGGATGATCCCGCCGCGCGGACCGGCGAGGGTCTTGTGCGTCGTGGAGGTCGTCACGTGCGCGTGCGGGACCGGGGAGGGGTGCAGCCCGGCCGCGACGAGCCCGGCGAAGTGCGCCATGTCCACCATTAGGTAGGCGCCCACGGAGTCGGCGATCCGGCGGAACTCCGCGAAGTCCAGCTGCCGGGCGTAGGCGGACCAGCCGGCCACGATCAGCTGCGGCTTGTGTTCCTGGGCGAGGCGTTCGACCTCGGCCATGTCGATCCGGTGGTCATCCTCCCGCACCTGGTACGGGATGACGTTGTAGAGCCGGCCGGAGAAGTTGATCTTCATGCCGTGGGTCAGGTGCCCGCCGTGGGCCAGGTTCAGGCCCATGATGGTGTCGCCCGGACGGATCAGGGCGTGCATGACCGAGGCGTTCGCCTGTGCCCCGGAGTGCGGCTGGACGTTCGCGTATTCGGCGCCGAACAGGGCCTTGACCCGGTCGATCGCGAGCTGTTCGACGACGTCGACGTGCTCGCAGCCGCCGTAGTAACGCTTGCCCGGGTAGCCCTCGGCGTACTTGTTGGTCAGCACCGAGCCCTGCGCCTGCATCACCGCGCGGGCGGTGTGGTTCTCCGAGGCGATCATCTCCAGGCCGTCGCGCTGGCGGCCCAGCTCGGCGTCGATCTGCGCGGCGATCTCCGGATCCAGGGCGGACAGGTCCGCGTCCAGCGACGGGGACACAACCTGCTCGAACGCCGCGGTGTTTGTGCCTGCGGCCGCGGCGCCGCTCACAGCTCGCCGCCGTTCTTGGACGCGTAGTCCTGTGCGGACAGCAGCGGGCCGTCGGACTCGGCGGCCACCTTGAAGAGCCAGCCGGCGCCGTACGGGTCGCTGTTGATCAGTGCCGGGTCGTCGACGACGGCGGGATTGATTTCGGTGACCTCGCCGGTGACCGGGGCGTACAGGTCCGAGACGGACTTGGTCGACTCGATCTCGCCGCAGGTCTCCCCCGCGGTCACCGCGGAGCCGACCTCGGGCAGGTCGACGTAGACGATGTCGCCCAGGGCGTCCGTGGCGACGGCGGAGATGCCGATGGAAACGACGTTCCCGGCCTCCCGCGCGACCCACTCGTGCTCGTCGGAGTACTGCAGTTCAGGGGCAACTTTTGCCATGTGTTTTTTCCTTTACGTTTGAAAAGTCGTGGGCTACATCAATTGTGGCTGGGTTGGGTGGCGGATGAGCCGATTCCTCCGCGTGCTCGCTCGTTCTCCCCACCGTCTCCCTAACCTCGCAAGCTCGGCCAGGGAACCCTGACGGCGTGGGCCCTCGCTTAGACGCACGCTTCCGGAATCCCCTCACCCGCCGCTATTCAGTTCAACTTCCGGGG
>Ga0213837_1001351_pt1 | contig 13598 bp, 12 predicted proteins | sample SWPATP12_FD_160572 | JGI IMG/M metagenome (GOLD analysis project Ga0213837, IMG submission 160572) | Coastal seawater microbial communities from Marineland, Florida, United States - SWPA TP1 #2 | ecosystem: Environmental > Aquatic > Marine > Coastal | place: USA: Florida | collected 2016-08-06
TCGGCCGCGGCACGGAGGGCCCATACCAGCTGGACCAGGCCGGCCTTCATGTCGAATGCGCCGGGTCCGGTGAACCGGTCCCCGTCCACGGTCGCCGGCCAGTCGCGCAGTGTGCCGGCGGACCAGACGGTGTCGTAGTGGCAGAGGGCCGTGACCCAGCCCTCGCCGCCGTCGTCGGAAGGGTAGTCAAGCACCACGGTGTCGCCGTAGCTCCCGCCGTCGATGTGGCGGCGGGAAGCGGGGGCGCCGATGCGGCCGGCAATCCATTCCTCCACCCAGGCCAGGCCCGCCGTCAGCAGCGCCTTGTCATCCGAGGGGGTTTCCCGGGAGACGTAGGCCGTCAGGTCCTCGAGGAGGGCGGCACGGTGTCCGGCCACCCAGGCCGGCAGTTGCTTTATCTCGGTCATCGGGTGGCCTTCCGGTCCAGTGCGGTGAGATGGTCTTCGTCCATGGCGATGGCACCCGTTTCAAGCTGCGTGATGAGCGACACCAGCTCCTCGATCAGGGGCACGTCCAGCTGGTGTTTGGCGGCCATTTCCAGGACCGGGCGGTACTGGGTGGGCACCTCGGTGGGGCGTTTCCGCACCGCGATGTCGCGCCAGATGCCGGAGCGGGTCTTGGTCTGGGTAGAGAGCCACTTGACGAGGTCGTCCGTCGCCCCGGCATTGCGGGCGGCGTCGGCGCCCCGGGTGTAGCATGAGGGGTCGAACGCATCGAACCCCTCCAGGGTGATGCCCTCGGCCGCGGCCACATCGAAAACCTCCGCGGCGAGTTCGTTCATCGCGGGCCGGTGCCGGTCGATCAGCTCGCTCATGCCGGCGTCGGCCAGTGCCGTGGCGGTCAGCATGGCCCCGAACCCGAGTTTGGACCAGAGGTAGCCGGCAACGTTGTCAGTGACCGCCGGCGTGCCCCAGTGCCGAAGGTCGTGGGCCAGTTGCCGCACCCGGTCGCTGGTGCCCCCGGCGTACTCGCCGAGCGCCATGGCGCCGATGCCGCCGTCGTTGATGACACCCGGTTCGAGGACGTCGGCGAAGAGATCCACAAAGGCGATCACAGTCCGGTCGGCCCCGACATGCCGGGCGATGGTGGCCTCGTTGAGGCCGTTCTGCAGGGAGGCGACGTAGCCGGTGCTACTGAGCCGGGGCGCTATCCAGGCCGCGGCGCTGTCGGTCGCCTGGGCCTTGACCGCAAGCAGGACGCGGTCCAAGGTGCCGGGGGCGTCGTCCAGGCCGTAGCAGGGAACGTCCGCGGCCAGGACCCCCGAGGGACTCTTGATCTGCAGCCCGTTTTCGCGGATGGCCGCGACGTGCAGCAGATCGGCATCGACCAGCTGGACGGGGACGCCCTGTGCGTGGAGGTGGGCGGCCAGGGTGCCGCCGATGGCTCCGGCGCCGACCACTGTGTATGGGTTTTCCGTCATGAAGATACTTTCGTGTTGTTGCCGTCGGGGACCGCCGCCGCGTTGGCGGGCCAGTGCAGCGGCAGGTTCATGGCGCCGGCGGACGAGCCGCCGTCGACGCGCAGGGTCTCGCCCGTGATCCATTCGGCTTCGGGTCCGGCCAGCCAGACGACGGCGCGGGCAATGTCGTCGGGTTCGCCGCGACGCCCCAGCGGGTTGCCGGAGACGGCGGCGGCGTATTCTTCCGTCACCGGGTTGGCGTCGCTGTTGACCGTGACAAAACCCGGGGCGACGGCGTTCACGCGGATGCCGTGCGGCCCCAGTTCCAGGGCCGAGGCCCGCGTGGTCATTTCCAGCGCGGCTTTGGACGTGGAGTACGGAGCTGCGCCGGGACGGGCCCGCAGGGCCGCTCCGGAGGAGATGTTGACGACGCTGGCACCCCGTCCGGCCTCGATGGCCCGTTGCGCGAGGGCAACGGTGGCCAGCAGGGGAGCGCGGGTGTTGAGGTTCTGCACCGCGTCCCAGGTGGCGGCGTCCAGGGACAGGAAGGGCGTGGCCGGATAGATCCCGGCCGAGTTGACCAGGACGTCCACCGGAGCTTCGGCCCAGGCCCGGGCGACCACGTCCCCCGGGCCGGTGGGGTTTGCAAGGTCTGCCGCCAGGACCGTCGCGTCGTCCGCGCCGGCTGCCCGGCACTCCTCGGCGACGGCGGCCAGGGCCTCAGGATTGATGTCCACCAGCGTGACCCGGAAGCCAAGCTCGGCAAACCGGTGGGCCACCTGGCGGCCGATGCCGCTGCCGGCCCCCGTGATCAGTGCGTGCCGGCTCAATCTAGGGCCTTGCCTTTGGTCTCCGGCATGGTCAGGTACACAACGACGCCGATCGCCGCGGCGACAGCGCAGTAGAGCCAGACGAACCCGCCATAACCGCTGGTGTTCATCCAGGTGGTGATGTACGGGGCCGTGCCGCCGAAGATGGCGGCCGCGAGGGCGTAGGGCAGGCCGATTCCGGTGGCCCGGACCTCGGCGGGGAACTGTTCGGCCATGATGACGGCGCAGTTGGCGGAGTAGCCCAGGAGCAGGATGATGCCGATGACCTCGATGAGCAGCAGCATCCAGAAGTTGCCGTTCAGCAGCGCGAAAGCGGGCCAGGAGAAGAGCAGGAACCCGGCCGCGAACGCCGTCATGGTGGGTTTGCGGCCGATCTTGTCGGACAGCAGTCCGGCGAAGGGTAGCAGGACCAGGAACAGGCCGACGGCGATGAAGTTCGCGAGGAGCGCCTGGCTCAGCGGGATGCCCGTGGAGACGGCCGCGTAGGTGGGCATGTAGGAAACCCACATGTAGTACAGCAAGGTCCCGGCGATGGTCACACCGAACACGCGTAGGGTGGCTTTGGGGTGCTTCACGAACATGGTGAAGACGGAGTTGCGGCGCGTTTCGCCGGACGCTTCGGCGCGGCTCTTGGAGTTGACGAACGATTCGGTCTCCTCCACGGACGACCGCAGCCACAGGCCTACCAGGCCCAGGAGCGCGGCCACGATGAAGGCCAGCCGCCAGCCCCAGTCGTCCAGGGCATCCTTGGACAGGGTGCCCGTGATGATCGCGCCCATGCCGGAGGCGAGCAGGACGCCGGCGCCCACTGACACCTGCTGCCAGGAGCCGGCGAAGGCGCGGCGGCGGGGCGCGGCGGATTCGACCAGGAAGGCCGAGGAGGAACCGAACTCGCCGCCGGCGGCAAAGCCCTGGACCATCCGGGCAGCCACCAGGATGATCGGCGACAGGATGCCCACGGTGTCGTAGGTGGGGGCGATGCCGATCAGGGCGGTGGCCCCGGCCATCAGCCCGATGGTGAGAACCAGGCCCTTCTTCCGTCCGTGGTGGTCCGCGTAGGCGCCCATGATGGCAGCCCCAACGGGCCGCATCACGAACCCGACGGCGAAAATGGCGAGCGTGGCCAGGAGGGCCGCGATGGGGTCGCCCTTGGGGAAGAAGTGGTGGGCGAACACGGACGAGAAGGTCGTATAAACGGCCCAGTCCACCCATTCGACGGCGTTGCCGATGCTGCCGGCGACGATGGCCTTGCGGCCCTGGGGTGAGAGTTTGGTTGCGTGGACCTCGTCCACAGTCAGCTGTTGTGTCATGAGATGGTCGTCCTTGTGGTGAGCCGGGAGGCAACGTGGGCTGCCAGGTCGGCGTGGGTGGTGATCCACACATCGTTGTGCGATCGGATGTGGTCCATAAGTTCTGCCAGGATCATCAGCCGGGACCGGTGCCCGATGATGTGGGGGTGCATGGTGAGCTGGAAGACGCCGCCCTCCGCGTACGCGGCGTCGAACTCGTCCTTCCAGATCTGCAGGAGATGGCGGGGCGGCATGTAGGGCCGCAGCCCGGTGAAGCGGTCCATCATCAGGTAGGGCGCGTCGTCCCGGATCCATTCCACCGGGACCTCGATGATGCCCGTGGGGGCGCCGTCGGCAAGGATCTCGTAGGGTTCGTCGTCGGCCATCAGCGAGGAGTCGTAGATGAATCCCAGCTCCCGGATGACATCGAGGGTGGAGTCGGAAAAGTCCCACGACGGCGTCCGGATGCCCACCGGCCGGATGCCGGCCTGCTGGTGCAGCACGTCCGTGGCACGTCCCAGCAGGTCCAGTTCCTGCTCGTAGGTCAGCAGGGTGTTCCGCTCGTGGATCCAGCCGTGCACGGCCACCTCATGGCCCTGCTCCACGTAGGTCGGGACTTCGTCCGGGCGCAGCAGCGCGCAGACAGCCGGAATATAGAACGACGCCGGTGACTCGTAACGGCGGAGGAGCTCCAGGATGCGGGGTACCGCGGCGCGGGCGCCGTACTCGCCCTGCGCCATCCGCCCCGGCGACGTTTCGCCATCACGCAGCGAGGGCGTCTCGTGGTCCGAGTCGAAGGACAACACGACCGCTGCCCTGGCCCCGCCTTTCCAGCGTTCGGCCGGATCGGGATGAACAAGGGACTGCCCGGCGCGGACGCGGTTGACATGGCCCCGCCACTCCGATTCGGGCCATTGCCACGACTGGGTGTTGTTCACAAGCGCTCCTTTGTTCTTCACGATGCGGAGGATCGGCGCGGACCACGGCCTGGCGACCGACGCCTTCAGAGAGTGATCCAGCTCTCAAGTTACAAACGTAGGGTAGATCGTGTGGCGTATCAAGGGTTGATGGAAAAATCATTCAGAAAAGTTTGGATGAATGGTTTTTTCATCTACCAAATCGGTCGTTTGGCGGTAGTCTTGAGTCAACACAGCAGCACCACCACGGACCGGCGGAGGCCACCATTCCACTCATCGACGAGACGGACCTCGACATCATCGCGGCCCTGCAGATCGCCCCCAGGGTCCCGGCCAACGCGCTGGCCGAGATCCTGGGTGTGCCGACGAGCACCATCACCCGCCGGCTGAACCGGCTGCAGAATGAGCGGCTGATGAAGGTGATCGGCCGGTACGCGTGGCCGCTGATCCTTTCCGGGAACCCGCAGCAGCTCTGGATCTGCTGCGAACCGGGGCGGTCGGCCAAGGTGGCGGAGCAGCTCAAGGCGTTCCCGGAAGTGCAGTTCGTCATCACCACCTCCGGTACCGGCGACATCTACGCCGACGTGTTCCCGCTGCTGGGAACGGACATGAACGATCTGCTCAGCAACCAGATCCCCTCGTTGCCAGGGATCCGGTCGGTGGAGAGCCGGCTGATCCTCGATTCGCGGCGGGTGGGCCAGAGCTGGCGGATCCAACGCCTTACTGCGGACCAGAACGACGCGCTGGCCGCGCACGTGGTTCCGGTCAACCTGCCGGCCCTGAGCTCCATCGATGAACTCTCTGATTTGGAGTTCGGCACCATGGCCGAGCTGGGCCGCAACGCCCGGGCCTCCGCCGCCGAGGTGGCCCGGACCCTGAACGTGAGCAGCTCCTCCGCGTACCGCGCCATCCAGATGCTCCTGGGCACCGGGGCGATTTCCCCCCGGGTGGAGGTGGAGCCGTCTGCCGTGGGGTTCCCACTCACGGCGGTGGTGTCCCTGCAGGTCAAGCCGAAGTCGATCTCGCACGTGCTGGATCAGCTGGGCGGCCACGAATCGGCCCGTATGGTCACGATGGTGACCGGCCAGGCACCCGTGGTGTTCCATGGTGTCTTCCGGGATCCCGGGAGCTTGGCGGACTTCATCACCGGGGACATCGGCGCGCTGCCGGGCATCCAGTCGATGGACACGCGGGTGGCCATCGACGTCACGCGGCGCTACTGGATGGACCGGAACGGCCCGTTCATCGGCGACCAGGTCGAGGGGCTGCTGCGGAGGTAGTTCCGTTCCGGGGTGATCCGACGACGGCGGATTGTCGCGCGGTGGTGTGTGCTGGAATCAGTAACCCCTCGGGCGGTCAGCGGGCAGACCACCCTGGTGAACTTGATGATGCGCTTCTACGAGCTCGACGCCGGGCGGATCACCCTGGACGGGGTGGACGTGGCGCTGATGTCCCGGCACGAGCTGCGCTCGCGGATGGGCATGGTGCTCCAGGACACCTGGCTCTTCGGCGGGTCCATCCGGGACAACATCGCTTATGGCCGGCCTGGCTCCTTGGAGGAGGAGATCCTCGAGGCGGCGAAGGCGACGTACGTGGACCGGTTCGTGAAATCGTTGCCGCAGGGCTACGACACCGTGCTCGACGACGAGGGCGCCAACGTCTCAGCGGGCGAGAAGCAGCTGCTGACCATTGCCCGGGCGTTCCTGGCCCGGCCGTCGGTGCTCATCCTGGACGAGGCGACATCCTCGGTGGACACCCGCACCGAGGTGCTGGTGCAGAAGGCCATGAGTGCTTTGCGGTCCGACCGGACCTCGTTCGTTATCGCCCACCGGCTCTCCACCATCCGCGACGCCGACCTCATCCTGGTGATGGAGGCCGGCCAGATTGTGGAGCAGGGAACGCACGCTTCGCTACTGGAGGCAGGCGGGGCGTATGCCGGGTTGCACGAGGCCCAGTTCGCGGCTCCCGTGGCGGAGGTTTAGGGGGCAACTTCGATGTCGTCATTGTGTGAAAGGAGTGGCTTATAGAAAAGCATGACCGACCAGAAGAACTTTGAGCACAAGGCCGTCATGCAAGGCGGATGCTTTGGTTTGCTGCCCAACGCGACGGCAGGGGCAGCTCCGTTTATGCCCTGAGCTGAGTACGCGCTTCCTTTTCCTCTGAGCCGATACGCTGGCCCCAAATACCGCGGCGTGAGGATATTGTGGCTGAAGAAAAGAAGTTGAAAAAAGAATCGCAGGCAACGGAAGCCAGGCTCCCGATGACTCCGACCGTGACCATCTATCAAAATCCTGACTACGTCAGCGGCATCCTGCAGCAGTTGTACCGGCAGCCGTTGGTCACCGGAGACACTGTGGAAGAGGGCGGCTCGAAGGAGCAGTCCGTGACTCAAAATGTTGAGGGAAGCGGAAGCATCAAGGGCAGCGTAGGGTGGTTTGGCTCAGGGGCAGAAGTAGCCGGGAAACTTGCCGCCGCCGCAGGGAATGCGGCCAAGGATGCCACTTCGGGTAAGCGCACGTCGATTTGGGAGTACACGCAAGCCTATTACCTGCACATCGTGCGTGAATCCCTAAGAGGTTTCGGCCTACTGAAGCCGGTAAACAACCTGTCGGAGGCTTCAGCACTCAGGGTCGGAGATTTTGTTGAGTACTCCGCGGAGTTCCTGCCTGATCAAATGGCCGTCTTCTTGGATGTGCTTACGCCGGAGCTCGTTTCAGCCATCGTGCGGCACCAAGTCAAGCAGAAGGCGCTGCTGGCGTTCGACGACTGGGGCAACTTCGACGCTCGTGAGGCCTACTTTGAAAGGACAAATGTTCGGGTTCAGATCCAAACCGAGCTGGCTGAAGCAGTAACTCGCGCTGTACGCACTGACTTCCGTAGCGAAGAAACGAAGGAATTCTTTGGTGAGCTGGGCGAAGCGGAGGAAGCTGTCACGGCTATCACAATGTGCGATCGTTCCCATTTCACAGTCGAAGACACCGACAGGATCTTGGACGGCCGTTTCACAGTGCTGGGCAAAGTAACCGACACGGTGGATATTGATCGGCCCACCTTGGAGAGGAATAAGCTGCTCAGCTCGATCCCCGCCGAGAGCATTGACTCGCTGATGGGCCAGATGAAGCAGCAGCTTGACTCGGGAATTGAGAAGGCTCATCTGAATGGCGGCGTCGCATTTGATCCTAGAATCTCGGCTCGCGTGGAGGGCGCCTCTTTTAAGGTTGTCCCAGTGGCTATCTATGTCTGAGCCCCGAAGGCACCCTGGCACGTTGGGAAACTTAGTAGTGGCAGTAAAGTGTCACCCGTCCACTACTTTACCGCTAAACTTACGTGCAAAATTCACGTCCAGTGGAACAAAGCTGCTTCGAAATGCGACGCCAGTTTTCCTGTCCAGTGGCCCGCCGTCAGGTGGAGTTGTCACTGGGAACCGCATTCCCACAACCGCTTCGCCCAATAGATTCGCAGGTGTGGGTCCGAGAGGCAGACGAGGAAACGCCTGAACCGAGACCTCACGCCCTGCGAAGTGCTTACTCGCTGCTACATGGAATATCGCAGAGTGGGCAATAATCATCAGCCAGGTCTCCGCCAATAGCGTTGCGGGGTCGAGGCGAAGGGAGGAAACTTCCAAGCCCTGTTTTCTGTCCCCGACCTTCGGTGGCCGGGCTAGGTAATCCAAGGTTACGCCGTCGAGAATATCTGTGGCTTTTTCTCCTGGTAGACCACTGAGCGCCACATTGCCATCCAAGTCCGGCGCTTGGGTGCTAAAAGTCAGGCGAAGATCTCCTCGCGCCCGAACAGCAAGACCATGCTTCACATTGTTATTCGCGGCATTGACGTTGATGTCGGACCTCACCAGGAGATTCATAGCATGCACGAGCCAATCGCCAACGACGTTGAGGGCTTGGTCCGCCAAGCCTTGCTCTTCCGCCGGGAGTTCGGCCACGAGCGCTTCCGGGAATACCATCTTCCAGAAACTCTCGTGCCCCTGGGGGCTTAGCAAGTGTTCCCGAGCAGCACTTACCAGGTCAACGGTTCGGGTAGGTCCTTCCGCGATTGCAGCCCACACGCAAGGAACAGAGCCTTGAGTTGCGGTTCCCACAGTGAGCCCGTGGTATAGGCGCACAACAGACTCAGCGGCATGATGGCGAAGCGCAAAGGCATCAGTCGCTACTTGCAGCATCCGATCTGATTGATCGAAGTCGAGTAATCCCGCCAGTGATGTTTGCCCAAGAGCGGCGAGAACATCGGCGCCCAGCCCCCGGTTGCCGCCTTTTACGGTGGACTGGGTAGCGTTGACCAACGAGTCAATTCGGGACGAGAAGTAACCAAATGGACGGGACTGGAAGTAGCTGTCGTCGAGTTCTCGCGCGCTTGATGCAGTCAAAGCGGGCCCATTGGGGGGAGTAAACACGGGTTCATTCTCCTCGACCCATGGATCATAAAATGCCCCATGGATAGAGTGTCGGCCTTTCTGCATCTTGCAGGGGACGAAATCTAAGCCTTTGTCGGCGCCTGATTCGGCTGCTTGAGAGAGAAAAGTGGGTGAACCTGAAGGCTGGGGCTTGCGACTATGGATAGTTGGTCGCCTGCTTTGTTTGGCATCAAGCCGATGTTCAGGGACCCGAGAAACTCCTCGATCGAATGCCTCCCCCACCGGAGTAATACCAAAGCTCTCTCTTCGCTAAGAACTCGACCAGTCAGAACCCCGCCGCCTTCCATCACGTGCCTGTAGGCCAAGTCGTTGAAGAATTGGGGCGCCCAAGCGAAGCCATGGGCGAAACCTGAGCAGAGCTGCCATCGGGAGAAGAAATCTGTACCGCGTTCTTTGTCCACCTGGCGTAATGCATCGGATCTGTTCAAGGGAGCCTTGACAGCGGACTTTCTCAAGCCGAGGAACGCCGCACTCCCTAAGAGGCTATCGACTTGCGCTTTGGAGGCTTCAGACGACGTGCGCGCGTCGGCTTGGACGTCACCGGGGACGCCAGGGTCCGCAGCCATATGTGAAAAGAACTTTGAGGCATTGAACAGCGAATCATGGGCAACTCTTAGCGCGCGTTCTTGCCTTCCCCCGCGTCCTTTCCCGGTAAGAACCCACATCCCGACGCCCGAAAGTTCCACCGCGCCCCTAACCAACGTCGGGATGCCCGCGGGATGGAGTCTTCCTAGCCCGGCAGCAAGACCAAAGGCCGCCGCGAGGTCGTCGACTGCTGTATCGAGGAGCGAACGGACGATGGCAGCAACGGATGAGCCTTCCGGCATGCCTGTTTCATCTCGGGCCAGTATGCTCGTCGGGTCCGGACCGTATGACGCTCTGTTGGATGTGTGCGTATGCGTTTTCTCCAACCACAGGCCTAGTTCGTTCCACTCACGAGAGTATTCATTTCCGCTCGGCATCTTTAGAGTCTGGCAGAACCGAGGGTGACCGGGGGCAAACCGGCTGTGAGCGGTAGCAATTGGATCGTTGGAGTGAGAGCCCGTTAGCCAAAGGGTTTCCACTTTCTCCGCCAAGGCAGGGAGTGCGTTCATGACCCAGAACAGCGATAACCGCGCGTTAAAATGTCTGTCAAAAGTACCTGGGGTAGCCAGCTCAGTGGCTTTTGTTGGGAGGGGGCCGATTCGTTGGGTCGGCCGACTTCCATGCCTGGCTCTGCCACATGCTATTGGCACTCCCGGGGCGCCCTGCAATCTCTTTCTTGGTGACGTTCCAAAGCTGAGCTGAAGAAATTCAATGGTATCCGCGCTCTCACACGAGTGGCCACGGATACCGCATGCCGGTCCGGTCGACCAGCAGGCACCCCGCGACTAGCATCCGCTGGACGCGGCGCTGCAGGGCGGTGACCTCGTCGTCGTCGAGCAACTCGGCCAGTTCGGCAGGCACGGCCTCGGCAAGCGGGGCGATGTCCGCCAGCAACTCCTTGGGGATGGGCTCGCCAGCGAAGTCCCAGATCACGGTGCGCAGTTTGAAAGCTGCGGAGAAGCAGAGTCCGTGGTCGATGCCCCAGATCCGGCCGTCGTCGCCGCGCAGGACGTGGCCGCTCTTGCGGTCGGTGTTGTTGGCGACGAAGTCGAACAGGGCGATCCGGGCCAGCTCGCCGTGGGTCTCGGGGGCGTCCTCGAACAGGGTGAAATAGTGCTGCTGGAAGTCGCACTCGACAAACCACTGCAGCGAGCCGACGCCCAGGGGAGCGTCCTCGCGGATCACCGTGGGCGGGACGAAGCCCCAGCCCAGCGACTCACTCAGCAGGTAGGCAGCGCGTTCCCGCTTGTAGAGGCCGGGTTCGAAATCGGAGAGCGGACGTTCGCCGGCCTGCGGCTTGTAGACCGCGTACCCCTCGTCCTCGCCGCAGGTGACCTGGACCAGGAACGTCTGGTTGCTGCTACGCGGGATGAGGCCGAGCAGCTCGATGCTGCCCTCGGTCAGCAGGGTCAGTTCCCGGCCGGACACGGGCCCTCCCTCCTCGGAAGCCCAGTCATGAGGCCCGTAGCCCGCTGAGCGGTTCCGCCGTCGAATTCACCATGTGCACCGCGGGATCCTGACCCTCCACGAACGTGATGGCCGAGACCGAACCCGGGCTGATCACAATCCGCTGGAACAGATCCAGCGGCGTGCCCAACGCATGGGCCACCGCGGCCTTGATGGGATCGGCGTGCGAGAAGCACACCACCACACCGCCGGCGTGGGCCGCGCACAGCGCCTCCATCGCGCCAACGATCCGGCCCTGCATCTCCGGGAAGCTCTCGCCGTCCGGGAAGCGGAACTGGGACGGGCTGTGCTGCACGGTCTGCCACTCCGGCAGGGCCGCCAGGTCCGCGATCGCGGAGCCGGTCCAGCCGCCGAAGTCGCACTCCAGCAGCCCGTCGACGTGCTTCACGGGCAATCCGGTGCGGGCCGCCGTCGGCTCCGCCGTCTCGCAGGCGCGCTCCAGCGGGGAGGAATAGAGGGCATCCACGGGCAGGCTGGCGAGCCGGTCCGCAACCCGTTCGGCCTGGGCATGGCCGCGGTCGGACAGGTGCAGCCCGGGTGCCCGGCCCGGCAGGACGGTGCCCGTCGTCGGCGTCTCCGCGTGGCGCACCAGCAGCAGGAGCGTGGCCGGACTCGCGGGCGCCGGAGAAGGTGTCGATTCGTCTGCGGTTGCTTTAGCCATCAGCATCCAGCCTATTCCGCCAAGCGTCCGGTGCCGAGGAATCTCACCAAATCCCTCGATTCCCCGCCGGGTACAGGTCTACGGTGGAGGAGTGAGTGATCGCCCCGAAATCTTCACCGTTGGTGAACTGCGTGCCTCCGGCCACGTCCACAAGGACCTGCGCCGCGAAATCCGCGACAACCTGCTCGCCGCGCTCGCCGCCGGCCGCGACCCCTGGCCCGGCATGTTCGGGTTCAGCCGCACCGTCCTGCCCCAGCTCGAACGCGCCCTGCTCGCCGGGCACGACGTCGTCCTCCTCGGCGAACGCGGCCAGGGCAAAACCCGGCTGCTGCGCACCCTGGCCGGGCTGCTGGACGAGTGGTCGCCGGTGATCGAGGACTCGGAACTGAACGAACACCCCTACGAGCCCCTCACCGAGCACTCCCGCGCCCTGGCCCTCACCGAGGGCGACCGGCTGCGGGTGGCGTGGCGGCACCGCTCCGAACGGTACGTCGAAAAGCTCGCGACGCCGGACACCTCCGTCGCCGACCTGATCGGCGACGTCGACCCGATGCGGGTGGCCGAGGGCCGCCGCCTGGGCGACCCGGAAACCATCCACTACGGCCTGGTCCCGCGCTCCAACCGCGGCATCATCGCCATCAACGAACTCCCCGACCTCGCCGAGCGGATCCAGGTCTCCATGCTCAACGTGATGGAGGAACGCGACATCCAGATCCGCGGCTACGTGCTGCGGCTGCCGCTGGACGTCCTGGTGGTCGCGTCCGCCAACCCGGAGGACTACACGAACCGGGGCCGGATCATCACCCCGCTGCGGGACCGCTTCGGCGCCGAAATCCGCACCCACTACCCGATCGAGCTCGACGACGAGGTGGCCGTCATCCGGCAGGAGGGGCACCTGGTGGCCGGCGTCCCGCCCGTCATCCTCGAAATCCTGGCCCGCTACACCCGGGCGCTGCGACAGTCCCCGGCGATCAACCAGACCTCCGGGGTGTCCGCACGGTTCGCGATCGCCGGAGCCGAAACCGTCGCCGCGGCCGCCCTGCGCCGGGCCAGCGTCCGCGGCGAGGACGAGGCCGTCGCCCGGATCATCGACCTGGACGCCGCGGTGGAAGTCCTCGCCGGGAAGATCGAGTTCGAATCCGGCGAGGAAGGCCGGGAACAGGACATCCTGGACCACCTGCTGCGGATGGCCACCGCCGAAGCCGTCCGGGCGCACTTCCATGGCCTCGACATGGGAGACCTCGTCGCCGCCCTCGACGGCCACACCACGGTTACCACCGGCGAACTGGTCACGGCCCGGGAATTCCTCGAGGGCCTCCCGTCCCTCAACGGATCGAGCCTCTACGACGACATCGGTGAGCGCCTCGGCGCCACCAACGACGGGCAGCGCGCCGCCGCCGTCGAACTGGCCCTGGAAGGCCTCTACCTCGCCCGCCGGATCTCCAAGGACTCCGACGACGAGGCGACCGTCTACGGGTAACGGCACCTAAGGAGGGTCCATGACCGCTCACCACCGGTCCCGCTACAGCCGCTACGCGGGTGGGCCGGATCCGCTCGCCCCGCCGGTGGACCTGACGGAGGCATTGGACGCCGTCGCCGAGGACGTGATGGCCGGCTACTCGCCCCGGCACGCCCTGCAGGAATACCTGCGCCGCGGCGGCCGGAACCGGGAAGGGCTGGACGATCTTGCCGGGCGCGTCCAGCAGCGGCGCAAGGACCTGCTGGGCCGGCACCGGCTGGACGGGACGCTCAACGAGGTCCGGAAGCTGCTGGAGACTGCGGTGCTGGAGGAGCGCAAGCAGTTGGCCCGCGACGTCCGGATGGATGACACGGACCGCGCCTTCCGCGAGATGCAGCTGCAGAACCTGCCCCAGTCCACGGCCGCGGCGGTCAACGAACTCGCCTCCTACGACTGGCAGTCCAGCACCGCCCGGGAGGCCTACGAGCAGATCAAGGACCTGCTGGGCCGCGAGGTCCTGGACCAGCGGTTCGCCGGCATGAAGCAGGCGCTCGAGGGCGCC
>Ga0213837_1001352_pt1 | contig 13597 bp, 9 predicted proteins | sample SWPATP12_FD_160572 | JGI IMG/M metagenome (GOLD analysis project Ga0213837, IMG submission 160572) | Coastal seawater microbial communities from Marineland, Florida, United States - SWPA TP1 #2 | ecosystem: Environmental > Aquatic > Marine > Coastal | place: USA: Florida | collected 2016-08-06
GACCGAGTCACCCCAGGTGTTGCCCTCCCCGGACTTGAGGTAGGGCCCGAACCGGGGCAGGTAGTTGCCGCTGGGGCCGAGGTGGTTGTACACCACGTCCTGGATGACACCCAGGCCGGCGGCGTGGGCGGCGTCGACGAAGCGCTGGTAGGCGGCCGGACCGCCGTAGCCCTCGTGCACGGCGTACCAGAGCACCCCGTCATAGCCCCAGTTGTGGGTGCCGTTGAAACCGTTGACCGGCAGCAGTTCGACGAAGTCGACGCCGAGGTCGGCAAGGTAGCCGAGCTTGCCGATCGCGGCATCCAGGGTCCCCTCGGGCGTGAAGGTGCCCAGGTGCAGTTCGTAAATCACACCGCCCTGCAGCCCGCGGCCCTTCCACTGCCCGTCCGCCCACTCATGGGTGCCGGGGTCGAAGGTCCGGGAAAGCGAGTGCACTCCCCCGGGCTGGCGGCGGGACCGCGGATCCGGCAGCGGGGTCGTGTCCCCGTCCAGGAGGTAGCCGTAGTCGACGTCCCCGGAGGCCGGGGCCTCCGGCGCCGTCCACCAGCCGGCGTCCGCGGCCCGGCTCATCGGGTACTGCCGCCCGTCGGCGAGGAGCGTGACTTCCTGCGCATTCGGCGCCCAAAGATCGAAGCGTGCGGTTCCGTGTGCAGGCAGAGTCATTGCCATTCCCCTCTATCGTTCGTCAGTGCGTGTGTGTCAGGCGGCCGGTACCAGCAGGGCCACCGGGTAGTCGCGGAGGATCTCGCCCACCTGCACCGTGCCCGGGCCAAAGGACCGGCCGCTGAGCTGGTCCGTCATGGCGACGGCGAGGCTGATGGCGGTGTCCTGCCAACCCCCGCGCTGTTCGAGGCCGCGGGGCAGCCTCGTGGCCAGGGTGATGGCCCCCGGCGCGCCGTTGCCGCGGTCAAAGGCAACCAGATGCTCCGCGGCGGCACCGGTGGCCGGCACCGGGGCGTAGCCGGTGAACAGCTCCGGGGCGTCCCGGCGCAGCCGCAGCGCCCGTGAGGTCACCAGCAGCTTCGCCGCGTCCTCCCGGTACGACGCCGGACGCTCACCGGCGTCGAGCGCCGCCAGGGCCGCGCGGCGTGCCCCGAAGTCGAACGGCCGCCGGTTGTCCGGGTCGGTCAGCGACCGGTCCCAGAACTCGGTGCCCTGGTACACGTCCGGAACGCCGGGCATGGTGAGCTGGACCAGTTTTGCGGACAGCGCGTTAACGGCGCCGTACGGATCCAGCAGGGACACCAGGGAGTCCAGTTCGGCGCGCACGGCGGCGTTGTCGAAGGCGGCGTCGACGGCGGCCGCAAGCTGCTTCTCGAAGTCCTCGTTGGGGTCGAGCCAGTCCGTCGAGTTGCCGGCCTCGCGGGCGGCCTTCTGGGCGTAGGACTGGAGACGCTCCCGGTCCGCGGGCCAGACCCCGGCAATGGCCTGCCACAGCAGGTTGGCCAGCGGGCCGTCCGGCAGGGGCGCCAGCTCCTGCAGCCGGCGCAGCGACGCCGTCCACTCCGGGGCCAGCTCGGCGAGCACGGAAATTCTCGCCCGGGTGTCCTCGCTGCGTTTCGTGTCGTGGGTGCTGAGCGTGGTCATGGACAGCGGCAGTTCGGCCTGGCGACGCGCCATCCGGGCGTGGAACTCCTCTGTGGACAGCGAGAACTCGGTGGGATCCGCACCGACTTCGGTGAGGGTCCCGAGCCGGGTGTAGCGGAAGAAGGCGGTGTCCTCGACGCCCTTGGCCATCACCATGCCGGAGGTCTGCTGGAAGCGGCGGCCCAGCTCGGCGTCGTCCCCGGGCCCGGCGTGCAGCAGCAGCGGCAGCAGCCCCTGCACGACGGGTTCCAGCTCGGGCCGGCGCTGCACGGCGAGTGAGCACGCTTCGCGCAGCACGTCCTCGCCCTCGGGCAGGTAGCTGCGGTAGACCGGGAAGGCGGCGGTGATCTCGGACAGGGCGTCGACGGCGTCTGCCGCGTTGAGCCCGGCGGAGGCCGGCACCAGCCGGGCGAGCCGCAGCATTTCCGAGTGCAGGATCCCGTCCGTGATCCGCCGCTTGGTGCCGCGGATCATCTCCTCATAGTCAGCGGGTTCGCCGCCCCGCAGCGAGGCGTCCAGGGCGTCGAGCCCGGCCTGGCCGGCGGGATCGACGAAGAGCCGGTCCACGTCCGCGAGGGCGTCGTAGCCGGTGGTCCCCTCGCACTCGAAGGCGGCCGGAAGCTCTTCCCCGGGCTCGAGGATTTTTTCGATCAGCAGGTAGGCCCCGCCGGTCGCTTCGCGCAGCCGGCGCAGGTAGCCGGCCGGGTCGGCGAGGCCGTCCGGGTGGTCGATCCGCAGGCCGTCGACAAGGCCGTCCCGGAACCAGCGGACGATCTCGGCGTGGGATTCATCGAAGACCTCCGGGACCTCGACCTTGATCCCGGCGAGGGTGTTGACCGCGAAGAACCGGCGGTAGTTCAACTCGTTGTCCGCCCGGCGCCAGCCGACCAGCTCGTAGTTCTGCCGGTCGTGGACCTCGCGGGGATTGTCCCCTTCGGTGTAGCTGCCTTCGGCCAGCGGGAAGCGGTGGTCGTAGTAGCGCAATTCGCCGTCGCGGACCTCGAGCGCGTCCACGTCCGCGTCGTCGCCCAGGACGGGTATCCGTATGCGTCCGCCGCCGAAGTCCCAGTCGACGTCGAACGCCGGGGCGTACGGCGACTGCCGGCCTTCCTTGAGCAGCGACCACCACCACGGGTTCTGCACCGGGGTGGCGACGCCGACGTGGTTGGGCACGATGTCGACCAGCACGCCCATGCCGGCCTCGCGGGCCGCCCGGGACACGGCGGCCAGCCCCTCGGGGCCGCCGCGCTCCGGATCGATCGAGGCAGGGTCGGTGACGTCGTAACCGTGGTCCGAGCCCTGCTCCGCGGTGAGGATCGGCGAGAGGTAGACCCAGTCGACCCCCAGGGACTTCAGGTAGGGCACGGTTTCCGCGGCGTCCTGCAGGGTGAAGCCCTGCCGGATCTGCAGCCGGTAGGTCGAGACGGGCGTCCTCATGAAGCGGTGGCCTTGGCTTCGCTGGCTTCCGCCGCCTTGGTCTGCGCCTCGGCCATCTCCTCCTGGGCCTCCTCGTGCTCGGCCATCGAAGCCAGCGACGCCGCGGCGGAGTAGTCCACCTCGACTTCCGGGCCCGAATAGGCACGCAACACCACCATGGACTTGGCCGCCAGGGTCAGGGTGGTCCCGGCCTTGAGCGGTTCGTAGGCGTCGGCCTGGGCCGCGGTGTCGATGAGGACCTCCCAGTTCGGGGAGTATTCGTCGGCCGGCAGGCAGAAGTCAACGTTGTCGTCATGGGCGTTGAAGGCCATCAGGAAGCTGTCGTCGGTGATCCGGCGGCCGCGGGAGTCCTGTTCCTGGATGCCATGGCCGTTGAGGAACACGCCGATGGTCCGGCCGAAGCCGCTGTCCCAGTCCTCGGGCAGCATTCCGGTGCCGTCGGTCTTCAGCCAGACGATGTCCGGCAGCTTCTCGCCCTCGCCGCGGACGACCGGCCGGCCGTCGAAGAACCGGCTGCGGCGGAAGGTCGGGTGGTCGTGGCGGATCTTGTTGACGAAGGCCGTGAACTCCACGAGCGGCTGGTCCATGGCTTCCCAGTGGATCCAGCTGAGCTCGGAGTCCTGGCAGTAGGTGTTGTTGTTGCCCTGCTGGGTGCGGCCGAGTTCGTCGCCGTGCAGCAGCATCGGCACGCCCTGGGAGAGCAGCAGGGTGGCGATGAAGTTGCGCTGCTGGCGGGCGCGGAGGGCCAGGACGGTTTCGTTGTCGGTGTCGCCTTCCTCGCCGCAGTTCCAGGAGCGGTTGTGCGATTCGCCGTCGTTGTTGCCTTCGCCGTTGGCGTCGTTGTGCTTCTCGTTGTAGGACACCAGGTCCCGCATGGTGAAGCCGTCGTGGGCGGTGACGAAGTTGATCGAGGCCACCGGGCGCCGGGCCGAGCTCTCGTACAGGTCGGCGGAGCCGGTCAGGCGCGACGCGAACTCGCCCAGCGTGGACGGTTCGCCGCGCCAGAAGTCACGGACCGTGTCGCGGTACTTGCCGTTCCATTCGGTCCACTGCGGCGGGAAGTTGCCCACCTGGTAGCCGCCGGGGCCAACGTCCCACGGTTCGGCGATGAGCTTGACCTGGGAGACGATCGGGTCCTGCTGGATGAGTTCGAAGAAGGTGGAGAGCTTGTCGACGTCGTAGAACTCGCGGGCCAGCGTGGAGGCAAGGTCGAAGCGGAAGCCGTCGACGTGCATTTCCGTCACCCAGTAGCGCAGGGAGTCCATCAGCAGCTGCAGGGAGTGCGGGTGCCGGACGTTGAGGGAGTTGCCCGTGCCGGTGTAGTCCATGTAGTGCTTCAGGTCGCCGTCGACCAGGCGGTAGTAGGCCTGGTTGTCGATGCCCTTGAAGGACAGGGTGGGGCCGAGGTGGTTGCCCTCCGCGGTGTGGTTGTAGACGACGTCGAGGATGACCTCGATTCCGGCCCGGTGCAGCTCGCGGACCATGGCCTTGAATTCCTGGACCTGGTGTCCGACGTCGCCGGAGGAGCTGTAGGTGTTCTGCGGGGCGAAGAAGCCGATGGTGTTGTAGCCCCAGTAGTTGTTCAGGCCCTTCTCCACCAGGGTGCCGTCGTTGACGAACTGGTGGACCGGCATGAGCTCAACCGCGGTGACGCCGAGTTTCTTCAAGTGCTCGATGACGGCCGGGTGTGCCACGCCGGCGTAGGTGCCGCGCTGTTCCTCGGGGATCTCCGGGTGCAGTTCGGTGAGGCCCTTGACGTGCGCCTCGTAGATGACCGACTCGTGGTACGGGATTCGCAGCTGGCGGTCGCCGTCCCACTCGAAGAACGGGTTGATGACCACGCCGTGCATGGTGTGCGGCGCCGAATCGGCGTCGTTGCGCGAATCGGGGTCGCCGAATTCGTAGGAGAAGAGCGCCGGGTCCCAGTCGATCTGGCCCTGGATGGCCTTGGCGTAGGGGTCCATCAGCAGCTTGTTGGGGTTGAAGCGGTTTCCGCTCGCCGGATCATACGGGCCGTGCACACGGTAGCCGTACTTCTGCCCGGGCTGGATCTGCGGCAGGTAGCAGTGCCAGACGTAGCCGTCCACCTCGGTCAGTTCAATCCGCGTCTCGCTCAGGTCGTCGGCCAGAAGGCAGAGTTCCACCCGCTCCGCTTGTTCGCTGAACAGGGCGAAATTGGTGCCGGTGCCGTCAAAAGTGGCTCCCAGCGGGTAAGCCGTTCCGGGCCAGACTTCCATGTGTACTCCTCGTGCGATGCGGACAATCTCTAGACAGACTACTTGTAAGTAAGGTTACTAATTTACCGGAGGCGAATGGCGTGCGCTTTGTTACAGCTTCGCGATGACCTCCGGCAGGGCTACGGCGATGTCCGACGCCGTCAGCGGTCCCCCGTTTGAGGCGGCTGTTCCGGCGCGTCCGTGCAGGCTGGCCGCCATCGCGGCGCCGGCAGCCCAGCGGTCCGCGCCGTCGAGCCGCAAGGCGCTGAAGGCGCCGGGGCCTTCCGCGAGTTGCGCCAGCAGGGCACCCAGGACCCCGGCCAGCACGTCGCCGCTGCCGGCCGTGGCCATCCAGGGACTGGCCTCGGCCTGGCTGAAGACCGCCCCCGAGGGGGCCGCCACCAGGGTGGTCGCCCCCTTGAGCAGCACGGTGGCTCCGGTGAGCCGGCTGGCCTGCCGGACGGCGGCGAGGGTTGCGTCCTCGACGGCGGTGCGTCCGGGGTCGGCGTCGTAGCGCTTCAGCAGGCTGGCCAGTTCCCCGGCGTGCGGGGTCAGGATGGTGCTGGCGGGCAGTGCGCGGGGCAGCGCCGGCAGGGCGCCGGCGTCGGCCACGGTGGGAAGGCCGGCGGCGGCCGCCTCGCGGACGCGCTCGAGCTGCTCGGTGGCACCGTCGTCGAGTCCGGGTCCGAGGAGCCAGGCCTGGACATGTGCGTCGGCGACGGACGTGCCGCACACCACTTCGGGGCACGCCTGGCGGACCAGGTCCGCGACCTCCGGCGGACCCAGGTAGCGGACCATGCCCGCGCCTGCGGCCAGCGCGCCGCGGCAGGCGAGCACGGCAGCCCCGGGGTAGCGGGCGGACCCGGCGACCACGCCGAGCACGCCCCGGGAGTATTTGTGCGAGCGGCGTCCCGGGTGCGGCAGGAGCGCGGCCAGGTCGGCTGCTTCAAGGCGCCTCAGTTCGGGATCCGCCAGGGCGTGCTCGATGCCGATGGGGATGATCCGGACCCGGCCGGTGAAGTCTGCTCCCGGATCGGCGAGCAGGCCGGCCTTTGCTGCCCCGAAGCTCACGGTCACGTCGGCGGCCAGCACGGGCGCGTGCGCCTCGCCGGTGTCGGCGTCGACGCCGCTGGGGATGTCGCAGGCCACCACGAGTCCGGAGCGGTGGCGATCCAGCTCCTGGATGAAGGCTCCCGCCGCGCCGCGCAGTCCGCCCTGGGCGCCGGTTCCCAGGACCGCGTCAATGACGACGTCGGCTCCGGCGGCGGCTGCAGCCAGCTCCGTGGCGTTGTCCCCGCTGAGGGCGGTGTCCCGGCCGCCCGCGGCACGGAACGCCGCCAGCGCGGCCGGGTGGGCCTTCCCGGCGGTAAGCACCGCTGTCGTCCGCAGGCCCCGGCGGGCCAGCAGCGCGCCGGCGTAAAGCCCGTCGCCGCCGTTGTTGCCCTTGCCGGCGAGCACGGTGACGCTGGAGCCGTAGGTCCGCAGTCCGCGGTGCCGGAGCTCACGGATCACCGCGTTGGCCAGCCCGTAGGCGGCCCGCTGCATGAGAACAGCGCCCATACCGGGGTCCGCACTCGCGTCAAGAAGCTGTTTCTCGAGGCCTCGAATGTGGGTTCCGGTATAGGCGCTGATCATGGTGCCTAGCCTTCGGCGATCACCGTTGCGGTGGCGATGCCGCCGTCGTGGCTGATCGACAGGTGCCAGCGTTTGACGCCTTTCGCCTCGGCCACGGCCAGTACCGTGTCCTTGACCTGGACGGTGGGCCCGTTCTGGTCCAGTCCGATCCAGCAGTCCTGCCAGTTCATGCCGGCCGGCGCTCCGAGCACCTTGGCAACGGCTTCCTTGGCGGCGAACCGCGCGGCCAGCGACCGGGTGTTCAGTTCCCGCTCGGCGGGGACAAACAGCCTGTCGCGCAAGCCCGGGGTGCGCTCCAGCTGCCGGCCGAACCGCTCAATGTCTACGACGTCTACGCCAATGCCAACAATCATGCGGCTATTCTACGGTCACGCTCTTGGCCAGGTTCCGCGGCTGGTCGACGTCGTAGCCCTTGGCGCTGGCCAGTGCCAGAGCGAAGATCTGCAGGGGCACGGTGGACAGCAGTGGGGCCAGGAGGGTCGGGGTCTCCGGGATGTAGATGACGTGCTCGGCGTAGGCCTTGACCGCCTCGTCGCCCTCTTCCGCGATCACGATTGTCTTGGCGCCGCGGGCGCGGACTTCCTGGATGTTGGAGACGACCTTGGCGTGCAGCGAGTCGCGGCCGCGCGGCGAGGGGACGACCACGAAGACGGGCTGGCCTTCCTCGATCAGGGCGATCGGGCCGTGCTTGAGTTCGCCGGCGGCAAAGCCCTCGGCGTGGATGTAGGCGAGCTCCTTGAGCTTGAGCGCACCCTCCATGGCCACCGGGAAGCCCACGTGGCGGCCCAGGAACAGCACGGACTTGGCGTCCACCATGTCGTGGCCGAGTTTCTTGATCGCGTCGGCGTTATCCAGGATCTGCTGGATCTTGGCCGGAATCTTGCCCAAGTCAGCAAGGATGTCCTTGATTTCACCCTGGAACTTGTTGCCGCGCAGCTGCGCCAGGTACAGGCCCAGCAGGTACGCGGCCGCGATCTGGGCGAGGAAGGCCTTGGTGGAGGCCACCGCGATTTCCGGACCAGCGTGCGTGTACAGCACGGCGTCGGACTCACGCGGGATGGTGGAGCCGTTGGTGTTGCAGATGGACACCGTCTTGGCGCCCTGCTCCTTGGCGTAACGGACAGCCATCAGCGTGTCCATGGTCTCGCCGGACTGCGAGATGGAAACGATCAGGGTGTTGGCGTCCACGATCGGATCGCGGTAGCGGAACTCGTGTGAGAGTTCGACTTCGGTGGGGATCCGGCACCAGCGTTCGATCGCGTACTTCGCGACCTGGCCGGCGTACGCGGACGTACCGCAGGCCAGGACGATGATCTTGTCAACGCTCTTGAGCAGCTCGGTGTCGATCCGCAGCTCGTCCAGGGTCAGTTTGCCATCGACGTCGGAACGGCCCAGCAGGGTCTGCAGCACGGCGTCCGGCTGGTCGTGGATTTCCTTTTCCATGAAGGACGGGAAGCCGCCCTTTTCCGCGGAAGCGGGATCCCAGTTGACGTAGTATTCCTTGCCCTCGGCCGGGGCGCCGAAGAAATCGGTGATCGCGACGGTGTCGGCGGTGATCGTGACGATCTGGTCCTGGCCCAGCTCCACGGCGCGGCGCGTGTAGTCGATGAAGCCGGAGACGTCAGAGCCGAGGAAGTTCTCGCCCTCGCCCAGGCCCACCACGAGCGGGGAGTTCCGTCGGGCGGCCACGACGACGTCGGGCTGGTCCGCGTGCACGGCGAGCAGAGTGAAGGCGCCCTCGAGGCGCTGGCAGGCAAGTTCCATGGCCTTGGTCAGGCCGCCGTTGGAGTTGTCACCGCCAAGCTGGTTGCGGTAGATGTCACCGATCAGCGCGGCGGCCACCTCGGTGTCGGTCTCGGAGAGGAACGTCACGCCGTTGCCGACGAGTTCCTGCTTGAGCTCCGCGAAGTTTTCGATGATGCCGTTGTGGATGAGCGCCAGCTTGCCGCCGTCGGACAGGTGCGGGTGCGCATTCTGGTCCGTGGGGCCGCCGTGGGTGGCCCAGCGGGTGTGACCGATGCCGGTGAGGGCGTCCGGCAGCGGGTGGGCCGCCAGCTCCTCGATCAGATTGCTCAGTTTCCCCGACTTCTTGCGGGAAGAAATGGCGCCGTCCGCGACGACCGCGATCCCGGCGGAGTCATAGCCGCGGTACTCAAGGCGCCGCAATCCTTCCAGGACAACGTCCAGGGCTTTGTGTTCAGTATTTACCCGGCCAGCCGAGCGGCCTACATATCCAACGATTCCGCACATGGACATAAGCCTAACTGGTTTCCCGGTCGTCCGACGTAGGATGTGCCGCTCCGGCCCCTCCCCGGGCGGCCGGCGGGGTGTCCATTTCGCTCTGGGCGATGTCAAGGGCAGAATCTCTATGGTGACTTTGCAACGCAACGAAGCGAACGGCGAGGGCGTCTCCCCGTTCGTTGAGCTGGACCGACAGACGTGGTCCCGGCTCGCTGCCCAGATGGAGCAGCCCCTCAACGAAGAGGATGTGCTCCGCCTCCGCGGCCTGGGCGACCCCCTCGACATGAAGGAGGTCCGCGAGGTCTACCTCCCGCTGTCCCGGCTGCTGCACCTCTACGTTGAGGCCGCCAACCAGCTCCATGCGGCCACCACGACCTTCCTCGGCGAGAAGACCCAGCGCACCCCGTTCGTGATTGGTGTGGCGGGCTCGGTGGCCGTGGGCAAGTCGACCATCGCCCGCGTGCTCCGCGAAATGCTGCGGCGCTGGCCCGGCACCCCGAATGTCGAGCTGATCACCACCGACGGGTTCCTCTATCCCCTGGCCGAGCTCAAGCGCCGCCAGCTCCTCGATCGCAAGGGGTTTCCGGAGTCCTACGACCGCCGCGCGCTGCTGCGCTTCGTGAGCGAAGTCAAAGGCGGCGCCGAGGAGGTCCGCGCCCCCTGGTACTCGCACGTAACCTACGACATCGTCCCGGGCAAGGAAGTCGTGGTCCGCCGGCCCGACGTGCTGATTGTCGAGGGCCTCAACGTCCTGGCGCCGGCACGCCCCCGGCATGACGGCCGGCAGGGGCTGGCGCTCAGTGACTTCTTCGACTTCTCCATCTACGTGGACGCAAAGACCTCTTATATCGAGGAGTGGTACGTGGACCGGTTCCGCAAGCTGCGCACCACGGCCTTCGCGCAGCCGGAGTCCTACTTCCACCGCTACGCGACGCTCTCAGATTCCGAGGCCGAGCAGACCGCCCGCGATATTTGGAAGCGCATTAACGAACCAAACCTGGAGGAGAACGTCCTCCCCACCCGCGGCCGGGCCCAGCTGGTGCTGACCAAGGACGCTGATCACTCCATCCGCCGCATGCTGCTGCGCAAGGTCTAGCACAGGTGTGCCACGACTGTGCCGGGACTGCCCCGGGCGGTGAATCCCCCAGCCGGAGGGCGTTCGGGCGCCTGATCGCCGCCGGGACGTCGCTGGCTGCCCTGGCCGCCGTGGCAGGCTGCACCCCGGGGAGCACCCCGCCGCAGTCCGGCACAGCTGTGCCAACTGCAAGCCCGTCCGAGAGCCCCTCGCCCGCACAGGGCCCCGCCACGAGCCCACCTACGACGGCGCCGACGACGGCGGGCACGGCCAGCGCCAGCGCCTCGCCTACCGGCGCCGCCCCGGCAACGTCCGCGCCTGCGACCCCTCCGGCGGCGGCCTTGCCGGGCCGGAAGTATTCCCTGACCGATCCCAAGAGTCCGTGGGTGCTGGTGAACAAACACCGGCCGCTCTCCCCCGCAACCTTCGTTCCGCCCGACCTCGTGCAGCCGGCCGTCCGGCTGGCCGTCTCCGGCGAGGCTGCGCTGTTGAACAGCACCACCGCGGCGGCTGCCGAGCGGATGTTTGCGGCCGCGGCGGCGGTCGGCGTCGTCCTGACCCTGGCGAGCGGCTACCGTTCCTACGCCACCCAGACGGCCACGTACAACGGCTACGTCGCCTCGCGCGGACGCGCCGAGGCGGACACCGCTTCCGCCCGGCCGGGCTACTCCGAGCACCAGACCGGCTGGTCCTTCGATATCGGCGACGGCGGCGGGGCGTGCAGCTTCCAGCCCTGCTTCGCCCAGCAGCCCGCCGCCGTGTGGGTCAAGGCCAACGCCCACCGCTTTGGGTTCGTGGTCCGGTATCCCTGGATGGAGCACCCCGTCACGGGCTACTTCTACGAGCCGTGGCACCTGCGCTACGTCGGCGTCGAAGCCGCCGGCGATATGCGCAAGCGGGGACTTGCCACTCTGGAGGAGTACTTCGGCGTGGAAGCAGCGCCGGCCTACCGCTGAGCCAACGAAGCGTGGCCCGCTTCCTTCCGGAAACGGGCCACGCTTTGCGCTGTGGGAATCAGTCGGCGATCAGGGCCAGGGCAAGTTCGGTGCGGACCACCTGTGCCAGGCTTTCCGCGATTTCCTGGGCGGTGTCCTGATCCGCGGCCTCCACCATCACCCGGACAACGGGTTCGGTTCCGGACGGGCGCAGCAGCACGCGTCCGGTGTCCCCCAGCCGCGCCTCGGCGCGGGCCACGGCCTCGGCCACGGCTTCGTCCCCCTTGACCCGGCTGCGGTCAACGCCCTTGACGTTGATCAGCACCTGCGGAAGCTTGGTCATCACCGTGGCCAAGTCCTTGAGCGGACGCCCGGTGAGCGCCACCTGGGCGGCCAGCTGGAGGCCGGTCAGGACGCCGTCGCCGGTGGTGGCGTAGTCGGCGAAGATGACGTGTCCGGACTGCTCACCGCCGAGATTGAAGCCGCCTTCACGCATGCCTTCCAGCACGTACCGGTCCCCCACTCCGGTCTCGCGGAGGCTGATGCCGGCATCGCGCAGGGCGAGCTTGAGTCCGAGGTTGCTCATCACGGTGGCCACCAGGACATCGTCCTTGAGCTTTCCGGATGCCTTGAGGGCCACGGCAAGGATTGCCATGATCTCGTCACCGTCCACCTCGTTGCCCTCATGGTCCACGGCCAGGCAGCGGTCGGCGTCGCCGTCGTGGGCGATGCCAAGATCGGCCCCGTAGTCGAGGACTGCCTGCTTCAAAGGGCCCAGGTGGGTTGAGCCGACCCCGTCATTGATGTTCAGGCCGTCCGGCTCTGCGCCGATGACCAGGACCTCGGCGCCCGCGCTCTTGAAGACCTGGGGCGAGCAGCCGCTGGCCGCGCCGTGGGCGCAGTCCAGCACCACCTTGAGGCCGTCCAGGCGGTGTGGCAGGGTGCCGAGCAGGTGGAGGACGTAGCGGTCTTCCGCATCGGAGAACCGCTGGATGCGTCCCACTTCGCCGCCGACCGGGCGCTGGGGCTCCTTGTTCAGCTGTGCCTCGATCGCGTCTTCGACCTCGTCAGGCAGCTTCTGGCCGCCGCGGGCAAAGAACTTGATCCCGTTGTCCGGCGCCGGGTTGTGGGAAGCGGAGATCATCACGCCAAAGTCGGCGTCGAGGTCGGCGACGAGGTACGCCGCGGCCGGCGTCGGCAGCACGCCGGCGTCGTAGACGTCGATCCCCGAGCTGGAGAGCCCCGCTTCCACGGCGGCCGCGAGGAACTCGCCGCTGGCCCGTGGGTCGCGTGCGACGACGGCGCGCGGCCTGTTGCCGTTGGTGTTGCGGTCATGTCCAAGCACGACGGCGGCGGCCTGCGCCAGTTGCAACGCCAACTCTGCGGTCAGTAGGCCGTTAGCCAGGCCCCGGACACCATCTGTTCCAAATAATCTAGACATCGTGCCCAAGTTTAGTCGATAGCCGGCTCTTATCCCGTTTCGGGGCTCGAAGGCCCGTTAAACGAAGGAAACCCGCCCCGCAGATGCGGGACGGGTTTCCAGTTCCAGCGCTGGTTAGCGCGGGAAGGCGCTGGTTAGCGCTTGGAGTACTGCTGAGCCTTGCGTGCCTTCTTGAGACCAGCCTTCTTACGCTCGATGACGCGTGCGTCACGGGTAAGGTAGCCGGCCTTCTTCAGCGTGGCGCGGTTGTTCTCGACGTCGATCTCGTTCAGCGAACGGGCGATGCCGAGGCGCAGTGCACCGGCCTGGCCGGAGGGGCCACCGCCGTGGATGCGGGCAATGACGTCGTAGGCGCCTTCGAGATCGAGGATCTTGAAGGGCTCGTTGACGTCCTGCTGGTGCAGCTTGTTCGGGAAGTAGTTCGACAGCTCGCGGCCGTTGATGGTCCACTTGCCGGAGCCCGGCACAACGCGAACGCGTGCAACGGCTTCCTTGCGGCGGCCAACAGCTGCGCCGGCGACGGTCAGTGCCGGACGTTCCTTCTTCGGGGCGGCCGCGTCAGCAGCACCGCTCTCCGAGGTGTAGCTGGTCAGGTTTTCCTCAGCCTCAACGGCTTCGGTGGTCAGTTCTTCGTTCTGAGCCACGATTCTCCTTGATAAAAAGTTGGTTGGTGGCCAGGACTACTGGGCGACCTGGGTGATTTCGAAAGTCTTGGGCTGCTGGGCGGCGTGCGGGTGCTCTGCACCGCGGTACACCTTCAGCTTGCCCAGCTGCTGTGCAGCGAGGGAGTTCTTCGGGAGCATGCCCTTGATGGCCTTCTCCACGGCGCGGACCGGGTTGGATTCCAGCAGCTCCGCGTAGTTGACGGAGGTCAGGCCGCCCGGGTAACCGGAGTGGCGGTATGCGCGCTTCTGCTCCAGCTTGGCACCGGTGAGGGCGACCTTTTCAGCGTTGATGATGATGACGAAGTCGCCCATGTCCATGTGGGACGCAAAGGTGGCCTTGTGCTTGCCGCGCAGCAGGATTGCGG
>Ga0213837_1001353_pt1 | contig 13570 bp, 8 predicted proteins | sample SWPATP12_FD_160572 | JGI IMG/M metagenome (GOLD analysis project Ga0213837, IMG submission 160572) | Coastal seawater microbial communities from Marineland, Florida, United States - SWPA TP1 #2 | ecosystem: Environmental > Aquatic > Marine > Coastal | place: USA: Florida | collected 2016-08-06
CGTGGTCCACCCCGGCCACGGCAAGCCGACCACCCTGGGTGCGGAACGCCCGCACCTGGAGGAGTGGCGCGCCCGCGGCTGGTAAGGCCGGGGCATTTCGCTACTCTTTTGGACGGCCGCTACGCTTTCGGACGGCTGCTACGGGGCCCCCCGTAGCAGCCGTCCGTTTGCGTAGCGGAAACTACTGTGGCCGGCGGAAAACCGGAACCTTAGCGGCTGCGGCGCTCGTTCGACGCCGGTGCCGACGCGCGGCGGGGTCCGCCGCTGCGTGCCGGACGGCCTTCGCCGGAACGGCCGTTGCCGCCGCCTGCGTAGGATCCGCCGGAGGTGCCACCGGTGTTGGAGGACCAGACCGGAGCGGAGCCGCCGGACTTGGAGCCGGCAGCGGCGCGCTGGCCGGTTGCCGGGCGTCCGCCGCGCTGGCCGCCGGCGGAGGCGCCAGTGCGGCCCGAGCCGGTGCGCGGTGCGCCGCCCCGGGATGCGCCGCCACGGGAAGCGGACCCGCCGCGGGCATCGTTGCGGCCTTCCGCAGCGCGGCCGTCGGAACCACGGCCGGCCGAAGCACGGCCGCCGGCGGAGGGAACATCGTTGTGGTGCGCGTAGGCAGTGGTGCGGCCACGGCCCCGGGCGTTGCGGCGCTCGGCGCGCTCGGCATCGGCCCGGTCCTGGTTCTTTTCGGCGACGCGCTCGGCGGCGTTGCGGGCTGCGGCCTGGCCTTCATAGGCCACGGCGCGGCGCTCGGCACGGGGAAGATCAGTCCGGGGCGCCTCGGCGGACACGCGACCTCGTCCGCCACGTCCGCCACGGCCACCCGCGGTGGGTGCGGCCTGGCGGCGTGCGCGCTTGCGCTCAGCGTTGGCGCCGGTGGAGGTGCCGCCGCCCTGCTTGGCGGCCTTGGCAGCCAGCAGCGCCGCACGGGTGCGCGGATCGATCTTCTCGGCCATTTCGCCCACCAGTTCTGCAACCAGCGGGGAGTTGGCGGTGACGCGCTCGAAGTTGACCTCGACGCCGGCAGCCTTCATCAGCTTCTTGACGTCGGACTGCTGCTCCGGCAGGGTCAGGGTGACCACGGTGCCGTCGGAACCGGCGCGGGCGGTACGGCCAGAGCGGTGCAGGTACGCCTTGTGCTCCGTGGGCGGATCCACGTGGATAACCAGCTCGACGTCGTCGACGTGGACACCGCGGGCGGCGACGTCGGTGGCGACCAGGACGCGGACGTCGCCGGAGGAGAACTCGGCCAGGTTGCGGTCACGGGCGTTCTGCGAGAGGTTGCCGTGCAGGTCGACGGCGGGGATGCCGGCGTCGGTCAGGGTCTTGGCCAGCTTGCGGGCGTGGTGCTTGGTGCGCATGAACAGCACCCGGCGGCCGGCACCCGAGGCGAGCTCGACGATCAGCTGCTTCTTGACGGTCTGGTCGTTGACCACCAGGACGTGGTGCTCCATGGTGGTGACCGCGGCCTGCGGATCGTCCACGGAGTGGGTCAGCGGGTTGGAGAGGTAGCGCTGGACGATCTTGTCCACGCCGTTGTCCAGGGTGGCGGAGAAGAGCAGGCGCTGGCCCTGGCTGGGGGTCATGTCCATGAGCTTCTTGACCACCGGCAGGAAGCCGAGGTCTGCCATGTGGTCGGCCTCGTCCAGGACGGTGATTTCGACGGCCTCGAGGGTCAGGATGCGCTGGCGGATCAGGTCCTCCAGGCGGCCCGGGCAGGCGATGACGATGTCGACGCCGGCGCGCAGGGCCTTTTCCTGGCGGGCCTGCGAGATGCCGCCGTAGATCACGGTGGTGGTCAGGCCGGCGGCCTTGGCCAGCGGCTCGATGGTGGCGTTGATCTGGGTGGCCAGCTCGCGGGTAGGTGCCAGGACCAGGCCCATGGGGCGGCCGGGCTTGCGGAAGTGCGCGGCTTCCCGCTCAGCGAGACGTGCGACCAGCGGGATGGCGAAGGCGATGGTCTTGCCGGAGCCGGTGCGGCCGCGGCCCAGGACGTCGCGTCCGGCCAGGGTGTCCGGAAGGGTCTTGACCTGGATGGGGAACGGTTCAACGATCCCCTGGGCGGTGAGGGTGTCGGCGAGGGCCTTGGGCGTGCCGAGGGCAGCAAATGTAGTCATGTTTTTCGAAGGTCTTTCAGGCGGTATCCGTGCGGATATCGGCCCCCGGCGCCGGTTGGACCAGGGGTTCGCCGAAGAAAAGTCAGGTGATCAACCGGGCTGCCTGCAAGCTTTCGCGGGCCGCCGGGACCAAATAGAACGCGTTCATCGACGCAGGATGTGCCTCTCACATGAATAAAGCCCACGGCCTGCGTCCGGAGTCCCGGAGGGATCCTGCAGGGGATCCGGCCGGTTAGCCAAAGCTGTTGGAACCGGATCCAAGGTGGGCATCACTGCACATCAAGTACCTCCAGTCTAGCATCTGCGTCCCGCCTCTCGTTTTCGCGGCCGCCCGACGGGTAGCTAGGCAGGCCCTAATCCGGAGACCCGGGGGGCCACTGCCACGCCCGCGACGCCGATCACCGCAGTGAGCGCGAAAACCCCCGCGAACGGCGCGACGCCGGTTCCCGCCGTCGTCGCGAAGGCGGCGAAGACGATACCGGTAGTGGCGAGCGCCAGGGCGCCGCCGAGGGAGTCGGAGATGGACATGGCCGAGCTGTTGAAGCCTTCGGTGTCCTTCGTGGACAGCGCCAGGGTCATCACGCTCAGCCGCGGGTACATCAGCCCCATTCCCCCGCCGGCGAAGATCCAGCCGGTAATCGCGACGGCGGCCGGCCACGAAAGGACCGTGGTCGCCAGGGCCAGCAGCACGGCGCCCAGGACCAGCGCCGAGCCGATCCTGATCGCGCGGCGGTGTTCCAGCCGTGCACCGAGCCTGCCCTGGATCGCGGAGGCGGCGGCCCAGGCCAGCGCGCCGCCGGTGAGGGTCAGGCCTGCGAAGGTGGGCGAGAAGACGTAGCGCTCCACCAGCAGGTAGGGCAGGTACACCTCCGCGCCGAAGAACGCCGCGGAGGCCAGACCCCGGGCGAGGATGACGGCGGGCAGGCCGCGCCGGGCCGTCAGCGTGCCGCTTGGCACCAGCGGGCGCACCGCAAGCAGCGCCACGACGACGGCGGCCGCCGCCAGTACCCAGCCGGCGGCAGGCAGCTCCACGGACAGGTTCAACCCGAGGACAGCGAGCGCTGCGAGCGCGGCCCAGGCCAGCCTCCCGTAGTCCCACGGTTTGGCGGGCACACCGCCGCCCTCCGAGCCGCCCTCCCCGCCGCGGGACAGGCCGCGCAGGGCCGGGACGATCATCAGCATGGCCGGCACCACCAGGCCCACGACGCCGAGGAACACCCAGTGCCAGCTGAGCCACTGGGCCACCAGCCCCGCGGCAAAGGGGCCCACGAGCGACGGAATGACCCAGGCGGCGGCAAAGGCAGCGAAGATCTTGGGGTGCAGCACGGGCGGATAGACGCGGGCCACCACCACGTAGAGGGCGACGGTCACCGCGCCGCCGCCGAGTCCCTGGACCAGCCTGCCGGCAAGGAGCGCGGCCATGGTCCCGGCCGAACCGGCGATCACGAGGCCCAGGACGAACAGTGCCACGGACGCGTACAGCGGACCCGCCGGGCCGCGCCGGTCCGACCAGTTGCCGGCCGCCACCATCCCGATGACGCCCGTCGCAAGCGGCCCGGCGAACGCGAGCGCATAGAGGCTGGCCCCGTCCAGTTCGCGGCTGACCAGCGGCATGATGGTGGTTACCGCCAGGGATTCGAAGGCGGCCAGGAACACGAGGGCCAGGGCGCCCAGGGTCACCAGCAGGTAGCTGCGGTGGAAGATTCCCCCGGCATCCGGGGTGGGGTCAGCGCCCGGCCTGGGAGTGTCTATGTGAGGCACGTGCCACAGCCTACAAGAGCGGTTCCCTCCGGGAGCGCCAGCCGTGGCTGGCGTCCGCCCGCGATCACCCAACGGCTCACCCAACGGGTCACCCGGCGTCGTCGAGGCCCTGCGCCGGAACCACCACGGCGCCGCTCGCCCGGGAATCCGGGTTCAGCATCCAGCCCACGCGTTTGACGGTGCTCAGCATGACGACGCTCTCGACCAGCACGATTCCGGGCACCTTCTGCTGCAGCGCCAGTTCGATGCTCATCACATCCGCCAGGGACTGCAGCCACATGACGATCACGAAGTTGGTGGGTCCTGTCGTGGAGGCGCTGAGCCGCACGTTCCGCATTGTCTTCAGCTCGGCGGCGGCTTCCTCGTGCCGGCCGGCCGGGACGTTGACGAACCACTGGCAGGTGACGGGGAAGGCCGAGTACCGCTGGGCGACCTCGCAGCGGAAAGACAGGATGCCGCTCGCGAGCACCCGGTTGAGCTGGCGCTGGACGGTGGCCGGGTGCCGGCCCAGCCCGCGGGCGATGTCCGCCGCCGTGGCCCGGCCGTCTTTGGCCAGGAAGGGCAGGAGCGCTAGGTGGTTGGCAGGCAGCGCTTCCCGGGAGGCGGCCGGGAGAACGCCGGTGGCCTCGGGGCCGGCCATTGCGCGCACGGCGGCCTGCTGCGCCCGGCTCAGCACGTTGAGCCGCCACGAGCCGCCGCTCGCATGCAGCCTGGTGCACAGCGCGGTCTGGTATTTGAGCAGGCCCTCGATCTCCTTCAGCCGCTCAATCACCTTCGTGCTGAAGTCATCCAGTGAGGCCGTGATGACCGTCAGCATGAGGTCCCGGTTGCTGGCGGCCTCTTCGACCGTGATGATTTCCGGCATCTTCGCCAGCTCTGCCGTGACTTCCCCGCGCCGGTGCATTTCACAATCGACGGCCACGAACGCCAGGCACATCTGGGCCGGGTCGCCGATCAGATGGGCAGTAACCCAGGAGACCCCCGACGCGCGCAGCCGTTCCCAGCGGGCCGCGAGCGTGGTGGCGTGGACGCCCAGCACCTCCGCGGCATCCGCCCAGCTCAGGCGCGGCGCGATCTGCAGGACATTGATCAGGGCGAGGTCATCCTCGCTGAGTTCGTCCATCGCCACCCTCCCCTGCATACAAACTGCGAATCCTGCTGATTTCTGCATCTTTCCAGCCGTTTATCCGCCTGTGAACCACGTCACTTCAGAATAGACGAGAACACCAAACCGAGCACCGAGGAGAACACGTGCCCATCACCGCAGATGCCCTGGAACTTCAGGCGGACCTTGCCCGGTTCCGCCACGAGCTGCACCGCGAGCCCGAGATCGGACTGGCGCTGCCCCGGACCCAGGAGAAGGTACTCAAGGCGCTCGACGGGCTCGGCTACGAGATCACCCTCGGCACGGACACGACGTCCGTCACCGCGGTACTGCGCGGCCAGGCGGCCGAAAGCGGCGCGGACACCCGCCCGGCCGTGCTCCTCCGCGCGGACATGGACGGCCTTCCGGTGCAGGAGAAGACCGGAGTGGACTTCACGTCCAGGGTCGACGGCGCCATGCACGCCTGCGGCCACGACCTGCACACCGCCATGCTCACCGGGGCCGCGACGCTGCTGTCCGAACGGCGGCACCGGCTGGCCGGCGACGTCGTGCTGATGTTCCAGCCCGGCGAGGAAGGCTTTGACGGCGCCGGCCACATGATCCGTGAGGGCGTGCTGGACGCCGCCGGCCGGCGGGTGGATGCCGCCTACGGCATGCACGTGTTTTCCGCCCTGGAACCGCACGGCACCTTCTGCACCAAGCCCGGCGTCATGCTCAGCGCCTCCGACGGCCTGATGGTCACCGTGCTCGGCGCCGGCGGCCACGGCTCGGCCCCGCATTCGGCCAAGGACCCCGTTACGGCGGCGGCCGAAATGGTCACCGCCCTCCAGGTCATGGTCACCCGCCAGTTCAATATGTTCGATCCCGTCGTCCTGTCCGTCGGGGTCCTCCAGGCCGGCACCAAGCGCAACATCATCCCGGAAACCGCACGCATCGAGGCCACCATCAGGACCTTCTCCGACGCCTCCCGGCAGAAGATGATGGACACCGTGCCGCGGCTGCTGAAGGGGATCGCGGCGGCGCACGGCCTCGAGGTCGACGTCGACTATCAGCAGGAGTACCCGCTCACCATCACGGACCAGGACGAGACGCACACCGCGGAGAACGTCATCGAGGGCCTGTTCGGTGATTCCCGGCTCGCCCGCTGGGCCACCCCGCTCAGCGGCTCCGAGGACTTCTCCCGGGTCCTCGCCGAGGTCCCCGGCACCTTCATCGGGCTGAGCGCCGTCCCCCGCGGCGCCGATCACGCCACGTCGGCGTTCAACCACTCCCCCTACGCGACGTTCGACGACGGCGTGCTGGCCGACGGCGCCGCGCTCTACGCGGAGCTCGCCGTTTCCAGGCTCGCCGCGCTTGCGGCCGCCGACGCTCCCGGCCGGGGCAACGCTGTGGCCGCCGCCTCCACCCTTTCCTAGCCCCACCCCTGAAGGAAAAGACCATGACTGCAACCGCGTCCATGCCGACGGCAACCCGGACCTCCACCCGCAAGACGATCATCGGCACCGGTATCGGCAACGCCGTCGAGTGGTACGACTGGGCCATCTACGCCACGTTCACGCCGTTCATCGCCAGCCAGCTCTTCAGCAAGGCCGACCCCGCCTCGGCGGTGCTGTCCACGCTGGCGATCTTCGCCGTCGGCTTCGTGGCCCGGCCCTTCGGCGGCTTCCTGTTCGGCTGGATCGGTGACCGGATCGGCCGCAAGGCCTCGATGACCCTGGCCGTGGGGCTCGCATCCGTGGGCAGCCTGATGATCGGCATCGCACCGACCTTCGCGGCGGTCGGTGCCTGGGCTTCGCTCATGCTCCTGGTGGCGCGACTGGTCCAGGGCCTGGCGCACGGCGGCGAGCTGCCGTCGTCGCAGACCTACCTGTCCGAAATGGCGCCGAAGGAACACCGCGGCTTCTGGGCCACCCTGATCTACACCTCCGGCACCGTCGGGATCCTGTTCGGAACCCTGCTGGGCGCCGTGCTGAACATGGTCATGAGCACCGAAGTGATGAACGCGTGGGGCTGGCGCATCCCGTTCCTGGTCGGCGCTGCGATGGGTCTGTACGCCCTGATCATGCGGTCCCGGCTGCATGAAACGGATGTCTTCGCCGGCGAAGCCCTGGCCGAGAAGCGGGCTCCGATCTGGCCGCAGATCGTCCGCCACCGCAAGCAGGCCCTGCAGGTGATCGGCCTGACCGTCGGACTGACGGTGATCTACTACATCTGGGGTGTCGTCGCGCCCAGCTACGCCACCACCGCCCTGAAAATCGACCGTGGCGAAGCCTTGTGGGCCGGCGTGATCGGCAACATCGTGTTCATCGCCGCGCTGCCGGTCTGGGGCAAGCTCTCCGACCGGATCGGCCGCAAGAAGGTCCTATGGGCCGGGGCGATCGGCGCAGGGATCATGCACTTCCCGATGACGGCCCTGCTCAAGGACTCCGCCTGGCAGCTGGCCGTCAGCATGTCGGTCATGCTGGTCTTCATCGCCGCCAGCGCTGCGATCGTTCCGGCCGTCTACGCCGAACTGTTCCCCACCAGCATCCGCACCGTCGGCGTCGGCGTTCCCTACTCGATCTGCGTGGCGCTGTTCGGCGGCACCGCGCCATACCTGCAGCAGTGGCTGGGCACGAGCCTGCAGATGCCCCAGCTGTTCAACGTGTATGCGGTCCTCCTGCTTGCCGTCTCCGCCATCTTCGTCTTCACAATCCCGGAAACGAAGGGCAAGGACCTCACCGCCTGACCCGCCCCCTGCGTTGCTCTCTCACTTATGGCTGCTATCCGGCACGTTTGGCAGCCATAAGTGAGAGAGCAACCAGCCGGGCGCGGGTCCGGCGGGTCAGCCGCCGACGAACCGGTTCCGGCCCGCGCGGTAGCCGAAGACCCCAGCCAGGGAGCCAACCACCAGGAACAGCACCCCGGCCGCGGCAAAGGATCCGGTGGCCTGGTGCAACTGGCCGACCAGCAGGGTTCCGGCCGAGCCGACGCCGTAGCCCACCCCCTGCATCATGCCGGAGAGGTGCGCGGCGGTGTGGCCGTCGCGGGTGCGCAGCATGATCATGGTCAGGGCCACCGCGGTCAGGCTGCCCTGGCCCAGGCCCAGCAGCCCGGTCCAGACCCAGACCCAGTCCAGCGGCCCGAAAATACTCAGGGCGAACCCTCCCCCTGTCATCAGCGCCACCAGCGTGTTGATCGCGCGCTGGTCCCGGAAGCGGGCGGCCAGGGCGGGGGCAAACAGGGATCCCAGCATCTGCAGCACGATCGAGGCGGACACCACCAGCCCGGCGGTGCCGCCGTCGACGCCGCGCTCGCGCAGGATGGGCGCGAGCCAGGCGAAGACACTGAAGGACATCATGGCCTGCAGCACCATGAAGATCGTCACCTGCCAGGCGACCGCCGAGCGCCAGACACTGACGCCGCCGCCGGCCATCTGGTGCCGCCCGTGGTGCTGGGCCGCCGCCAGCGGCAGGAACAACAGGAGCACGACGCCGGCGGGCAGCGCCCAGAACCACAGCGCCGCCGTCCATTGACCGGTGGCGCTGAACAGCGGGTAGGTGAAGCCGGCGCCGAGCGCCGCGGAAGCGCAGATCGCGGTGGTGTAGAGCCCTCCCATCAGGCCGAGCCGGTGCGGGAAGTCGCGCTTCACCAGCCCCGGAAGCAGGACATTGCAGAGCGAGATGGCCGCGCCGCAGGCGGCGGTGCCGGCCAGAAGGGCGGGCAGGTGGCCGGCACCGGGCACATCCAGGGGCCGCAGCAACAGGCCTGCGGTCAGCACGGCCATGGCGCCCAGCAGCACGCGCTCCGCGCCGAAGCGGCGGGCCAGCCGCGGAGCGAGCGGGGCGAAGACGCCCAGCAGGGTCACCGGCGCCGTGGTCAGCGCCACGACGGCCCAGCCCGGCAGGCCGGCGTCGGCCGTGACCTCCGGAAGCACCGCGGCGAAACTGGAGAATACGGTGCGAAGGTTCAAGCCGATCAGGACCAGGCACACGCCCAGATAGGCCAGCGTGCGGCGGCTGCCGAGCCGCGTCGGCTCCGCCGCGGGAACGTCGTCGATTTCGGCATCCACCAAGGGGTCCGGACGGGGAACGTCCCGCCCGGCCGGGCGGAAACCGGCCTCGGCGCGGGCGGGTCCTGGCGCATTCTTCGGTGTCGTCACCGCCCCATTCTGGCAGGCAGGCAGCCGCCGCTCCGACAGGGTTCCGCTGCCCGGACACCGTCCGGGCGCCGCACGATGGCGGCACTGCGGCGGACCGGCGGGCGGCCGGCGGGCGGCCGCGGGGTCCCCGCCGGCGCCGGGGGACGCCCCGGATTTCCACTATTCTGGAGGGGATGAGCGAAACCCCAGAATCCCCCCAGACGCCGCAGCCTCCCCGCCCGGTCACGCCGGGCAGCCAGGCATCGTTCGGCACCTACGGCGGCCGGCCGGTCAGCTTCGTACGCCGCGGCACCCGCCTGCAGGGACGCCGCCAGGCCGCCTGGGAGGAGCACTCGGACCGGTGGGCGGTGGAGGTCCCCCGGCACATCGCCAACACCTCCGTGCACCCGGATTACGTCTTCGACGCGGAGGCGGAGTTCGGCCGGAAGGCTCCCCTGATCGTCGAGATCGGTTCGGGGCTCGGCGACGCGGTTTGCCATGCAGCCGAGGAGAACCCGGACAAGGACTTCCTGGCCGTCGAGGTCTACACCCCGGGCCTGGCCAACACCCTCATCAAGATCAACAGCCGGGGCCTGAGCAACGTCCGGGTGGTGGAAGCCAACGCCCCCGAGGTACTTGCCACCATGCTCCCTGAAGGCTCGGTCACCGAACTCTGGGTCTTCTTTCCAGATCCCTGGCACAAGTCCCGCCACCACAAACGGCGCCTCATCCAGCCGGCCTTCGCCGACCTCGCGGCCCGGGCGCTCAAACCCGGCGGCATCTGGCGGATCGCGACCGACTGGTCCAACTACGCCGTGCACGTGCGCGAGGTCCTGGCCGGCTCGGCCGACTTCGAGAACCTGCACGAGGGTGAGCGCAGCGGCGATGACAGCCCGCTCACCCAGGTCTGGGAGTCCGGCGTGGAATCCGTCGTGGGCGGGGCCCCGGTCAAGGAAGGCCGGGCGCCGGTCAGCACCGAACACACCGGCCCCAACGAAGGCGTGGACGAGACCGGCGGCTGGGCGCCGAGGTTCGAGGGCCGGATCCTGACCAGCTTCGAGGGCAAGGCCCACGAAGCCGGACGGATGATCTTCGACCTCTGCTACCGGCGACGCTGACCCGGGCAACGCCCGCCCGGGGGCAGGTCCGGCCGTCAGCGGGGCAAAGGTGCTGTTCCGCAACCGATTCCCGTGGCACGATTACCGAAGAATGCATGGCTGGCGGCGGCAACACCCCAGCGGAGAAGCGAACCGACGCGAGGGACCGAAAATTATAAAAGAGCTCAAGGACGTCGCGGATGTCGCCGAGGACGTCACCAATTCCAAGCCGCTGGAATACGCGGCCCGCGCCGGGTTCGCCGTCTCGGGGATCCTGCACTTCCTGATCGGCCTGGTTGCGATTCGGCTCGCGATGGGCGGGCAGGGCCAGGCGGACGTTAGCGGCGCCGTCGAGGAACTCGCCAAGCAACCGGCCGGGCCAGTGCTGCTGTGGAGCGCCTTCGCGGCCTGCGTCGCCCTGGCCATTTGGCAGACCAGCGACGCGGTGTTCGACTTCAACCACCTGCCGACCAAGAAGAAGGTCGCCAAGAAACTCAAGGCCGCGCTCCAGGCCGTGGTCTACGCCGGCTTCGGGCTCACCATCGCCTCCGTCGCCCTCGGAGCCCACGCCGACCACCGCCGCTCCACGATCGACCTCACCGTGAACCTGATGAAAGCCCCCGGCGGGGTCCTGCTGCTCTTCGTGATCGGCGCCGCCGTCGCCGTCACCGGGGTGGTCTACGCCATCCGCGGCTTCCGCAAATCGTTCCTGAAGTACCTGCGCATGCCCGGCAACCCGCACACCCGCACCGCGGTCACCACCACCGGCGTCGTCGGCTACGCCGCCAAGGGCGTGGCCCTGCTGCTGACCGGGCTGTTGATCGTGATTGCCACCATGAAGGCCAACCCGGCGGAATCGACCGGGCTCGACGGCGGCCTCCGCGCCCTGCGCGAGCAGCCGCTGGGCGTCTACATGCTGGCTGCCGTCGGCGCGGGCCTGATTTGCTACGGCATCTTCCTCGCGGTCCGGGCCCGGCTCGCCCGGATGTAGGCGCCGCCTCCCCCGCGGCCGCCCCCACCGCCTCCGTAGCCCACCGGCGGACGAAGTTTCCCGGTCCCGCCGGGCTGGATAAGATGGATCAGATGACCAACTGCTGGAAGTAGTGCGCACATGCCATCCCATCCGGACGAGAGTGCGGCACTGGCAATACAGACCCCCGCGATCAACGACCGCTCCCTCGCGGCCGGGCTTGCCTACGCCATGGGGAGCCGGGTTTCCGGGATTTCCTTTGACGCCGCCACCGGGCTGATGCTCGGGAAGGTCCGCGGCGGCGCCGACGTACCGTATTCGACGACGGCGAAGCTGGTCAGGAAGGGCGGCGGCTGGAGCTGCACGGTGGGCGTCTGCAGCTGCCCGGTCCGCAAGGATTGCAAGCACGTCGCGGCCCTGCTGTTTGCCGCCGAGGACAACCCGGCGACCCGCGTCAAGCTGCTCGCCCCGGCGGAGTCCTCCCGGCTCTCCCGCCAGCCCGCAGCGCTGGACCTGCCGGACTGGGAGCAGGCCCTGAGCCCGCTCATCGCCCAGCCGGGGATCACCCAGTCGACCAACGGCGTGCCGCTGGCACTGCAGTTCGAGATCGAGGAACCGGCTCCGCACTTCTCCTACACCGGCCGCCGCGACCCGCTGCGCAGCGTCCGCCAGCTCAAGGCCCGGCCCGTCATCATGGGCGCCAAGGGCAAATGGATCCGCGGCGACGTTTCCTGGAACACGCTGAGCTACCTGAACTACCGGCGCGAATGCAACGAAGCGCACGTGGAGTGGATGCAGGAATTCCTCGCCTCGCACACGGCCTTGGCGAACCGCCAGCACGCCGGCACCGCGCCCTGGCTCGGGCTGAACACGTACGCAGGCAAGAACCTGTGGAGCCTGCTCGCCGACGCCCGGAAGATTGGCCTCGCCCTCGTCCACGGCAAGGCCGACGAGCCCGTGCGGCTGGCAGACGAGCCCGCCGCCGTCGGGCTTAACCTGACCCGGCTCGGGGCCGAGATGGCCGACGGCGGCGGCCTGGCGCTTGCGCCGACCATCACCGTCGAGGGCGCGGAGGTGGATCCGGCGCTGGTCGGTACCATCGGCCGGCCCGCCCACGGAATTTTCGTTGCCTCCGGTGCCGACGCGCTGCCAGGCGTGGCCGGGGCAGGCTCCGGGATCACCCTCGCGCCCCTGGAGAGCGGCCTCAGCGAGGAACTGCTTTCCTTCGTCACGGCGGGCACCACGTTGCATATCCCATCCCGGGACGAGGGGCGTTTCCTGACCGGCTTCTATCCCAAGCTCAAGCAGACCGCTCGGGTGACCGCCTCCGACGAATCGGTCGAGCTGCCCACCTTGGCTGTCCCCACCCTGTCTCTGTTGGCCAATTACGGCGCCGACCACCGGGTGCGGTTGCACTGGGAATGGCACTACAAGACGGGGAACCTGGTCACGGCCCAGCCCCTGTGGCGGCACCCCGGCGACCACGGCTACCGCGACGACGCAGCCGAAGCCCGCATCTTGGAAACCGTGGGCCAGCCCTGGGACGTTGTGCCAAAACTCGGCGAATCCGCCACCGGAGGCTGGGGCACCCCACGGCTGGCGGCGTCCGCGGAACTCAGCGGCCTGGACACCCTGGCCTTCACCGAAGAGGTTCTCCCTGCGCTCCGAAAGCTTCCGGAGGTTTCCGTGGACACGGCCGGCGAGATTGCCGACTACCGCGAGGCCGAGGAAGCGCCCGTCGTGTCCATCTCCACGAAGGCCACCGAGCAGCGGGACTGGTTCGACCTGGGCATCCAGATTTCGCTTGAGGGCCAGCCAGTGTCCTTCGCCGCGGTGTTCTCCGCCTTGGCGTCGGGCCAGACCAAGATGCTGCTGCCCAGCGGCGCGTATTTCTCCCTGGACCTGCCCGAACTGCACCAGTTGCGCGCACTGATCGAAGAGGCGCGGGAGCTGCAGGACAACAAGGACGCGCCGTTGCAGATCAGCCGGTTCCAGGCCGGGCTCTGGGACGAGCTCGCCCAGCTGGGGATCGTGGACGAACAGGCCGCCGCGTGGCGCGAAGCCGTCGGCGGGCTGCTGGAGGGCGGCGTCAAGGGCCTGCCGCTGCCCGTCACGCTCGACGCCGAGCTGCGCCCGTACCAGCTCGAGGGCTTCAACTGGCTCAGCTTCCTCTACCGCCACGGACTCGGCGGCGTGCTGGCCGACGACATGGGCCTGGGCAAGACCGTCCAGGCGCTGGCGTTGATCTGCGCTGCAAAAATCGCAGCGGAGACCGACGACGGCGTCGCCCCGTTCCTGGTGGTCGCCCCCACCAGCGTGGTCGGCAACTGGCAGGCCGAGACCGCTCGGTTCGCGCCCGGCCTCACCGTGCGGGCCATCAGCGAGACCTTCGCGAAGAGCGGCTCAGTGCCG